>Ga0307372_10012582_pt1 | contig 11054 bp, 9 predicted proteins | sample OX1MG_FD_202533 | JGI IMG/M metagenome (GOLD analysis project Ga0307372, IMG submission 202533) | Soil microbial communities from Risofladan, Vaasa, Finland - OX-1 | ecosystem: Environmental > Terrestrial > Soil > Coastal area > Acid sulfate soil | place: Finland: Risofladan, Vaasa | collected...
TGCGGTGCTGCGGCGATTCTCGGCGATCGCGGCGGCGATCTCCTCGGGGTAGGCGTCGCGGTAGGCGAGGGCGAGGCGCACTTGCCGTTCGCTCAGCTGGGTATCCTCGACGAGCCGCTCGAGCGAGCCGAAGTCCTCGAACATCTGCACGATCTCCCAGATGTCCAGTCCGGTGCCGATGAGCCACGGCCGTCTGCGGGCGTCGTCGCCGCGAAAGGCGATCCCGGGAAAGCGCCTGGTGCGCACTGCCTCTTCGGTCAATGCCTCGACGACGGCACTCTTCGACCGTCGGGTTCTACGTGCCTCCTCCTCCACCGTACGATCCGTCGACGCCGTGAAGCGGACGCTGAACGGGTCGCCCTTGCGGTCGCGTTCCGGGCTGCGTGACGGCATCTTCGAATTGTACCGCACAAAAATGACACTGTGCCGAGATGACTGTCGACCCGCGTTCGTCCCTTGATCTGCCGCCGCGTCGGGAGCTGCGACGCCGGCGCGAAACGCTCAGGCGTCGAAGCCATCAGCGCCGTTATCCGCTACCGTCGGGTGCCTGATGGAGTCGGACTCCGGGGCTCGCATCGCTGCAGCGATTCCGCCGCTTGATGCTCACGCCAGGAAGCGCGCGCTGGCCCAGGACTGGCACCTAAGCCTACTCGATGCGTCCGACCCGGACGAGCGCTCGGTCCTGATTCGCCTGGCCCATCCCACGCTCGACGACGCGATCGAGCGTGGGGAAGATGAGTTGGTCGTCGACGGCCGGATCATGAACCCGCGGCTGCACCTGATGATCCACGAGATCGTCGCCACCCAGATCATCGACGGCGATCCGCCTGAGAACGAGCTCCTTGGCCGGCGCGTCGCCAGCCTTGGCGCGCGACACCAGAAAGGCCGGTAGCGCGATCGCGGCGAGCACGCCGACGATCAGGATCACGACGAGCAGCTCGATCAAGGTAAACCCGCGATCCTCGGCGAGCTGCTGGCGATGATGACGCACCGAGACTGGGTCGGTTGACGGCGCGACTCGCAACACAGCCACTGTCCGACCAGCGATGTCCACAGTCAGATCTCTGACACTCGCTATCGTCGGCGAACGAGAGCTGCGCGCCCGTCGCGAGCAAGAGCCAGCATCGACGCGGAACGCCAGAAAGGAGATCTCGACGTGTCCGCTGGATTAGTGACGACCAATGGACCAGCCTGAGCACAACAACGCTGGCCGGCTGCTCGAGCGTGAGCTCTCGGAGCGGCGGTGGACTACTTACTGTGTGGGCGGCTGCTCCGCGTAACGTGTTGGCGCGACAGTGTCGCCATCGGCCGGCCCGTGCTCGCGCGGTCTGCTCATAGAGACGAGTGCGGCTCGGGTGTCGCCGATGCCCAGCGCGAAGAGCGCGCCGGATAGTCCTGCGGAGCACAGGCATAGGGTGCACCAGTCGCCGACCAGGGTCGGCTGGATGACGATCAGGATGATGCTCACGCCGACACCGCTTGCGAGGATGCCGCCTAGCGCCAGGCGAGCCCACAGCCTCGGTCCGATCGCCAGCAGGACGAGCTCGCCGGCGTAGGCCAGGACGCCCGCGAGGGCGTCGGGCACGGGCGCTGTGAGGTCGAGGACGCGATCGACCCGGCGCCCGAAGAAGGGATCCCAGGGCGTCGAGATAAAGCCAAGCTGGTAGAGCGAGAGGTAAACCGCGATGGCCAGCCCGGCCAGCGCGAGCAACGCCAAGACGCCGCGGCGGCTCGTAGACTCGCTCGCTGTACCCGACATTACGCGCGCAGAGGCTGCTCGTCGTACTGTGCGACGGCGCATTCGAGCAGCAGCGCGTGAACGAAGGCTTGGGGAAGATTGCCGCGAAGCTGGCGTTGGTCGATGTCGAACTCTTCGGAGAGCAGGCCGGGTGGTCCGCAGGCCGCGCGGTTGCGCTCGAACCAGCGCGCCGCGAGGGTGTGCTCGCCTTGCTGCGCCCAGGCGAGCGCCATGATGAACCCGCAGAGCAGGAAGGAGCCCTCGGATTCGCCGAGCGGCCGCTCGTCGGGGCGGTAGCGATAGCAGTAGCCGTCTTCGGTCAGATCCCGTTGGACGGCGTGGAGCGTCGCCACCGAGCGTGGGTCATCGGCTGGGATCGCCCCGCGTATTGCCGCCAGTAGCAACGCGGCATCGTTTCGTTGATCGTCGTTTGAGCGCTGCCAACGACCACTCGGGTGCAGCGCGTTGCTCGCGGCGTCGGCGACGATGACGTCGGCTAGCGTGAGCCAGCGGCTTGCCTGCTCACCGCCGCGAGCGTGGGCGCTGAGCGCGCGTAGTCCGGCGGCGCAGATCAGGCGACTGTGGGTCCAGTGCGCCGGATCGAGCTCCCAGATGCCGGCGTCGGGTTCGCGCCAGCGCTCGGCGATCGCCTCGGCGGCTACCTCTGCCGCCCGCCAGCCGCTTGCGTCGAGGTGATCGTGGGCGGCGGCTGCGGAGAAAAGCAGGAGCGCTTCGCCGAAGGCGTCGAGCTGAAATTGCTTGTTGACCCAGTTGCCGACCTTGCCCGCTCCGCCCGGGTAGCCGCGCAGTTCGAGGGCGCGTTCGTCGGGCACGCGTCCACCGGTTGCCGTGTAGGCGGGCCGCAGTTCGGCGCCGTCGTCGAGCAATCGCTCGCCGACGAAGCGCACCGCGTCATCAAGCAGTGCATGGGGGCCGGCGCTGGCGACGGCCTGCCCGGCGTAGCACTGGTCGCGAATCCAGGCGTAGCGGTAATCGTAGTTGCGCCCCTGGGTGGCGCGCTCGGGTAGCGACGTGGTCACAGCCGCGACCATTCCGCCGCCACCACTCGTCAACCCGCCGAGCACCGCATAAGCGTGCTGCGCGTCACGCGGCGCGACCGTCTCGGCGAATGCAGGCACACGCTCAAGCCAGGCGGCCTCGGTATCGTGCCACGCCGAGTCAGCCGCCGGCGCCGGCTCGTCGCCGCGGGAGAAACTCAGCACGAAGTCGTGATGATCTCCGTGCTCGAGCTCGAGCGAGCACTCGAGCGCCTTGCCCCCGTGTCCGTCGGGGCACACGACGGCGTTCTCGCCGCCGGTCCAGAGTAGCTGCGTGTCACCGACGTGGCCGCTCCAGGTGCCGTCGTCCTCGACGTGCAGCCTCCGCAGTGGCTCACTGCCAAAGCCGCCGCGCGGGTTCAGCACGACCCGGACGCGCGCGGGTCCCTGGCGGGCGATCACGCGGCGTAGGACCACTGCGCGATCGGGGCGTGATGGCAGTCCGAGTGCTTCGCGGGATTCCACTATGCCCCCGCCGTCTGTCACCCATCGGCTGTGCCAGATTAGGCTGCCGGGCTCGTAATAGCCGCCCCACACGAAGCGGCCCGTCGGCGTGACGGCGTAGGTGCCGCTGCCGCCGATCAGCGACGAGAACAGCGCGTCGGAGTCCCAGCGGGGGAAACACATCCAGGCAAAATCTCCGCGTGGCCCAACAAGGATGCCGCGCTCGCCGTCGGCGAGCAGCGCGTACTCGCGCAACACGTGCGGCCGCTGAAGGCCTTGCGTCAGCAACTCGCGGTGCTCGGCACTCACACTCATCGGACGCGTCGCGCGAGGGTCGTGGCGACGCCGATGCCGAGCGCGATCGCGCCTGCCATTGCCGCGCGGTGCATCGTCGCCCACACCTGGATGCTGCGCCGCTTGGCCCGATCGTCGAAGATGCCGTGCGTTGCCGCGTCCGCTGGAACAGGCTCGAACAGGTTGTTTGGTCGCTCGGGGGAGACCGGCCGGCCTTGCATCTGTTGCGACTTGAAGCCCGTCTTCGCCAGGTACCAGTCGAGCAACCGCGGCGCGATCTTGTTTGCGACGATGGCCTCCACCGCGCTGCCGCCGACCCAGATTTCGCGCCGCCGGTGATGCGCCGCGTAGACGACGACCTCGGCCGGCACCTCGGGCTGGTAGATAGGCGCGACCGGCTGGGGGTGGTCGGGCATCTTCGTCCGACACCAGCTGAATTGTGGTGTGTTTACGGCGGGGAGCTGAACCATCGAGATCCACACCTTGCTCTTGTGGTGCAGCAATTCCGTGCGAACTGAATCGGTGAAGCCTCGGATTGCGAACTTCGCCCCGCAGTAGGCGGCCTGCAGTGGGATCGCGCGGTAGGCGAGCGCCGAACCGACCTGCACGACGGTGCCGTGGTCGCGCGGCCTCATGCGGCGCAGGGCTGCCATCGTCCCGTAGACAGCGCCAAGGTATGTGACCTGCGTCGCGCGCGCGAACTCCTCGGCGGTCGTGTCGGCAAACTGCGCAAAGACCGTCGCCATTGCGTCGTTGACCCATACATCGATCGGTCCGAAGTGATCCTCGGCCGCGGCGGCCGCAGCTTCCACCTGTTCGTGGTCGGCGACGTCCGTGGGTAGGATCAGCGCTCGTCCGCCGAGCGCCTCGACCTCGCGCGCCGCGGCGTCCAGGCCCTCCTTGCCGCGCGCCAGCAGTGCGACATCGGCGCCGCGCTTGGCGAACGCATGGGCGATCGCGCGGCCGACGCCGCCAGAGGCCCCGGTGACGACCACTACCTGTTTGCGAGCCATCTGCGTCCCCTTAGATTCCTGCTGCGTTGGCGTAGTAGTGCTGGTCCTCGCGCCAGCCGCCCTGGCCCTGGCCGATCCTGGTGTAGTCCTCGACGAATTCGATTGACTTCACCCACTTGACCATCTTGAAGCCGAGCTGCGTCTCGACGCGTAGCCGTACTGGCGCTCCGTGCTCGATTGGCAGCGGCACGCCGTTCATCTCCAGCGCGAGGATTGTCTGCGGGTTGTTCGCGAGCCGCATCGACAGCGTGCCGTAATAGTGCCCGAAGCGACCCTCGCCCTCGGTCAGCCCTTTGTCGTCGAAGGCGCGGAAGACAAGGAAGTGCGCCTGCTTGAGCGGCCGGCAACGCTCGATCAGCGTGCTCACCGGCACGCCGCGCCACTGCGCGACGGCGGTCCATCCCTGGATGCAGTTGTGTTTGGTGATCTGCGCATCCGCACACAGCTCGCGCAACTCGGCGAGGCTCAGATTCAGCGGCTCCTCGACGAGACCACCGACCTCCAGTCGGTAGTCTCGGAACTCGGTTCGCGCGAGCTCCTGGTAGCGCGTGTCCGGGGGCGGGTAGCCGTTGACGCGGTGATAGGGGGAGACATCCGCCGCGCTGTAGTGCTGACGCGAGGTGAAGGTGCGCGAGATCAGGCGTTCGAAGGGGTCGACGATGCGTCCCAGTAGACGTTGCGCGCGGCGGCGGTAGGCGAGCGAGAAGGTCGTCGCCGCGACGTTTACGAGAACCACTCCTGCGAGCCCGAGCGCGCCGATTACTACAGCGGTCGTGTGGTTCGCGCTGGGGGAGCCGAGCACGATCATCGCCAGGCCCTTGGGCAGCCCGTGGATCACGACCATCAGCGTGTGAACCACGACGAATCCGGCGAGCAGGCACAATCCGATGAAGTGCAGTGTGCGTGCGCGCTGCTTGCCGCCGAAGAGCCGCGTGTAGCGGGGGAAGCGTGCGATCACGGCGGGGGACATCGCGGCACCGGTGGCGATCTGCAGCGGCGCGATGATGAAGATCACGGCGAAGTAGGCGAGTTGCTGGGCGGCGTCGTAGGGCAGGCCTGGCTGGACGGCGGCGAGGTGCAGTTGCAAGTATTTGCCGATCGAGGCGAGCGCGTTCGGCACGATGCTCCAATGCGTCGGCACGATCCGTCGCCACTGATCGTCGGCGAACAGCAGCACCACATACACCACGCCCGTCAGCACCCAGAACTGCACGCTGAGGAAATGCCAGTGGCGGCCGAGGCCGAGGTTCTTTCTTCCGGGCAGCGCTACCAGCGGCGACCACGACTCCTCCTCGTCCAGCGAGGACCACGGTTTCCTTGAGTCGGCGGCGAAGGTCTTCTTGGTGAAGCGCGCCAGCTCGCGGCCGGGGGGACAGTCGTCGCTGACGTAGAGCTTTGGGAAGGCCGAGAGAATCTCCAGGCCGCTGCGCGCGAGGAGCGTCAGGAGCAGCAGGTTGAGAAAGTGCGTGACGACCAGCCAGATCGGAAAGCCGTAGTGCGTCACGCGGCCGTCCGCGCTCCCACCTGCTTGTCCGCCAGTCGTTGCGCCAGCCGGGAGGAGAGCGCCATGATCGTCAGCGCCGGGTTGGCGGCGCCCTGCGTCGGGCAGACACTGCCGTCTGCCACCAACAGGTTCGCCACGGCCCATGCGCGGTGGTCGGCGTCGACGACGCTGTTGCGAGGACTGGTGCCCATTCGGGCGCCGCCGATCAGATGCGCGTAGCGGTCGATCGTTAGCGTGTCCTGCGCTCCGGAGCTCTGGAGAATCCCTTTGATCACATCCTTGGAGTACTCCATGTTGCGCTCGTCGTTCGCAGATCGCGAGTGGTCAAAGCGCGCCACCGGGAGGCCGTACTCGTCTCGCTCATCGGCTAGGGTGACGCGATTGTCGGGCTGCGGCAGGAGCTCGTTGAGCACGCCGATCACTGCCCAGTGGTTGTAGTCGCGCATGTACTCGCGTAGCGCGGCGCCGAAATGTCCGTCGGCGAGGACGTGCTCGGCCCAGCCGATCGGTAGTGGCGAGACCGTCTGAATGCTGAAGCCACGCGCAAACCCGCGGCTCTCGTCGGTCTCATAGAACTGCTCTGAGGAGACCTCGGGCGGTGGTGCCTTGTACATCCGCAGCTCCTCGGGGAAGCGCCCGGCGATCTGGGAGGCGCCCTGCACCATCACGTAGCGGCCCACCTGGTCCTCGTTGTTACACAGGCCGTTCGGAAAACGCCGCGAGGTGGAGTTCAGCAGCAAGCGGGGCGTCTCGATCGAGTACGCGCAGAGCGCGACGAGCGCGGCGCGCTGGTGGCGCTCGATACCGTCGCGCTCGCGCACGTAGGTGACGCCGGTCGCGCGGTCCTGTCCGTCGACCTCTACGCGCACCGCCATGCTGTCGGCGCGGATCTCGACGCCGTGAGCCAGCGCGTCGGGTAGGTGGGTCACATAGGGGCTTGCCTTCGCGTTGACCTTGCACCCCTGCAAGCAGTAGCCGCGGTAGATGCAGTGCGGGCGGTTGCCGAACGTTCCATTGACGATCCCGACGGGTCCCACGCGCATTTCGACGCCAAGCTCGAGCGCCCCGCGCCACAGCATCTGCGCCGCGCCGCCGACGGGATGGGGCGAAAAGGGGTAGCTGTGCGGATCGCCCCAGGGCCAGTTTTGTCCGGCGACGGGCATCTCGCGTTCGAGCTCCTCATAGTGGGCCTTGAGATCCCAGTAGGAGATTGGCCAATCGGCGCCGACACCGTCGCGGGTGAGGGTCTCAAAATCGGAAGGATGAAACCGCGGTGTGTAGCCGGCGTAGTGAACCATCGAGCCGCCGACGCCGCGACCCGAGTTGTTCTTGCCCATCGAAATCGGATCCTCACCGCCGATGACCCGTTTCTGATTCCAGTACAGCTCGTGCGAACCGGCCTCATCGGATACCCAGTCCTCGTCGGGGTGCCAGAACGGTCCCGCCTCGATGATCACAATCCGCCAGCCGCGGCGAGCCAGGCGCTGGGCGAGCACCGAGCCGCCCGCGCCGGCACCCACGACGACCAGGTCGACCTCTTCGTCGTCGCCGTAGCGGCGCATCGTGTCCAGTCCGGGAAGGTCTCGGCGGTGCACATCGAGCAGAAAGCGAGAGTCGTTTGCGCTGGGCCCGCGCGAGCCTTTCAGCAGATTCGCGATCATCGCTCGAGTTCGGGAGCGACACCGACCGGATCTTCGTCGGTCGCGCCGGGACGCTCGAACGGCTCTCGCGCCCCGCCGCTGCCACCCAGGCGCATGTATCCGCGCGGATAGGCGGGGCCGCCAAACCCGATCTCGTTCCACGCCCACGGGTGCGAGTAGAACGCTTCGAGGACCATCCGCATGCAGACCGACCATGCGCGCTTGACGTTAAGGCGCTCCCAAGCGCCGCGATCGAGCTGGCCGGCAGCGAACCGCCGCAGTAGCGCTTCGCGCGTCTGCGGCTCACTATCGGCGAAATGCTTTCCGTACAGCGCCACGGCTTGCTCGTCGAGGCCCGTGAGCACGAGCGTCCACGTCTCGCGATCATCAGGCAGGTACGCGTACTGGTAGCCATCGAGGCGACCGGCGGCAAGCTTGTGATCGACGAGCTCGGCCACCGGAACGCGAGGCTCGCTGTCCTGGGCGAGCGCCGCGTCGCAGAACGCGCGCATCGTCGGTGACTGCTCGGCCGAGAAGAAGCTCAGCTCCGGTGGGACGGCCAGCCGCGCCATCACAACTTTGCGCGTCGCCTCATCCCAGCTGTCCCTTTCCTCGAGTACGTCGAAGTCCGGGTAGCGGCCGATCATCTGGGGCGTCGTGCCACGGCGTTGCCGAGGCAGCCAGTCAGGCTCCGGCGGACGGCCGTCGGCCCGCAGCTTCGGCAAATGGCCGGGATCGCGCATATCCGGCATCCGCTAGCGCTCCCGGCGTAACAGCGACGCCAAAACGCCCAACGCGCCGACGATCGACATCAGACCTGGAGCCATGATCGGCGGCCCCATCGGCACGTTGTAGCTGGCAAGCTTCCAGCCACCCGGCTTGCGTGCCACGCCGCGAGCGTGGTAGTACTCACCGACGAGACCATTGAGCATGTATACCGCCGAGGCCGCTGGCAGCGCCGTCTTCGCCCACCGCTTGCTGAACACTCCCGCGATACCGGCAACCACCACGGGCGGTGTGACGATGATCGGACTCCACATCATCTTGTTGCCAAAGCTCGCCTTGTAGTGCTCGATATACACCTCGGCAGTGGTGACCGTCGCGGCAAGAGCGGTCAGACCCGACAGCGCGCGCTCGAAGCGGCCGTGTTCGATATTCGAGACCCACCGGTCGATCCGGTGTTCCGCCAAAGGTTCGCCGGAACGGCGGCCCGCGCGCACCTCAGCGCCCCGGGATGAACTCGTGGACCTTTTCGCGAATCGCTTCGATCGCCCCGGGAATCCCTCCGGCGGGATCGGCGCGGATCGACTTGGCGAAGCCCTTCGCCTGCTCGAATGTGATGTGCGGAGGCAGCGGCGGCTCGTTCGGATCGCTCATCGCATCGATAATCACCGGACGATCGGCGGACAACGCTTCGCGCCACGCATCCTCGATCTCTGAAGCCAGGGTGACCTTGATCCCGCGCAGACCGATCAGGCCGGCGTAGGCGGCATAGTCAAGGTAGGGGATGTCCTGCGAGGCCTCAAACTTCGGGTCACCTTCCATGACGCGCTGCTCCCAGGTGACCTGGTTGAGGTCCTCGTTGTTGAGCACGAGCACGATCATCCTCGGGTCGGCCCAGGTTTTGTAGTACTTCGCCGCCGTCAACATTTCGGCCATGCCGCCCATTTGCATCGCGCCGTCGCCGACCATCGCGATCGAGACCCGATCCGGGAACGCGAACTTCGCGGCGATCGCGTAAGGCACGCCGGGCAGCATCGTGGCCAGGTTGCCCGACAACATCGCCTTCATGCCACGGCGAATCTTGATCTGTCGCGCGTACCAGTTGGCCGCCGAACCCGAATCGCTTGAGAGGATCGCGTTGTCGGGCAGCTGCCGCGAGAGCGCCGAGAAAAGTCCCTGCGGACGGATCCGTCCGTCGCGGTCGGCTGGCTGGCCCTGGTCGTCCATCAGCCGCCACCAATCCGCGACGTTCTTCTTGATCTCCTCTTGCCAGGATCGATCCTCTTTGCGATGCAGCAGCGGCAGCAGTTCCTTCAGCGACTCCTTGCTGTCGCCCTCCAGGGCCAGATCCATCGGGTAGCGGATGCTCAGCATGCGCCCGAGTAGATCGATCTGGACCGCTTTGACCTGGCCCTCTTTGGGCAGGAACTCCGAGTACGGGAAGCTTGACCCGACCATCAGGAGCGTGTCCGCGGCCTGCATCATTTCCCAGCTCGGCTTGGTGCCCAGCAGGCCGATGCTGCCGGTGCAGAACGGCACGTCGTCGGGCACCGCCGCCTTGCCCAACAACGCCTTGGCCACGCCGGCACCCAGCGCGTCGGCGACCGCGATCACCTCATCGGTGGCATGCAGTGCGCCCTGACCAACGAGCATTGCCACCCTCTCGCCCGCGTTGAGGATGTCGGCCGCCTGCTGAAGCTGGGACTGCTGGGGAATCAGGCGACCCGGCCAGAAGCCGACGCCGGAGTGCACGGTGTGGGTCTTGTGCGGCTGCTGCTCGACCGCGTCCATGTCCTGCACATCGGCGGGCACGATCACGCACGTCACGGTGCGCTCCGCCTGGGCGATCCGCAACGCCCGATCCACCAGATGCCGAACACTCGAGGGCTCGTTGACCTGCTCGCAGAACGCCGAAGCCACGTCGCTGTAAAGCTGCAGCAGCTTGACCTCCTGCTGAAAATCACCACCGATCGCGCGCACAAACGTCTGTCCCACGATCGCAACGACCGGCTGGTGGTCGAGCTTGGCGTCGTAGAGACCGTTCAGCAGGTGGATCGCCCCCGGACCCGACGTGGCCATGCACACCGCGACCTTGCCGGTGAACTTCGCGTGCCCGCAAGCCATGAACGCCGCCATCTCCTCGTGCCGCGTCTGGACGAAGCGCAGCTGGTCCTGGTGGCGGCGCAGTGCTCCGAGCAGACCATTGATGCCGTCGCCCGGGAACCCGTAGATCGTGTCCACCTTCCACTCGATCAGCCGCTCGCACAAGTTGTCAGCCGCGGTCTTGCCCATCAGCTCCTCCGATCGAAATAGGCGCGCAACGCCGACACGAACCGTTCGGACCAGCGCAACAGTACCCGCCGCTACACAACCAAAACGCGCGCTCAGATATGGTTTCGTCGTCTACGTGCGTAGCCAACCTATCGCACCGTCCGGAGCGCAAGTACGAATCGCTTGCGGCGACCAGCAAGCCATCGTGGTCGAGGTCGGCGGCGGGCTGCGCTCCTACGTCGCGGCAGGCCGCGAGCTCCTCGACGGCTACGCTCTGGACGAGCCCTGCACCGCGGCCCGCGGCCAGTCCCTGATCCCCTGGCCCAATCGCCTGCGCGACGGCGTGTACGAATTTGACGGCCAGCACTA
>Ga0307372_10012583_pt1 | contig 11053 bp, 6 predicted proteins | sample OX1MG_FD_202533 | JGI IMG/M metagenome (GOLD analysis project Ga0307372, IMG submission 202533) | Soil microbial communities from Risofladan, Vaasa, Finland - OX-1 | ecosystem: Environmental > Terrestrial > Soil > Coastal area > Acid sulfate soil | place: Finland: Risofladan, Vaasa | collected...
ACTGGGAAATGAGAGAGATGACGACAGTGAGCGAGAAGATCGATGCCAAGCTGGTAAAGGAACTGCGGGAGAAGTCCGGCGCGCCCATGGGCGACTGCCTGAAGGCGCTGCAGGAGACCAAGGGCAATATGGAAGAGGCGTTTGTGGTGCTGCGCAAGCGGGGCGTGGCCAGCGCGCAGAAGAAGGCGGCGCGGACCACGAACGAGGGCGCGGTGGGCACTTACATCCATGCGGGGGGCAAGATCGGCGTGCTGGTGGAGATCAACTGCGAGAGCGATTTCGTGGCGCGCACCGAGGATTTCCAGGAGCTGATGAAGGACATCGCGATGCACATCGCGGCCAGCGATCCGCGCTACATCAAGCCGGAGGACGTGACCACGGAGGATCTGGAGCGCGAGAAGGAGATCTACCGCGCGCAGGCGGCGGCGACGGGCAAGCCGGCTCCGGTGATCGAGCGGATTGTCGACGGCAAGATGGCCAAGTTCTACGAGGAGGTCTGCCTGCTGGAGCAGCCGTTCATCAAGGAGCAGTCCATCAGCATCAAGGAGCTGATTGCGCAGAAGGTGGGCAAGCTGGGCGAGAACATCACGGTGCGGCGCTTTGCCCGCTTCAAGGTGGGGGCGGCGGACTGGACGGTGGCTCAGACCAAGCCGGTGGAAGCGGCGGAGTAGCGAGTCGGCCGGTCAGCGAGTCAGCAAGTCAGCGAACGGAAAGGGCAGCCCGATTGGGCTGCCCTTTTTACTGCGAAGGATTGTGGCGAAAAGCGGCCGCGGATTCTTCGCTTCGCTCAGAATGGCAGCTCTGGGAATGAGTGGCTGATTGGTCACGCCGATCAGGTTTGCGAATTGTATCGTTTCTGGTGCCAGGCCCAGGCGGTGCGGAGGATGTCGTCGAGGTGGGTATAGCGCGGCTTCCAGCCGAGCTCCCGGAGGGCTTTCTCCGAGCTGGCGACGAGAACTGCCGGATCGCCGGGGCGCCGGGGATGGATCTCGGCGGGGATGGGATGGCCGGTGACGCGGCGGGCCGATTCAATCACTTCCTGCACGCTGAAGCCCTGGCCATTGCCGAGATTGAAAATCAGGCGATCGCTGGAATCAAGGCCTTTCAAGGCAAGGAGATGCGCGTCAGCCAGGTCGGAGACGTGGATGTAATCGCGGATGCAGGTGCCGTCGGGAGTGGGGTAGTCATCGCCGAAGATCCTGATGGCGGGGCGGCGGGCGAGAGCAACATCGAGGATAAGGGGAATCAGGTGGGACTCGGGTTCGTGGGCTTCGCCACGGGTGATGCCGCCGGGGCCTTCCGGCGCGCCGGCCACGTTGAAATAGCGAAGCGAGGCATAGCGCAGACCGTGAATACGGTGGAACCAGCCTAAGATGCGCTCCACCAGCAACTTGGACTCGCCATAGGCGTTGGTGGGCTGGAGCGGGGAGTCCTCCATGATGGGGACAGTTTCGGGCTCTCCGTAGACGGCGGCAGTGGAAGAGAAGACCAGTTTGCGGGGGCCGCAGGCGAGCATGGCTTCAAGAAGGCCCAGGGTGGAAGCGGTGTTGTTACGGAAGTAAATTTCCGGCCTGACCATGGACTCGCCGGCTTCGATGAGGGCGGCGAAGTGCATCACGCCGTCGAACGGCGAGCCCTGGCCGGATGCGGCGCGGAAGAGTCCCTCAATGAGGGACCGGTCAGCGACATCGCCGGCCACGAAATCCACAGATGCAGGAACAAGATCGCGCCGGCCGTGGCTGAGGTTATCCACCACCACGGCCTGATGTCCTTGTTCCGCAAGGAGCCCGGCGACCGTGCCCCCAATGTACCCGGCCCCACCAGTGACCAAGATCTTCACAAAAAAACCTTTCCCCATACCGAACGAAATTGGGTTAGTCTGTGTCTATTAAATCAAAGAGGCAGGACTCGCTCGGCCGACCGCCGGTGCGACGGAAGACCGTTTCAGACGGCATTTCTGCCAAATCGGGCCGCGCTCGACCTTCTACTCTTCGCACCTTGGATGCTTCGGATGCCCTGGTCAGGAAGTCGGAGCGAAAATGGCTTTCGAAAGAGCCTTACAAATCACCACGTTAAGAACGCGCGGACGGTCGATCTACAACTTTTTGGGGAGTCGCATCTGCGATCCCTTATTATATTCTGGAAACAACAGAATCCCCATTTCCCCCATCCGATTGAGAGGGGGGAGTGAGATTCGGGCGTTCTTGATCCATCCCCCGGCCCGACTCATCCCCGGCGAACGGAATGTATCGCGCAGCGATCTTCTGTATAAGGCTAGACGATACGGGCCTGGACCACGACCACGCCGCAGGACTACGAATGCATCCCAGCCGATGCGAGGAATGCCATTGGCGGAAGCGCCGGTGGGCAGCCGTCTCACCTGCCGCACGATCTGCTGGCCGGCGAAGATGAAAATCCGTCCTGACGGCATCACCCATTTCGATGAGGAATGTGCATGATGTCCGCCACTCGCTATCCAATTCGAGCCAACTTCGGCTTGCTTCCCGAACCCGAGAGAAGTCCGGCTTCGTTTGTGACCAGCGCGGTAGTGAACATGACCATCCTGGCCATTGTTCTCTACGTTGGAATGAATGCGAAAAAGGTGATTCAGCGCCAGTTCGAACAGACGGAGCTGATTTTCCCCACGACGCCGCCTCCACCGGTGAAGGTGAAAATTACGCCACCACCGAAGATCGAGCCGCCCAAGCCGCCGGAACTGGCGAAGCTGGATGCGCCCAAGATCAATTTGCCCAAGCCGGAGCCGAAGCCTGAGACCAAACCTCTGGTGATGGAGGCGAAGGTGGCGCTGCCGGCGGTGAAGGAGGCCAAGCCGGCCATTGTACTGGCTCCCCAGCCCAAGGCGGCGCTGCGAGCCGCAGCTCCGGCGCAGATGCCTCAGGAGCACGTCTCGACCAAGGCCGTGCACCTGGGCGAAACCTTCGGAGTGATGCCGAATCCGAATGCGCAGCGGCCGGCGTCGGTGGCAGCGATCGGGAACCCCTATGGAGGGATGAACGGAGAGGTGAGGGCGCCCCGTGGCGTGGTGGGTTCTACCGGGATCGGCAACGGCACCCACGCGGGGTCGAACGCCGGTCAGGTTGGCAGGGTGGCATCCGCCGGGATTCCGGGATCCACTGGCACGGGCAATGTCTATGGCGGCGGCAGAGTGGCCTCGGCAGGAATTCCCGGGGTGCAAAAAGCCGCAGTCGTAATGCCCGCGGCCGATGCCGTGCCGCGCTATACCCAGCTCGAAGTGCTTTCCAAGCCGAAGGTGGAGTACACCGCGGAGGCGCGACAACTGCGTGTGCAAGGCGACGTGGTGCTGCGGGTTACGTTTACTGCCAATGGCCAGGTCATTATCCAGGGCGTGGTGCACGGACTGGGCCATGGCCTGGATGAAGAGGCGCAGAAGGTGGCGCAACAGATTCGCTTTCGGCCGGCCACTCGCAACGGGCAACCGGTGGATCTGACCACCAACATCACCATCACGTTCCAACTGGCTTAACATCAGATGAAGGGAATGGGCTGGATTCAGGCGCGGATTGCCGAAACAATGCAAGCCGCAGAGAACGATCGGAGCAGGAGCTTGACATGAAGTTTCGGAAGGTCCCCCAATACTTCCTCATTTTTGCCGTCTGCACTACGGCTGTGTTCGCCAAGAAGCAGCCGAAGTTTGAAACGGCGCACCAATTAACGGCGGAACAGGCGGCGCTGGTACAGCGGGCGATTGCGCGCGAGAAGGTTCTGATCCGGGAGATTCAGCAACGGACTCCACTGGTGGAGACCTACATCCAGGACACGCGCCCCGACCAGAAGCTGTACGAGGTGCCGGTAAACGACACCTACATGCTGAGCCGCGTGGACTTCGGGAAGGGGTTTTTCGACAAGGCGTACGAGCCTCGCGGGACCAAGCAGAAGGGGTTCTTCAAGAACTCCATCAGCTCGATCCTTGGATTGAGCAAAGCCCTGGGGCTGGACACGAAGTTCACCTATAATCCGCTGGGCTTTACCGAAATGATGTTCCTCGATCCGTCGGGGTTCGATCAGCAGCACTATGTCTTCAGCTATGTGCGGCGCGAGTTCCTGGGGTCGGTGCGGACGTGGGTGTTCGACGTGCATCCGAGAGTTTCCGGACAGGGGCGCTTCTACGGCCGAATCTGGGTTGAGGACGAGGGCGGCAACATCGTACGCTTCAACGGGACCTTCACCCCGCCGACCAACGAAGATTCTTCGAAGTACTACTTCCACTTCGACAGTTGGCGCATGAATGTGCAGCCGGATGTCTGGCTCCCGGTGGAGATCTACGTGGAGGAGTCGCAGCGCGCCGAGGGCGAAAAGAACGTGGGGCTGAAGGCGCAGACGCACTTCTGGGGATACAGCCTGAAGCTGCCGACGCGCGACAGCGAGAACGTCAGCGTGAAGGTGGACGACGCCCAAGACAAGAGCGACGACTCCCAGGACGTGAGCCCGCTGCAGGCGCAGCGCCTTTGGGTAATGCAGGCCGAGGACAACGTGCTGGACCGGCTTACCGAGGCCGGCCTGGTAGCGCCGGTGACTTCGGGCGGCTATGAGCAAAAGGTGCTGGAGCAGATCGTCACCAACCTGGCGGTGCCCAACAACCTGGCGTTCACCAGCCCCATCCGCTGCCGCGTGATGTTGATGGACACGGTGGAAGCGACGACCGTGGGCAACACCATCCTGATCAGCAAGGGGCTGATCGATTCGATGCCCAACGAGCCGACGATCGCTTCGGTGGTGGCGCTGGAACTGGCGCACATCGTCATGGGCCACCACATCGACACGCGCTATGCCTTCAACGACCGGCTGCTGTTCCCGGATGAGGCATCGTTCCAACGCATCGACATGTACCACTCGGATCACGACAACGAGGAAGCCGAGAAGCGAGCGATGACGTACCTCCAGAGTTCGATGTACAAGGATCAGCTTCCGGAGGCGGGGCTGTTCTGGGAGCAGCTCGCGGACCGAGGCCGGGTGCTGCATGCCCTGAACACGCCGAAACTGGGTGACAGCATGTTGCGCGCGGACGGAACTCCGTGGATGCTGGAACTGGCGCACGAGGCGCCCAAGATCAACTGGGACGATCTGAGCCAGATTCCGGCGCTTCCGCTGGGAAGCTGGCTGAAGACCGATCCGTGGGACGATCGGGTGCACATGCTGGACGCGAAGCGGTTTGCGCCCATGAATCCGCGCGACAAGATGCCGCTGGAAGTGACTCCGGTGTACTTCAAGCTGCAGCGTTACGATGCCGCGAACACTGCCCCTGCGAACGGCGCTACTCCGGCACAACAGCCGGCATCGTCCGCAGCCGACCCCAACAACGCTCCGGCCAGGGGCGGCCCGCAGGCTCCCGCATCGCAGGGCACGCCGAGCCGTCCGGCGCCGCAATCGGCAGCGCAACCGGCCAACCAGGATACGTCGGCCCAACAACAGATGCCCACATCGCCGCAGTAGAATACGTTGAGGGAGTTCTCAATTCGATGGCCGAGGATGCGCTCCCCGGCCATCTCAGTTTGCGCAATCATTCATCCCATGGGATGGGGGACCCGTCATTCGTACGCAGCAATGCAAAGGCTTGCTCATGAAACGATCTGCTCTTGTTTTGTGCTTTGTTTTCCTGGTTCTGTTTTTCGGCGCACAACTGGTGAAGGCACAGGCAGTCCCCGCCGGCAAGGGGCGCCAGCTGAGCGTGACGGCCGGAGGAATCGCATCCGGTTTCCAGTCCGATGACGCCAACGATTACCTCATAGGCGCAGGCACATTCGTGGATGTGCACTTCACGCATTGGATTCAGTTGGAGGCGGAGGGCCGCTGGCTTTACTGGAACCAGACCTACGGCGAACACCAATCCAATTACCTGATCGGGCCGCGGGTGCCTCTCTTCGGGATCGGCCGCAAGACCGAAGTCTACGGCAAGGCTCTGATCGGCTACGGGCGTATGACGTTTCCTTACGGATACGGCTACGGCAGTTTCACGGCGCTGGCATTCGGAGGAACGATGGATTACCGCGCCAGCCGCAGACTGACCATTCGCGCCCTCGACTTCGAATATCAGGATTGGCCGGTCTGGCTGAATAACACATCACTGCAGCCGTACGGAGTCAGCGTAGGCGTCGGCTATCGCATTTTTTAGTCGATCGCAGGTGCGTCTGAAGCGAGCAGAACAACCCTGTATCGCAATGCGAGCATCGAACGACGTGGGTAGCTCCATAGACGATCACTCGTACCGCGCGCCTGTGGCGTAGCCGGGTTGCGAAAGATCGGAGCGCCAATCGTCCCCGGGGAGAACTGAAGAGTACATGGCGAAAGATACCCGTCTGTCCACCGGGACCATGGAGAAGGATACCCGTCTTTCCACCGGAGTTGAGGGGCTGGACGACATTTTGCACGGCGGATTGGGAAAAGGCTTTCTCTACCTGATTGAAGGCAACCCCGGCGCGGGCAAGACCACGCTGGCGCTGCAATTTCTGATCGAAGGCGCGCGCCGCGGTGAAAAAGGGCTGTATCTGTCCCTGGCGGAGAGCGAGGCGGAGCTTCGCCTGGTGGCGGATTCGCACGGGTTCGATCTCCAGAACGTGGCCATCTGCAAAATATCGCCGCCGGAGCTTGCGGCGCAATCCGGCCAGCAATACACGGTGTTCCAGCCGGCGGAGGTGGAGCTGGCGGACGTGCTCGACACCCTGCTGGCCAAGGTGCGCGAAGTAAATCCATCGCGAGTGGTCATCGACTCCATGTCGGAGCTGCGCATGCTGGCGCGCGATTCGCTGCGCTACCGCAGGCAGGTGCTGAGCCTCAAGCAATTTTTCGAGGGGCGGGATTGCACCACCCTGCTGCTGGACGAGCGCTTCCGCGATGCCCAGGAAATCCAGGTGCAGACCATCGCCCACGGCGTTATCACTCTGGAAGTTCTGCCGCGGGAGTACGGCGTCACGCGCCGGCGCATGGAGGTGCTGAAGATCCGCGCCTCGAACTTCCGCGAAGGCTACCACGACTACATCATTTTGAAGGGCGGGATCCGGGTGTTTCCGCGCCTGGTTTCGGGGGAACATCGCGGCTTCGACGTTCTCTCAGAGGTGCTGCCCAGCGGCCTTGCGGAACTCGATTCGCTGTTCAACGGGGGGGTGCAGCGGGGGACGAGCACCCTGATCTCGGGGCCGGCGGGGTGCGGCAAGTCCACGCTGTGCGCCCAATTTGTGCAATCCGCCGCCCAGCGGGGCGAACGGGGAGCGATCTTCACCTTCGACGAGACCCGGCAATCGTTCGTGGATCGCAGCCTGGGCCTGGGCCTGGACCTGGATCCGTTCCTGCGCCACGGCGTCATCCACCTGGAACAGGTGGATCCGGCGGAGCTTTCGCCGGGCGAGTTTGTCCACCGGATCCGGCGCGGGGTGGAGGACCAGAAGTGGCGCATCGTCGTGGTCGACAGCCTGAACGGGCTGATGAACTCGATGAGCGAAGAGCGCGCACTCACGGTGCAACTCCATGAACTGCTGTCCTATCTGAACCAGGTAGGTGTGGCATCGTTCCTGGTGCTGGCGCAGCATGGCCTGCTGGGCGTGGCGATGACCTCGCCGACGGACGTGAGCTACCTGGCCGACAACGTGCTGCTGTTGCGGTACTTTGAGGCAGCCGGAGAGGTTCGCCAGGCGATCTCGGTGGTGAAGCGCCGGTCCGGTCCCCATGAGCGCTCCATACGGGAGCTCTTGATGCGGAACGGAGAGGTGAGCATCGGCGAGCCGCTGACAAACTTCGTGGGCGTGCTGACCGGAACACCGCAGTTCACTGGAGGGCAGAACCTGCTATGACGATTTCGGCCGACGCGCGCAGGTTCCTGGTGGCAGCCCCGGTGGGGCGGGATGGAGAGCTGATCTGCGCCCTGCTCAAGGGGGCGGGATTTGCGGCGGAATGCGTCGGTTCGCTCTGCGGCGCGGAAAAGCAGGACAATTCGCATCTGCTGGGCCTGATCCTCACAGACGAAGCGCTGGCGAACGGTGGGGTGGACTCCCTGCGCGCGATGGTAAACGCGCAACCGTCCTGGTCCGATCTGCCGGTGCTTCTGCTGACCAGCGGTCCGGTGGAGCCGCGCTACGCCGCCGTGGCCAGCCAGGCGCGCATGGAGATCCGCAGCCTGTTTCTGCCGGATCGGCCAGTGCGCAAGGAGTTGCTTCTGAGCGCAGTCCAGGTGGCGTATACGGCGCGCATGAACCAACTTGAGATGCGGGATGCTGCGGCGCGGCAGTCGCAAAGCGACGAGGCGCTGCGCAACACGGAGAAGCTGGCGGTGGCCGGGCGGCTGGCAGCCACCATGGCGCATGAAGTCAACAACCCGCTGGAGGCCCTGGCCAACCTGCTTTTCCTGGTGGAGAACTGCAACAGCGTGGAGGAAGCCCGGTCCTTCGGGCGGGTGGCGCAGGAGGAGCTGGCGCGCATCAGCGAAATCGTCCAGGACACGCTCAGGTTCCATCGCGCGCCGGCCGAACCTGCGGTCACCGACGTGGCTGCGCTGGCGCATTCGGCGGTGGCTCTTTTCCGCGGAAAAATGCGCGAGCGCAACATCGTGGAAAGCATCTCCGGCTCCGGCGCATTCGCGTATTGCTCTGCCGGCGAGATCCGGCAGGCCATCGTGAATCTGGTGGGCAACGCGATCGACGCCATGCACGACGGCGGCCGCCTCCACGTGCGGGTTTTGGCGGTGAATACGGCAGGAGCGCCCGCGATCCGCGTGACGGTTGCGGATACGGGCGGCGGCATTCGGCCGGAAGTCCGGTCCCGGCTCTTCAAGCAGTTCTTCACCACCAAAGGAAGCCGCGGAACGGGATTGGGCCTGTGGCTCACACGCGATATCGTGAAGCGCAACCGCGGCCGGCTGCGCTTCCGTTCCCGTACCGCCGCGCCCAGCGGCACCGTGTTTTCGATCTACCTGCCGGCATCTGCAGCGCTGGAGGTCATGCCCGTTTCCTCACATGGGCGGCCGGCGGATGCGCGCCCGGCTCCGCCGACGAAGCCGATCATGCTGGGCGCGGCCTAGCCTTCTTCCAGTTTCATCGCGCACCACGCACCACAATTCGCGTACCGGGGGCCACCAGCGTGCCCGGCGGCGGCGCCTGCTGGCGCACGGTCCCATTTCCCGCCAGTTCCACCTCAAGGCCCGCGCCGGCAGCGGTCTCGATCACCTGCCGCATGGACATGCCGACGAACGAAGGCACTTTAACTTGATTCTCTGTGTTCATCACCACCCGGCGGGGCGCCGCAGCCGAAGCCTGCACCACTGGAGGCGTTGCTTTTGCTGAAGCGGGGGAGGGAATTGCCGCTTGGGCTTGGGATTGGACAGGGGATTGGGCCGGAGGTTGCGCTTCCCGCGCCGATTGCGGCTGTGGTGTTTGGGCTCGGAGCGCATCGTCGCTGGGCAGATCGTTCACCGCGGCGTAGAGCTGGCCGATGTCCCCATCATTCTGGTAGTCGTCTTCGCGCGCATAGTTCATTGGCGCATTGGCCTTCGCCGGCCGGACCTCCTCGTCGTGCGGTACGCCGAGGTATTCCAGGACCTCCTGCGCGACCTCGGCGAACACCGGCGCGGAGACCGCGGTTCCGTAGTAGGAGGGTCCCTTCCTCGGGGTATCGATCACCACCGCTACCGCGATGACCGGATTGTTCACCGGGGCGATGCCCGTAAACGAAGCGATGTGCATGGTCTTCGAATAGAGGTGCGTCACCGGGTCCACCTTCTGCGCGGTTCCCGTCTTTCCGCCCGCGGAGTACCCGTTGAGCTGCGCCGGTTTGCCGGTTCCGTAAAGCACCACGTCTTCCATCATCTTGCGCATCTGCGCTGCGGCCAGGGCCGAGATGACCCGATGCGCTCCGGCGGGGAGCGGATTGGGAAGGTCCTCGTCGGGCCGGAAAGGGCGCGCCTCGATCGGGTCAGCGTCGCGGGAATTGGCAGTGAGCTGCCCCGGCATGAGCACGTGCGGCGGCAGGTAAACGCCTCCGTTGGCGATCGTCGAAACCATGGAGACGAGTTGCAACGGAGTCACCGCAATCTCCTGACCGATGGCAATCGACCCGATGGAAGACGGTCCCCACTTGTTCACCGGACGCAGCAGCCCGCGGGTCTCGCCGGGCAGCTCCACCCCCGGCTTGGAACCGAAGCCGAACGCGCGAATGTACCGGTAAAACCGGTCCTCGCCAAGTTTCAACGCCATCTTGATGGCGCCGACGTCGCTCGATTCCTCCAGCGCCTTGTCGACCGTGACCACACCCATGTGCTCGCCCTGGTTGTCGTGAATGACCCGCCCGGCGAGCGTGATCTTGCCGCCCTGGCAATCGACCATATCATCCGGCTTCACCAGGCCCTGGTCGAGCGCCGCCGAGTAGGCCACCAGCTTGAAGGTCGATCCCGGCTCGTAGACGTCGCTCACCGCGTGATCGCGAAGCAGCGAGGGCGTGGTATGCCGGAAGTCGTTGGGGTTGAAGGTCGGCCGAATCGCCAGGGCGAGGATCTGGCCGGTGTGCACGTCCTGCACCACGACTGTCCCGTTCAGGGCGTCGGTGCGCTCCATGGCGTGATCCAGCGCCTTTTCGGCCATGAACTGGATGTTCTCGTCGATGGTCAACTGCAGGTTCTGGCCCGGCTCCGGCTCGCGCTCGGTTGAACCCAGCACCTTGCGCCGCGCGTCCATGGCCGTGAACATCTCTCCCGGCACCCCGTGCAGCCGCGACTCGAATTTTTGCTCCATTCCGCCCAGGCCGTTATCGTCGATACCCACATAGCCGAGCACCTGCGCCGCCATCTGGTTGTCGGGATAGAACCGCTTAAATTCCTTCTGGAAGTAAATGCCCTTGATGTCCAGGGCCTTCACCCGGGCGGCGATGTCGTCCGATACTTTGCGAGCCACCCAGGCGAATCCGCGCCCCTCCTGCAGCCGTCTTTCAATCTCCTGCGCCGTTGTCCGGGTGTCCTCGGGATCGGTATGCACGATGGCAGACAGCGCCTTCGCCGCGGCTTCCTTATCCTCAATTTCCGTCGGAACCGCGTAGA
>Ga0307372_10012585_pt1 | contig 11053 bp, 10 predicted proteins | sample OX1MG_FD_202533 | JGI IMG/M metagenome (GOLD analysis project Ga0307372, IMG submission 202533) | Soil microbial communities from Risofladan, Vaasa, Finland - OX-1 | ecosystem: Environmental > Terrestrial > Soil > Coastal area > Acid sulfate soil | place: Finland: Risofladan, Vaasa | collected...
GTACTCGATCAACGACAACTTCCGGGACGCCAGCAAGCCGTTCTTCGACACGGTCAACCTCAAGGGCGGCGGCGACGCCACCAGCGCGGCCCGCGCGGCGATTCAAACCGGCGACGTGGACTACTCGTGGAACCTGCAGGTTGAGGCTAACGTGCTTCAGTCCCTCTCGTCAGGCGGCGTCGGCCAGCTCATCGTCTACCCGGGAATCAACGTCGAACGTATCCTGGTCAACCTGACCGACCCGAACAAGGACGTGAACGGCGAGAAGTCCCAGAAGGACACCCCGCACCCCTTCCAGGCCGACCTCAAGGTGCGTCAGGCCTACAATCTCGCCGTCCAGCGCGACGTCATGGCGACCACGCTGTATGGCCAGGCCGGTACGCCCACCGCCAACGTGCTCGTCGCACCCACGGCGATGAACTCGAAGAACACGTCGTGGAAGTATGACCTGGCAGCGGCGGGCCAACTGCTCGATCAGGCCGGCTGGGCCAAGGGCTCCGACGGCACGCGGGCCAAGGGCGGCGTCAAGATGAACGTCGTCTTCCAGACCTCGGTCAACAGCCTGCGCCAGAAGGAGCAGGAGATCGTCAAGGCCAGTTTCCAGCAGCTCGGCATCAACATGGAGATCAAGTCGGTTCAAGCCAGCGTCTACTTCTCGTCGGACGCCGGCAATCCGGATACGTCCAACCACTTCTACACCGATCTGGAGATGTATACCAACGGCCCGACGACGCCGTACCCGCTGGACTATATGGTCAGCTGGTGGGGTGACCCCAGCAACGTCTGCCAGAAGTCGAATAACTGGGCCGGCAACAACGTCGAGCGCTGGCAGAACAGCGACTACGACGCGCTCTACAAGCAGGCCCAGACGGAGCTGGATCCGGCCAAGCAGGCCGACCTGTTCATCAAGATGAACGACCTGGTGATCACCAACGTGGTCGAGATTCCGGAGGTGGCCCGCAACGGCGTCTCGGGCGCCGCCAAGACACTGCAGAATCTCAACCTGTCGCCCTGGACGTCGGAGCTCTGGAACCTCGTGAACTGGACCCGCTCCAAGTAGCGCGCGTTTGAGGTCACGACCTTGCGGCAGGAGACGGACGTCGCGTCCGTCTCCTGCCTCCGTGCCCCGCTGCAGTGTCGGCAGCCGGGGTGTCGCGCGGCTCCTTACAGCATTTCTCGCAGCTATTGGCCGGAACTCAGCCCCTTCAGTGGGCTTCGTCCTTCAGCGCGGCGGCTTGAGCCCCGCGCGCGTGCTCCGCGTGCTCCGCGTGCCCGGCGCCGACTCGGCGCTCCGCCGATTCCTCTGCAAGTCGCTCTAGACGCCGAGCGCCTGGTGGAAGAAGGCGTTGATGCGCTGCCCGTACGCGGCCCCTGCCACCTCGCGGCTCTGGTTATGTCCTGCCCCCGCTACCCACCAGATCTGCTTCGGCTGGCGGGCAGCGTCGTAGTTGCGCACGCCGTTGTCCGGCGGCACGTCCTGATCCACCGTGCCATGGATGATGAAGATGGGGCGAGGGCTGATCGAGCCGATGACATCCATCGGTCGCACCCCGTTGACGTCGACGCCGGCGCGCCACTCGGCGATGCGCACGGCGACCGGGGCGAACGGCCAGGCCGGAATTCCGATGAAGTGCTCGAAGCTGGTGCTGATGACGTCGGGCGCGTCGCTGAAGCCGCAGTCGTCGACCACCGCCTTGATCCGCGCGTCCCGGGCCGCTGCCAGGATGGTCGTCGAACCGCCGAGCGAGACCCCCAGCGCGCCGATACGGTTGGGATCGACGTCCGGGCGCGTCGCCAGGTACTCGACGGCCGAGACCAGGTCGAACTGCTCGAGCGCACCCAGCGTCACGTCGCGACCACCGCTGGCGCCGCGGGCCCGCATGTCGTAGGTGAAGACGCTGAAGCCCGAGCGATTCAGAAAGTCGGCCCAGGGGAGCATCTGGTTCTGATTGTCGCCGTAGCCATGCGACAGGATGATGGTTGCCTTGCTGGCCCCGGGAATGAACCGGCCGGCGATCGTCACGCCGGTGCTGCTGCGGAAGGTGACCGGCTCCGCCTTCAGGTTCGGATAGTCGGCCAGCGACCACGGGTAGGTGTTCGGTGCCGGATGGATGGCCCGCTCCGAGGCGACCCAGCCAACCGCGCCCACGATTGCCACGGCCACGACCAGCACGATCGCCGCGATCACCACGAGCCAGCGCCCCCAATGACGCCGGCGGGATCGCCCAGCCGCCCGCTCCGGCGCGGTGCCCCCGACGGTCGCACGCGCCCCATTACCTGCCATCGTGGCCACGCTCCCTCGTGCCCGCGCCGCCGCATCACCGCGCCCCAGGCCGGCTCCCCAGCCGCCCCGGCTCGGCCGCACCGGAATCTTGTCATGCTCGCGTCACGTCATCGCGGCCGGTGTGTCGCACCCGGCGGTCATCGCGCCCGTCACTCTGGAATGACCGGCAGCACGACGTGGGACGGATGCTCCCGATCGTGGTGGACCGTGTTCACCGCGACCTCGGTGCGCTGGTTGCGACCCAGCGGCTCACCCGTGTTCGGGTTGACGTCGAAGCGCGGGAAGTTGCTGCTCGACACGTCCAGCCGGATGCGGTGGCCGGCGCCGAATCGATTGCTCGTCGGGTACATTGGAATCTCGACCCGGTAGACCTCGCCCGGCGTCAGCAGCTCGGCCGGCGCCCGCCCCTTCCGGTAGCGCAGGCGGAGGATGCTGTCCGAGATGTTCATCGCATAGCCGTCCGGGTAGTCGACACTGGACGGGTAGACGTCGACCAGCTTGACGGTGACGTCCGTGTCGAGCGCCGTCGATGACACCCAGAGCACGACCGTCAGCGGGCCGGTCACCTCGATTGGGTCCGCCAGCGGCTCGCTCTGGAACACCAGCACGTCCTGACGGCTGGCAAGCGGCAGACAGGGTTCGCCGCCGCCGAACGTGCCCGGCGTGCTGCGTTGGTCCTGTGGGCCAACCGAGACGATGCTGCCCCAGCGCTCTTCCAGCGCCACCCGGTCGGCGATCTCGGACGGGACCGGATAGAAGTCGGAGAGGGAGGAGATGTTACCGCCCACCGTGGGCACCGGGTCCGCCGGATCGAACCGGTAGCCGCTCGATGCGGGCTGGGAGCCCGGCTCGCGCGAGCTCAGCCCGCCACCCGGGCGCAGGTAGTAGTTGGTGTACGCGGTGCGGTCCAGCGGCCACTCCTGCTCGGAGCGCCAGCGCCCGCCGTGGTAAAGCCGCCCCTCCGGCGTCCGGTGGCCGTCGCCGCCGCCCATGACGAAGATGCGCAGCGGCGGCTCGTTCGCCACCTCGTTGTCGCGCCCCTTCAGCCAGTGGTCGAAGAAGCGCAGGTGGTGCTCCGTGACGTCGGCGGCCAGGTTGCCGCGCATCGACGCCTCCGGCCCGAACTCCACGTCGCCGGACCAGGTGCGGTCGGGCGGATCGCCACCGTGCGTCCATGGTCCGACGATGGCACGCACCGGTCCGCGCTTGACCGCCGAGAAGGCGACGAAGTTCTCCAGCGTGGCCCGCGTGTAGGAGTCGTACCAGGCGCCGGTGAAGAGCATCGGCACGTCGGCGTGCTCGGCCACGTGCTCGCCGAAGTTCAGGCCGGGATGGCGCCAGAACTCCTCGTAGTCGCCGCGCGTCCAGATGTCGAACACCCAGCGCTCGTAGCTCGGCACGAGCGCCAGCGGGCTGAGGCCCGGCTTGAGCGGCAGACGCGGCAGCCAGTCGCGAAAACGGGTCGCGGTCAGAGCCTGGCGGATCGTCGGGTCCGCGGCGGCCGGTGGGCTGGTAGCCGCACCCATGAACGCCCAGGCCATGAAACGCAGCTCGAAGGCGCCGTTGTGCCGCACCGAACTGGAGTGCGCGTCGTGGCCGCCCTCGTTGACGTACATCGCCGCCAGGTGCGGCGGGTTGAGCGAGGCCAGCGCGCTCTGCACCCACGCCAGGTAGGACGTTCCGAACGTGCCGATCCGGCCATCGCACCAGGATTGCGTCGCCAGCCACCCGACCGTGTCGTAGCCGTCCTCGGCCTCCTGCACCAGGAAGTAGAACGTCCCCTCCGAGGCGTAGCGGCCGCGCACGTCCTGCAGCGCCACCACGTAGCCGCGCCGGGCGAAGTATTCCCCCTTCGGCCGCATGTTGCCGGTGCTGCTCTTGTCGTACGGGGTGCGCACCAGCAGTGTCGGGAAGGGTCCCGGCAGTGGTTCGCTGCCGCGCGCCGGGAGGTAGATGTCGGTCGCCAGGCGAACGCCGTCGCGCATCGGGACCATCAGATTGCAGCTGGCCACGACATCGTACTCGGGCTGCGATAGCGGGCCTCGCGTGCTCATGCCGCTCTCCTCTTCCTCCGTACGCTGCCGCGGTGGGCGCATTGTAGCAGGCGCTCCGGCCGGGCGCGGCGTCCGTCGGCCGCCGGTGCGGCCGGTGCGGGTTCGGGTACCATCAGAGCCGGCGCAACCCGGGCGCCGTGCCGGGAGGAGGGAGAGAGCATGGACCGACGTAAGGCGACCCTGCTCGGCCTGCGACCGTTCATCGCCCGCGCCCGCGAGTTCTCCGGCTGGGACCTGGACACGGCGGAGCCCAGGCCGCTCGAGCCCGGTCCGCCGTGGGACTACGAGGCCATCGCCCGGGATCACCTGGCACGGGCCGAGGCCGTGCTCGATCTCGGCACCGGCGGCGGCGAGGTGCTCGCGCGCATCCTGGGCGGGCCGCGCCGCCGGGTGGTGGCCACCGAGGAGTGGGAGATCAACGCGCCGCTCGCCCGCCACCGTCTCGCGCCGCTGGGCGTCGACGTCGTGCGCTGCTCCAGCCTCGAGCTCCCCTTCCCCGACGGCGCGTTCGACCTGGTCCTCGACCGCCACGAGGCCCTCGACCCGGGAGAGACTGTCCGCGTCCTCCGACCGGGCGGTTCGGTGGTGACCCAGCAGGTCGACGGCGACAACTGGCCGGAGTTGCACACCTTCTTCCCCAACAAGCAGGACTTCGGCGACCACTACGCGGTCTATCGCGCGGCGTTCGAGTCCGCCGGTCTGGCCGTCCGCGGGGCACGGCACAGTCGCCGGGCAGCCTGGGCGACGCTCGGCGACGTCGTCTTCATGCTGCTCATCGCTCCCTGGGAGATTCCCGGGTTCGACCCCGAGCGCGACATCGACGCGCTGCTCGCGCTCGAGGACGCCTGCGGCACCGCCGAGGGCATCGTCCTGACCGAGAGTCGCTACCTGCTCGTCGCTGACAAGCCGCCGGTGTAGCGCCACGCCTGCGGTGAGCGGCCGGGCAACGGGACATCGAGCGCGGGGAGCGGTGACGTGAGGCGCGGGTCCCGGTATGATGCGGAGGTCAACGTCGGAGTGACTCGACGATGGAGGGTGGGGACATGTCTGGCCCGGACACTGCGCGCCTCGCGCTGGCCGAGGCGATCGGCACCTTCGGCCTGGTCTTCGGCGGCACCGGCGCGATCGTCATCTACACCGTCGCGGGACTGCAGGTAACACCGCTCGTCTTCGGCATCGCCTTCGGCCTCTCCGGCATGATCATGATCTACGCCGTGGGCCACATCTCGGGCGCCCACATCAACCCGGCGGTCACCATCGCCTTTGCCGCCACCCGGAACCTGCCGCTCCGGCTCGTCCCGGTCTACATCGTCAGTCAGCTGGCCGGAGCCATCGCGGCCAGCGCCGTCTTTCGCGCCCTGTTCGGCACGCCCGCGCATCTCGGGGCGACCCTGCCGCGCGGGAGCTCGCTCGAATCCCTGTCGATGGAGGTCGTGCTCACGTTCATCCTGATGTTCGTCATCATGGCCGTCGCCACCGACGTCCGGGCGGTCGGGCAGGCGGCGGCCATCGCTATCGGCGCCACGATCGGCCTCGAGAACGTCTTCGCCGCCCCCATCTCGGGCGCCTCGATGAATCCGGCACGCTCGCTGGGGCCCGCCATCATCTCGAACACCTGGCATGGGCAGTGGATCGATGTCGTGGGACCGATCGTCGGCGCGCTCGTCGCCGCGCTGGCCTACGTCTACCTGCGCGGACCGCAGGGGACTGGCGCCGGAGCCACAACTCCGTCCCAGAGCGTGGCCGCCGAAGCACGCGCGGCCGCTCACGGCGAGCCGCACTCCAATCGGCCCAATCGCTCCAACCGGCGCCGGCGCTAGCCGCCGGCACCGGCAGACACCGCGCCCCGGGTGCGGGCGGGATGCCGCGCTGCTACTGGCTCGACATCGGCGTCACCTGGCCCAGACCGTCTCCGCTGCGGTTGACCCGCGGCTGGCCGGCGTAACGCACGCTCCCGATGCCGTTGATCTTCGCGTTCAGGACGTCGCTCACCTGCACCACGGCGTGGCCGGCACCCGAGATCGTCACGTCGGCCTGCCGGCTCGCCAGGTCGGGTGCCTGGTAGATCCCGACCCCGTCGATGGTGAGCTGCTGTCGACCCGCCTGGCCCGACATCGCGATCTGGCCGGCGCCGCTGATGTTGGCGATCAGCGTCGCGACGGCGACCTCGTCTACTGAGATCTTGCCGAGGCCGTCCACCCCCAGGCGCAGGGTGTCACCCTGCATCGCGCCGAGCTGGATCGTGCCGGCGCCCTGGACGTTGAGCCCGGTGAGGTCGACCGGCGCGGTCAGGTGGTAGGTGATCGGGCGCGTCGCGTTGACGGAGCCGATCCCCGACGTCCAGTCGATGATCAGCCGGCCATGCTGGACGCCGGTCGTGATGCGCGGCACCAGGTTGTCCTCACCGTCGATCCGGATCGACGCCGTCGCACCCCGCTCGACGACCACGTTCCCCAGCGCGCGCAGCTCGACGGCGCTGAAGGCGGCGAGACTCCGCGTGTCGCTGGTCATCACCCCCGAGCCGGACAGCGTCTCCCCGCTCGACCGGGGCGTCGACCCGGTCGTGCATCCCGCCGCCGCGAGCCCCAGCAACATCGCCGCGAGCAGGACCAGTCGTTCCCAGCGCATGACTTCACTCCCTCGGTCAGGCTCACCGGCAACAGCGCACCCGGGAGCACCGCTCCCGCTGTTCAGGCTAGGCCAAGGGGGTTTCTCCCGCGTAAAACGGCGCGGGCCGACGTCGCAACTCCGTGCCAACCCGGGCGGCGCCGTCGACCGCGTGTCCGGCTACAGCGGCGTGCTGCAGAGAACCGTGATCAGGCGGAGCACGCGATACGCGCTCGGCATGTCCTCGCGCACGAAGCGGATCCCGCGGCCGCTCACCCGTTCGGCGCCGTCGATCATCTCCGCCAGGTCCGCCAGCACCGGCCGCGCCAGCTCCAGCTCGACGTGCACCGGGGTCTCCACGCGCAGGGGCGCCACGTCCGGCCGCGCTCGCGTCACGCGCGCCGACGCCTCGCGCAGCCGCTGCTGCGCCACGCGCGGGTGCAGGCTCTCGGCCGAGAGGTGGGCGAACGACTCCTTGACCTGCACCGTCTCCACGCCGTCGCCGAACAGGTCGCGCGCCTCGGTTACCACCGACTGGTCACCCGCGACCAGCAGCACCGGCACGCCGTAGGCGCCGGCAACGGCCGCGTTCAGCCCGAGCTCACCCATCGGCCGCCCGTTGATGCGCACGTCCAGGATCGTACCGGTGAAAGTGTGGCTGAGAACAGACGGCCCTGAGCCGGCCCGGCCATGGACGCCGACGAACATGGCCGCGTCGTAGCCGCGCTCGATGCCGTGGACCATGCCGTAGATGCGCGGCTTGCCGCGGCTGAGCGTCGCGCGCTCGTCGAGCTCCTCCGGGATGACGTTGCGGTACGGCCCGTGGACGTCCGCCACGGTGACCCGCGCCTCCGGATCGACCTCGAAGATGCCGGCGACCACCGCGCTGGCCTCGGCCGTCATCAGCCGGCGGGCGCGCTCGTACTCCGGGTTGCCCGGCGAGCCCTCCTGGCTGTTGACCACTCCCGCCACGCCCTCGATGTCGACGGTGACGAACACCCGCATGCTCACGCCCCTCTCGTGGTCTCTGCAGCTTCGGATCGAGCGCGCAGCGGCCGCGCGACCGCGCTGTCGACGTTCGGCCATGGTAGCGGTCACCCGCTTCGCTGGCCAGGGCGCCTCCGTGGCCGGCTCATGGCGCAATGGCGCGACGGCGCGCCGCCGTGCGTTGACGCGGTGGGCCAATGGTGGTAGGCTACGAATGTCGGGACGCCTCGTCGTCCTCGACGCTATGTGCGGTCGCCGCCGTCGGTGTGTGGATCGCACTGGGCCTCGTGAAAGGGTCAGCGTTGGAACCCGGTAGTTCTCACAGGGGAACACGGCGACCTGCCGGCTAACCGGGCCAGCGTCCAGATGACGCACCACGCCCCCCGGTGATGCCGGGGGGAATTTGTGCCCGCCAGGGCAGCAAAGGTGGTGCGTTATGCAGAACCTCGTTCGCTACAACGTCATCAACCAGGACGGCCGCCCGGTGATTCGCGCGGTGCCTGTTTCTCCGCGCGCGATCGGCGCGGCGGCGCAGGCGGCGGCTCGCGCGACTCGCGAGCAGACCGGCCAGCAGCAGGAGCTCGCGCAGGCCATTCGTGCCAGCACGACCGACGGCCGCTGAGCGCGCCGCTTGCTCGGTCCTCGATCAGCCTGTCGACCCCTGCCGGGGATCCCCGGCAGGGGTCGCTCGTGACCGCGTGTCCGGCGGCCCGTGGAATGCGGCGTGTCGGCACGGCGTTTCGAAGACGCGGAGCACCGACCATCACCTGAGCTGTCGCGCCTGACGAGAGGGGAACACGCGCATGACCCGGCTTGGCTACGCCGCGATGTTCGAGCAGTTCGAGCCGAACGACCTGCTGGCCTGGTGCCGGCTCGCCGAGCAGCACGGCTTCGACGCGGTCATGGCTTCGGACCACTTCCAGCCGTGGACGCCCGAGCAGGGACAGAGCGCCTTCGTCTGGTCCTGGCTCGGCGCGCTCGGCGCGACGACCGCGCTGCGCTTCGGCACCGGCGTGACCCCGCCCGGGTACCGCTACCACCCCGCGATCGTCGCCCAGGCCGCGGCCACGCTCGAGGCAATGTTCCCCGGCCGCTTCTACCTCGGCCTCGGTGCCGGCGAGGCGCTTAACGAGCACATCATCGGCGAGTACTGGCCGGAGCCACCCGCCCGGCTGCAGAAGCTGATCGAGTCGATCGAGCTGATCCGCAAGCTGTTCAGCGGCAAGACGGTCAAGTACAGCGGCGAATGGGTCAAGCTGGAGAGCACCCGCATCTGGACCATGCCCAAGACGCCGCCGCCGATGCTGGTCGCGACGTCCGGCCCGATCATGAGCGAGCGGACCGGTCGCCTCTGCGACGGCATCATCCTGGTGGGCGCCGCCGACGACAAGATCAAGATGCTGCTCGGTCGCTTCGAGAAGGGCGCGCGCGAGGCCGGCAAGGACCCGGCCACCATGCCGCGCCTGATCCAGCTCCACATCTCCTGGGCCGAGTCGGACGAGGAGGCGGTGGCGCAGGCGGTCAAGGAGTGGCCCAACGGCGGCATGAACTTCCCCAAGCAGGACATCCGCAACCCGGAGGACTTCGCCGCCATGGCCAGGCTCGTCCGCCCGGAGCACTTCGTGGGCCGCGTCTTCATGTCGGCGGACCTGGACAAACACCGCGCGCACATCCAGCACTACATCGACCTGGGCTTCTCCGAGGTCTATGTCCACAACGTCGGCCGCAACCAGGAGGCGTTCATCAAGCGGTTCGGCGAGCAGGTCATCCCGCAGCTGCGCTGGCCGGGCTAGCCCCGCACCCCATTTGATCGCCCTCGATCCGGCCCGGCAGTATTGTGCCGGGCTGGACTGCTGTTCGGGTACCCCGGGCCGTCCAACCCCGGCCGAGTGTTGGCGGGCGCTCGCCACACACCGCGGCTTCCGCGCCGACGATGATTCTTGTGTCTGCCCGGATTGCCCGAATGGCTGTTGCCAAACCGCGTGGACTGTGTTACGTGACTATTGCATTGGGGAGCGCATCGATGCACGCCTTGCCGGTGGCTGAGCCAGGCCCACGGTCCTGGCACGGTGGTTCGCGGTTGGCCGCCGTGGGCGCGATCGCTTGGGGACGAGGAACGCGACCGACGGTCGCCGCACGTGACCGGTCTGCCGCGCGTCGTGCTTCCGAGCCGCGGCGACCGGCGTCGTGGTGGCGCGGCCGTCTCCGCGCCCGACGAGGAATCCTCGAAGCACGACGAGGTGCGCGATGGTTGACTCCGAGCACCGCCCACTGGTTCTGGTAGTCGAGGATGACGCGTCGAACCGCGAGGTGATGACCAGCACCCTCACCGAGTTCGGGGGGTATCGGGTCGTCACCGAGGCCAACGGCGAGCACGCGGTGCACGCCGTCGACACCTATGCCCCGGACGTCGTCCTGCTCGACCTGATGCTGCCCCAGCGCAGCGGCCTCGACATCCTGCGCGACCTGCGTGCGGACCCGCGCTTCCTCGACCTCCCGGTCGTGGCGGTCACCGCCGACGTCCGCCCGGCCATCTCCGAGGAGGCCCGGGCGCTCGGCTGCCGGGAGTTTGTGGCCAAGCCGTTCAGCCTCGACCAGCTCCTGGACAGCGTAGCGCGGGCGCTCGCGAGCCCCGAATCCGGCGCTGAGAGCGACCAGACTGCGCGAGGCTGACGGAGGCGCGTCCGTTCAGGACGACGGCGTCCGGAGGGCGCCGCGGACATTGAGACGCCGGACCAGTGTTGCGACCGGTCCGGCGTTCGTCATTCCGGGATGTAGGGAGGCGGCCGCTGTCAGAGGACGGCGCGCAGGCCGTCCACCAGACTCGACGGCGGGACGAAGGTACCCTGGCTCGGGTCGGGCAGCATGAAGACGATGGCGCCGATCCAGATCGTCAGCCCAACGAGCGTCAGCACCAGTACGGTGAACACGATCATCCGCTCGCGCGGCGAGAGGCGATGTGGCTCGAACCCCTGCATTGTTCCTCCAGCGATCCGCTCGGACGCGCGGCGCGATTGTCACGGACGGAGCCGGCGATCGACACCGGCAGGCACGGTGGAGCCGCCGCGCTGACGCACTCGATCATCGCGCACCGGCCGCCCGGCGTCAAGGCCCCGGGCAG
>Ga0307372_10012586_pt1 | contig 11053 bp, 10 predicted proteins | sample OX1MG_FD_202533 | JGI IMG/M metagenome (GOLD analysis project Ga0307372, IMG submission 202533) | Soil microbial communities from Risofladan, Vaasa, Finland - OX-1 | ecosystem: Environmental > Terrestrial > Soil > Coastal area > Acid sulfate soil | place: Finland: Risofladan, Vaasa | collected...
TATCTCCCGTTGATGATGTCCCCGGATGACTGTGGCCCGAGGACGCCCAGAAGTTCTACGAACTGGCGTACTTCTCTCGTGGTTCCATCCTCGATATTGACACGTGGCGGGGCAGGTCGACGGCCATCATGACCGGCGCCCTCAGGGTCGCCGGGCGTGACGCACCGTCCATCCTCGCTGGACATCGACGCCACGGCACTCTCCCCGACGGCCGACCAGCTGAAACAGAGGGGCCTCCGTTCACATGTTCAGCTCTTCCGTGGAAGTGCCCAGGCGTATTTCAAGGTGCAACCGGATCTTCGCCCGGCGCTCGCGTTCGTGGAGGGGGGGCATACGCTGAAGGGCGTTCAGCGGGACATCCGGGCGCTCGTCGGTCGCATCACTGTGGGGGGGCCTCCTCTTCTTCTACGACTACGTGGACAAGCGGTACGGGAAAGCCGAGGGCGTCACCACGAGCTGGATCCATAATCAGTGTAATTCGTGGGTCTCTTCGGGTGTGCGCCCCTCTACCGTTACGGCGATCCCGTAAATGGGAACAGCGCCGGTGGTCAGCCCTTCACCGACCTCATCGGGTTGGAGTACCTCGCCATGCAGATCCGCTCCAAAGTGCTCATCCCGGCGACGGAGTTGCTCAAAATCCGGCAAATGCGCGATCACCCCCGTAAGGACGCCTCTCACTATCCGTTGGCGCTCGGGTGCGGCGGCGACCGAGCCAGGGCCAAACACGGCGCCCCTTGATTTACCTCGTGCGAACCACTCGCGCCGGGTTCCCGACCGCCACCGAAAACGGCGGGATGTCGTGCGTGACGACTGCTCCGGCACCGACGACGCTGCCCTCACCGATCGAGACTCCGCTCGTCACAATCACGCCGCTAGCGATCCAGCAATCGTCACCAATGTGGATCTCGTGGCGATCGACTCCTTGCGCTTTCATGGGCACCGTCCGATCGCCGATGACGTGGGTCTCGGCGAAAATCTTTACTCCCGGTGAGAGCATCACGTCGGATCCGATTGAAATGAGTCCGGAGCAGCCGATGAAGCTCAGCGGTCCGATGCTTGATCGATCTCCAACCTCCAGTCCGACTCCGAGTTCTCCGGAGTAGTAGTTCGTCGGCCTGATCTGTACGAAGCTCCCGATCGTGACTCTGTCGCCGAACTTGAGCCCAGCCACGGAGGTACCTTGCACCTCGGCGTAATCCTCGATCACGAGTGCCCTGCCCGCGCTGACGTGAGCCAGCCCTCGTAGACGTACTCCCCTCCCGATCAGAGGAACACCGGCGACAGAGCCGAACCTGGGCATCGCCAGCAGGCCCCGGGCGAGCATCGGCGCCACCTTCGCCAGCACTCCCGCCTTGCCGAGGAGACGGATCTTCCGATCGAGAGCGTCGTCGTCAAAACGACCTACTGCTTCACGATATGCGCCGCCGAGGTCGTTCATGGGAAATTCGTATCACTTGGCTCGACAGACGGCGAATGACCGTCAACCATAGCCGCAGCTTGGACGGGCGCGAAGGTCCCTGAGAAACCGCCCCTCGGCCTCCCGCCCCGGCGCGCCTCCGACACCCTGTTCCAGCGTGGGATACGCCGTCGTGATCCTGCTCGTTCTCGCTCTTGCCTTTGCCGAGGGGATGAGCCATGTGCACGTTGCCTCCGGATTCTTTGATCACGTCGGCCGCCCAGTACAAGCTATTGGTGTCACTTCGGACCGATCGCCGGCCCCGACCAGCTCGGCGACCAGGGCCACTGGGTCGTTGTCGATGTGGACGGTGTCAAGGGTCCCGCCGTCCCCGTCGCGCCGCACGGTCACGCTGTAGCACCTGTGCAGATCGATGCCGACATGGTGTGTTTGCTGTTCCACGGAAGTGTCATTCTGTCGTCTCCGGGTTGATTCCGTCGCCCCAAATGCGCTGCGCACACGTGATCCCGGGCGACGGGAGGAGGCCCGTTGGATCTTCACCTTGGTTTCGTCGGTCTCCGTCACGCTTTTCCATGCCACGAGATCGCCCCCTGTGATCGGCGCACGAGCCACCACAACGCGGCGACAGCGCCGGAGTGCCTGCAACGACACGTCTGGTGGGCGCTGAGGGACTCGAACCCCCGACCTGCTGGTTGTAAGCCAGCTGCTCTAACCAACTGAGCTAAGCGCCCCGAAAGGCAACTCTACCTGCTTCTTTATTCATTCACGGATTGGATGACGCACTCCGATTATCGTTTCGTGACCATGCCGATGCTTGGCCGAAATGGCTGGGTAAGGGTCCTCCAAAGGAACCACGCGCGGCGTAGTCTTGGTCGTCAGGCGGGCACATAGCCCCTTTTCCATTTCGGTCACAGCCTCAGACTGGAAGAGAGTAGCGATCACATTGCTGTACTTGAAGCCACTCCGATTGAGGATCACCGTGCCATCCCCTACGCGTTCCGCGCAGGCTACATCGACGAGAGTGTCAATCTCGTCGCTCCACTAGTCAACTGGTCACCCGAGCTCTCGCTCATAGGCGCCGCGATCGTACCGACCCAGAGACAAGTTCAATATGCAATAGCACCGACGAGCCTCCTCCGGGTTGATGACGAATCCGATCTGAGGAGTCTCCGTGCGCTCGTGCTGATGCTCGACGAAGCCATCGATGATCGCATTCGTGGAGCTGCTCCGAACCGTGACGTCGGTTCTGTAATGAAGCCTCGGGCTGTAGCTTCTCGATCGGGCGCCCAGACCCAGCAGTGGTATGCCGCCAAAGTCGGCGTCCTCCTGCAGCAGGCCGTCGACCCGCCGGTGTGACATTCGGACATATGTGTTCTGGCGGAACCCAAGCTCGATCAAGACCTCGACCGCGTCGTCATACATGCTGTATTCGTCGGCGTTGTCCAGAAACGCGTCCGTCGTGCGGTCGTTGCGGCTCCCGATCACTGCCAGCCGGCTGCGGTCCAAGCGCGTTCGATGGCTGGTTGCCGCGACTGCAGTCTCCTCGTTGGGTGACGGCTTGTTGCTGGTCGCCATCTCGCTCACGGCCGCGAGACTGGCAAGGTCTCCGGTCAAGATTGTTGCGCTTGCCGCCGCGACCCGTCTCTTGTGGCTTGTATGCGGGCTGGCCAACGGCACGCTCGCCGGCCGCTTTCAAGAGCGTCGGTCGGTGATCTTCGCCGAAGGAGGATGGGCCGCGGTGCTGGGCCTGTTGGTGATCGCCGTCGCTACCGGACACGCCGTCCTGTCGGCCGTTTGAGTTGCGACGCTCTTGCTTGGGGCGCTTGAGACGATCTCTTTGGGCACCATCAAGGCCGCCCCACCGCAGCTCGTGATTGACTCGGATCTCGGGCAGTTGAACTTGGTCATCACCACGTTGAGTCGGCCGGTTCGTTCTTCGCCGGCCCGGCACTGGCCGATTCGCTGTTTGCCGTCGACCGAATCGCTTCCTTCGCGGTCGACGCCGCGAGGTTGATCGTCAGCGGCTTGTTGTTGGCCGCGGTTTTTCCTGCGACGCCCGACGCCCTACGTAAGGGAGGGGTCGCTACTGGCCGGGATTGTCGTCGGCAGACGACACGTCGCCCGAGACCGAGGGGTGCGGGCGCTGTGGGCAATAGTCGTTGTCTTTGCCGGAGCGCAGGGGAAGGCCCTCGGCGCGCTCGTGCTGTGCTCCTTGCGGGTCCTGCACCTGCATCCCCCCTCGTTCGGGGTCCTCGTGGCGCTGACCGTCATGGGCGATGTTGGCGGTGGGGCCGTCGCCTCGAAGGTCTCGAATCGGCTCGGCACCGCCCGGTCGTTGCTTGCAGCTGGCCTCGCCGGAGCGACTGCATTCGCCGTCCTCGGGCTCACGGCGAGAGTGTTCGTGGCGGGCGGGGCGTTGATTCTGGAAGCCGCAAGGGTGGGCGTGGACGTTGTCGCCGTGGCCGTGTGGAGGCAGCGGAATACGCCGCATCACCTCATCGGCAGGGTCGCGAGACTCACACGCGTCGCCTCGAACAGCTCGGCGGCAGTCGGTCTGGTCGCAGCGGACTGCTCGCGGGCGGTAGCCTTGGTCGGACCCAGGAGCGGCGACGGAGGGCAAATCGTGAAGTCCCAGTCGGATCCTCAAGCGCTGGCGGCCGAGGCAGCGGAGATTCGTGCCCACGACCGAGTCATCCCCGCACTCACCGGGGTCCGGTTCTTCGCTGCCGCGTGGGTGGTTCTGTTCCACTTCCGCGGCGATATGGTCGCGATGTTCCCCGCGTGGCAGCAGGCGACCTGGTTCGTCTCAGGCGGCTATCTCGGCGTGGACCTGTTCTTCGTTCTGAGCGGCTTTGTCATCACGTTCAACTACGTCGACCGGTTTCGCCGCTTCGACGGAAAGACCTACCGTCAATTTCTGGGCTTGCGCCTGGCACGCATGTATCCGGTCCAACTCGCAACAATCGCCGCGGTTGCTGTGTTAGTCGAGGCGGCGCACGCCGTGCACCGAACCCTCCATCACTCCTACGGCCTTGTTGACCTGGTCAAGAACGTGCTGTTGATCAATGCGTGGACCCTCCACACGCCACACCTGTCGTGGGACTACCCCGCCTGGTCGATCAGTGCCGAATGGTTCGCGTACCTCTTGTTTCCTCTGCTCGCGCTTCTGCTCATCAGAGTCGAGTCGGTCCGGGTGAGCGCGGTCTGTGCTCTGGCAGCGTTGTTTGCTTATGTCGGCATGTCGCACCTCGGAGTGTTCGCCGGCAGCCCGCTCGTTCGGATCTCTGCAGAGTTCACGGCCGGCGGCTTCCTGGCCCGCCTCTATCCGCTTGTCCGCTCCGGGCGGGGCTGGGGCCTGCTCGCCCTCGGCTCGACCATCGCGGTTCCGTGCCTGCTCTACTTCACACCTCCGCGCGTGTCGAGCCAAGCGTTGGTATTTCCCTTCGCCGGCATCGTCATCGGCCTCAGTCTCGGAAGAGGTCTGCTCGGCGCGTTCCTGGCATTGCCGTCGGTCGTCTTCCTGGGCGAGGTCTCCTATTCGCTGTACATGACCCACGCCGTGATCCTGATGTTCGGGGTCAAGATCGTGTCGATGGAGACTCACCGTACCAGCGGCTTGGCGACACGAGGTTTGATCCTCCTCGGATATACCATCGTCGTTCTCGCCGCTGCCATCGGCACGTATGTGCTGGTGGAACGCCCAGCCCGCACCCGGCTGCGCCGATATTTGCACTGAGGACCGTTCGCCGCGCGGGATGGCGCCGAAGTGGGCGCCGAAGGACGCAAACCCCCGACCTGCTGGTTGTAAGCCAGCTGCTCTAACCAACTGAGCTAAGCGCCCCGCATTGGGGTCCATTGGCCTGACTCTTGGAGTCATTGAACTCATATACCCTAAGCGGATCATGATGATGGTCCAGGGAGGTTTCAAAGGGGTTCTCGGCAGGATGGACACCTGGCACCGGAAGTCCTTATGGCTTTCCCTCCTTCTCACTGCCATCCTGGGTTCCGCTTACGCGCTCCACCTCGGAACAACGCTTCATTATTCCGATGAGCACGACTACGTGTCTATCGCGAACAATCTTGTCCATCACGGTCGATTTTCGATCGACGGAGTGCACCCCACCGCCTACCGTGCCCCAGGCTATCCACTCGTGCTCGCCCTGCTCGCAGAATTGCACGGAGGTATCCTCACATTTCGCCTTCTGAACGTGGTCTTCGGACTTGTGACTGTGGCGGGCGGGTGGTGGATTGCCCGCACGATTGCTGGTAACCGAGTCGCGACGTTGGCGGCACCTTTACTAGCTCTTTACCCCCTCCGGATCTACACGCAGGGAACCTTGTACCCGGAGACGCTAGGAATTGCGCTACTCGTTGTTGGAATGGCGACCACGATCAGTATCCGGGATTCTGAAAAGCGCTATCCACTCGCCGTCATCGCGGGCCTGAGCTTCGGTGCCTTGGTCTTGACCATACCGAATACATGGTTGCCAGCGCTTCTGTGCGTGCTCTGGCTTGGGTTCGCCCGCCCAAGGCTGCCACTTGTCGCCGTCACTGTCGCTGGAGTTGGCATCGGCTTGATTTCAATCTGGGTGGCAAGAAACGCGATCGTGCTGCATTCCTTCATACCGGTAACGGATGGAAATGGCTATAACCTCCTTCTGGCCAATAGTCCCCATGCAAGCATCCGTGCGGGAGTAGATACGAACATCACAAGCTACGTGCACCAAGCGATGCATCGGAAACTTTCTGAAGTGGCGACTGATTCCTTCTACAGATCCAGCGCTCTGCATTGGATAGACGGTCATCCTGCCCATGCAATTCTGCTGTATCTCGGTAGGGTCCTTGACTACTTCGCGCCATTCGACCAATTGGCCACGGTTGGGCAGCAATCGACGTTCACAGACGCAATAGCCACTGTTACCTACGTCCCGCTTCTCGCCTTCCTCATCTTGCGATGCGTTCGATGGAGGACTGACCGCCCTAGCCAGTCTGAACGCCTCATGATCGCCGTCTATCTCGGAAACGCACTGGTAGCGGCCATTTTCGTCACTCGAGTTCGCTATAGGTTGCCGTTCGACATGCTGTTGATTCCCATCGCAGCTGCGGCGCTCATGAGCTGGTTTACCATCGAACCATTCCGCTTGGGCTCGAAACCCAAACGCAGGATACGTTCACAATTGAACCATCACAGCACCACCGAGCACGGGTAGACGTGTGAGGATCGGTTTGCTTGGGGCCAACGGTTACAGCCTCCGTGTACCACTCAGGTGTAGGTGACCCGCACAGGCTCCCGCTCGTAGAGGGCGCGGCCCCAATGGCGGTCGTTGACACCGACATGGACTCGGCCGGTTCAGCGGAACAGCACCTCGGAGAAGATCCGGCTCCACGGCCGCGCCAGTGTGCGCAGCTCGGCGCAACGCTCCTCGCCCAGGGCCGCGTAGGGGGCGGCGGCCAGGATGTCGGTCTGGTCCTCTATCTCCTGGCGCCGATCCCGGCCCCAATCGGTGAGCGACAGGCCGCCGTCGGACAGCCACCCCCGCCCCCGCATGGAGTCCACCGCGGCGTCCCAATCCTCCGCGGACCAGCCGCGGGTCGCCCGCAGGAGGGGGGCGGGCACTTCGCCCGCCGCAGCATGGGTGATCAGCGCATCAAGGCCGGAGAGGCCGTGCGTGACCAGCAGCGCGATGTGGCCGTCGCCCCGGAATTCGCGCAAGATCGACTGGGCGTGCCAGAGCACCAGGTGCGGCTCCTCGGGCCACTCCAGTTGGGCGTGTCCCGCCGCCAGGGGTCGGCCCTCAATCCGGTCGGCGGCAACCAGGGCGGCGACCCGCGCCAATTCGGCCGCCCGAGCCATGTCCTCGCCACCGACGACGCCGTCGCCGAGGAGCCGGCGGCAGGCCCCGTCCACCGCCCCCAGACGCGCCGCCACCAGCGCGCCGGGCGTGGTGGCCTCCCACGCCGCGGGAATGGCGGCGTGCACCAGGTCCGGGTTGAAGTTGTAGAAGGTCGCCACCACCACCGCGGCCGACACGGCACCCATGGGGGCCGCCCGCGAGGCGAAGTAGCCGTTCTGCCCGGTGAGGCCCAGCTTCTCGTAGGCTTCGGCTGCTTCGGGGACGAAGTAGATCATCCCGTGCAGGGGCTCAACGGTCCGCCATGTCTGGCGCGCCACCAACGCTCCTCCTTCGGAGCTCACAGCGCGTCCTCCCGGCCCAGGCTCTCGGCGAGCTGCCGGGTGGCGGCCACAATCGGCCGCCGGGTGGCGTCGTCCCGTACCGCCAGCTCGGCCCCGTCGCGCTCAATGGTCACCGCACCGGCCTCGGCGCAGATGAGCATGCCGGCCAGGTAGTCCCACCCGAAGAGCGTGCTCTGGCCGGCCACCATGAAGGCATCGGTCACCCCTTCGGCCACGGCGCAGAATTCCAACGCGGCCGCTCCAAGAGCGCGGAACTGCGCCCAGCCCGGGTGGTGGCCCGGGAAGCCTGTGATGCCCACAATCGCTCCCGGGAGGTCGGTGCAGCCGGACGGGGCGATCGTGCTCCCGTCGCGCTCGGCCCCTCCCCCGCGTGCGGCGGCGAAGCGGGTGCCCGTGGCCTGGTTGACCACCACGCCGACCAGGGGCCCCTCCGTGTCCAGGACGCAGACACTGGTGGCGTAGAAGGGGATGCCACGGTACGCATTGGTGGAGCCGTCCACCGGGTCGATCACGGCCAGGAGCCCAGCCGAGGTGTCGCCCGACAGGCCGGATTCCTCCGACAGCACCGCCATGCCGGCACCATGGAGGACGGGCAGAGCGGCGCCATCGGCGGCCAGGTCGAGGTGGTACTGGCCCGGACGGACACCCGAGGGGCCCCAGTGGTCCAGACCGTCGAGCGCCTGGCGAACCGCCCCTACCACGTCGTCGAGCACCTTGAGCAACCGGACCTCGTCCACGGGTCACAGACCCTAGTGGTCAGGACCGGCGGGGAAGTCGGTAGGCTCGCCCATCTGTGGCTGCCATTGACGTCGCCGGCTACGTGGCCGACTTGAAGGACCACTCGGTCGATCACGGGTTCCACGTGCACGACGAACGGCACTTCGTCGAGACCTACTCGTTGCGCCAGGTCTGGGAGGTCGACCTCCATCCCGAGGAAGGCTGCGGTGGGCCGCTCGACCTGCACCTGGCCCTCGACGTGGACCCCCGCGTCCTGCTCTCCTTCGAGGATGCCGTGGTGTTGCTGTCCGAGGACGAGGAACCACCCGACGAGTTTCACTTTCCCCTGACCTTCACTTGGACCCTGCCGCCGCTCCCCAAAGGACCGGACCTGCTCCGCCTGGCCATCGACCTGGCCGGGGTGGGAGGCATTGAGCTCCCCTTGGAGGTCTCGGCCATCGACTCGTTCGCCAACGCCACCGATGGCTCCGAACGGCGGCTCAGCATCGTGGCCCGGCACCCGGTGTCCCTGGCCCGGGTGCTCGGCGGCGAAGAGCTCCTGTGTGACGTGTTCGACCGCGCCTTGGCGGTCAGCCGCTACCTCCTTGAGTCGGCCGAGATCTGGCTGGGCTGACATGTGGCGGCCGCACCGCCGGGGCCTGGCACCGCTGGGCGCGGCCGCCACAGTCGTGGGCGCGCTGCTGACCCTGAGCTCCTGCAGCCAGGAGAACGGCCAGGGCCTGGCGCAACAAGCCTGCGCCCATGTGCTCCGCTCGGTGAGCGCCTACGAGCGCTCCCTCCGGGGCGGCACCTCGGCGGCCACCAATACGTCGTTGCAGCGCCAGGCGGAGTCCGAATTGCGGGCCGCCCTCCCCCTGGCCGCGGCTGCCACCTCCGCTGACGGCACATGGAACTCCCTTATGACGACGATCTCGGAGAGCGCCACCGTGGACGAATCACATCTCGTCCCGGCACTCCGGGCGCAGTGCGTGGTGGCCGGCACCCAGCTCAACGTCAACCCGAACCCGTCACCCGGAAGTTGACGTGGTGGTGGTGGTGCCCGCGACTGCCTGCTGGGCCCGACCGGAGGCCACGATGGCCGGCATGAGGTCCTGCGCCAACACCATGCCGCCCGCATCCGTGAAGTGGACGCCGTCGGTGCGGCGGATCACCACACCCCGGAGCGTCGTGGCGAAGTGGCCGCCGGGGCAGGCGGCGCCGGCCAGGTCGACCACCGAATCGGTCTGTGGGTGCTCCGCCGCCACCTCACGGATCAACCTGTTGTAGACCACCAAGCGGGCCGGGTCGTCCTCCGGCCACGGTGCGCCGTCGGGCTGCTCACCCTCGTTGGTGCAGGGCGCGGTCAAGAAGACCATGTGGACGCCGGAGGCCACCACCAGCTGGGAGGTCAGCTCCAGCTGGTGTTTCACGTATGCAGCGAAGGTCGGGTTCAAAATATTCGTCCACTTGCCTTGGTACTCGCGATCGACCACCTCCCACCGGCCGGCCAGCAGCACCACGACGTTGGGATGGGTCGCCGCCATGGCCGCCAGCCACTGGTAGGGCCACGGCTGCTTCAGGAGGGGCGTCCCGGGCACGAACGACGAGCCGTTGCAGGCCGGCGGCGTGGCGTCACGGGCACCCATGAGCTCGACCTTGGGCCCCATGACCACCCCGCATCCGAGGATCCCCTGATCGGAAAGGACGTAGCCGTATTTGGCCTGCTCGGTCCGGTCGGCCAGTCCCACTCCGAGCGTCAGGGCCACGGAGTCACCGAAGAGGAGGACGGACACGGGCGCGACGGGCGCGACGGGCGGGACGGCCGTGGACTCCGTGGTGGTGGAAGTGGTCGTCGACGAGCCCCCCGGGGTCCCGATGGCGGGAGGCAAGGTGGTGCTGGCCACCGCCGACGTGCCGGCCGTCGCCGCCACCATCGCCAGGACCACCACCCCCACCCCGGCCGGAACGCCCACCCACGCCCGCCACTGGTGCATGAAGGATCCCCGGCGGATCGGCCTCTCTATGAGGTGGTAGGACAGCACCGACGCCGCGAACGTCACCAACAACCGGGCGGAGAAGAGCTCATAGCCCTGAAGTCCGGTGCGGGCTTCGTTGACCCAAATGAAGAGCGGCCAGTGCCAGATGTAGAGCCCATAGGAGATCTGTCCCACGTAGCGGATCGGTGCCAGGCAGAGAACCCGCGGGACCACGCTGCGGGGAGCGCCGACGGCCGCGACGATGACGCCCGCCGTCCCGAGGCCGATCAGGAAGAAGCCGCCGGAATAGGGGAACGACGAAGAGGTGCTCGTGGTCACCCACAGGACCAGGGAGATGACGGCACCGACCATTCCGAGCAACCCGCAAAGCAACCGCCCGCTGGCTCCGGCCGGTCTCCACAACTCGCCGACCCCGAGACGGCCCTCCGCATGGGAACGCTTGGTCCACAGGACGAGGCCGACGGCCAGAGCGCACCCTATGAACAGGCACTGGGAGCGGGTATCCGTCCCGAGATACGCCCGATTCGTCGACACGGAGTGACGGAAGATCACGTACATCTCGATGCCCGAGGCCACGGCGGCCAGGCAGCACACGGCAAAGAGCACGCGCAGGCTCTTGGTGACGCGCAGGATCCCGAGGACCACGAGCGGCCAGAACAGGTAGAACTGCTCCTCGACGGCCAGCGACCAGGTGTGGATCAGCGGCGACGTCGTCGCTGCTTCGTT
>Ga0307372_10012587_pt1 | contig 11052 bp, 11 predicted proteins | sample OX1MG_FD_202533 | JGI IMG/M metagenome (GOLD analysis project Ga0307372, IMG submission 202533) | Soil microbial communities from Risofladan, Vaasa, Finland - OX-1 | ecosystem: Environmental > Terrestrial > Soil > Coastal area > Acid sulfate soil | place: Finland: Risofladan, Vaasa | collected...
GATATCGTTACCGTAGACGAAGAAGAGATCGCCAACGCAATTTTGCTGCTGCTCGAAAAGGAAAAAACGCTCACGGAAGGCGCCGGCGCCGTAGCGACGGCTGCCGTGGCGCAGCACAAAATTCCGGTCACCGGAAAGAAGATTGGCGTATTTGTCAGCGGCGGCAATATCGACGTTTCACTGCTATCGCGCATCATCGAGCGCGGCCTGGTAAAAGATGGACGCCTGCTGCGCTTGCGCATCCATCTGCCCGATCATCCGGGTTCGCTGCAGCGGCTCGCCGCCGTGATCGCGGAGCATAAAGCCAACATCGTCGAAACGATGTACGACCGCTCGCATTTTGGCGTGCTGCTGGGAGACGCGGTGATCGACATCACGATGGAAACGCGCGGCCCGGAGCACATTGCCGAACTCCAAGCTGATCTGGACGCCTCCGGCTTTTCCCACGAGCGAGTGGTGTAGCCCGGGCGATGAAGCCAAAAAAGCTCTCGGCTCCGCAGGTTCGCCGGGGGCTGCGAAAAATCCATTTTGCGGGGCTTCTGGGCGTTCGCCTCGCCCGCCTGCATCGCGACGGACTCACACTCGAATGCGGCGTGCGCAAGAATCTGCTGAATAGCGCCGGAGTACTTCACGGGGGCGTGAGCGCTACGCTCGCGGATGCCGCAGTTGGCGTGGCGCTGCATTATCTGCTCGGCAGCCACCGACCCGTCACTACCATCGAGATGAAGATTAACTATTTTCGCCCGGTATCGGAGGGAAAGATTTTTGCGCGCGCGCGGATGCTGCGCGTGGGCGCGACGGTATGCGTGGGCCGCGTCGATATCACGAACGCGCAGGGGCGGCTGATCGGCGCTGTGATGGTCACCTACATGATTCTGCCGCGGCCCGCCGCGCGATGACCTTGCGATCCATCTTCGCGGCGCGCACCAATTGGACCCTCGAAGAGAACGCCTACGCGCAGGCGCTTCGCCGCCACCAGCAATCCGGCCGCGCGCTTCTGGATCTGACCGCCTCGAATCCCACGACTTGCGGCTTTACCTATAACGAGACGGCCATTCTCGATGCTCTGCGCAGCCCCGCCGCGCTACGCTACGATCCACAGCCAAAGGGCTTGCCCTCCGCGCGCGAAGCGGTGGCCCGCTACTATGAAGAAATCGCGCCCGGCGCCGCACTTGATCCCGAGCGGCTGATTCTGACCACCGGCACAAGCGAAGCATACTCGTTTTTGTTCCGGCTGCTGTGCGAACCGGGCGATGAAGTGCTGGTTGCGCATCCGAGCTATCCCCTGTTTGATTTTCTAGCTTCGATTCAGGATGTAAAGCTGCGGCCGTTTCATCTGATTTACGATCACAGCTGGCAAATCGATTTTCACGAGCTAGAAAACTGCATCGGCGCATGGACGCGCGCGATATTGCTGGTGCACCCGAATAACCCCACGGGAAACTTCGTTCGCCAGCGCGAGGCGGAGCAACTGAACGCTCTCTGCGCCGCGCACCATCTGGCACTCGTCGTGGACGAGGTTTTCTTGGATTACCGGTTGGCATCCGAAACAGCGCAAGTTCCTGCGCACGGCAGTTTCGTTTCAAACTCGGCGGCGCTCACGTTCGTGTTAAGCGGGCTGAGCAAGATATCAGCGCTTCCGCAAATAAAACTGGGATGGATTGCCGCGAGCGGTCCGCAAGAGCTAGTGCGCGACGCCATCGCGCGCCTGGAAGTCATCGCCGACACGTATCTTTCGCTCAACGCACCGGTGCAGCACGCGCTGCCGGTGCTGCTCGCGCAGCGGCAGACCATCCAGCGGCAGTTACTTTCGCGAGTGGAGGCAAACCTGCGCCATCTCGACGAACACGTTGCTGGGCAAACGCTTGTGTCGCGACTCGAAATTGAGGGCGGCTGGTACGCGGTTCTTCGTGTCCCAGCAGTGCGTTCCGATGAAGAGATTGCCATCGCGCTGCTGGATGACTCGTCGGTGGCCGTTCATCCTGGACACTTCTACGAATTTCCTGGCGAAGGTTATCTGGTGCTGAGTCTTCTGACTCCGATAGATCAATTCAAAGAGGGCGTGCGGCGGCTGGTGGCGCAAGTTGCGAAAGGGTGACAGCGGACGCGATTCCTTACGCGAAGCAGTCCCAATGCCGACGATTCGAAGAGGATATAAAACGCGGATTTCAATCGGCGACCCGGCATCTCGCGCGCCTAAGCAGCACGAGATGCCGGAATCCTGTCGCGCGCGATGGAAACTATTTCTTTTTCCCGAAGGTGCGGACGTAGGCGACCAGCAGTTTCACTTGTGCGGCATTGAGCGTGGACTTAAACGGAGGCATGTTGCCCTTGCCATTCTCGATCTGCGCCGTAATCTGCGCGTCGGTGAGCTTCTGAACCGCCGCGGAGTGCAGATCTGCGGCGTTCAAGGCCTTTCCGGTTGCGCTTCCGTGCCCGTCTTGCCCGTGACAAACCACGCAATTCGTACTGAATAGCGACTCCCCTGTATCTGCCGCGCTGGCGGTGGAAGCCGAGCCGGCAACCGCCAGAAACATCATGGCGCTGGCGGATACGGTCACGATGCCCACACGAATGGCTCGCCGAATTGCGCCGGCGCGCGTATTAGATTTGCTTCCCATCATGTTCTGTCCCTTGATCAAGATACAGCCTCCTTGTGGACGATGATTTCTGGATCGCACCTTGCTGAACGGTCGAGCCTCGCCGGAGCTTATTCTCCTCTGCGGCGTCTATGAGCTATTTTGCCCCACCCGACAAGCAGCTGTAAACAAAAACGCCGAATCGAAGCCGCTGGACGCCCGACGGCCGAGTCCGACCTCAAACTTAGATGCAAAAAAGCGCCGGGGAGCCTAGCAGTAGAACGCCTCCCCGACGGCCAAGTTTCGCGTTAATTTCCGAACTCCGGATGGGATTCCAGAAGATAATTCGTTAGTTCCAGAGCGGGCTTTGAGCCGGCGTGCTTCTTGGCCCGGCCATGCCCCCCCTTTACAGTCGTGCCAGCCTTGCCGCGTTTCTTGGCCACCACTGGTTTCTTTGCCATATGTGCCTGCCTTTGGCGCAGGCGGTATCAAACCCAAGGCCCGCGCCCACGAGACGACCGGCTAGACTAACCGACCCCAGCCGGTCGGTCCGATTTCTGAGCAATTGTTGCTACCTTTGAACACAAAAGTCAGTGATTACGATCACCGATGCCCCATTTAACCGGGTCCGTCACAGGGCACCGTCCGTTTTCTAGCGCGCCGCAACCAGGGACGGCTGCCGCAGCCAGCCTCCGATGCCGCCCGCTTTGGCCAGCCTTTTGGCCGCGTCCGGATCGAGAATTTCGATCTTGGTGTAGTGCTCTTCGGCGACTTTGTCGAGAATCTCGCTCAGCATCACCTCTCGCCGCGCACCACCGCAGTTGGCGCAACTCGGATCGGCGGACCGGTTGATGTCGCCGCAATTCACGCACTGGCGAAGAGCTGCGTCTAGTCCTCTGACCATCAAGATACTTCCGAGCCGGCCGTCTTGAAGTTGCGCCATCGTCTCGTCTAGTCCGACGATCGCAGTAGGGCCGCCTTCCAGCAGCCTGTCCGTCTGTTGCGCGGCAAATTGCTTGATCCAACCATCGAGTTTCGGCTCGATCCGGGCCTGCAACTTCGCGGCGGCGACTTTGGCAAGATCTTCGCCCAGCGCCAACGTGCGTTCCTGAACTTCGGGCGGCAGCGCGGATGCGATCGGTTTAGTCAGGCGGTCGGAGCCCACCAGCAATACCACGTCCAAGCTCTCTTTCGCGCGTATGAATTTGATTCGCTCGGATACATGCCGGAAAAAGCGAAGATACTGCTGGTCCATGCGCTGCTTGAACGCGTCGCGCAACATGCCGTGGGGCATTTTTGTGTCGCGCTGCGCCATGTGGCTGTGGTCTTTTTTCTTCCACTCAGACACGTCGATTTCGAATTTCATGGCCGGCAATTCGGCGAGTTCGCCCAGTTCGTAGCGGAAGAAGCGCGCGCCGGTGCGGTCCACCGCCACAACACACGCGGTTTTGTGCTCTTCGGCGATCTGCAGGAGTTGAGTCAGCGCCGGTTCGCCCCAATGCAGTTCGTTTGAAATAGCAAACGGCAGAGGAACGTAAATCGATCCGCCGGAACCGGCGAAAATCGCCAGCGCTCCATTGCCGGTAGTGGCGTTGCGCAGGAACGTTTCCACGCGATCGAGCTGCTCCTGAAACGCGGCTCTTTCAACCGGCCGCAACCCAGCCGCCAGACGTTTCGCTTCTTTCCGCAACCAAGGGAGCGAGTTCACCGTAGAACTTCGGCTCACCGATCCTTTGGCATTGGCCTCGAAATAGAGGGTGAGCAGCGGCGTCGATACCTGCGCTAGTTTCGCTTCCAGCTCAGCCACATGCATAGAGCCCCCAGTTTGGGCGTGGATCGAAACCTGCCGAGCGCCCGGAACTGCTTAATTTCTTCCACCTAAAGCCTAGTCGCCGCATCTAAACGCGTGTAGGAGGAGGGTCACACCCGAATGTGACGCCGGTCACAGCAGCGGTTTTGTGATTGAGCGTATAAAAGCTCGGCAAGGAATCCACGCGAGTCGGGTGTCGACTGAGGAGACTAACGTGTTCCTGAGATGCGTGAACCCGCGATGTTCGTCGAACTTCGATTACCGGCAAGGGCAACTCATTCGAGCTCCAAAAGACCTTCGCAGCGATGACGTGGAAGCCGGCGGCGAATGCCGGCACTTCTGGTTATGCGGCACGTGCGCGTCGCAATATTTTCTGGAGTACCGCAAGGGTGAGGGGGTGATCATGGCGCCCCAGCCTCTCGCGCGCGTTGCGCACAAGGCCACGAAGGTCGCGGCCGCGTAGCGCGCAAAATCCGCTCCTGAAGCGCGACAATCAAAGATCGAGCACCGCCACGACCATGCTGGGATCGTCAGCCGGGCGAATCTGAAATCCAAATTTATCGGCGAGCGCGCGCATTCCAGCGTTTTCCGGCAGGATATTCGCGACGATGCGCTGCAATTTTTCGTTCCGGCCCGCGGCGATCAAGCGGCCAACTAGTTCCGTGCCAAGTCCCTGCTCCTGATATTTGTCGCTGATCAGAACGCCTACCTCGGCATCTTCCTCGCCCGGCATCTTCGTCAAGCGCCCCACGCCGAAAATCTCATGCTGCCCAGATTGCGGATTCTCGAAATCGGCTACCAGCGCAAGCTCGCGGTCGTAGTCGATAAAACACTTTTGAATCAGGCGCTCGTGTGCCACGCGCGAACTCAACCGTTCCATGTGGAAATAGCGCAGATAGACGCTGCGGTCAGACAGCGTTTCGTGAAACTTGGCGATCAGCGGTTCGTCTTCCGGTCGAATCGGGCGAATGGTGATTTCGACGCCATTTTTCATCGTCCAGCTGCTCACGTATTTCACCGGATACGGACGAATCGCGGGGCGCGGCAGCTTCTCCGCGGTCATTTCCGCACCGTGGAGGATCACGCGAGCGTCGAGCGCGATAATTTTCTCCGCGCTGGCGAGCAGCGGATTGATGTCGATTTCCTTGATCCACGGCTGCTCCACCAGCAGCTTTCCGAAGCGTACTAGAATCAGCCGCAAGTTTTCCAGGTCCACGGCGGCGCGCCCTCGCACTCCCTGAAGCGCGCGGTAGATTTTGGTTTGCTCGATCAGCCGCTGCGCCAACGTGGTGTTTAACGGAGGCAGCGCCAGCGCGCGGTCGCCAAACACTTCGACCAGCTGCCCGCCCGAGCCGAAAAGAATCACCGAGCCGAATTGCGGATCGATGCTGCTGCCCACGATCAGTTCGTAACCGTCCAGGCGGATCATCGGCTGCACGCTGACGCCCTGGAATTCTGCAGCGCCGGCCTTTTCGCGCACCGATAATTCGATCTCAGCGAACGCGCGGCGCACCGCGTCTCCGTTGGATAGATTTAGTTTTACGCCGCCGACGTCGGTTTTGTGCGTGATGGTTTCGGAATAGACTTTCAGCACCACCGGAAAGCCCAGCGTTTTCGCGATTGCCGCGGCTTCTTCCGGCGATCGCGCCAGGCGCGTTTCGACGACCGGAATGCCGTAGTGTTTCAGCACCTCTTTGGATTCGATTTCGGTCAGTACCGTTCTGCCGCCGGCGCGAATGCTTTGCAAACTGGCCCCGACTTTTTCGGCGGAGGCCTCCTCCGCTCCCACTTCCTCGGCCAGGCTTGGCGTTTCATAGAGCGCGCGAAGGTTGTAGCTGTAGCGCCACATATAGCAGAAGGCGCGCGCGGCGGTATCGGCGTAAGAAAACGTGGGAATGCCGGCGTGGTTCAGAATTTCGACGCCCTCAGCCATCAGCTTGCCGCCCATCCAGCTGGCAAGAACCGGCTTGCCCGCGCCGCGCGCAAACGGCCTCATTTTTTCCGCCACTTTCGCGGGGTTGCTCATGCCTTGCGGCGCAAGAATCGCGAGCAAGCCGTCGCTCTGCGGATCGTTGATGGCGATCTCGAGCGCGCGGCCGTACTCATCGGGGCCGGCATCTCCCAGAACGTCAATCGGATTGCCATGACTCCAATGCGGCGAAAGAAACTCGCTCAGCGCGTTGATTGAATCTTCCGCAAGAGGAGTGAGCTCGCCGCCATTGCCGATCAGCGAATCAGTAGCCAGCACGCCGGGACCACCGGCGTTGGTTAGTATCGTCAGCCGAGGACCCCGGGGACGCGGTTGACGCGCGAGCGTTTCCGCCATATAGAAAAGATCGCTGATGTTGCGCACTCGCAGCACGCCGCAGCGGCGCAGCGCCGCATCGAACACTTCGTCGCTGCCGGTGAGCGCGCCGGTGTGGGAAGTGGCGGCGCGAGACGCGGCGGCGGATCGCCCGGCCTTGATGACGATGATTGGCTTCTGCAGCGCCACTTCGCGTGCCGCCGACAAAAACGATCGCGCATCGCCCACCGATTCGATGTACAGCAAAATGGCCTGCGTGCCCGAATCGCCGCCGAAATAATCGATCAGGTCGCCCCAGCCCACGTCAAGCATCGACCCGGTGGAAACGATAGCACTGAAGCCGACCTGCTCTTCCAAGCTCCAATCGAGAATGGCCGTTTCCAAAGCGCCGCTTTGGCTGAGAAACGCAACTTTCCCCGGCAGCGCCATATCGTGCGCGAACGTGGCGTTCAGCGCCGCAGCGGGATTCATCACGCCCAGGCAGTTGGGCCCGATCAGGCGCATCTTCGCGCCGTGAAGGCGTTGCTTGATTTGCCGCTCCAGTTCCGCGCCTTCGGCTCCTCGTTCCTTAAATCCGGCGGAGATCACCACGGCCGCGCCGACTCCGGCCTTCACGCATTCGCCAACGATTTCCGGAACCGTTGTCGCCGGCGTGACGATCACCGCCAGGTCCACGTGCTTCGGAATGCTGGCGATATCCGGATAGCAGCGCAGTCCCGACATTTCCTGGTGCTTGGGATTCACCGGAAAAATTGCACCAGGGAATTTGCCTTGCGTCAGGTTGAGGAGAAGCGTGTGGGCGACCGTGCCCTGCCGGTCGCTAGCGCCAATCACGGCTACCGAGCGCGGCAGAAACATCGATTCAAGAGAAGACCGTCGGCTCATAGATGAGGTGCCAGTTTATCGATGGCGTGCAGTAAAAGTAGCATGACGCATATTGGATCGATGGAATTCTATGGCGTGGACCGATTCGTTCAAAGCACTTTTGAAATGGCGGACTAGGTTCGGAATAAATAGAAGCGCGGAGCGAACCTGTGAAACACCACTCTCGGTTTCGCTCCGCGCGTTTCCCCACTACCAACGACCAAAGCTTCGTCCAAATTACCCGCGAACCGTCAACACCGGGCACGGCGCGCCAGCGATGATTTTGTGCGCGGTGTGCCACGGCAGATGATCCGCTGCTCCAAAATCATTCGTCACTTGCCGGACGCCAACTACGATTACGTCCGACTTGCGCTCTCTGGCAGCCTTAATCACTTGCTCGGCCGGATGCCCCGCTTCGACCAGGAACGCAGGCTCGCACCAAAGTTCCGCCTCCGGCGGCAGCAAATGTTGCATGCGCGCCGTCGTGGCCTGGATCAATTCGGCGATGTCCACCAACTCGTCGACCTTGCGATTTTCGACGACGTGCAGCATGTCTAGATGCGCCTGGTTTTCCTGCGCCAGGGAAACGGCGTAGGGAGCTGCCGCTTGAGAGGCTCGCGAAAAATCGGTGGCAAAGAGTATGCGCTTCATTTCGATGGCGAGCGCTGGCTCTACTTCCACATGAGGGCCGATGGTCAGCACCGGACACGGAGCGCGACGCAACACGTTTTCCGTGACGGATCCGAGAAAAAGCTTGCCCAGTCCCTCGCGTCCGTGCGTGCCCATCACCACCAGGTCGATGTGCTGCTCTTTGATAAAGCTGGATAGAATCTCCCAAACGCCGCCCTCTGCGACGATCGCCTGGTGCTGGACGCCGCGGAACAATTCCGTCAGGTGAGCGGCTTGTTCCTTGGCCTGGAAATCGGCGGCTTCTTTCAACGCCGCCCAGGATTCGGGAGGCGCCATGCCGTACGATTGCAACGGCCTGACGTGCAGCGCGAATACTTTAGAGCCGTACCGCCGGGCCAGTTCGGCAGCGTAAGACGCCGCGACCTCGGCCATCGGCGAAAAATCCGTCGCGTAAAGAATGTTTCGAAGTTCAACTCTGGTCCGAGCCTTGGTGGCGGGCATCTTGCACCTCCCAACGAAATCTAGTGACAGCTCCTTTATGAACCGGCACGGATTGATTCTCTGTGCTCTTTCGCACCCGCGGCTGTGATTTTCGTCACAGTCGAACCCGCCGGAGCACAGCTGCGTGGATGGAGGAGTGGGGCGGGAAATTAGCGGAATTTAAGCAGAAGTTGCCCGGCAGCGCCACGCGCCGGAATGCGTACGTGGCGCAGAATACGAGGCGGCCTGCGGACGCGCAAATCGCCCGCCCGCAGACCCGCTGCGACTACTCACTTTCGAAGTCGGTTAAAAGTCTTAGAAGCCCTTTACTTCGACGCGCTTCCCCTGAGACTTGGCAGTTTTCGGCATCTCCAGTTCGAGAACGCCGTTTTTCAGGGTTGCTTTGGTCTGCTCGGGGTCAACTTCCGCGGGAAGATCGATCACGCGAAGCATCTCGCTGGAACAGAGCTCTTGGTACACGATCTTGCCCTTATCCTGCTGTTCTTTGTTTTCTTCTCGCTTGCCGCTGATCGTCAGCCGCGTAGGCTCCAGGCTAATCTGGATGTCCTTGGGTTCGAAGCCGGGGACCTCCGCCTGCACGTGAATGGCGTTGTCGGAATCGCTGATGTTGACGTGCACCGGGTGTAGCAGCTGCTCTTCGGCGTCGAACCAGTGGACCAGATGCCTCCCGGAAATCCCGCCGTCATGCTCGAACATTTCAAAGGCGCGCCCCGCGATTTCGTTGTGCATTTGGGTGATGCGCTCGAATAGACTTTGCGGTTCCACCACGCGAAGCGATCCGCTCGATGGGGCTTTCTGTACTGCGGTACTCTTTTCTGCCATTTTCAATCTCCGTTTCCTTCCGCTCGCCGCCTGTCTTGCGGTGTCGTCGTTCCGACGAACGCTCGGCGGCGGATTGAATTGTTTTTTCATTGGTACCAGTATCCCGATTTCTGAAGTGCGCGCTGTGAGCGGCGTCACACGGCTGCAAATTGAACGATGGCGGCTGGATCGTGAGATTGTGCACTCGATTCGCACGCGTCTGAGGACGCGACACGGCTCGGGCGGTCGCATCGCTCCTTCGGAATTTCCGCTACCCACGATTAGATGTGCGACGTGTTTATTGAGATGTGGGGGAAATCAACTTTAGGATTAAATTCCGGTAAAAGCACGCATCGGCAAGGGCGGCAGAGTCCCAGGCGCCCGCATCATTGTTGTTGAATTTGCGCCTGCCTGGACTTGTGCGCGTGCAAGATCGCGTTGATTTCGCAACCCACCAATAGCGCGATGCCCGCCATATACATCCACAGCATCAGGATGATCATGGCGGCCAGATTGCCGTATTCCGCGCTGTAGTTGCCGAATTTGGAGACGTAGAACCGAAATCCGATCGAGGCGAGCGCGATCACCGTGGCGGCAAACACGTTGCCGGGTGAAATAAACCGGAACTTAAATTTTGTATCAGGCCCAAACCGGTAAATCACGGCAATCGCCAGCAGCAACGCGGCGAGGAGGATGATCCAGCGCAGCGTGGCGAAGAATACGAGTAACGGCCGGCTCATTCCGATCGCCGACGCCAACCACGACTGAACCACCCCCCCGAAGATCACCAGTGATAACGATCCGATGGCCAGCAAAAAAAAAGAACAGCATCAGGACTATCGCGGTTCCCCGCGCCTTCAACAACGGCCGCCGCTCTCTGACGTGGTAGACGGTATTGAGTTGTTCCATGATTGCGTAAACGCCCGTCGATGCGGACCACAGCGTAAAGACCAGTCCGAATGTCAACAGCCCTTCAGTTGCTTTGGACGCGACATAGCGGACGGTTACCTCGAAGAAGTTTGCGGACTGCTGCGGCAGAACCTGGTAGAGAAGATCCAGTATCGCCTGCTGCAGGTGCGGGATGGCGAGGTAAGGAAGCAGAGAAAGGATAAAGATCGCTGCCGGGAAAACCGCAAGCACGAAAAAGTACGCCAGAACGGCCGCGCCATCCAACACGTTGTCGTCCTGAAATTCACGCCACAGCTCTTTCGCGAATTCTATCCAACGCCTGCGAGTCGGAGTGTTCGTTGCGGTAACGCTCCTTTCCGCGCCGGTTAACTGCGTCTATTCGCGGACTTCCCCGCTCTCTTCGATCTTATCCTCGAAACCCTTTGTCAGAAGCTAGACGATTTCCGCCAACCGATGGGGGAAGCCCGGAATCGGAGGATGGCATTCGCGGCACGGCTATGCCTGCTTGGAGCAAAATATTAAGGATCCATCAGGTCTGGGAATCTCGCGGCTTTTCTGCGTCACCTTGAAAGCAACCCGCGGCTGTATCAGTCGAAACGGCAGTCAGTTCGGTCTCACCGCGCAAATCTTGCTGGCATCAAAACCTGCGGGAG
>Ga0307372_10012589_pt1 | contig 11051 bp, 11 predicted proteins | sample OX1MG_FD_202533 | JGI IMG/M metagenome (GOLD analysis project Ga0307372, IMG submission 202533) | Soil microbial communities from Risofladan, Vaasa, Finland - OX-1 | ecosystem: Environmental > Terrestrial > Soil > Coastal area > Acid sulfate soil | place: Finland: Risofladan, Vaasa | collected...
GTCGCCCTGATACCCGTCCAGAAGGAGGCGGACCTCCAGCGCCGGCGGGGTCAGCGGATCCAGTTTGAAGACCCGGTGGCCGGCGCCGCCGTACCGCCGTTCGGCTCCAGCCATGAGCTCATCCACCTCATCCAGGGTGTGCGCCCGGGCTCGGGTGACGCAGTTGGAGTCCCAGACGTCAGGGGTGTCGGGATTGGATACGAAGCGGGCCAAGGCGGAATCGCTGACCCGGTTGCCGAGCTCGAAGTAGGCCGACTCGGTGAGGGCCGCCCGCTCCAGCAGCCCGGGGGGCCCGGCCGACCCGGTCATCAGGCTCCGGCGTCTCGGGTCAGGCCCCGGGCGATGACCCGCAGGGCCAATACCTCGTCGGCGCCCTCGAAGATGGACAGGACCCGGGCGTCGACGAAGTACCGGCTCACCGGGAACTCCTCGGCGTAGCCCATGCCTCCGTGGATCTGCATCGCCTCCCGGGTCACCCACTCGGCCGCCCGGCACACGTAGGCCTTGACCATGGAGGCCTCCATGGCCCCTTCGCCTTTGGCCATCAGCCGGGCCACCTGGTAACTGAACTGCCGGCAGGCCTGGATGATGGCGGCCATCCGGCCCAGCTTGGCCTGGGTCAACTGGTAGTCGAAGACCGGAGAGCCGAACACCACCCGGTTATCGGCGTAGTCGAGGGCGGCCTCGTAGGCGGCCTGCATGACCCCCAGAGCCCGGGCGGCAGTCTGCAGTCTTCCGTTCTCGAAGCCCTCCATCTGCAGGTAGAAGCCCCGGCCGAGGCCCTCGGGCCCGCCGACCAGATGGTCCTCGGGCACCCACCAGCCCTCGACGGCCAGCTCGTAGGAGTGCATGCCCCGATAGCCGATGGTGTCGATGGGCCGGCCCTCCAGTCGCCCCGGCGCCAGGCCGGCCGGCCGTCCCGGCGTGGAGTCGTCCTGGGTGAAGACGAAGCCGTGCCCCTCACCCCGGGGTTTGGGCACCACGAACAGAGACAGCCCGCGGTGGGCCTTCGAGCGGTCGGGATCGGTGCGGGCCAGCAGCATGAGTACATCGGCTCGGGCGGCGAAGGTGCACCAGGTCTTGACACCGTTGATGACCCAGCCACCTCCCTCAGCCGGGGTGGCGGTGGTCTTGAGCCCGGCCACGTCGGAGCCGAAGTCGGGCTCGGTGACCGAGACGGCGGCCATCACCTCGGCGCTGGCCAGGCGGGGGAGCCAGGACTGCTTCTGCTCCTCCGTACCTCCCTTGACCAGAGCCCGGGTCAGGATCTCCGGCCGGGTGATAAGCGAGCCGCCGACGCCGAGCGATCCCCGGGCCAGCTCCTCCGTGGCCACCACCATCCCGAGGTAATCGCCTTCGCCCCCGCTGGCGTAGCCGCCGTACTCCTCCGGTACCGAGAGCCCGAAGGTGCCGATGGCGGCCAGCCCCTGGATCACATCCTCGGGGATGTCCCCGTTGGTGCGGTGGATGTGTTCGGCCACGGGGCGGATCTTGTCCTCAGCGAAGCGGCGGAAGGTCTCCTGGACCATCTCGAAGTCCTCGTCCAGGTGGCGGGGCCCCGGATGGCGGGCCAGGGAGGCCACGAAGGCCGGATCACGGTGGGAAGCCACGAAGGGAAGGGCGCCGTCGAGTTCAGTGCGATCGATGCCCCAGGTGTCCTCCCGGCCCAGGGTGCGGGTCATGAGGTCATAGACAGCCTCGGCGGCAAAGGCGGTGGCCAGGGCGGCTTCCTCGTCCCCCTGGGCTCCGTAGCTCAAGACCGAGGCGGCGCACTCAACGGCGGCGGCGGCGTGGGCCAGGTCGTAGGCCACCACCTGGTTGGCGTCGATGTCTCCGGAGGCGGCCAGGTGGGCCATGGCCCGGCGGACCACGGCTCGGGCGGCGTCGACGGCGCCGGCGGCGGCCTTCAGGTCAGGGGTCGGCATGGCGGCAGGATAGACAGAGCGCCCGCCGGGGCGGTCAGCCGGCGGGCCGTCGCCCGATCACCGTGACCAGAGGGGGAAGCATCACGGAGTCATCTCCCGGGTCCACCCCCGTGAGCGACTCCAGGTAGGCGGTCACCGGCCCCGGGCCGGCCCCGGCCGGGGCCTCGGCCCAGGCATCCACCAGCTCCAGGCCGGACCGGCGGACCAGCCCGGGCAGGTCGGCACCCACGTCCGGGTGGGTCGCCCCTGGCATGGAGAGCGGGGCACCACCGACCCGGCCGGCACTAGTCACGGGTTCCTGGGCCACCACCCAGCCGCCCGGTCGTACGGCGGCGGCCATGCGACGGAGGACGGGCGCGGGATCGGAGACATGCATGAGCAGGAACCGGCAGAAGGCCAGATCCACCGGCTCGGGCAGGGTCAGATCCTCGGCGGCCTGGGTTATGGCCAGGACCTGGGCCAGCGAACTGCTGGCGGCGGCGGCCGCCACGGCGTCACGTGAGCTGGGATCGCGGTCCACGGCGTAGATCCGCCCAGTGCTTCCCACCATCTCGGCCAGGGCGACGGTGACATCCCCGCCGCCGGCTCCGACGTCGGCGCACTTCCACCCGGCGCCCAGGCCCAGGCGCTCCAGAGCGGTGGCCAGCGGTCGGCGGTAGACGTCGTTGCGCAGGCCCAGTTCAGCCGTCGGGCCGGTCACGGCCGGCGGTAGCGGGCCAGCAGGCCGCGGGCGATGACCATGCGCTGGATCTCGTTGGTGCCCTCGCCGATGATCATGAGCGGGGCGTCGCGGTAATAGCGCTCGATGGGGAGCTCGGTGGTGTAGCCGTAGCCGCCGTGGATCCGCATGGACTCGGTGGCGATCTCCAGAGCCGCCTCGGAGGCGAACAGCTTGGCCATTCCCGCTTCCACATCGGCGCGCTCCCCGGCGTCGAGCTTGGCCGCCGCCGAACGGGTGAGGAGCCGCGACGCCTCCAGCTTGGTGGCCATGTCGGCCAGTTTGAACTGGATGGCCTGGTGGGCGGCGATCGGTGACCCGAAGGTCTGGCGCTCCTGGGCGTAGGCGATGGCGGCCTCGAAGGCGGCCCGGGCCACCCCGCAGGCCCGGGCGGCGATGTTGACCCGGCCCAGCTCCAGGGCGCTCAGGATCTGGGGAAGACCACGTCCTAAGTTCTGGGCTCCGCCCAGAACCGCTCCGGCTGGGACTCTGTGGTCCTGATACGACATCTCCACCGTCTCGATGCCCTTGTAGCCCAGCTTTCCTATCGACCTCGACACGCTGAGGCCGCCGCTGGAGGGGCCGGGCTCCTTCTCCACCATGAAGCAGGTGATGCCCTCGGGAGCGCGGGCCGCCAGGGCGATCACCGAGGCTCTCTCCCCGTTGGTGACCCACATCTTGGTGCCGTTGAGGATGTACTCGGAGCCGTCCGGCTCGGCCCGGCAGCTGATGTTGCGGGTGTCGCTGCCGGCGTCGGGCTCGGACAGTGAAAGAGCCCCACGAAGTTCGCCCGTGGCCATGCGGGGAAGCAGGCGTGACTTCTGGTCAGCCGTGCCGTGCAGGCGGAGGAGGGTGGCGGCCATGGTGTGGGTGTTGATGGCGCCGGTCAGTGACATCCACCCAGCCGAGAGTTCCTCCACCACCCGGGCGTAGGTGGTGATATCCATCCCCAGGCCCCCGTACTCCTCGGGGATGGTGCAGCCGAACAGGCCCATCTCGGCCATAGCCGAGATCAGTTCGCCCGGATAGGTGTCGGCGTGCTCGAGGTCCGAGGCCACCGGCAGCACCGACCGCCGCACGAAGGCGGCCACGGCGTCGACCATCTCATCGGCCAGGGTCTGCTCCACGGGCCGGGATGGTAGGCCCCGCTACCGACTCCGGCTGCCGGCCCCGGCTATCAGCGGCTCCAGCCAGGATGTGGCGGCCACGTCCTGCTCCTCGCGCTCTGCTCCCGGCTGCCCGATGGCCGCCGCCACCCGCCCCTCGGTGTAACGGTTGACCACCTCGTAGCGCTCGGCGGGGGACAAGGCAGCGATGCGCCGATCTCGGATCTTTCCGCTCAACCGGGCGGGCAGAGTGGTCGGCCAGAGCGCATAACCGGCCGCGATGGTGCGCCTCCGGGGAGCCTCGTAACCAAGGGCGGCGGCGTTGCGCCGGATGGACAGGGAGATCAGCGCCCGTTGGGCGGCGCTCAACCTCGGCTCGTCAGCGACCGGAGCCCGGACGGGACCGGTGGCGGCCGCCTGCCAGGCGGGGACGCCTCCGAAAACGGCGGTGGTGTCCTGGCGGTGGGTGAGCATCGACGACTCGAAGTCCTCGGCCAGGAAGGAGCACACCAGACCCAGTGTGGCGGTCGGGCTGCCCACCAGGTCCTCGTAACGCACCTGCAGGTAGTACCGGGGACCCCGGGCCACGCCGCTGCGGATATTGGCCACGGTGTAGCGGTCCCACAGTTCGGCCAGCCTCCAGGCGGACAGATCGTTGAACGGCATGCCCAGGGTTGAGCTGATGGTCCGTCGGGGCTCTCTCAAGAGGTGAATGACCTGCGCCTCCGGGAAGAGCTGCCAGATCTGGTCCGCCGTCTGCCAGGGCGTTTTTTCCGACCAGCGGACCTTGCCCTCCCGCTGGCAGAGGTCCTGCCCTACGGTCTCCAACAGCCTGTCGTAGCCGAGGGGACCGGGTGGCAGGCCCGCCATGAGCCGGGAAATGTCGAAGCCGAACCGGTCCAATAATCCGGCCGGCAGATTGATCAACTCGGACAGGGCGGCCCGCAACCGGCCCGGATCGGCCAGATCCCCCCAATAGTCGGCCAGATTGACGATGCGGAACCAGAAATGCATCTCCGGGAGGGCCGCGATGGAGGGGTGGGCCCCCAGCATCGCCTGGAGCAGGGTGGTGCCGCTCCGAGCCGCGCCAATGACGAAGATGGGCCGGGGCGTCGGCGGGGGAGCGCTCCGTGCCCAGGTCGGCTGCACAGAAATCTCTGTCATCTCATCCCCATCTTTGCCGTCCGGCCAAACACCCGTCGAAAGTTGCCCGCCTGACCTGAGAGTCAGCTGTGTACTGCGTTAATTCCGGACGGGCCGGTTCAAGGCCCCCGGGGTAGCTTCGGGGCCATGACCGTGTACGAGCGCCCCTTCGGGCGGCATTTCGAGGACTTCGAGCCCGGGGACATCTACCAGCACTGGCCGGGCAAGACCATCACCGAGTACGACGACCATCTGTTCTGCATGATCACCATGAACCACCACCCGCTGCACACCAACGAGTGGTTCGCGCAGAACGAAACGGTTCAGAAGCAGAATGTCGTGGTCGGCAACCTTGTCTACTCCCTGGTCCTGGGCATGAGCGTGCCCGACGTCAGCGGCTCGTGTATCGCCAATCTCGAGGTCGAGACCCTCAGCCATAAGAAGCCGACCTTCCACGGGGACACCATTTATGCCTCGACCCGGGTGCTGGACAAGAAACTCTCCTCGTCCAAGCCCGACCGAGGGATCGTCACGGTCGAGACCAAAGGCGTGAACCAGAGGGGCGAGGAGGTCTGCTACTTCCGGCGCAAGCTGATGGTCTGGACCAAGGAGGCGGCGCCGTCCCGCATGCGCCCCTACGGAGAGGAACTGTGGGAGTCATGACACCCGAGAGCGTCGAGTTCCACTTCGATCCCTTGTGCCCCTTCGCCTATCAGACCTCGCACTGGATCCGTGAGGTCCGTCGTCAGACCGGCCTGCAGATCGACTGGTGCTTCTTCAGCCTGGAGGAGATCAACCGGGAGGAGGGCAAGAAGCACCCCTGGGAGCGGGACTGGTCCTACGGCTGGTCCCTCATGCGGATCGGTGCCCTCCTGCGCCGGCGGGACATGTCCGATCTGGACGCCTGGTACGCCCGCATCGGTTCGGCCCTCCACCGGGAGGCCGGTAAGCCCCACGACCCCCAGGTGGCCCGGACCCTGATGGGGGAGATCGGACTGGACCCGGGGCTGGTGGACGACGCACTGGCCGATCCGACCACGCACGACGAGGTGAAGGCGGACCACGACCGCGTCGTAGCCATGGGGGGCTTCGGAGTACCCACCCTCTTCTTCCCCGGCGGCCAGGCCCTGTTTGGCCCCGTGGTGATCGACCCGCCCGAAGGCGATGCCGCTCTCCGCCTCTGGCAGACCGTTACCGGATGGCTGGAGTTCCCCAACCTCTACGAGATCCAGAGGCCCAAGGCACCGTCCGACATCAAGGCTATAGCCGAGTCCCTCCAGCCCTACCTGCAGGGCCGGGACTGGGACAGTGTCGACCGCGGTAAGCGCATCAACATCCCGGGCGACCCTCGCCGCGCCGCGGCCGAAAAGGCGTGAGTCCCGCCTCCATTCCCAAAGCGGCCGTGACCGCCGCTCTGGTCGAGGAGTGGGACACCTTGGCCCAGTTGTTGGGCGAGTTGAGCGAGGCCGAGTGGCTGAGGCCCACCGCCCTGCCGGGTTGGTCGGTCAAGGACGTGGCCGCCCACGTGATCGGTACTGAGCTGACCCTCACTGGCCAGGCCTCTCCTCCGTTGGCAGAGGAGACCAGAGCTCAGCCCCACATCAGGAACGACATCGGCGCCATCAACGAGGCGTGGGTGGAGTCCTTCCGGACCCGATCCGCCTCCGAGGTTGTCGAGGAGCTGCGGTCGGTCACCACCCGGCGCCGGGCCGAACTGGAGGCTATGACCCAGGAGGCCTTCGACGCCGACTCCTGGACGCCGGCCGGGCCGGGCAGTTACGGCCGTTTCATGCAGATCCGGGTCTATGACTGCTGGATCCATGAACAGGACATCCGAGCCGGGCTGGGCCGGCCCGGGCACCAGTCCGGCCCCTGCGCCGAGCAGTCTCTGGATGAGGTCGCCCGGGCGCTGGGCTACATCGTCGGTAAGAAGGCAGGAGCGCCCCAGGGCGCCTCGGCCACCATCGAAGTGGACGGGCCCACCCGGCGGAGCCTGCACGTCAGCGTCGATGGTCGGGCGACGCTGGTGCCGAGCCTGGCCGGGCCGGCCACCACGGTGGTCCGGATGCCCTTCGGGCTGTTCATGGCCATGGCCTCCGGGCGGATCCCTGCCGATCCGGCCACCGGGGAGGTAACCATCACAGGGGACCCCGAACTCGGCGCCCGGATCGTCTCCTCCCTCAACTTCACCATCTGAGCCGCCGCTTCACTGTCCCGGCTGGCGCCTCACCGTCGGGTCAGCGCCGGAGCGCGAGCGCCCGACAGCGGGGAGGTCGGCCACCCTCAGTGGCGCGGCTCGGGAGATACAACTTGACGACACACCCCGAAATCTTGTCCCGCGTCTTGTGATGGAGAATTTCCGTTCGTTCCGTAACACTTCTGTAATATAAATCGGTCTCGGCGTTCAAGTTCCATGTGCCGGCGGAGGACGTTCAAGGTCCATGTGCCGGCGGAGGCTCAGGCCTCCAGGAAGGCGACGATGCGCCGGCCCACTTCCTCGGGCTTCTCGAGATGGAGGAAGTGCCCGGCACCCTCGATGGTCACGGCGTCCGAGCCGGGTCCCAGGAAATCGGCGGCCGAGTGGGCCAGCTCCAGTCCCATGCAGCCGTCCTGGGCCCCGTGGAGGTAGAGGGTCGGTTGGGGGGTGGGCGCCCCGGTGGCCGCCTGCTCGGCGGCCAGGGCGGGGTCGGGGGCGGTGGTGCCGAACTGCGCCCGGTAATAGCCGAGGGCGGCGGTCAGGTTGGGCGGGGCACCCAGCGCCTCCCGAACATGGGCCATGTCCTCGGTGCAGTCGTATCCGGGGGACCAGTCCCTCCAGAGCCGCTCGATGTAGTCCAGGTCGTTCATGGGAACGGCCACGTCTGCCAGTGGGCTCTGGAAGAAGAACATGTACCAGCTGCGCCGGAGTTGGTCGTAGGAGAGGAAGCCGGCTCCCATGGACCCGGCCGGGGGCACGGCGGCCGCGACCACCCGGCGCCACCGGTCCGGTTCGTGGGCAGCGGCGCCATAAGCGGCGATTGCCCCCCAGTCGTGGCCGATCAGCACGGCCTGGTCGGTGCCGCCCAGGGCCCGGTGCAGGGCACAGGCATCGGCCACCAGGGCACCGGTCTGGTATCGGCCGTCAGACGGAACCGACGTAGGCGAGTAGCCCCGCATGAAGGGAGCCACCACGTGGTATCCGGCTCCGGCCAGATCCTCGGCCAGGTAACGCCAGGTGTGGGCGGTGTCAGGGAAGCCGTGTAAGCACAAGGCCAGCGGTCCTCCGGGCGGCCCCGCTTCCAGATAGGCGAAGTCGATCCCGTTGGCGGCCACCCGGGCCTGGCTGAGGGTCATGGCCAGGAAGTATGGCCCGGCGCCTCAAGAAGCCCCCCCTTGCCTGCCGATACAGGGGCATGACCCACTGCTGGCTGGATGCCCTCCTGGGCTTCCTGGCCGACGCCGACGGATCCGACCTGCACATCAAGGCGGGAACGCGCCCACGCATCCGCGTCGACGGCCATATGAGGGTTCTGCCCGTCCCGGACCCGGTGAGCCCGGAGACGACGGCGCAGGTGGTGGAGGCCATCATGCCGCCCGGGGTGAGGGAGAGGTTCGGTTCCACCCACGAGGCTGACTTCGCCTACAGCTCTCCGGAGTTGGGCCGGTTCCGGGTCAACGCTTACCTCCAGCGGGGCTCGGTGGCCCTGGTCCTGCGGCGGGTGCGCTCGGTCATCCCGACTCTGGAGCAGCTGGGGATGCCGGATGTGGTCCGTGACCTGGCCGACAATCCCCGGGGCCTGGTTCTGGTCACCGGCCCGACCGGGTCGGGCAAGACGACCACCCTGGCGGCGGTGGTGGACCGGATCAACCGCACCCGCGAGTGCAACATCGTCACCATCGAGGACCCGGTCGAATACCTGCACAGAGACGACCTGGCTTCAGTCAGTCAGCGTGAGGTCGGCACCGACACCGACGGATTCGCTCCCGCCCTGCGGGCGGCCATGCGCCAGGACCCCGACGTCATCCTGGTAGGGGAGATGCGCGACCTGGAGACGGTGGAGGCGGCCCTGACCGCGGCCGAGACGGGCCACCTGGTCCTCTCCACCCTTCACACCATCGACTCTTCGGAGACGGTCAACCGCATCGTCGATGTCTTTCCGCCCCACCAGCAGCGCCAGGCCCGTTCCACCCTGGCCGGGACCCTGCGCGGGGTGGTATCCCAGCGCCTCATCCCCAAGGCCACGGGCCAGGGACGAGTCCCCGCCGTGGAGGTAATGGTCGTCAACGGTCGGGTCCAGGCCAGCATCCTCGAGCCGCAGCGGGCCACCGAGTTGGCCGAGCTGGTCAGCGAGGGCGACTACTACGGCATGCGCAGTTTCGACCAGTCGCTCTACGACCTGTTCGAGGCGGGGACCGTCAGTCTGGACGCAGCTCTGGGCAACGCCAGCCGGCCCCACGACCTCAGGGTCCGCCTCGAGCGGGCCGGCCTGGTGGCCACGGGCGCCTGAGCGGTCGACCTGATAGCCGCCGGCGCATGAGCGGGCCGACCTGGTGGCCATCGGCGCCCGCCTCGACAGCGGCCGAGGTGACCCTTGTCACACGCGCTGTTCGGGGAGAGTTCACTGAGGGTACATTTCCTGAGCAAGCTCAGGGGGGTCGGACACTGAAGGTCACTTTTTACGGGGTGCGTGGGTCTTGTCCTTGTCCGAGCGAGGCTAACCGGCGCTACGGCGGTAACACCGCCTGTGTGGCCGTCGAGGCCGGGCCAGGCGATCCCATCATCCTTGACCTCGGCACCGGCCTGCGGGCTCTGGGCGTGGAGCATGGCGACCGGGACTTCCGCGGCGCCGCCCTCATCACCCACATGCACTGGGATCACGTGCAGGGTCTTCCGTTCTTTCCGCCCATCCACCGATCGGGTAGCTGTCTCGACATCTACGGCCCGGGCCAGGAGGACGGCCCGCTGGGCGAGGTCTTCAGTGGGCTGATGCGACCGCCCTACTTCCCGGTCCAGTACAGCGACCTGCAGGGCGACATCACCTTCCACGACGTGGCCTCCGACACCTTCGCGGTGGGGGAAGCCAAGGTCACCGCCCGGCCGGTGCCCCACGTCGGTCCCACCGTCGGATACCGCATCGACTGGAACGGGCGCAGCCTCGGCTACGTCAGCGATCATCAGCAGCCCAAGTCCGGCCACCAGGTGGCCGACTCCGTGTTGGAGCTCCTGGACGGGGTCGACCTGCTCATCCACGACGCCCAGTACAGTCCGGCCGAACTGTCGGAGCGCTCCGACTGGGGCCACTGCACCGTCGACTACGCGGTGTGGGTGGCCAAGGAGGCCGGAGCCAAGGCCCTGGCCCTGTTCCACCATGATCCCGGCCACGGAGATGAAGAGCTCGACCGCATGCTGGAGTGGGGCCGCTGCCTGGGGGGCAATGCCGGAGTGGAAGTCCTGGCCGCCGCCGAAGGCGAGAGCCTGGTCGTCTAAGGCGCCGGGGGTACGGTGCGGCGTGGTCCGCGTCGACATGCCGGGTGAGGACGGTTCCATCGACTCCTCGGAGTTCCGCACTGTCCTGGGTCACTTCGCCAGCGGGGTGACCATCGTGACCGGAGCGGGGCCGTCCGGTCCGGTCGGGCTGACCTGCCAGGCCTTCTTCGGGGCGTCCCTGGAGCCCCCGCTGGTGCTCATCTCGCCCCAGCTCACCTCCACCAGCTGGCCCAAGGTGGCTGAGACGGGCGCCTTCTGCGTCAACGTGCTGTCCGAGGACCAGGAGACGCTGTGCCGGGCCTTCGCCGTTTCGGGCGGGGACAAGTTCAAAGGCGTCGGCTGGTCGGCAGGGCCCACCGGCTCCCCCGTGATCGAGGGTTCACTGGCCTGGATCGACTGCCGGGTCGACGACGTTCGCCCAGCCGGTGACCATTACCTGGTGATGGGCTCGGTGGTCGACCTCGGTTACGCCCGGGGCAAGCCGCTCATCTTCTACCGGGGCGGTTTCGGCGGATTCGAGGCCTGAAGCCGGGCAAAGGGGGCGAACCGCTCCAATCCCCCAGGGTGTGGGCGCAGGAACCACCCTGCGTGGCCGAGAAACTCAGAAGTGCGTAGCCTCTGACGAGTAGCAGGCGGGAAAGGACGATCATGGAGCTGAGGTCCCTCGGTCAGGCCCGGGTTCTGGCCAGCGC
>Ga0307372_10012593_pt1 | contig 11049 bp, 8 predicted proteins | sample OX1MG_FD_202533 | JGI IMG/M metagenome (GOLD analysis project Ga0307372, IMG submission 202533) | Soil microbial communities from Risofladan, Vaasa, Finland - OX-1 | ecosystem: Environmental > Terrestrial > Soil > Coastal area > Acid sulfate soil | place: Finland: Risofladan, Vaasa | collected...
GGCGTACTCGAGGCCGAGGCGGGCGCGCTTCTCGCCGACGTTCTCGGCTGCCTTGTGCCGCGCGGCTGGTTTCCGCCAGTGACGCCCGGCACCAAGTTCGTGACCCTGGGCGGCATGCTCGCCGCCGACGTGCACGGCAAGAATCACCACAAGGCGGGCGCGATCGGCGATCACGTCGCGAGCCTCGAGCTCGCGCTGGCCGACGGGCGCATCGTGCGCTGTGCGCGCGATGAGAATGCCGAGCTTTTTGCCGCGACCCTCGGCGGGATGGGGTTGACCGGCACCATCCTGAGCGTGCAGCTCAAGCTGCAGCCGATCGAGACCGCTTATATCCGGCAAGAGACGCTGCGGGCGCGTGATCTCGACGAGACCATGGCGCTGTTCGAAGCGTCGCGCGATTGGACCTATTCCGTGGCCTGGATCGATTGCCTGGCGCGCGAGAACGAGCTCGGCCGCGCGCTGCTCTATCGCGGCGAGCACGCGCGGCGCGACGAACTTTCCGCCGACAAGCAGGCCGCGCCGCTGGCCGCGCCGGCGTGCCGCACCCGCCGTGTGCCCTTCGATCTTCCGGCCATTGCCCTCAACCGCTGGAGCGTCGGCGCCTTCAATCGGCTCTACTATCGGCACGCCAAGCCAGGCACCACGATCGTCGATTACGATCGCTTCTTTTATCCGCTCGATGCCATTCTTGAATGGAACCGCATGTACGGCCGCGGCGGCCTCGTCCAGTATCAGTGCGTGCTGCCAAAGGCCGCGTCGCATGCCGGATTGACCGCGCTCTTGAGTCGGATCGCCGCCGCCGGTGCCGGCTCGTTCCTGTCCGTCCTCAAGCTCTTGGGCCCGGGCCGCGGCATGCTGTCGTTCCCGATGGAGGGTTACACCCTCGCGCTCGACTTCCGCGCCGACCCGGCGAACTTGGCGCTGCTCGGCGAGCTCGATGCCATCGTGACGGCACATGGCGGACGCGTCTATCTCGCGAAGGACGCGCGCATCGCCGCCGACGATTTCCGACGCGGCTACGCCACGCTTGGCGAATTCGCGGCGGTGCGGACCAAAGTCGATCCGGAGCGCAAGTTTTCGTCGCTGCAATCGCGGAGGCTCGACCTGTGAGCACGGTGCTGATCCTGGGAGCGACCTCCGATATCGCGCGGGCGATCGCGCGCGCTTACGCGAAGGCCGGCCGCGGCGTCATCCTGGCGGCGCGTCGGCACGATCGCTTGGCCGCAGACATCGCCGATCTCAAGCTGCGCTACGGCGTCGCGGCACGCGCCGTCGAATTCGATGTTCTCGACCTCGCCGGCCACACGCGCTTCCTCGACGCGCTTGGTGGCCTGCCGGACACCGTCGTCTCGGTGGTTGGATTCATGGGCGATGAGGCGGCGAGCGAGCGCGATCCCGAAGCCGCGGCCCTGGTCATGCGCAGCAACTACGTCGGTCCCGCGACCATCCTGGGCGAGGCGGCGAACCGCATGGTCACGCGCGGTTCGGGTGTCGTCATCGGCATCTCGTCGGTCGCCGGCGAGCGCGGCCGCGCGCGCAACTACGTGTATGGCTCAGCCAAAGCCGGGTTCACTGCCTATTTATCCGGCCTGCGCAACCGCCTCAACGGCACCGGCGTGCAAGTTATCACCATCCTGCCGGGCTATGTGGCGACGCGCATGACCGAAGGCATGGCTACGCCCAAGCCGCTGACGGCGGAGCCGGCCGAAGTGGCGGACGCCATCCTTGCCGCCGAGACGCGTGGCCGCGATGTGGTCTATGTCCGGCCGATCTGGCGGCTGGTGATGGCCGTTATCCGCGCCACTCCTGAACCTATCTTCAAGAAAATGCGTATCTAGGGCTCGGAAGCCCCAATATCTTGAGGGATGGTGTCGACGGGTATTTAATCGATATTAGCGTTAATTTTTTAGAAAGGTTCTCCGGCTAGGCTTCGTCGATCGAATTTTCGGCGGAGAACCGCAATGCGGCATCCTATCGGCGTCCGTTTCATCGAGATCATGATCGGCTTGGCGGCTTCCCTGGTTGGTGTCGCCATACACGGGTGGGTGTGGCGGTAACGTCTGCCAACTGCGTGCTTCTCATGCGTCGCCGGGGCGGCGGCATCGCGCAGCGCGAATATCGATAAAGATTTAGCGGCTTTGGACCGGCCGCGACTGCAATTTCTCTGACCCAGTTCTGTTAGAATTTTAACCGACTTGGCCCACTCTGGTTGGAGTTTTCGAGCGTCAGAACGAGCTGCTAAGGGATATCGCACATGTCGCCACGGCGGCAGGTGTTTGCCAATCGAATTAAACAAATCCGCGCGATCTCATTTGCGCGACGCATCGTTCTGCTCACGGTCTTGTTCCTGGCGATCGTTTACGCCGGCGATGCACTCATTCTCACGCACTATTACACCTCGGTCGACGGGCGGGAGCGCGACGCGCGCAACGCCAAGGCCGAGTTGCTTGCCGAACATGCCGGCCGGGCGATCGCCGCGATCGATCTGTCGCTGGACACGATCGCCTCAACACTAAGGGCAAACCTGCCGATCAAGCAGCCGACGGTGTTCAACCAACTGCTGCTCGACAAATATCACAAGCGACTACCCCAGGTGCGGACGCTTGGCGTAATCGGGCAGGACGGCCGCATCGTCAATACGACGAAAGCCTTTCCGCCGCCATCGGTCAGCCTTGCCGATCGACCGTATTTTTCGGAGCAAAAGAAGTGGCGCGGTGTCGGGCTTTATATCGGACGCACCGAGGTGTCGCGCGTCGATCATCGGCCGTTTTTCGGCCTGAGCCGTCCGATCCTGGACCAATACGGGAACTTCGAGGGCATCGTCCTGGCTGTGACAGATCCCCAGTACTTTGCAAACTACTACGGCACGAGCACGCGGGACGCCTACGACGGGGGCACGGACGATATTGCGTTGCTCGAGCGGGCCGATGGGAACGTTTTGGCCGAAGCCGGCGCGTCCGCAGCGGCCCTCAAAGAACTCCGTCGCCACCAAAACAACGTGTCGGAGCGCGAAGTCCACGGCTTCCCGATCAAGATCATCGTGGTCGGAAAGCCAGCGATCATCTCGCCGCAGTTCTTGAGCTTCTGTGCGATGGATGCCAGCTTGCTTCTGGTCATGACATTCATCGCCTGGTGGCTCGCGACCGCCGCCGCGCGAGAGGCCGCTGTGGTCGACCGCGAGGCGGGCGCGCGTCGCACCGCCGAGGCGCGGTTGCTGCGCGCGATCGAGAGCGCGCCAGCCGCGTTCGCGCTCTATGACCATGACGATCGTCTCGTGCTGTCGAACGACATCTACCGTTCGTTCTTCGCGCCGATCAAGGACCTCATCGTTCCCGGCAAGACCTACCAGGAACTCACCGAGGCCGCGGTGACCAACCACACCTTCGCCGACACACACCCCGACGAGGGGGAATTCCTACGCTGGCGATTGGATCAGCACCGCCTGGGCATCGGCGAGCCGGTCCTCCAGCTCCGTGACGGTCGCTGGATCCTGATGCGCGAGCGGCGCACCAAGGAAGGCGATACGGTTCGGTTCTACTCGGACATCACGCCGATGAAGGAGCACGAAGCGCAACTCGGCTTGGCGCGGCAGCTCGCCGAGCAAGCCAACCATGCCAAGACCGCTTTCCTCGCCAATATGAGCCACGAGCTGCGGACGCCGCTCAACGCCATCATCGGCTTTTCCGAGATGATCGAGCGCAAGGTTCTCGGGCCGATCTCCGAGAACTACCGCCAGTATGGCGAGATCGTGCGCACCAGCGGCCAGCACCTGCTTTCGATCATCAACGACATCCTGGACATCGCCAAGCTGAACGCCGGCAAGACCGAGCTCCGTGTCGAGCCGCTGGATGTCGGCCAGGCGATCGACGAGGCGATCTCGATGGTCTCCGCGAAGGGACAGAGTGCCTCGGTCCAAATTGTCGCCATGCTCGATCCGCATTGTCCCACGATCGAAGTCGATCCGGTTCGGCTGCGCCAGGTTCTGCTCAACGTTCTCGCGAACGCCATCAAGTTCACGCGTGCGGGCGGGCGCATCGAGGTCTCGACCGCGGTCACCGCAGCGGAGCTTCGTATCGCCATCAAGGACAATGGCATCGGTATGGCGGCGGAAGACATCCCGCGCGCCTTGGAGCCGTTCACGCAGGTTGGCCGCGAGCGAACCTCGACACAGGAGGGGACGGGCCTAGGATTGCCGATCTCGAAAACCCTGATCGAGCTGCACGGCGGGCGCTTCGAGATCACCAGCGCACCCGATCGCGGCACGACCGTCACGATCACATTGCCGATCCATCGCGCTGACCAAGACGCGAGCGCCAAGCCCGTGTTGGACATGGCCGTCTAAACCATGCGACAGGAGTGAACGCGATGAAATGGACGACGCTTGGCGCCATTGTCGGCGTTGTCGTGCTTGCGGGCCTGCCGGTCCGCGCCGCCGAGCCGATTCGTATCGGTGTCGATGGTCCGTTCACCGGCGGCTCGGCGCCGATGGGCATCGACATGCTGCGGGGAATCAAGCTCGCGGCCAACGAGATCAACAAGGCGGGCGGCATCCTCGGTCGGCCGCTGGTTCTGGTCGAACGCGATGACCAGGCGAACAACGATCGCGGCGCGCAGATCGCCAAAGAGTTCACCGAAACGCACGCCGTCGATGCCGCCGTCGGTTACGTCAATACGGGTGTCGCGTTGGCGGCGGTTCCTTATTACGAAGAAGCGCGCATCCCGGTCGTGCTGAGCGTCACCACCGGAAGCCTGCTCACGCGGCAGTTCGCGCCACCGGAATACGCCGAGAACTACATTTTCCGCGTCTCGTGCAGCACGGCGCTCGAGGTCCAGAAGATCGCGGAAGTCGCCAAGGCGCGCGGCTATCGCAAGATTTCCATCTTCGCCGACACCACGGCCTACGGCCAGGTCGGCCGGCATGACCTGATCCAGGCGCTTGCCGCGCAAGGCATCGCGCCGGTTTCGAACGAGAAATTCAACATCGGCGACACCGACATGACGCCGCAGTTGAAGCGCGCGCGCCAGGTGGGCGCCGACGTCGTTCTGACCTATGGCATCGGCCCGGAATTGGCGGCAATCGCCAACGGTCGCGCAAAGATCGGCTGGATGGTGCCGATGATCGGTAGCTGGACGCTATCGATGTCGAACTTCATCGACGGCGCCGGCGCCAATGCCGAAGGCGTGGTGATGCCGCAGACCTTCATCGAGCAGGGCGACACGCCGAAGCGCACGGCTTTCATCCAGGCATTCCACGCCGCCTACAAGGTGACGCGCATGGCATCGCCGCCCTCCGCGGCGCAAGGCTATGACTCGCTTTATCTATTGGCGGCGGCGATCCGGCAGGCCGGCTCGGTGGACGGGACCAAGGTGCGCGCGGCGCTCGACGACCTTCACGGCAAGGTCGAAGGCGTGGTGCAGGTCTACGATCACCCGTTCAGCCCTGCCAACCACGAGGCGGTGGCGGCGGCGGATGTCGCCTATGGCGTTGTCCAGGATGGCCACGTCATCCGGTTGACACCCGCGACCCAAACGGCGGTCGTGAAATAGCAGCGCCGCGGTTTCACCGTGTCGTGAATGACAGTTTGAAGACAAGCGGCTATGCTGGCCACTCCAGGGAGGAAGCCGCCAACCGCGGCCCTAATAAATAAAGCCAAGCGAACACCATGGAAGACGGTTTTGCCCTGTTTGTGCTGATCGCGGTCGTGGCCGGTGTGTTCTGGCTCGGTTTCAGGCTCGGCTATCGCTATCGTGATAATCTCTCGCTCGAGCGCCAGAAGAAATACCGCCGCGGCAAAGGGAAAATTGCCGTCGCGGATGTCGGACCCGTCACGGCGGCCGAAAACGAGAATCCGGCGCGGGGCTAGGACGCGCCGCTGCGGCGCTCGCAACTTGCGGGCTGGACACAGCAAATTAAGGCCGTCTGCGGACCGGAGCTCGGCATAAGATCAAGCGCATTGCGTCGCTCAGTCATGCAAGGAGCGCTGTGCGCCGATCCACGTCCCTGGCCGATTACATCGTGCGCGTCGCACTATGGGCCGCCTATCGCGTCTTGCGGGTCTGGTGGTTCATCCGGCGCCCGCGTCACGACGGCGCCGTCATCGCCGTGTGGCTCGATCGCCGCATCCTCATGGTCCGCCATTCCTACCGCAATCGCCTGAGTTGGCCCGGCGGCGGCGTAAAATCCGGCGAACAGCCGATCGACGCCGCCATCCGCGAACTGGAAGAGGAGCTCGGGCTGCGCGTACCGCGCGAGTCGCTCGCGTTCCACGGCAGCGTCATGGAGCGCTGGGAGAAGCGCTACGATCATGCCCGCATCTTCGAGCTGCGGCTGGCGGCCGAGCCGGCGCTGCGGCCCGACGGCCGCGAGGTCATCGCGGCGCAATTCATGACGCCCGCCGACGCGCTGCGCCGACCGCTGATCCCGTTCGTCGCCACCTATTTGCGGGCGCATCCGGCCGGCCCCGCTGGCTGACGTGCCGCGCCCGCATGGCGGCAGGGCGCAGCTGCGGCTTGCGCGGCCGCCATGGGCGCGGGAATACTCCGGCAGCGAAACCTTCCTGGCGGCTCCCATGCTCGGCGTTCGTGAAACCTTGAAGCGTGTTGCCGCGGGCGCGGCCACCGCCGAGTCCGAAACTCGCGCCTGTCTCGATCGCATCGGCGAGCGCGAGAAGGCGATCGGGGCTTGGGCGTATCTCGATCCCGAGCGCGCCCTGGCCGAGGCGCGCGTGCGCGACAAGACGCAAGCCAAGGGCCCGCTGCACGGCCTTGCCGTCGGCATCAAGGACATTTTCGACACGGCCGACATGCCGACGTCGTACGGCTCGCCGATCTATGCCGGCCACCGGCCGGCCGCCGACGCGGCCTGCGTCGCCCTGTTGCGCGCCGCCGGCGCCGTCGCGCTTGGCAAGACCGTCACCACCGAGTTCGCGATGACGTATCCCGGCAAGACGCGCAATCCGCACAATCCGGCGCATACGCCCGGCGGCTCGTCGTCGGGTTCCGCGGCCGCCGTGGCCGCCGGCATGGTGCCAGCGGCGCTCGGTACCCAGACCATCGGCTCGGTGATCCGGCCGGCCGCCTATTGCGGCATCGTCGGCTTCAAGCCGAGCTACGGCGCGATCAACCGCGCCGGCCTCAAATACGCGTCGGAATCGGCCGACACGATCGGCATCTTCGTGGGTGCCGTTGCCGATATTCCGCCGGTGCTGGCGGCCCTCACCGGCGCGCCGATGGATTCCTACGACAAGGTTCTCGACCGGGCGCCGCGCATCGGCTTGTTCCGCGGTATCGAGTGGGACAAGGCGTCAGCCGCGGCGCACAATGCCTTCGAGGAAGCGGCGCGCCGCCTCGCCAAGGCCGGCGCAACCGTGCGGGACGCGGCGATCGATCCGGCGCTCAAGACGGCGCACGATCGCTCGCCTGTCATTACCGGCTATGAGCTGGCGCGCGCCTATGCCTACGAGTGGTTCAACCGACGCGACCAACTCAGTGCCGCGTTTGCGCGCAACGTTGGCAGCGGCATGACCATCGCGTTCGCCGACTACAATGCCGCGCGCGATGCGCTCGAAACTGCACGACGGCTGATCGCCGGCGCCTTCGGCGACCGCGACCTCTGGTTGACGCTGTCGGCGACGGGCGAGGCACCGGCGGGCCTCGAATCGACCGGCGATCCGGTCTTCAACCGGCTGTGGACGCTGCTGCACGTGCCCTGCCTGACCGTGCCGTGCGGCAAGGGTGCGGCCGGTCTGCCGCTCGGCGTGCAACTCATCGGCCCGCGGCGCGGCGCGGCGCGGCTGCTCGCCGCGGGCCGCTGGGTCGAAGCGGCGCTGGCCTAGCGGCGGGCGCCGGCGCGTCGCTTGGGCGCCGGCCGCGATGGCTTGCGCGCCGGCCGGGCCTTGGCGCGGCGCCGCCACAATTCTTTGCTCGCCAGCCGCGCACCCGCGGCCAGCGCCTCGAGCTTCGCCCACATCACTTCGGGATGGACGCGGCGATAGAACGGCCCCTGCGCGAAGCCACAATCGGTGCCGGCAATGACGTGCTCGCGGCCGACCATCGCCGCCAACCGCACGATGCGCTCGGCAACCAACTCGGGGTGCTCGACCACGTTGGTGGCGTGGCTGATGACGCCGCTGATCAGGACCTTGTCCTTGAGATCGACGTCGCGCCAGATGCGCCACTCGTGTTCGTGGCGCGGATTGGCGCCCTCGATGACGAAGGCGCCGACGCGAGCCTTCAACAGCGTCTTGACGATATCCTTGAGTGGCACGTCGCTGACGTGCGGCCCCGGCCAGCTTCCCCAGCAGACGTGATAGCGCACGCGCGACGGATCGATGCCCGCCAGCGCGTGGTTCATGATCGCGATCTGGCGCTCGAGCCAGCGGTGATAGTCCTTGAACGTCTTTGGCGGCACCATGCGGTCGTAGGTGACGGCGGCCCGCGCGTCGTCAAGCTGCACCAGAAGGCCTGCGTCAACGATGGTCCTGTACTCCGTGCGCATCGCCTCGGCGACCGCAGTCTGCAGATCGTCATCGTTCTTGTAGTACTCGTTCTTCTTGTCGGGCACGACGCTCGACGGCGCCGCGACCGGCAGAAAGCCCTCGACCACGTCGGCGCCCTTGAGTGCCGCCTTGAAGTCGTCGATGTCGCGCTGCAGCGCCTCCTGACCCGTGTAGCGCAGCGGGCCGACGACGATCGAATCGGTGGTCGTCGCGCCTTGGTCCTTACCGTCCATCTCCGCGTAGAAGCCCTTGAAGCGCTCGCGATCGGCGCCGCGCATCCACGGGTTGCTTCCGGCGAAGGGCCGTCGCTCGAAACCGGCGAGGCGCTCGAGGGCATACTGCGACCAGCTGATCGCCTTGCCGAATTCGCCGTCGCTCACGACGTCGATTCCGACCTTGGCCTGCTGCTGCACGACTTCGGCGACTGTTTCCTTGAGGCACGCCGCGTACGCGTTCTCGTCATAGGCGCGGCCTTCCTGCTTCGCGCGCAGGAATTCGAGCAGCCGGGGCGGACGGATCAGGCTGCCGACATGGGTGGTGAGGATGCGATCGGTGCTGTGCTTCACAGGCGAGCTCCCTGGCGACACGGGATACGACGGCACTCCGCGCGCGGCGCTCTTTGTGCTAGGGATTCAGACCAACGGCAAGTGCATCATGCCGGCACGACAATGACGAGTGGGAGGGGCCCATGCGCCGCATCGCTGTTCTGCTGTTGGTGGGATTGCTGCTCGCGCCAGGTGCGGCGCGCGCAGAGCCGCTCAAGCTCCGCATCGGCTGGGTCGTGGTGCCCGCGTCGCTCGAGCCGATCTATTTCGCCAAACCGGGAATCGCCGTCCACAACGGCAAGTCCTACGTGCTGGAGCCGATCCATTTCGCCGGCACGACGCAGCAGCTCCAGGCGCTGGGCACCGGCGACCTTGATCTCGCCAATCTCGCCTATTCGGCCGTCGGCGCCGCCATCCAGAACGCCAACATGCGGGACCTGCGCGTCATCTTCGACGGCGTGCAGGATGGCGCGCACGGCTACTACAGCAACGAGTTCATGGTGCTGAAGGACAGCCCGATCCGCCGGATCGAGGATCTCAAGGGCAAAGTGCTGGCGACAAACGCGATTGGCACCGCGGTCGACATCGGGATGAAGGCGATCGCGCTGCGCCACGGGCTCGCGGACCGGCGCGACTTCTCGGTGATCGAGGTCAGTTTTCCCAACATGAAATCGGTCCTGCTCGAGCACAAGGCCGATCTCGGCACGTTCGTGCCGCCGTTCGCCTACGATCCCGCGCTGCGTGACAAGGCGCGGACGCTCTTCACCATGAAGGACGCGATGGGCGTGACGCAGCTCACCATGCTGACGGCGCGCGAGGGCTTCATCCGGCAGCACCGAGCGCAAATCGTCGATTTCATGGAGGACGCGATCCGCGCCATCCGCTGGTACACCGATCCGCAGAACCACGACGAGGCCGTGCAGATCGTCGCCAACTTCATGAAACGGCCGCCGGCGCTGTTCCAGAAATGGCTGTTCACCAAAGGCGACGACTATCGCGACCGGAGCGGCGTGCCCGATCTCGCCGCCCTGCAACGCAATCTCGATGCCGAGCGCAAGGTCGGCCTGCTCAAGGAAACAATCGACGTCCGGAAATACGCCGATCTCAGCCTGGTGAAAGAGGCGGGCAAGCGCCTCGGCAAGTAATCCGCGCCATCGGCGCCGTCAGCCCTTCGGCACGTCCGACAATGAGGTGACGCGCGTGGTCAGAACGGCCGAGCGGTTTTCCTTGAGGGCGGCGAAGCAGCGGTCGATCGCCGGTCCGAGCGCCGCCGGCTCGTCGATATATTCGCCGCGCGCGCCGAAGGCACGCGCCAGCTCATCGAAGCGGCGGCGCTCATCCGGCTTGCCGCTCGACAGCCGCGCCTGGAATTGCTCGCTGTCGTTGGCGACGCCCGCGGGATAGACGCGCTGCACCGAAGCCTTCACCGCCCGCCAGCCGCGGTTGTCGAGCACGACGGTGAAGATCGGCAAACCGAATTGCTGCGACACCGCGTAGACCGCATCGGGATTCATGAAATGGAACGAGCCGTCGCCGACGACCTGAACGACGCGCCGGTCCGGCCAGGCGAGCTTGATGCCGAGCGCGATGCCGCCGCTGCCGCCGAGGCCGCCGCCGGCATGCGCGAAATAGGTCAGCGGCTTGGTGCGCGGCATCTGGCTCAGCGTCGCGCCGGCGTTGGTCACCGTCTCGTTGACCACGATATCGTCGCGCGTCAGGCGCTGATTGAGGGTGGCGGCGACGTATTCGACAGTCATCGCATCGCGGCTGCCGGTGTTCGCGGCGGCGGCGGCGAGGCGCTTGGCGCGCGCCTCGCGCGCGGGCGCCCAACTTTCGATGCGTGCCTTGACGCGCCGGCGGAAGCCGTCATCGGCCCGGTGCCGCACGATATCCAGCACCTGGCGCAGCACGACGACGGCATCGGCCTGATAGCGGCGGTCGGTGGCGAAGCCCCAGACCGGAATGTTCTCCTTGAGCGGGTCGACGTCGATCTGGATCCAGCGCAT
>Ga0307372_10012595_pt1 | contig 11048 bp, 10 predicted proteins | sample OX1MG_FD_202533 | JGI IMG/M metagenome (GOLD analysis project Ga0307372, IMG submission 202533) | Soil microbial communities from Risofladan, Vaasa, Finland - OX-1 | ecosystem: Environmental > Terrestrial > Soil > Coastal area > Acid sulfate soil | place: Finland: Risofladan, Vaasa | collected...
CACAAATCGATCTCCCGAAACCGAGAGATCATCGCGCCTGCAGCGGCCCCTCAAAACGTGCGGTCAGAACACCGCTTACGTTGCGCCAGCTCGTTATCGCCCAGCCCGCGTTGCTCGGCCCGCCGATTGAGCGCGGCAACCGCCGCCTCGGCAACGACGGCCGCCACGATCGGCGCCGAAAAGGGCGGTGCCATGGCTAGGCCGCCGCCTGGCGCGGCGCGCGAGGCCGGCCGCGCCCCCTCGGCTGCGGCGGCGAGGTTCGCGGGGTCGGCTCACTGTCGCCGGAGTCGGCCAGACCAAGCAATCTCAGGATCGAGCGGGCCGTGATCTTTGGCCGGCCATCGAAGCGCACGACCTCAAGCTCGCCGCTGTCGACGCGCCGGTAAACGGTGCTCCGGCCGCAATCGAGCGCCTTCGCCGCCCGCTCGACAGTCAGCGCCACGCTGCCGTCAATGGTGACAATATCCACAGAAGCACCTCGCAAACGCCCGGAATTTCGCGGGGCGAGGCTGCGCTGCGGTTGGCGCCTGTTCCTAGTTCCTGTTTGTCTTTGTTTGTTCCTGTAACAGCCACGTCCGCGCGTTGCGAACGGTGGTGCGGCTCGTGTCGAATTCCCTTGCGAGCGTTTCTTCAGTCCACTCTTGCAGGGTTTTCAACGTCATCTGGCCGCTTTCGATACGCTCCTGCATCTGGCGCTGAACGCGCTCTCGCATGACGGGGTGGCTCTTACGTGACGTTTTTGCCGGCGCCTTGTCCCTGGTTGTCCCCGGCTCGCTCTGTCGCCGCTGCAACCAATCGGCCAAGTCGTCGCCGCTCAGCCACAACAAATCGTGGCAATGATTGCATGCGATGAGATATCTGCCGCTCGCATCGATGCGGCCGTCTCGCCAATCCTGCGGGCTCGGCCGCTCGATACGCCAGCCTGACCAGCGGATTGACCCGGCTGCACATGCCTCACACATCTTCGCGCCAGCCGTCCCGATGCTGAGGCCGAGCGTTCCCGCGACGTGCTGCACGCACCAGGCGAGGGACGGCCACGCGCCGTCGCCCGGCGGATAGGCTTGCACATACAGATGGGCCATCGCGGCGACCGCGGCGGCATGGCCTTGCGCCAGCGCGTCTGTGTACGCTCCCATGAAAGCCGGGTCGGCGTACTTCGCCGCGATTTGCTCCGTTGCCGCATCCGGCGTGAGCGCGCGGCCCTCGTGATTATCCGCCATTCTGCACCTCCGCAGGGCACCCGCAGGAAGGGTCGCGGCGGAAGGCCGGTGCGGTACCGGCCGTGTCGGGAGCTACCCTATCCGCCGCGATCTCGATGTCAGGCTTTGCGGCGCAGCGGCGTGATGTTGCCGCCGGCCGGTGCGGCCGTCGTGGCACAGAATTTCGCCCAGGCGTCCATGATCTGCCGCCGCTTGTCGAACATATCGCCGCGCCGATAGGCGGCTTCCACCTTGTCGGCGACGGTGTGCGCCAATGCCATTTCGGCGACCTCGGCGGGGAAATTGGTGCGCTCGGCCGCCCAATCGCGGAAGGTCGAGCGGAAGCCGTGGACCGTCAGATCGTCGCGCTTCATCCGCCGTAGAAGGGCCAGCATCGACATGTTGCTGAGCGGCCGGCCAGCGACGGCGCCGGCGAACACGACATCGCCCTGCCGGTGCCCGGCCAGCTCGGCGACGATCGCCAGCGCGGCATCCGACAGCGGCACTCGGTGTTCCTTGGCGGCCTTCATCCGGCTCGCCGGGATCGTCCATAGCTTCTCGGCCAGGTCGAATTCCTCCCAGCGGGCGCCGAGGACCTCGCCGGTGCGCGCTGCGGTCAGGATCGCGAATTCGAGCGCCCGCGCCGCCGTGCCCGCCTGGGTCCGCAGCTGGGCGAGGAAGCCCGCAATCTCGTCATAGGCCAACGCCGCGTGGTGCTCGTCCCTGCCGGTCGAGCGGCGCATCGCTGCCTTCGCTTTCGACGATTTCGGCAGCAGTTTGTCGAGATGGCCGCGCCAGCGCGCCGGGTTCTCGCCCTGGCGCCATTCGCGCGCCGCCGCGTAGTCCAGCACGGTTTTGATGCGACCGCGCACCCGGCTCGCGGTCTCGGCCTTGGCGGTCCATATCGGCTCCAAAACCTGCATAACCAGCCCGACATCGACCGCGGCGATCGGCAGCGCGCCGAATACCGGATACACATAAGCTGCCAAGGTGGCCGGCCACTGCTTCGCGTGCACCGGGTTTTTCCATGTGGCCCGGTTGGCCGCGATGTATTTCTCGGCGCATTGCTCGAAGGCCATCGCCTTGGCGGCCTCAAGCCGCGCCTGGTGCCGCTGCTCCTCGCGGACGCGCAGCGGGTCGATCCCGTCCAGCAGCTCGCGGCGGCGCTCGGTGGCACGCTTGCGGGCTTCGGCCAGGCCGATCGTATGCACCGAGCCAAGCCCCATTTCGCGGGCCTGCCCGTCGCGCATGTAGCGGAATATCCAGCTCTTGGCGCCCCGGTCGTTGACGTGCAGATAGAGGCCGCCACCATCGGCGTGCATGCCCTTCGGAGCATTCTTGATCGCGGCGTGGCTGAGCCGATCGACGAAGCGCGGCATCGGTTGATCCCCTAACCAGTCCCACAAACGATTGTGGGATAGTAGGGGACAACCGTGTAAAGCCCCGAAATCAGCCGATACGCTTTATTTTCTGCGGCGTTTTGGGACGGCATGGGACGTTCGGGGACACGTAGGTGGCGGAGAGGGAGGGATTCGAACCCTCGGTCCCCCGCGAGGAGGACAACGGTTTTCGAGACCGCCCCGATCGACCGCTCCGGCACCTCTCCATCCGAGCGGGGCGAGGGACTTAGCACGCCTCGCCGCGGAACGGCAAGCGAACCCCTGATCCGGGATGGCCTGCGGGGGTGGCCTGCGGTGTTGCGAGCGACGGGCGCGGGCGCCATGCTGACCCTCAACGGTGGCGAGGCGGGCGGGGCAGGCGATGACGGCGCGGGCGGCGCGGCGGATCGGGGTGATCGGGGCCGGGATGGTCGGGGTGTGCGCCGCGATGTCGCTTCAGCGCGACGGTCACAGTGTCTTCTTGATCGAGCCGGGCAACCCGGGCGAGGGCGCCTCGTTCGGCAATGCCGGCTGCCTCAACGGCTCGTCGGTGACGCCGACCGCGATGCCGGGCGTGCTCGGCAACGTGCCGCGCTGGCTCCAGGACCCGCTCGGGCCGTTGGCGCTGCGGTGGAGCTATCTGCCGGCGGTGCTGCCCTATCTGGTCCGCCTGGTGCGCGCGGCGACGCCGGAAAAGGTGCGGCACCAGGCGCGCGCGCTGCGTCCGCTGCTCGGGCCGAGCGTGCCGCTGATGCGCGAGCTGGCGCGCGCCGCCGATGCCGAGCACCTCGTCCAGCAGCGCGGCCATCTCTATGTCTACCGCTCGGCCGAAGCGCTTGCCAAGGACGGCCTCGCCTGGACGCTGCGGCGCGACAATGGGGTCGTCGTCGACGAGTTTGACGCCGACGAACTGCGCCAGCTCGAGCCGGTCCTGTCGCGCGACTATGTCCGCGGCCTGCTGGTGCGCGAGAACGGTCATATCAGCGACCCGCTGGCGCTGTTGACTCGGCTGGTCGAGCGGTTGCAGGGCCAGGGCGGCGAAATCGTGCGAGCCCGCGCCGTCGGCTTCCGCCTCGTCGGCCGGCGTCTGGTTGCGATCCGCACCGATGCCGGCGAGTTTCCGGCCGACGCCGCGATCGTTTGCGCCGGCGCCCATTCGCGACCCCTGGCCGCCGCGCTCGGCGACCGGGTGCCGCTCGAGACCGAGCGCGGCTATCATCTGATGATCCGCGACCCGGAGGCGATGCCGCGCATCCCGACGGCCGATGCCGACGGCAAGTTCGTCGCGACGCCGATGCAGGCGGGGCTGCGCTTTGCCGGCACGGTCGAGCTGGCCGGGCTCGCCGCACCGCCCGACTGGCGGCGCGCCCGCCTCCTGTTGGCGCAGGGCCGCCGCATGCTGCCCGGGCTGGCCGCCGCCTATCCCGAGGAGCGGCTGTCGCTGTGGATGGGGCATCGCCCGTCGCTGCCCGATTCGCTGCCGGCGCTGGGGCCGTCGCGCGCCAGCCCCGATGTGATCTACGCCTTCGGGCACGGCCATGTCGGCATGACCGCGGCGCCGATGACCGGCCGGATCGTCGCCGATCTCGTCGCCGGGCGGCCGGCGGCGATCGACATCGCCCCGTTCGACCCCGGCCGGTTTGCCTGAGCGGCCCCGCCCGATCGCCCGCCCCGATGGCCTGGTGGCGCCGCGCTCCGCTACAATCGCGGTGCACCCGGCCGACCACCGGTCCGGGGATGAAATGCACCGCGGGTGCGGATAATGCCGGCAACGGCCACGCGCGTCAGGTGAGCGCGCCGGCGACTGCCTGAGGCCGACGGAACATGCCCGATCGTCACCGGATCTTGATCGTCGATAGCGACGCGGCGCTACGCCAGTCGCTGGCCGAGCAGCTCGAGCTGCACGCCGAGTTCGCCTGCCGGCAATGCGACAGCGCCACGGCGGCGCTCGCGGTGCTGCAGCGCGAGCGGTTCGATGCGGTGCTGCTCGATGCCGCACTGCCGGACATTGATGGCCGCGAGCTGTGCCGGCGCCTGCGCTGCGCCGGAGTGAGCTGCCCGATTGTGATGCTGGCGGCGGCCGACAGCGACGCTGACACGCGGCTCGGGCTTGATGCCGGCGCCACCGACTATGTGACCAAGCCGTTCCGCCTCAGCGTACTGTTGGCGCTGCTGCGCGCGCATTTGCGGCAAAACGCACGCAACGGCGAGGCGGTCCTCAATATCGGGCCCTACACGTTCCGGCCGAGCGCCAGACAGCTGACCGACGCGCGCGGCCGCCGCGAGGTGCGGCTGACCGAGAAGGAAGCGGCGATCCTCAACTTCCTCTACCACGCCGGCCGGGTGATCGGCCGCGACACGCTGCTGGACGAGATCTGGGGCTATAATGCCGGCGTCACGACGCACACGCTGGAGACGCATATCTATCGCCTGCGTCAGAAGATCGAGCGCGATCCGGCGCATGCCGAGATCCTGGTGACCGAGCCGGGCGGCTACCGGCTGCTGCCGTAGGGCCGCGACCGAGGCGGGCCTCAGCGGCGATGCCGGGCGCTGCCCAGGAAATCGCGCGCGATGTAGACGGTATAGACCCTGCCGCCGCCCGGGCCCGATCGCGTGGTGATCGTCGTCAGCGGCGTCAACTCGGCAAAATCCGGGCGCATCACGCTGGCGAGGCCGTGCTCGGTGACCGCCAGGAAGTCCGCGCCGCGATGGCGGGCGATGTTGTTGGTCAGCAGCCACTGGTCGGTGATGGCGGGGAACGGGTTCCACTCGACCGCCGAGAACGGGTGTGGCCGCACGTTATAGATCAGCGCCGCCAGCAGCTCGCGGTCGTCGGCAAGCAGGGTGAGCCCGGGATGCGCCGCAAGCAGCGCCGCGACGCGGTCGCCCAGCTCGTGCCAGCCGCGCAGGCGGTGCAACGGATCGTACCGCGCCGGCAGCGCCAGGCCAATCGCGGCGGCCGCGTCGGCGATGCCGAACATCGCGACCGCCAGCCCCAGGTTGAGGCCGATCGCGGCCGCCACCAACCGCCGCCAGCCCCGTTCCAGCGCCCAGGCGACGACCAGCACGATCCCCGAGACATAGGCCGGCGCCGCCCAGTTCGGCTCGGCCCGCGACAGGAAGCTCTCGAGCAGCATCAATGCCAGGGTCGGCAGGGCAAACGCGGCGAGCAGGCATGCCCGCGGTTCGGCCAGCCGCCGCGGGCGCGCCGCGATCACCAGCAGCGCGGCGAAAAACACCGGCCCGACGACCAGGAACTGCGACGCGCCAAAGCGGATGAGGGCGAGCGGGTGCATCAGGTCCGCCGTCAGGTGGGCATTGTCGCGCAGATGCAGATAGCTGACGAAGCCGTTCTGCCAGTTCCACCACAGGTTGGGCAGGTAGAGCAGCGCGGCGATCAGCATGGCCCCCAAGAGCGGCCGCAAATGGCGCCGCTCCCCTGGCACCAGCACGACAAAGCCGAGCGCCGAGACGAGCCAGTAGGCCATCGCGTACTTGGCGAGGAGGCCGAACCCGGCGGCCAGGCCGGCGACCAGCCACCAGCGCTCGCCGCCCGGTTCGCGCGCCCGGATCAAGCCGTAGAGCGCCAATGCCCAGCACGGCAGCAGCGCGGCGTCGGTCGAGATGATGAAGGCCGACAGCGAGACGCCGGGCAGGGTGACATACGCCAGCGCCGACCAGAACCCGATGCGCCGGTCATAGAGCCGCGCCGCGATCGCGTAGACCAGCATGGCGGCGCCGGCATGCAGCAGCGGCGCCGACAGGCGGATCGCGAACTCGCTGTCGCCGAACGCCGCCGTCGTCAGCGCGATCAGCCAGGCGACCAGCGGCGGCTTCGAGTAATAGCCAAAGGCCGGGTGTTGCGCCCAGAACCAGTACTGCGCCTCGTCCGGGTAGAGCCCGGTCGATTGCGCCGCGAGCCAGATCAGCCGCGCCGCGGTGATTGCCGCGACGGCGGCCAGCGTCCACAGGCGGTAGGCGCGAGCAAGGCCGGGCGCCATGGCGGCAGCCGGCGGTCGGTCCGGAGATGAAAGGCTCAGGCCCTGCATTGCCCCGTGCCCCGGGTTGCGACCGGCCCAGCATAAAAGAAATCGCGGCGGCCCGACATCGCTCCCGAACGGCGATATTGTCGCGCTAAGTGCCGCGGTTTGGCTTGCCTTCGCGGCGGCCGATGGCACCTCTAGCGCCGCGCAGCGATCCGGCGGGCTGCGCGTGGCGAAGCCGGAAGGGTTACGCGAGGACAGCATGCGCAAAACGGCACTTATGCTCGGCCTGCTGGCGGCGGCCGCGATATGGCCCGCGGCCCAGGCGGCCGCAACCACCTACCGGGCCAGCCTGAGCACCGCCAGCGAGGTGCCGCCGGTCCAGGGCGCGGGCAGCGGCAGCGCCGCAATCAATGTCGATACGGCGACGCGCAAACTGTCGTGGCGGGTCGAGTATTCCGGGATGAGCAGCCCGGTCGTCGCGGCCCATATTCATTGCGGCGCCGCGGCCGGCGCCAACGCGCCGGTTGCCGTGCCGCTCGGCAAGGCGCCCAACCTCGCCAGCCCGATCGAGGGCTCGGGCAAGATGACCGCCGCCCAGCTGGCCGAATTGAAGGCCGGCAAGTGTTACGTCAACCTGCATACCGCCAAGCACAAACCCGGCGAGGCACGCGGCCAGCTCGCGCCGTAGAGCGCTCGGACTGCGCCCCAGTCAGCGGGTGGGGACCGGCCGCCGCAACCGCGCCGCACGCGCCCCGAGATGTTCGATCCGCGGTCGTGCTAGGGCGACGATGCCGGCGCCTCGTGGATGATCGGCGGCAGGTTGTCGACCACTTCCAGGGTGACCATGAAAGTGAAGTCGAGCGTTGCCAGGCCAAGCGCGATGACCAGCAGGAACGCGTTCATATCGCCGGCGACGCGGTCCATGCGGCGCCAGAATTCCCTGATCGGCGTGCGATTGGGCGAAGGTTCACGGTGCATGATCGTGTCGTTCCCTTGAAGCCTGAAAACTTATGATGTGACCATATAGGCCAATGCTGCACCGCACAATCGCCGATGAGACAAGACAGCTATGCATACCTTTCTTGCCTGCCAGCCGGTCGCCGGATCACGGTGCCGGCGCACTCAGCGCGACGATCAGCGGCGGCAACGCCTCGAGCGATCGCTGCGTCAGGTAAAGCCCGTCGAGCATCGCCAGGCCGATCACTAAGACGGCGAGGACGCGGTTGATCGCACCGGCCGCACGGTCGATGCGGCGCAGCGCGGGTGGGGCCGGCCGCGTTTCGGCGTCAGCCGGGCGCGCTAATGCGCTTCGTCCCAGCTTTTGGCCCAGCCGGTCTCGACGACCAGCGGCACCGACAGTTCGAGGCGCGGCGCGCAGGCGCCTTCCATGACCTCCTTGACGAGCCGGGCCGTCGCTTCGACCTCGTCTTCGGCGGTCTCGAAGAGCAATTCGTCATGCACCTGCAACAGCATGCGCGCCTTGAGCCCGGCCGCGGCCAGCGCCGCCGGCAGGCGCCCCATCGCCCGCTTGATGATGTCGGCCGCCGAGCCCTGCAAGGGCGCGTTGATCGCCTGCCGCTCGGCTCCGGCGCGGCGCGCCGGGTTGGCGTCGCGAATGCCCGGGATGAAGCACTTGCGGCCGAAGATCGTCTCGACATAGCCGGCGCGGCGCGCCTCGGCCTTGATCCGCTCCATATAGCCGCGGATGCCCGGAAAGCGCTCGAAATAGGCGCGGATATAGGCCGCCGCCTCGCTTTGCGGCACGCCGATCTGGTTGCCGAGGCCAAACGCGCTAATGCCATAGATGATGCCGAAATTAATCGCCTTGGCGCGCCGCCGGGTCTGCGGGTCCATCCGGTCGAGCGGCACGCCGAACACTTCGCTCGCCGTCGCGGCGTGAATGTCGTGACCGGCGAGGAAAGCGTCCTTCAATGCCGGAATGTCGGCGACATGGGCGGCAAGGCGCAACTCGATCTGGCTGTAGTCGGCCGACAGCAGCAGGTGTCCCGGCTCGGCGACAAAGGCATGGCGGATCTTGCGCCCCTCCTCGGTGCGGATCGGGATGTTCTGGATGTTGGGCTCGGATGACGACAGCCGGCCGGTCGCCGTGGCGGCCAGCGCAAACGAGGTATGGACGCGGCCGGTCTGGCTGTCGATCTCCTCGCCGAGCGCGTCGGCATAGGTCGATTTGAGCTTGGTCAGCTGGCGCCATTCGAGAACCTGCGCCGGCACCGGGTGCAGCGGCGCCAGCGTCTCAAGGACCCCGGCATCGGTGCCGTAGGCGCCGGTCTTGCCCTTCTTGCCGCCGGGCAATTGCAGCTTTTCGAACAGCACTTCGCCCAGCTGCTTGGGCGAGCCGATGTTGAAGTCGTTGCCGACATCGCGCCAGATCGCGGCTTCGAGTTCGGCGATGCGCCGCGCGAAGTCGCGCGACAATTCGGCCAATGCCGCGCGATCGACCTTGACGCCGGCATGCTCCATCGCCGCGACGACCGGCACCAGCGGGCGCTCGATCGTCTCGTAGAACGCGGTCATGTGCTCGCGCACGAGGCGCGCCTTCAGGAGCATGTGCAGGCGCAGCGCCGCGTCGGCCCGCCCGGCGGCGAACTCGCAGGCCGCCGCGGTCGCCACCGCGGCGAAGGCGACGAGGTTTCTGCCGCTGCCGAGAAGCGCTTTCGCCGGGGTCAGCGGATGGCTCAGGGCGCGGCTGGTCAACTCCTCGATGGCGTGGTCGACCTGGCCGCCATCGAGCACATAGGACATCAGCATCGTGCAGTCGCAGGGCCCGAGCGCGATGCCGTAGCGCAGCAGCAGTTGCGCCGCGCCCTTCATGTCGTGGCCGATCTTGAGGATGCCGGGGTCTTCGAGGAGCGGCTTCAGGCGCGCCAGCGCCGCCTCGATCGTGAGGCGAGGGAGATTACTCTTTTCGTCATGCCCGGACTTGTTCCGGGCATCCACGTCTTCGTTTTCGGGGATGGCCGGGTCAAGCCCGGCCATGACGGCCTGGGAAGGCTCTAAGCCGAAACTGGTCTGCCGCTCGGTTGTGCGGTGGCCAAGCGGGATGTAGGCGGCGCGGATAGTGCCCGGGTGTTCCTTATCGTACACCGCAGACAGCGCGGATGGGCTATGCGCCAAAGAAATTCCGCACAACTCCGGCCGGGTGTTTGGAACGGCGCTCGCCGCTACCCAGAGCGCCACTTCGCCGGCGTCTTGGGCAGACCTGATCCATTTTTCGAGCGATTCCGCTGTATCGATGATCTGATAATTGCGCTCGCCGGAGAACGGCGGGATCTGCGGGATGACCGGCTCGGCCGGTTCGCCCGGGGATGCGGCGAGCGCGGACGGGTCGGCCGCCAGGCGCTGCACGATGCGCCCCTTCAGCGCGCGCAACTCCATCTCGTCGAGGAACGCGAACAGCTTGGCGGGGTCGTAGGGCTTGACCCGCAGCTCTGACAGCGGACAAGGCAGCGGCACGTCGTCGTCGAGCGTCACCAGCACCTTGGACAGCCGCGCCTTGGCTTCGTTCTCGATCAACGCCTCGCGCCGTTTCGGCTGCTTGATCTCGTGCGCATGGGCGAGCAGCGTTTCGAGATCGCCATAGGCGTTGATCAGCTCGGCGGCGGTCTTGACGCCGATGCCGGGGACGCCGGGGACATTGTCGGTGCTGTCGCCGCACAGCGCCTGCACCTCGATGACCTTGTCGGGTCCGACGCCAAACTTCTCGCGCACCTCATCTTCGCCGATCGGGCGATCGCTCATCGGGTCGCGCATCGTCACGTTGCCGCCGACCAGCTGCATCAGGTCCTTGTCGGATGACAGGATCGTCACCCGGGCGCCGGCAGCGGCGGCGTGGCGCGCGTAGGTCGCGATCAGATCGTCGGCCTCGAAATCGGCCAGCTCGATCTGGCAGATGTCGAACGCCTGCGCCGCCCGCCGCACATGTTCGAATTGCGGGACGAGGTCGTCCGGCGTTTCGCGCCGATTGGCCTTGTACTGGTCGTAGATGCGGTTGCGGAACGAGGCGCCGGAAGCGTCAAACACCACCGCCATGTAGTCGGCGTCGGTCTCGCGCCGGTACTTGTCGAGCATGTTGCTGAAGATCGTCACGACCTCGGTCGGCATGCCGTCGGATTTGCGCTGGAAGCGATCGGCCTTGGGGTCGCGGGCGCGCGCGAAATAGGCGCGGAAGATGAAGCCCGAGCCGTCGATCAGAAAGACATGATGCGGCGTCGCCGAGGGTGCGGCGGGTGGTGGCGGGGTCGGACGCGCGGCGGCGACCGTGCCGGCGCCGACGACATCATCCATCGGCGCCTCCCGCAGCCTCGCCGGCCCGGCCCGGCGATGGGCTGTCGCCGGGATTGTGTTCGCGCTGCGCCACCCGCCGGTTGACGTAAAGGCGCGAGCAATAGGGACACTCGACGCGGCCCGACGGCGCCAGGTTGAGGTAGACCCGGGGATGGCCGAGCGGGCCGCCACCGCCCCCG
>Ga0307372_10012596_pt1 | contig 11048 bp, 9 predicted proteins | sample OX1MG_FD_202533 | JGI IMG/M metagenome (GOLD analysis project Ga0307372, IMG submission 202533) | Soil microbial communities from Risofladan, Vaasa, Finland - OX-1 | ecosystem: Environmental > Terrestrial > Soil > Coastal area > Acid sulfate soil | place: Finland: Risofladan, Vaasa | collected...
GTTCTACCTGTCGATGATGCACGCGAACTCTTCTTACGGCGCGCACGTGATGCCCGCCATGATCATCATCAGCCTGGGCATGGGTCAGATGTTCGTTTCGATCTCGTCGACAGCACTCTTTCACATCGCGCCCCACGACACCGGGGCGGCCTCGGCGGTGCTGTCGACCACTCAGCAGGTGGGCGGGTCCTTTGGCACCGCGATCCAAAACACGATCGCGGTTTCGAGCGCGGCCGCCTTCTTGACCGGTGTCGCGAAGTCGGGGCTCGCGAACCACGCCAAGGCCATCGCGATCCACAACGAGGCGCTGGTGCACGGCTACGACGTGGCGTTTCGCTTCGGCTCGTTGATGCTGTTCACGGCCGGGGCCATCTTCTTCTTCATGGTGAACATCGACCGTCACCACTTGGGCCAGCACGACGAGGTCGACGAAATGCCCATGCCGTTGGCGGTCGACTAGCCCTCGAGATAAGGGCAGTGGCGACACCCGCTCTCACAGCAGTGGCCTCGCGCGAGGTGCGTCGCAGCCGTTAAGACCATGAGCCCGCTCGTGGGATCGCGGTAGAAGGGCTCGCCGTCTCGCATCGCGAGTTCGTGCGCGGCCAGTATGGCCTGGTAGTCGCTTCTCGTCGGATCGAGTCGCGACGGGTGCGGTCGGGGCGCGTCGCTCACGCGCTCCACCTCGGGTGCCTAGTCACTGACGTGCACGATGACCTTGCCGAACTTTCCCGATTCGCCAAAGTAGTCGTAGGCCTCGGCGATCTGCTCGAGGTCAAAGACGCGGCTGATCGGTACGTGCAGGTCGCCGGTGCGCCAGCGCGGAATCAGCGTGTTCGCGACGCGCTCGATGACTTGTGTTTTCTCTTCTCGCGAACGCGCGCGCAACGTCGAACCCGTCAACGTCAAGCGCTTGGTCATGACCTGGAGCAGGTCGACTTCGACCCGCGAGCCCGCGCCCACGCCGATGACCACGATCCGAGCGAAGGGGGCCAGACGCGAGAACACGCGCGATAGGTGGGCCGCGCCGACGAGTTCGAGCACGACGTCCACGGGTTCGAGGGTGTCGAGTTCATCCACCGTCACGGTCTCACTGGCGCCCAGGGCGCGCAGCTGTTCGTGCGTGGTGGTGTCGCGGGTGACCGCGATGACCGTGGCGCCCAGCGCGTGGGCGATCTGCACGGCCGCCACGCCGACGCCCCCGGCCGCGCCCGAAATCGCGACGCGCTGTCCGGCGCGCAGTTCACCCTGGGTGACCAGGGCGTCGTGGGCGGTGGTGAACGCTTCGGCGAAGCCCCCCGCCTCCAGCCAACTCACGTGGTCGGGCACGAAGAGCAGGTGCTCGCTCGGCACCACGCAGCGCGTGGCCTGAGCGCCGCCTCCGACCAGCGCGCACACGCGTCGACCCAAGAGCGGCTCGTGGACCGCTTCGCCCACCTCGACGACGAGCCCGGCCAACTCCATGCCGGGCACGTCCTCGGGCCAGCCCGGCGGCGCGGGGTAGAAGCCCTGGCGTTGCAAGAGGTCGGCGGCGTTGATGCCGGCCGCGCGCACGTCGACCACGACGTCGTGGGGGCCGGGTTTGGGATCGGCTCGCTGCTCGAGAACGAGTTGATGTTCGCGTAGGGCGACGACCTTCACGGCGCGAGCCTAGGGGTGTTGCGCCGCGACGGTGAGCCGTTAGGGTACGCCCATGACTCTCTATGACATCCCCGTGCACACGCTGGCCGGCGAGGCGTCGTCGCTTCGCGCCTACCAAGACGAGACGCTGTTGATCGTGAACGTCGCCTCCAAGTGCGGCCTCACGCCACAGTACGAAGGGCTCGAAAGCCTTCAGCGCACCTACGGACCGAAGGGATTCAGCGTGGTGGGTTTTCCGTGCAACCAGTTCAAAGGCCAAGAGCCCGGCACGGCCGAAGAGATCCAGACCTTCTGCTCGACGACCTACGGGGTGACCTTCCCGCTCTTTGAGAAGATCGACGTCAACGGCGAGCACCGCCACCCGATCTACGACCAGCTCACCCAGGTCGCCGACGCCGAAGGCTACGACGGCGACATCCGCTGGAACTTCGAGAAGTTCCTGGTGCGCACCGACGGCACGATCGAGCGCTTCGCTCCCACGGTCACCCCCGAGGACCCCGAGTTGATCTCGGCGATCGAGACGTCGCTCAACTAGGCGTCGAGCACGCGGCGCAGCCGCGTGAAGGTCGGGCGAAAGTGCAAGCTCCGCCAAAACCGGTCGGCTCCGTGATTGGCCACGCGCCAGTGCACTTCCACGTAGCGCGCGCCTTCGAGGCGAAGCTCTTCGAGCACGTGATCGACCATCGCGTGACCCCAACCCCGCTCACGCCACTCTTCTCGAATGACGACCCCGCTTAAATGGACGACGTCGTCGAACGAGCCCCGGCGCGACGCGAGGGGATAGGTGAGGCATTGACCGACCACTTCAGAGCCGAGGGTCAAGAGACGTAGCGATACCTCCGGGTCGCTCAGCGTCTCGGTGAGGCCCTCGCCGGGCAGCGCGTCGGCGAAGAAGAAGTTGGGTCCTTCGCGCTGGGCCTCGTCGAGCGCGGCGTCGAGTTCATTGGCGACGTCGAGGTCCTCGGCGCCGCCGCGTCGCAGCGTCACGCCCTCGGGCAAGGCGAGCGGCGTGTGGTGAAAGAGGGCGCGAACGCCGCGGCGGTGCTCTTTGGCGAAGCCGAGTTCGCTCCACGCCAGGAACGTGTCGACCTGGTCAGGGACCCACACCCAATGTTCATGGGCGCCGGCGTCGAACCACGAGCGACCGGCCTGCGCGTAGAGGGCCGCCAAGACTTCGAGGTCGTCAAAGGAGACGCCGTCGGGTCCGATCCACGCCGAGCGTCCGCGCGCGTCGTCGAGCACCGCGCCGTAGAGGTGGCCCACGACCTGCTCGCCGCGCAGCGCCACCCACGCGTGGGCTCGCTGGGCGCGTAGCGCCGCGTCGAAGTCGACCTCGTCGAAGGCGTCGTTGATGAAAGGTTCGTCTCGGCTCGCGCGCGCGAGCTGGGTCTTCACCCGCGCCACCACCGCAGCGACGTCGACTTCTTGCATCGAGCGCACGTGCGGCATTTGCTTAGGGTAGCGGGCTCTGTGTCAGAGTTTCGGGGTGACCCTGCGCGCTTCGCTCTTCGACATGGACGGACTCTTGCTCGATTCAGAGATCCTCTGGCACAAGGCCGAAGTCGAAATCTTTACTTCGCTCGGGGTCTCGATCGACCGAGAGGGGCGCTCCACCAAGGGGATGTTCGTCGCCGAAGTGGTCGAGCACTGGTACGCCACCCAGCCCTGGGATTCGCCCACCCGCGAGGTCGTCGTCGAACGCTTGCTCAACCGGGTGGGCGAGCTCGTCGAAAGTGAGGGCCGGCTCTTGCCCGGCGTGGCGCGCGCGCTCGATCTCACCGCCGCGCGCGGGCCCATCGGTCTCGCGAGCTCCACGCCCATGGCGCTCATCGTGCGCTGCCTCGATCATTTTTCGCTGCGCGAGCGCTTCGTGACCATCAACTCAGCTGAGTTTGAACCCTTCGGCAAACCCCACCCGGGCGTCTTCTTGAGTGCGGCCTCGGCGCTGGGCGTCGCGCCCAGGGAGTGCCTGGTCTTTGAGGACTCGGCGGCGGGCGTCGAAGCGGGCGGGGCCGCGGACATGGTGGTCGTCGCGGTCCCCTCGAGCGACGATCGTCACCTGGCGGCCTTCGCGCGCGCGGACCTCGTGCTCGATTCGCTCGAAGACCTTGACGAAACGTGGTTGGCGGAACGTTTTTCGTCTTGAGGCGTCGCGTGATTGTTCACCACTCGCCGACGAGGCACTGAGAGGTGAGTGACGTTGAAGTGCGGCGAGCGCGGCGTTTGACTACAGGTGCTTCGTGAACTTGAACGCGTCGGGGTGGCTGCACGACGAGGCGGGAAAGGCCTCCACCGGCGTCCAGCCCATTTTTTGATAGAGGGCGTGGGCCTCGGGCTGGCGGTCGCCGGTTTCGAGGTAGATCTCGAGGAACCCGCGCGCCTGGGCTTCACGAAGGGCCGCCTCCATGAGTTCCTGGGCCAGTCCCTGGCGGCGCAAATCGGGCCGCACCCACAGGCGCTTGACTTCGCCGACGCGTTGGCGCGGGTCCGCGATGGGGCGCACGCCGACGCCCCCGGCGAGGTGGGTCGCGGCGCGCGCCACCAAGAAGAATCCCTCGGGCTCGCGCAGTTCATCCACCATCGAGCGGTGGTCGTCGGCGCCGGGTCCGTAGCGCCGGGCGAGCTCGTCGACCGCCGCGTGAAAGACGCTCTGGGCGCCGCTCGAATCGATCGACTCGACCGCGATGGTGAACTCGTGCACCGATTCACTCTAGAAGTCGCCGCGGGCGCTTTCACTACGATGGGTGCAACTCGTAAGGAGCAATGTTGTTTCGCCCCGTCAGCGCTGACCTGGATTTTGTGACCATCGAAGAGGCCGAACTGGCCCGCTGGAAGACGCACGACGTCTTCGCGCGCTCGACCGCCCAACGCGCCGGCGCCGAGCCGTGGGTCTTTTACGAAGGTCCACCCACGGCCAACGGCAAGCCCGGCCTGCACCACGTGTGGGCGCGGGTCTATAAGGACCTGTTCTGTCGTTACTACACGATGCGCGGCCGTTCGGTCTCGCGACGCGCCGGCTGGGACACCCACGGGCTGCCCGTCGAGGTCCAGGTCGAAAAGCAGCTGGGCATCTCGGGCAAACGCGCCATCGTCGATGAGATCGGGGTGGCGGAGTTCACCAGGCTCTGCAAGGAGTCGGTCCTCGAGCACATCGACGAGTTCGAGCGCTTGACCGAGCGCATTGGCTACTGGCTCGACTTAAAGGACGCGTACTACACGTACACGCCCTCTTACGTCGAGTCGGTGTGGTGGCTCTTGAAGCAGATCTTCGACAAGGGGCTGCTCTATGAGGACCTGAAGGTCGTCCCCTACTGCCCACGCTGCGGCACGGGGCTCTCGAGTCACGAACTCGGCCAGCCCGGGGTCTACACCGATGAGTTTGACGAGTCGGCCTACGTTCGACTCCCCCTCCTCGACCTCGATCGCCCGGCGCTGAAGGGCGCGACGCACCTGGCGGTATGGACGACGACGCCCTGGACGCTGCTCTCCAACGTCGCGGTGGCGGTCAACCCCGAGGTCACCTACGCCCTGGTGGGCGGCACCGTGGTCGCGAAGGACCTCGTCGAGTCGGTCTTCGGAGACGAGACGAGCGTCGACGCGACGTTCCTCGGCAAAGAGCTCCTCGGCGTGCACTACCAACGCCCCTTTGACGACGTGGCCTTTGATGACGGCGTCGACGCCTGCTACGTCGTGGCCGCGGGCTACGTCACGACCGAAGACGGCACCGGCCTCGTCCACCAGTCACCGGCCTTTGGCGAGATCGACCGGGAGGTCGCCCGGGCCAACGGCCTGCCCACCTTGAACCCCGTCGGGCCCGACGGCGCCTTCACCAGCGCCGTCGCGTGGCTTGAGGGCGTGGGCGTGCGCGCGGCCAACGTGCGCATCAACGACGAACTCGAAGCGCGCGGACTCTTGATGCGCCGCCTCGACTACGCGCACTCGTTGCCGCACTGTTGGCGCTGCGGGACCATCCTCATCTACTGGGGCAAGCCCTCCTGGTACATCGCCACGAGCCAGATCAAAGAAAAGCTCGCCGCCGAGAACGCGACCATCGACTGGCACCCCGCGCACATCCGCGAGGGGCGAATGGGCGAGTGGCTCGAGAACAACGTCGACTGGGCCCTTTCGCGCGACCGGTTCTGGGGCACGCCGTTGCCGATTTGGCGCTGCGCGAACGCGCACCTGGTGTGCGTGGGCTCCCTGACCGAACTCTCCGAGCTCGCCCAGCGCGACCTCAATCTGCTCGACCCTCATCGTCCGGGCATCGACGAAGTGACGCTGGCGTGCCCGACGTGTGGCGAAGAGTCGCGCCGGGTCGAGCCGGTGATCGACGCCTGGTTCGACTCGGGCTCGATGCCCGCGGCCCAGGTGGGCTATCCCCACGTGCCCGGCAGCGCCGAGAAGTTCCAGTTCCCCGCGCAGTTCATCGCCGAAGCGATCGACCAGACCCGTGGCTGGTTCTACTCGCTCCTCGCGGTGAACACCCTCGTCTTTGGCGAGAAGCCCTACGAGCACGTCTTGTGCCTGGGCCACATCGTCGACGAGACCGGTAAGAAGATGAGCAAGTCCCAGGGCAACGTCATCGACCCGTGGGAGGTCTTGACGACCCGCGGCGCCGACGCGCTTCGCTGGTGGATGTTCTCCCAGGGCTCTCCCTGGACCCCGACGCGCACCAGCCTCGCCGCGATCGACGCGTCGATGCGCGAGACCCTGGCGACGCTGTGGAACACGCTGTCGTTCTTCACGACCTACGCGTCCTTGAACGGCTTTGACCCCGAGGACCCCGAGATCCCCGCGCTCGAGCGTCGCCCCGACATCGACCGGTGGATCCTCTCTCGCCTGGAGTACGCGAACGAAGTCCTCACCAACGCGCTCGACGGCTACGAGCCCCTGAGCGGCACCGACGCTCTCGTGGAACTGATCGACGACGTCTCGAACTGGTACGTGCGGCGCAGCCGGCGTCGTTTCTGGCGCACCGACCCCAAGGCCCCGCGCTCGGACTCCCTGGCCGCCCAGGCCACCCTGCTCGAAGTCTTGCAACGACTCTCCTTGTTGCTCGCGCCGCTGACGCCCTTCCTGGCCGATCGGATGTACCACGAAGTCTTTGACGTCGCCGAGGGCGATTCGGTGCACCTGGTCGACTGGCCCGCGACCCGGCCCGAGCGCCGCGACCTCGAGCTCGAAGCGTCGATGGCGCTGGCTCGCCGGCTGACGTCCCTTGGTCGAAGCGCGCGCGCCGAGGCGGGCGTCAAGGTACGCCAGCCCCTCAAGCGCGCCCTCGTCTTCACCCCCGCGAACGCGCCACGCCCTCCCGCGGGCATCGTGGAAGACGAGCTCAACGTCGACGAACTCGAGTTCGGCGCCGAACTCGGTGAAGTGTTGACCTTTGAGTTGGTCCCGAACTTTCGTAGCGTCGGCCCCAAACTCGGCGAAGCGGTGAAGGAGCTGCGAGGCGCGTTGGGTGCGCTCGACTCCTTGGCGGCGGCGAACGCGCTCGAGAGCGGCGGCGAGGTCACGGTGAAGCTTTCGATCGGCGACTTCGTCTTGAGCGGCGAGGACGTCGAACTGCGCGTGAAGAGCCAGGGGGGCTTCGCGGTCTCGCGCGACAGCGTCGAGGCAGTGGCGCTCGACCTCACGATGGACGACGACCTTCGCCGCCGCGGCATCGTGCGCGACGTCGTGCGCCAGATTCAAGACCTGCGCAAGAACTCCGGACTCGACGTCGCCGATCGCGTCGCGCTCGTCCTCTTCGGCCTCGAGGACCTCGCGGACTCTTTCGATGAGATCGCGACTGAAGTGCTCGCGACGAGTGTCATCAGTGGCGAGGGCGAGGGCGACGGAACCGCGCTCGAGCTCGACGACGCGCGCGAAGCGCGCGCCTGGATCACGAAGGCTTAACGAACCGCCATCAATTTGTGCAGCAGCGTTTTCAACGTCGCGCGCTCTTCATCGCTCAAACGCTGGGCCAGGCTCTCGTCCAAGAAGGCCACGTGCACGCCGAGGGCTTCGTCCAACTTCTGGTTTCCCGCGTCGGTGATCGCGACAAAGATCGCGCGCCGGTCGCTCGGACAGTTCTCGCGGCGCACGTAGCCGACCTCTTCGAGGCGGTCGATGAGGCGCGTGGTGCCGCCAGTTGAGTGCACGATAGCCTCGGCGATCTGGTTCATCTTGAGTTGACCCGTGCTCGTGCGACGAAGTTGCAACAAGACGTCGAACCAGGCGAGGGGTAGGTCGCACTTGGCCTCGAGTTCAGCGCCGAAGTCCTTGGCGAGGCGGGCGTTGGTCTCGAGCAAGAGGCCAAAGAGCACGACCTTCTCGTCCCCGGAGGGGCACGTCACCTGGTCGCTCGTCATGTCGAAATCCTATCTTTACGCTCGTCCTCGAAATAATTGCTTGACAAGTTGTTGTAGATACAACTATAATACATGCAACACTCAATGTGTCAATAAAATTAAGGAGATCCCCCCAATGACGAACCTTGCAGAAGCCCGTTCCACTCAATCCAACAACCTTCCCGAGGCCGGTGTCTACACCATTGACCTGACCCATTCGACCGTGGGTTTCGTGGCGCGCCACCTCGTCGCGGCCAAGGTACGTGGCCAATTCACCGAATTCGAGGGCACGCTCACCATTGGCGAGACCCCCGAGAGCTCTTCGGTCGAAGCGACCGTGAAGGCGGCGAGCATCACGACCAACAACGAGACGCGTGACAACCACCTCAAGAGCGCGGACTTCCTCGACCTGGAGAACTTCCCGACGTTGAGCTTCAAGTCCACGAAGATCACCCCCAAGGGCAGCGACTACGAGCTGACCGGCGACTTGACGCTGCGCGGCGTGACCAAGCCGGTCACCTTCGCCCTCGAGTTCCTCGGTTCGGGCCCCTCGATGACCCCCGGCGGCGTGGCCGTTGGTTTCGAAGCGCGCGCCGAGATCGATCGTCGTGACTTCAACGTCAACTTCGAAGGCGTGCTCGAAAACGGCAGTGTCGTGGTCGGCAACAAGATCGTCCTCGAGCTCGCCGTCGAGGCGCACAAGTAATCTGACCCCCCACGGTCAATCGGCGATGCCGGGAGCGAAAGCTCCCGGCATTGTCATTACCATGGACTCGTGAGCGAAAAAAACGCCAAAGGAAAAGTGGTCAAGTCGAGCATCGGCGTACTCGGTGCGCTGGCCACGATTATTTCGGTCTGGTGGTTCGCGCTGCGCCCTCGTCGTAAGTCCGACGAGTAACTCGCCTGGTGAACGAGCCCCAACGACGTGGCGACGGTAGCCCGTGGCACTGACCTCGCTCACGCCGCTTCGTCATCGCAGCTTCGCGTTCACGTCGATCTCGTCGTTCGTCTCCTCGGTCGGCACCTGGATGCAGAGCGTCGCGCTCGGGGTCTATCTCACCGTCACGACCCATAACGAGGTCTGGCTCGGTTTGATCACGGTCGCTTTGTGGCTGCCCGCGCTGATTGGCTCGCCGCTCGGCGGGGTCGTGGCCGATCGCTGGAACCGCCAGCGCTGGATCCAGGTCAACAACACGTTGATGGCGCTCTCGTCGGGGACCCTGGCGATTCTCGAGATGACCCACCACCTGCACCCCGCCTACGCGGTCTACCTCGCCATTATCGAGGGCTTCGCGAGCTCGGCGTCGTGGGCGGCCTTCCAATCGCTGATCCCGGACCTCGTCGAGCCCGACGAGGTCCTGGCCGCGGTCTCGCTTGGTTCGGCGCAGTTCAACCTGGGTCGAGTGGTCGGACCCCTCTTCGCCGCGATCGTGCTTTCGGTGGGCTCGCCGGGAATGTGTTTTCTCGTCAACGCGCTGAGCTTTGTCTTCGTGCTCGTGATGTTCTCCTTCGTTCGCACCAAGGCGCGTCCCCGGGTCGAGACCAAGGTCCACTTCGTGACCGAGACGCTGGCCGGCGCGCGCCGCGCCTGGGGGGTGCCGGGATGCCGCAATCCCATCATTGGCGTGGGGGTGGTGGGTTTCATCGTGAGTCCCTTCATCGCCCTGGTGCCGGCCATGGCGATCGAGGTCTTGCACGCTGGCAAAGTCGGCACCTCGTGGCTCGTGACGGCCCAAGGGGTCGGCGCGGTGACCGGCGCCTTGACGCTGCCGACCCTCGCGAAGCAGACTTCGCGGCTCTTTGTCTTGCGCGCGTCCATCGCGACGCTGGCCCTGGCGGTCGTGGGCTACGCGTTGGCGCCAAACCTGGCCCTGGCGATCGTGGCCCTGTTCGTCCTGGGCGGGGCCTACGTCGGGACGCTGACGGGCCTGAACACCACGGTCCAGCTGCACGCGCCCCTGGCCGAGCGTTCGCGAATCCTCGCCCTCTACACGCTCTCGCTGTCGATCTTCTATCCCTTTGGCGCCCTGCTCGAATCGGCCGTCGCCAAGGTCTGGGGCGTTCGCGAGGTGACCTTCACTTCGGGGGTGGCGCTGGCGGTCTTGGTGGCGTTCGTGATGGTGCTCGCGCCGCACTTCTTTGGTGAAATGAATTCGCCCCCGGCTCAGAACCCGATTCTGCTGGCAGACTAGGGCTATGCCCTTTCTAGCTACCAATCCCGCGACCGAAGAAGTCATTGCCGAATACCCGGCGCTCAGCGCGCTCGAACTCGACGCCGCGCTCGAACTCGCCCACGACGCCTACACCCGCTGGCGAGCGACGCCGATGAGCGAACGTGCCGAGGTGCTGCGCCGAGCGGCCGAGCTCCTCGAGAGCGAGGTGCCCGTCGCCGGTGCGCTGATGACGAGTGAGATGGGCAAGACCTTCGCGAGCGCCAAGGGCGAAGCCGCCAAGTGCGCGATGACCATGCGCTACTACGCCGAGCACGCCGGTTCGATGCTCGTTGATGAGTCCGTCGCCACGAACGCGAGTCGTAGCGGCGTGCGCTTTGACCCCATCGGCATCGTTTTCGCGGTCATGCCCTGGAACTTTCCGTTCTGGCAGGTCGTGCGCATGGCGACGCCCACGTTGATGGCCGGCAACGTCGTGGCCTTCAAGCACGCCCCCAACGTCCCGGGTTCCGCGCGCTACCTCGAGGACCTCTTCGTGCGAGCCGGATTCCCGAAGGGGGTGTTGACGAACCTCTTCGTCGAGGTCGACCAGGTCGCGGGCATCATCGCCGACCCGCGCGTGCGCGCCGTGACGCTCACGGGTTCTGAGCGCGCCGGGCGCTCGGTCGCGGAACTGGCGGGCAAGAACTTGAAGAAGTGCGTGCTCGAACTCGGGGGATCGGACCCCTTCATCGTGGGCGCTTCGGCCGACCTCGATCACACCGTCCCCCTGGCGGTGACGGCGCGCGTGCAAAACAACGGACAGGCCTGCATCGCGTCCAAGCGCTTCATCGTCGTGCGCGAGAAGGCCGACGAGTTCTTGGACCGTTTCGTTACCGAGATGGCCGCGGTCAAAATGGGCGACCCC
>Ga0307372_10012597_pt1 | contig 11047 bp, 10 predicted proteins | sample OX1MG_FD_202533 | JGI IMG/M metagenome (GOLD analysis project Ga0307372, IMG submission 202533) | Soil microbial communities from Risofladan, Vaasa, Finland - OX-1 | ecosystem: Environmental > Terrestrial > Soil > Coastal area > Acid sulfate soil | place: Finland: Risofladan, Vaasa | collected...
CTCCGGTGGGTTCTCCTGCAGGACGTACATGTAGTCGTCATCTCGCACCTCGAACACCTCGGGTGCCGCTGCCATGCACAAGGCATTGCTCTCACACAGGTCGTAGTCGACCACGACTCGCATCGGTGACCTCCGGGACTTCTCGTTTGAAAAGACGCTAGCGGCTGGCGGTCATTGGACGCTCGCCTCCACCGCCTCCCCGATGACGTCCAGGGCGTCGTCGAGCAGGTCGTCGGGGATGGTGAGAGGCGGCAGCAACCTCACGACGTTGCTCCACGTACCGCAAATGAGGACCACGACGCCGGCCGACAGGCACGCCGCTGTCACGGCCCCCGCGGCGGCCGGGTCCGGTTCGAGCGACCCCGGCACGACGAACTCCATTGCCTGCATGGCGCCGCGGCCGCGGACGTCGCCGATGCTGCCCCGGTTCTGCTGGAATTCGTGCAAGCGGGAGGAGATCTTCGATCCGACCCGCTCGGCTGCGGATGCCAGGTCGTGCTGCTCCATGAAGTCGATCGCCGCCAGCGCCGCGGCGCACGACACGGGGTTGCCGGAGTAGGTGCCGCCCAACCCTCCCGGGTGGACCTTCGCCATCAGGTCGGCACGACCAGTAACCCCCGACAGGGGCATCCCGGCGGCGATCCCCTTCGCGGTGGCGACCAGATCAGGCACCACGCCTTCGTGCTCGCACGCGAACCAGCGGCCCGTGCGGCAGAAACCCGACTGCACCTCGTCGGCCGCGAACAGGACGCCCCGGTCCCGGCACCATTGCGCCACCGCCGCGAGGAACCCGTCGGCGGGCACGACGAATCCCCCCTCTCCTTGGACCGGCTCGATTAGAACGCACGCCAGGTTGTGGGCGCCCACCTGCTTCTCGAGCAGATCCAGAGCCCGCTTCGCCGCCTCCACTCCGCTCATCGACTGCGGGTCCCGGAAGGGATAGGACATCGGCAGCCTGTACACCTCGGGCGCGAACGGGCCGAAGCCGTCCTTGTAGGGCACGTTCTTGGCGGTAAGGGCCATGGTCAGGTTGGTTCGACCGTGGTACGCGTGATCGAACACCGCGACCGCCTGGCGCCCGGTGGCGCGCCTTGCGATCTTCACCAGGTTCTCCACGGCCTCCGCTCCGGAGCTGAACAGGACCGACGTCTTGGCGTGGTCGCCGGGTGTGAGCGAGTTCAGCCTTTCGCACACCGCCACGTACCCCTCGTAAGGCCCCACCATGAAGCAGGTGTGGGTGAAGAGCTCCACTTGGCCGCGAACCGCTTCTACGACAGGTTCGATCGAGTGGCCGACGCTGTTAACGGCGATGCCCGAACCCATGTCTATGAACTGGTTTCCGTCCACGTCGACCAGCACGGATCCCTCCGCCCTGTCGATGTAGACCGGCATGCTCGAGGACACGCCCGGAGCGACCGCCGCTTTACGGCGAGCGGCGAGCTCGAGCGATCTCGGTCCCGGTACATCGGTGATGAGGGCGCGCTTCATGGAACCTAGCCAGCGGGCCGGTAATGGGCGTCGTTGAACGCACGCAGCACCGGGCCGTTGGGCCCGGGCCCGAGGATGCTCACCGACGCCACGTCGACGAACATCCTCCAGCTCGTCTCGTCGCCGGCGCCGATCGCCCAGGCGACGGCCGCTTTGATCGGCGACACGTGGGTCACTACCACAAGGTCCACCTCGGACGCCTCCTTCCACAGGTCCTCACACGCCTCGCGCACCCGCTTCGACACCGTAACGAGCGACTCCCCACCCTCGGGCTCGTAGGAAAGATCCCTGCTCCATCCCCGCCACAGCTCCGCTGCGTCCTCGAGCTTGAGGCCGTCGAAGATCCCGTAGTCGATCTCGATCCAGCGGTCGTCGACGCTGACCGGAGGTCCGAGCGCCGCAGCGGTCTGCCGGGCCCGGACAAGCGGGCTGGACACGACCCTGGTGGCATTGCTCAGGGCGTTCACCATCCCCAAGGCATCGGCCTGGCGCTGGCCCAGGTTGTCGAGGGGCGCGTCCTCACGTCCCAGAAGCCGGCGTCCGGCGTTGTGTGCAGTCCGCCCGTGGCGGACGAGATAAAGCACCAATGTGAAACTACTCCCCGCCGGCGGCGATGGCCGTAACCTCCGTCGCCTGGTCGGGAGGGATGGCCTCCACCGTGGGGTCGGATAGCGCCAGGCGCCGGCGCAACGCCCACCAGCCGAACGCCGAAGCGGCCAGAGCGGCAGCCCCTCCCAGGCCCAGCGCGTAGCGGGCACCGGCTGCGCCCCCGACGAAACCGACGAGCGGACCCCCGACGGGAGTCGATCCGAGGAACGCAACTGACCAAAGGGACATGACCCTGCCGCGCATCTGAGGGTCCGACTCGAGCTGCAGGGTTGAGTTGCCGAGCGCGAGGAAGGTGACCGAGCAGGCACCGACGAGCAGTAGCGAGATCTCCTCGACCAATAGTGACGGGGAGACCGCGGCGAGCAGTACGACCAACCCGAAAATCGAAGCGGTCACCACCAGCCGGCGCGGACCTCCCCTGCGGCTGCCGGCCGCTACGAGGCCTCCGACGACCGCACCGATGCCCATGAACGCCGTGAGGTAGCCGTAGGTCCGCGAGTCTCCGTGGAAGGTGTTGCCCGCCATGAGTGGCAATGAGGTCTGGAACTCGTAGGTGAGGCAACCGATGAGCGCCATCATGATGAGCGCGTCGCGCACCACCGGCGTCCTGCCGACGTAGCGGAAACCTTCCGTCAGCTGGCCCCGCAGCCGGGAGCTGCGCGGCGCTGGGCTGAGCTTGGTCCTGTCCATCATCTTCAAGGCGAGCAGCACGAACGCGAACGAGATGCCGTTTGCCAGGAAGCACCAACCGCTCCCGACGGTGGCGATCATGACACCGGCTGCAGCAGGCCCGATCGCTCTCGCAGCGTTGACCATCACGGAGTTCAGCGTCACGGCGTTCGCAAGCTGCTCGCGCCCCACCATCTCGACGATGAAGGTTTGACGTGTCGGGTTGTCGACGGTGTTGATCAACCCGAGGGAGACCGCTATGACGTAGAGAGGCCACAGGCTCAGATGCCCACTCAGGTCGAGACCGGCCAACACCAGGGCCTGCAAGCCCGCCATGCCCTGGGTCCAGAAGATGATCCGGTACTTCCCGAACCGGTCCGCAATCGTGCCCCCGAATGGCCCTAGCAACAGGATCGGCAGGGTTTGCAGAGCGACAATGAGGCCGACCTGGAAACCCGAGTGGGTCATGGTGAACACCAACCAGGACTGGGTGATGCTCTGCATCCAGGTCCCGATCATCGACAAGCTCTGGCCCGCGAAGTAGTACCTGTAGTTACGGATCCGCAGAGAGGAGAAGGTGCGCTCCACGGTCGACCGTGCTGCGGACACCATCGCTACCGGACCTTCTGCCTTTCGCTTAGCTTTGCTAAGAGATTATCAGGCCGGAGCTGTCATCCCACCACCAAAATCCTCCCGCACTGGTCGCAGGTCACCATTTCCCCTGCCGGCAGGTGGCGGATCCGGTCGAGTTCGGTGGCCGGCAGCGTCAGATGGCAGCCGTCGCAGCGGTTGCCGACCAGCCGCGCGACGGCGACACCTCCGAGCCGGGATCTCAACCGCTCGTACTGGGCGGACAACGACTCCGGAACTCGCGCAGCGGTCTCCTCCCGCCTCCGGTCGAGCTCCGCGATCTCCGAATCGACTTGCTCCTCCGCTGCGGCGAGCGCCCGGCCGATGCCGTCGCCCTCCGCTCGGAGACGGGCGAGCTCGGATTCGTGCACGGTCACCTGGTCGTCGAGAGGTTCGCGCTCCTCGAGCACCGCCAGGAGCCGGTCCTCGATTCCAGACACCCGGGCCTTCAGGGAGTCGAGCTCCTCGGACATCGCCTGGAGCTCGCGGGACGCCGATACCTCTCCGCCATACAGGCGGCGGCTGACCTCCGCGGAGCGCCGCTCGGCGGCTGTGAGCTCCGATTCGAGCGCGTCCTGCCGGGAGGCCACTTCGTCTCGAGCGGCCGCCGCGTCCCGGAGCGCGGACCGGGTCTGCTCCACGCGCCGTGCGATCTCCACAAGAGCCGCGCGCTCCGGCAGGGTCGCCCGGCGGTGCTTGTGCTGGTCTATAGAGGTGTCGAGGGCCTGAAGATCCAAAAGCGCGTTCGGTTCCTCGAGGACCATCAATGCCGCCCGTGACCCGGTTGGGCAGCGGGTGCGGGCGCCGGAGCAGGTGCGGTCGGGGCGGGTACCGGGCTGGATGGCTGGTAGGGGGTGGGGCCTGAGTTCACGTACCCATAGTTGTGGTCGAGGACGTCGTCGCGCACGAGTGCAGGTGAAGTTATGTAATGGGGCGCGGGGAGGAGGCCCATGTTCGGCGGCGTGAACTGGAGGACGGGCTGACCGTTGAGTGCGGCGATCATGAAATCGTGCCAGGTGTGCGCCGGGAATGTGCCGCCGTAGACCTGGGGGGCACCCCCGACGTCGACCATCGGCACTTCGGCGCCCCGGTTGCCCATCCAGACCGTCGCCTCGAGTTGGGGTGTGAAGCCATTGAACCAGGCATCCACGTTGTGGTTGGTCGTCCCGGTCTTGCCTGCGGCCGGCCTACCCGCCAGCGCTGCTGCCGTACCCGTGCCGTTCTGCACCACCGCCTGAAACGCCACGTTCGCCTCCTCCGCGATCTGCGCCGCGACCACGCGGTGACCCGGATCCCCACCGGTGTAGATGGTCCTGCCCGACCGATCGACCACATGGTCGATGAAGCTCGGGGCGTGGTACACGCCACCGTTGGCGACAGCGGCGTACGCCGCCGCCATCTCTATCGGGTGCACCGCGACCGACCCGATCACGATCGACGGGTACGGCTCGAGATGCGCGGTGATCCCGAACCGGTGTGCCATGGAGATCACGTTCGGCAGACCCACCTCGTGAGCGAGACGGATGAAGGCACAGTTGGTCGACTGCGCAGTCGCGTTGAGAAGGGTGAGGATCCCGCCACCGTTACCCTCGTCGTTGTTCGCGGGGTTGGTCACCAGGTCGTGGTCCGTGGGAAAGTCGATCGCGCACGGAGACTGCCCGTCGAGCGTGTCGAATATCGAGTACCCGCCTTCGAGCGCGGCGAGAAGGGTGAAGATCTTGAACCCGGACCCGGGCTGGCGCGTCCCCTGGGTGACCACGTCGAAGCGGTTCTGCTCGAAGGACGGACCGCCAACCATGGCCCGCACCTTCCCGGTTGCTGGATCAACCGCCACCATGGCCTCTTCGAAGCCTCGGTTGTTCGCCGGCGTGTCGTTCTTCACCGCTTGTTCGGCGGCGGCCTGTACCGACGGGTCCAGGTCGGTGTAGATGTTCAGTCCCCCGTCGAACAACTCCTTGTACCGCTGGGCGTACGTGCTCCCCAGCGGGCTGCCCGGGCCGAGCAACTCGGACTCGACCTCCCTCACGTAGTAGTCGCTCATGCCGTCCGCCGCGACCGGCTGCTCGACCACCGACTTGGGCAACGGCGACGAGTTCGCTGCGATCTGCTGCGCCGCGGTGATGTCGCGGTAGTGGAGCATCCGGTCGAGCACTTCGGAACGACGCGTCTGTGCCTCTGCGGGATGAAGGAGCGGGTCGTACCCGTTGGGGTTCTGGATCATCCCGGCCAGCAACGCTGCCTGCGGCAGGGTCAGCTGGCTGGCGTGCTCCCCGAAGTAAGCCCTCGCCGCCGCTTCCACCCCGTAGGCACCGTTCCCGAGGTAGATCGTGTTCAGGTACGCCTCGAGGATCTGGTTCTTGGTGTAACGGCGTTCGAGGCGGTCTGCGAGAACTGCCTCTTTGATCTTGCGTGACAGCTTGCGTTCCGAGTTGAGGTAGGTCTGCTTCACGAGCTGCTGGGCGATCGTCGAGCCGCCCTGGAGCGCCGTACCAGAAGAGTCCGCCGCGAAGGCCCTGACGATCGAGGGGATGTCGAAGCCGCCGTGCGTATAGAAGCGGTGGTCCTCCGTGTCGAGGGCAGCCGTCACCATCGTCTTCGACACCTGACCGAGAGGTACCGGGATGCGAGTCTGCGAGGCCTTCAAGACGGCGAGCACCGTCTTGCCGTCAGCGGCGTAGACGGTCGATCCGTTGACCGGATCGACTTCCAATGCGGCGAGTGGCGGGATGGTCGCGCTGGCGGCCCCGTGGACCATGCCGTCGCCGACCGCGGCGAGAGCGGACGCTGATCCGGCCATGACCGCTGCGGACACGGCTATCACGGCCGCGAAGCGCACTGCGGTGGAGCGGGCCGGGCGGAACACGAGGGGTAGTAGCTACCCACCCTAAGCGCCTCTCATGCAGGCGCCGGCCCGCAACCTGCCGCCGGTTAGCCGGACAATACGACTCCGGCGGTCGCTTCGCGCTCGCCTAGACGATGACGGTCTTGTCGTCGACGACGTAGTCGAACACGAGCGGCGTGCATTTGCGTTCCATGATCCAGCCGCCGAAGGCAAGGTGCTCCTTGTGCCCGAGGTACTGCTCGTAGGAGGCCTGGTCGGGGAATTCCATGAACAGCAGGTACTGGTACCCCTGTGAGTAATCCGTCGACAGTGCGGAACCGAAGCGAAGAGTGGAGATACCGCCGATGGCTTCGGGCCACGCCTGGACCTGCCGGCACATCTCCGCCTCGTCCTCGGTCCCGAGCTTGTCGGGGAAGGCCAACAGCACGACATGTTGCAGGCTCACGGTCCCTCCTCCCGCCGACACGGTGCCGGCGTCCATGGTGGGGGCCGCATCTCGTCCCCGGGAGCGGGGATTTCTGGCTTCACGGCCCTGCGGTGAAGTCTAACCAACCAAACCCTTGCCCACCTTCCACAGGAGGTAGGCGCTCAGGGTCGTGATGGCCACGGTGGAGGCGCCGAGGAAACCCGAGGTAATGGTTCGGTTGACACCCGAGCCCATGACGTCCCGCCGGCTGGTCACCAGGGCAAAGGGAATAGCGAAGGACAGCACGACCTGCGAGTACACGAGCGCGTCGGTCGTGTTGGCCGCGAAGGCGAGGACCAGAAGGGAGGGCGCGATCGTGACGAGGCGACGGAGGTAGAGCGGGACACGCCAGTTCATGAAGCCTGCCATGACGACCTGGCCCGCGTAGGTGCCGACGCTCGACGAGGAGAGACCGGCGGCGATTAGCGCCGCACCGAATGCCAGGGCCGCTCCGCCTCCCACCATGGCAGCGAGATGGACGTGGACCTCCTGGAGCTGGGTGACTGCGGGCATGCCGGACCGATAGAAGAGGGCCGCCGCCACGCACAGCATCGCCAGGTTCACCAAGCCGGCGACGCCTAGACCGACGACACAATCCCAGCGGTTGAATCGTATGAGCCTTCGCAGCTCTTCTTCGTCCCGGGGTTGGATGCGGTCCGTCTGCAACGCGGAGTGCAGGTAGACGACGTGGGGCATCACGGTGGCACCCACGATGCCCATGGCCAAGGTCACCGCGTTGGTGTTGCCGAGACGGGGTACCAAACCGGCGGCGATGCCGCCGTAGGACTGGTGTCCGGCCATGAAGAACAGACCGATCAGACCCCCGGCCACGAGGGCCATGAAGGCCACGATCGCCAACTCGAACTGCCGGTAGCCCTTGCGCTCGAGGGCGAGCACGCCGAAGGCCACAACGGCGGTGACGAGCCCGGCTGGGAGGAGGGGCAGGCCGAAGACGAGGTTCAGCCCTATAGCGGCGCCGACGACTTCGGCGAGGTCGGCGGCCATCGCCACGATCTCTGCTTGGCCCCAGAGGAAGAGATTGACTCCTTTCGGATACAGATCACCGCAGAGCTCCGGGAGGCTCCGCTGGGTGACGAGCCCGAGCTTCGAGGTGGCGTACTGGATCAGGATCCCGAGAAGGTCGGCGAGAAGGATGACCCAGACGAGGAGATAGCCGTGAGCGCTTCCCGCCTCGAAGTTGGTGGCGAAGTTGCCGGGGTCGACGTAGGCGACGGAGGCCACGAACGCCGGGCCGAAGTAGACGAGGGCCGACCGGATCCGGCCCCGAGGCAGGAGGACCGGCAGCACTCCTGTCAGCTGCCTTCGACCTGGCAGGGGAAGTTCTGCCGGCGGGCGAAGTCGTCCACCTGGTCGGGGGATCACGGATGCATGATTGAAGAGCGGTCACGTCCCGGTCGCGACGGGGGAACCACCACCGCTTCGAGTGCCTTAATCGAGGACGACTATGGCGTGCACCGGGCACTCGATGATGGCGCGCCTGACGCTGCTCTCGTCCGCCGGAGCAACCTCGTTCGAACCGGCCAACGACGCATATCCCCAATCGTCAAGGGAGAAGTAGTCGGGAGCGTGCAACGCGCACCTCCCGAACCCGTCACAGACCGTTCGGTCGAGCTTGATCCTCATCGACGGGACCCCTCTGGTTCCATGGTCATGGCGAACGGCTTCAGCTGGGGAGCACCGCCGCACACGTCACAGGTCGTCCCCAGGTGCCCTTCGACCTGGTCCGGGAACTCAAGCAGAAGAGATCTGGCAAGGTTGGCGGCCCCGTCGAGGGTCGCGCAGGCGCCTCGCCCGGGCAGCACCTCTCCCCACCGCCGCAACCGCTCGACGTCTGTCCGGTCGGCCGACCCTTCGCGTAGGGAAGCCAGGACACCGGCCATCGCCGCCGTGCCGTTGAAGCAGGATCCGCACTGGCCCGCGTTCTCCCGGCCGAAGTAGGCCATCACATCGGCGGCGACCGCGACCGGGCAGTGGTCCCCGCCGAGGATGGACACGGCTCCACAGCCGAGCCCGCTGCCGGCTTGAGAGAGCGAGTCGTAGTCGAGCGTGAGCTGCTCGGCGCGAGGCCCGATCAAACCCGCGAAGTAGCCGCCCATCAAAGTGCCGGCAATCACCCCGCGATTGCCTCCCAACTGGTCCACGGCGTCGCGCAGCGGCGTGCCGAGCGCCACCTCGTACAAGCCCGGAGTCGTCACGGCGCCACCAAGGGTCAGCAAGAACGTGCCGGGAGCCCCATCGGTTCCGTAGGTCCGGAACTCATCCACGCCACGGGCGGCCAGGAACGGAAGGTTGGCGAGGGTCTCGACGTTGCTGACCAGGGTCGGCTGCCCCCCGACGCCGACCTCGAACGGCCGCGGAGGCTTGTCGGTCGGCTTCGCCGGTCCTCCGTTGACGGCCCGGACGGCCGCCGTCTCCTCGCCGGCTATGTAGGTCGGTTCGACGCGATGGACCGAGACGCTGTAGCCATCCACCGGCCGCTCCTCGAGCGCCTGCCAGATGCTTCGCTCGCTCTCCTCGTCGGACAGATAGACCACCGCGTGTGATGCCCCGACGAGCTGGACGGCAAGTCGGACACCATCGAGGACGAGGTGAGGCCGGGTCCGCATGAGCCATCGATCCTTGACCGATGCCGGCTCTCCTTCTTCCCCATTTGCCAGCACCACAGGGGCCGTGCGGGACGCCCGGACGGCCGCCACCTTCCGCGTGAAGGGGAACGCCGCTCCCCCGCGGCCACGCAGGCCCGACGCCTCCACGGCCTGGAGGAGGGCCGACAGGTCGGGGCTCGGCGCGTAACCGCCTGTTGCGAGGTACTCGGAGAGATCCTCGCGTCCCGTCTGCTCACGCAGCAGCCGGGGAACGATTCCAGGCGCCGCCGCCACCCGCAACAGCTTGCTCGTCCCGTGGGCGGCGCCCGTGATCGTGCTCTCTGTCATGGCGTGCTCATCGTCTCGGCACCACCCACGAAATCGAGGACCATGGGAGCAGCCATGTACCAGTAGTCGAAGATGCTGCCCTCACCCCTCTGTGCCCGTTCGCCCGCCCGCTCCCAGGCGTCCTCCGGCCACGGCGGGTCGACCAGCTTCGAGCCCTTGATGAGGACGTTCATCTCCAGTGAGGTGCGCTTCGGATGGTCCATATCCTTCGCGCCGCCGCGGATTATGAGCGTCGGGATGGTGAGCCTGTCGAACGCCTCGTCATCGACGCCCGGTATGGTCTGCCCGGGCTTGGGTACGAAGGCGTTGAGCCAGCGAAGTTGCACCTTGAGGTACTCGTCCCGGTCGAAAGCGAGGAAGCGCTCCCGGTTCGCCGGGTTGAGCTCCAGGACCTGGGCCCAATCCGGCAGAGCTACAACGCTTTCCATCCCGCCGACCTTGGCCGCACGGATCTGCGGAAGGTTGTAAACCCACGCCAGGGTCACCTGCCCGAAAACCCCGCCGACGATGTTCCACACCACCAGCTTCTTGGCGATCTCGGGATAGAGCAACGCCGTCAGGATCGAGTCTCGTGCCCCGCCCGAACCTCCCGCCAGCACCACCGGGCCCATTCCCAGCTCCCGCAGGAGCAACGAAAGCGTCTCGGCCCGCATATGCGACTCGGTCCTGCCATAGAACTGCACGTCCGAGTGACCACAGTTCGGCCGATCCCACAACAGAACCCGCATCCCACCCTCCGCCAGAGCCTCGCCAAGCGGCCGGACACCCGGGAAATCCATGCTGAACCGACCCCCGGGTGTCAGCACCAGAGGCTCACCGTCCTCGGGACCGAGGAGGTCGTAGGCGACCCTTCCCCCGTTGATCTTCGCGAACTCCATGCCCATCCTCGCTCTACCTCCCCCTATCCGGTGCCGCGCACGAAATCGAGGATCAGGGGAGCCGCCATGTACCAGTACTCGAAGATGCTGCCTTTGCCCTGCGAGGCTCGCTCCACGGCCCTCTCCCAGGCGTCCTCCGGCCACGGCGGCTCGACGAGCTTCGTCCCGTTGATGAGGACGCTCATTTCGATGGAGATCCGCTTGGGATGGTCGAGGTCGTCCTCACCACCCCGGATGATGAGCGTCGGCAAATCCACTGTGTCGAACTCGACGTCGTCGACCCCCGGAATCGTCTGTCCGGCTTTGGGGATGAACGCGTTCATCCACCGCCGCATGACACGGAAGAACTCTTCCGCGTCCAGGTCGAGGAATCGGTCACGGTTCGCTGGGTTGAGCTCGATCACCTCGGCCCAGTCGGGCATCTCGACGACGCCGGCCATCCCTTTGCTCAGGACGGTTCGCAAACTGGGCATGTTGTAGACGCCCAGGAGGTTCATCGAGCTGTACACCC
>Ga0307372_10012599_pt1 | contig 11044 bp, 10 predicted proteins | sample OX1MG_FD_202533 | JGI IMG/M metagenome (GOLD analysis project Ga0307372, IMG submission 202533) | Soil microbial communities from Risofladan, Vaasa, Finland - OX-1 | ecosystem: Environmental > Terrestrial > Soil > Coastal area > Acid sulfate soil | place: Finland: Risofladan, Vaasa | collected...
ACGAGAACGACGAGGCTGTGCGCGCCCTCGTGAGCCAAGCAATCCGGAAGTGCATGGCGCGCGGCAAGTACATCGGCATCTGCGGCCAAGGCCCCTCCGACCTCCCCGACTTCGCCGAGTTCCTCGTGAAGGAGGGCATTGAGAGCATGTCCCTCAATCCGGACTCCGTCATCAAGACCATCGAGAATGTCGCTCAGATCGAGGAATCCTTGGGCCGCTCGCCATCATGAAGATAGGCCGCGTCGAAGCCCGTCCCATCCCTGACACGCGCGGCCGGCCCACCGTCGAGGTGACGCTCCATGCGGGCGCGCTCTCCGCGACCGCATCGGTACCCTCCGGCAAATCCACCGGCTCGCACGAGGCGAAGGAGCTCCGCGACAAGGACGGCGGCGTCGCGACCGCGCTCGCGAACGTCACGGGCGAGATAGCGTCCGCGCTCGTCGCGCGCGACTTCGCGACGCCGGACGACCTCGACGCCTTCCTCATCGCGCTCGACGGCACGCGGGATAAGTCGCGCCTCGGCGCGAACGCCATCCTGCCGGTCTCCATCGCGGCCGAGCGGCTTTTCGCTGCGCAAGACGGCATGCCGCTCTGGAAAGCCATCGCGAAACGCGCGGGGACGACGCCCGCCGCGCCGTGCCTTTACGTGAATGTCATGAACGGCGGCGTGCACGCCGACTTCCGCCTTCCCTTCCAGGAGTACATCCTCGTCGCCCGCGGCAAGACGAGCGCGGCAATGCCCGTCGTGAAGAACGCCTTTGCGAAGCTTGGCGCGGAGCTCGGGGACGTGCCGATGGGCGAAGAGGGCGGGTACTCGCCGACTTTCGACGCGCTCGAGAAGCCGTTCGAACTCCTCGCCGCCCTCGTCGCCGAGCATCCAGGAACCTCCATCGCCATCGACGCGGCCGCCAACGAATTGCGGGCGGACGGCGGCTACCTGCTCCTCGGCAAGCGCTACTCGGCTGAAGAGCTCGCGCGCGTGTACGAGGAGCTCGTCGGGCTCTTCCCCTTCCACTCCATCGAAGACCCGTTCTCCGAGGACGCCGACGCCGACTTCGCGCGCCTCACGGCCGCGCTCGCCGGCAAATGCCTCGTCGTCGGCGACGACTTCACGGTCACGAACCCGGCGCGCATCGCGCATGCCGTCCGCGAGAAAGCCATCAACGCCGTCCTCATCAAGCCGAACCAGATCGGCTCCGTGAAGGAAGCCATCGAGGCGGTGCGGGCGACCCGCGCCGCCGGCTGGGAGCCCGTCTGCTCGCACCGCTCGGGCGAGACGGACGACACCTTCATCGCGGATTTCGCGTACGGGGTCGGCGCGCACGGAATCAAGGCTGGCGGGCTCGGCCAGAGGGAGCGCCTCGAGAAATACGAGCGCTTGCTCGCCATTGAACGAGAAGCTGCTACTGTATAAATAACCGATATGACCATCCACTATTTTTCGGGCGAACCATGGGAGGAAGAGTACGTGACGAAGAAGCTGCCGGACGCGAAGCTCGTGTTCCACAAGGGCTCGCTCTCGGATAATCCGGACGTCGCGGACCCCGAGGCCGAAGCGCTGTGCATCTTCATCGACTCGAAAATCGGCGCGGAGGAATTCGACCGCTTCCCGGCGCTCAAGCTCATCGCCACCCGCTCGACGGGCTTCGATCACATCGATCTCGCGGAGGCGACGAAGCGGTCTCGACCGTCCCCTTCTACGGCGAGAACACGGTCGCGGAGTTCGCCTTCGCGCTCATCCTCGCGCTCTCGCGCAAGGTCATCGACGCCGACGAGCTCGTGCGCGATACGGGCACGTTCTCGCAGGACGGCCTGCGCGGCTTCGACCTGGCCGGCAAGACGCTCGGAGTGGTCGGCTGCGGCCACATCGGCGTGCACGCCATCCGCATGGGCAACGGCTTCGGCATGAAGGTCCTCGGTTTCGACACGCACGCGGACGAAGCGCGCGCCAAAGAGCTCAACTTCGCCTACGCCTCGCTCGAGGACCTCTTCGCGAATTCCGACATCGTCACCATCCACGTCCCGTACAACTCGCACACGCACCACATCATCAACCGCGACAACATCAGGCATTTCAAGAAGGGCTCATACCTCATCAATACCGCCCGCGGCGCCGTCGTGGAGACCGACGCGCTCGTCGAGGCCTTGAAGGCGGGCGTCATCGCGGGCGCCGCCCTCGACGTGCTCGAGGAAGAGGGCGAATTGAACGACGAGCTCGCCCTCCTCACCGCCCCGCACCCGAACGAAGCCGGCATCAAGACCGCGCTCGAGAACCACTATCTCATCGACCATCCGCGCGTCATCGTCACCCCGCACGTCGCCTTCAACACCACCGAAGCCGTCGAGCGCATCCTCGACACGACCGCGGGCAACATCGCGAACTTCGCCGCGGGCTCCCCGACGAACGCCGTGAAGACTGGCTGACGGCGGCACCGATACTAAGTACTACGAGCGGAGATGGTGGAGTTCTCACCGGACGGGTCGTCTCTTCGCCATCTGGCTTAAACGCTAGCGCTTTTATTTCTCGGTTCGGTTCGAATCTCGGCGGGGTTGGCAATGTCGCAGCTTTTCTTAGCCCAACATCTCTACGCTGGAGAAACGATAAAGCGCACGAAGTAATTCGGCGCGCCGGGAGTGATGCTCTTCACGCGCAGGTCGACTTCGCCGCTCCCCTCGAAGTCCACGCCCGTCGACCAGCATCCGGGAGTCGCGTCTAAACCCTCGCCGGGAAGTCCGGAGTTCGAGAACCAGCCCGCCGTCGCATTGCCCGAGACGGTAGTCCAGGAATGCGAAATATCCTTGGGATACAAATCTTTCGGCATGTTGATGAACATGCGCGACGTCTCCTTCACCTGTTGAACAGAGTTATTCGGTATCGGCGTGTCTTCGGCACCCGTCGAGCTTTTGGGATAACACGCGAGAATGGCGGCCCAACCAGTATATGGCCGCCATGACGCAGTTCCGAATTGGATACTGCTGATAACCTGATCCGTTTCTACGGGCGGCAGATCTATTGAAATCGTATAGAAACGATGATTGAAGATCGCGTAGAGCGTCTTGTATGCGTACGCGGTTTCAGACAGCTCGACTACCGGAACCCCGCTGATTGTTGTCGTGGTACTGAGGCCGTTCGCAATCTGAAAATCGTGGTCGGCTAGGAATGACGCAGTATCCGGCTCGTTCGTTGGCTGGAAGTTCACAACGATGTGTGGACTAAAACCGCGTTGTGTCGGCGTGGTCGTCGCGTCCCTGGTGAATACCACACTGGTACTTGCCGTATCTCCGTCAGGGAGCGCGCTCGACGGCGCTGGCATTAGCAAGTCTGCTGGATAGTCGAAACTGATTCCAAGCGAGGTATTCGCATAAAGCGCCCAGGTATGATTTGCATTACTCGTCGATGCAGGAAGCGTAGATCGGAACGCAATATATCCGCCGAGGACCACGAGCACAGCGATGAGAACACCGATTCGCATTGTGCTTTTCATATTCTTATAGTGTAGCAACTAACTCCCGCATGGACACGGATGGCAAGTTCGAATCCCCTCGGGGTTCCTAGCTTTCTTAAAATCGCGTAGCGTACTAGTGGCCAGAAATAGAAATAAGGCCTGATGCTGGGTGTCAGCGCGTCACAAATACCGGCGCGAAACCGCCGCCTGGCGTGCGAAAGTTCGTGGTTTGCCCGGCATACAGTCGCGCTGCGATCAATTGGATTTTCCCCGCGTACGCGTACGCCCGCACATCGAACTTAAGATTCTGATCGGTCTCGTCCACTCGCACGATCCGATTGCCTGGCCGCACCAAGGATTGCGCTACATAATCACCGGCGAGAATATCCTTCCAGACGCGATGGGTGAGCTTGTCTCCACGGTACACAGCCTTGCTGCCGTACCCCGAATTTGGCTTGAAGAATAGATCACGACGTTGTGCCCATAGTTCATCTGCCTGTTGCAGGGTGACCGGTACAGTGAGGGAGACGCCTGTCGTCAGGAGAGAACGCACGGACTCCGGTACGCCAAGCGCGGACAGATGTTTATCGTCGCTTAAAGTAACTAGATTTCGCTTGTCAGCGTAGAGCGCATGAGCGCGCGGGTCAGGTGTCAGCACAATAGCATCTGCTTCGTATGCCTGGCACAGTGCGGCATGTTCGTGTTCTTCAAGATAAAAATCGGTAAGACGGTTATATACCAGGTCAATGCGTTCCCCTTCGTACCAGAGCATTCCGTTATTCCACACAAGCTGCCGAGCATCCGCGATTACTGCTTCGACACCAAAATTAGAGAAAAGTCGCTGAAAGAGTTTGAATTCCGGAAAGAGGTACTGGCTTGCTGGAGCGTCATCGACGATGGCGATGCGCCCGAGGGGCGTTGTGCCACGTGCGCGGTGCCACTCTTCGGCAAACATCGAGAAGTACGTATCCTCCAAGTGCTTCTGTTGAGCCTGCGGGGTAAATAGAGGTGCCATCTCGTCGCAGCAAGCCTGCTGCGCACGCGCCAAAACCGCGTTGAGGAGCGGCCCGCCAGCGTTCGTGTTAATCTCGATAAGCCGGGGGCCGTTCGCGCCGAGATGGAAGTCAAACCCCATGAATACCCCTTGAGGACCATGCGCCCGCCGCGCGATATGCGGAGCTCGATCAAGAACTGCGCGCTGATATGCAGGTGACGTCGCAACAAGTCCGACGGCGCTCACGATATCAGCCATGCGCTGTGACTGCTCGGGCGATATAAAAACGCTTGTTGCGGAAAAGAGCTGCGGGCGAGAAAGGACGACATTGCCGTAGAGTCCGGCGAGCAGCGGATCGGCCTCAAGTTGAGCTTGCAACCGATTAGGATCGAGCGTGCGGCAAGCACATCCTTGGTTTATCGTTACCGCGCTCAAGGCTGCGTCTATTGTGGGTTGTTTTTCTTCGAAACATCGGGTCATGGCGAAATAATACAAAAATCGTTTTGGGGAAGTTACCGTACGGGAGCCGTTAGCGTTAAATCTTTAGGGAACGTCCTGTAGAGCATATGAAAGACGCCGTCTTCATATACGACGCTCGGATTGAATACAGCAAAAGCTTCCCACGGGACAGCTTCTCTCGGAATCAAAATCGGCTCCGGATGTTGATTGTTCGGGTATCGTTCAAATCGCACTGGCATACGCCAATCATACCTCGCATCGAGATTCTTAGGTGGTGCTTTGCCGAAGCCTGAGTCTTCGAGTCTACCGATACTAAATACTTCCGGCGGAGAGGGTGGGATTCGAACCCACGAGAGGCTTTCGCCCCTGCCGGTTTTCGAAACCGGTTCATTCGACCACTCTGACACCTCTCCTATGCCAGGAATCCTAGCATTTCGACGCGGAAATGATAAGTTTTGCATACGGCCCTATCGTCTAACGGCTAGGACGGCGCCCTTTCACGGCGCAAATCGGGGTTCGATTCCCCGTGGGGTCGCTATAACCGTCCTGAAAGAAATCCCGGGCTCACGCGTTCTAAAGGATAGAGCGTTCTAACAAAAGGAGATTCAAGATGAAGTTCCTGATGCGCACCATTCTGGTCGCATGCGCGCTGGCGCAGTTCAGTAGCCCCGCTTGGGCCGGTACCGGCTCCCGGTTCGCGGGCTATGAGGTAACTGCGCCGCGCGCCGTTCGGGAGTTCGGCTATCTCGTGCATGAGATGAGCGCGCGCTATGGCATCCCTGTCCGCATCCTCATCGGCATCATGCTGGTCGAGAGCACGGCGAACCCAGACGTGCCGGGCGGCCTCATGCAGACCACGTTCGTGGTCAAGCGAGCGACGGGCATCTGGTGCGACACCCGCGAACCCCGGTGCTCCCTGCACCTCGCGGCCGCCTACCTGCACCGGCTGCGATACTACTATGGATTCGAGCGATGGGAGCGGGTCATCCTCGCTTACAACGCCGGTCCGACGGCGGCGGCACTCGCTCGCGTCCCGGATATCCATCCCTACGTGCAGCGGGTCGAGCTCGCCATGATCGCATACCAGAATGCGATAGATGGCGGGTATTTTTAAAATCTCCACTGCCCCGCCGCCTGGTACCCCAGGCGGCGGTTTTTCATGGCTTCCGCCCCGTATTCCGGTTGCTGTCCGGATTTGTTATACTCGCGGCACGCGCGGTTAGCTCAGTTGGTAGAGCACTTCCTTGACGTGGATGGGGTCAGGGGTTCGAATCCCTTACCGCGCACCAATGCGACCAAAACGGCACACGCACCGCGACGTCAAGCGGCACCTGAAGCGCCCGCACCAGATGCGCCGGCGGCCGCACGATGCGTCCCCTGCCGCCGAGGGCAAGATATATATGTACGGCCGCCATGCGCTCCTCGAGGCGCTCCGGAACGCGCCGCACGTCGTCCGCAAGGTCTTCCTCTCGCCCGAAGTCCGCGACACGGAGCTGCGCGCCCTGCTGGAGCGCAACCAGGTCCCGACCGCTACGCTCTCCCCCGGCCGGGGCAAAGAGCTCGTCGGGCGCGACGCGGCGCACCAGGGCGTCATCGCCGTCATCAACCCGGCCTCGCTCCTCACAACGCTCAATGAGTTCCTGAAGACGCTCGAGCTTCACAAGCAGCCGGCCGTCGCCGTCCTCGGCGAAGTGCAAGACCCGCACAACGTGGGTGCCATCATCCGCTCCGCCGCGGCCTTCGGACTCGCGGGAGTGCTCATCCCCGAGCACCATCAGGCGCCCGTGACGGGCGCCGTCATCAAGACCTCCGCCGGCATGGCCTTCCGCATACCGCTCGTGACCATCGGCAACGTAAACCAGGCGCTCGCGACGCTCAAGCAGAAAGGATTCTGGATCTACGGCCTCGCGATGGGCGGCGCGACGACCCTCGGCGCCGAGACCTTCGGCGGGCCGGCGGCCTTCGTCGTCGGCAACGAAGGAGGCGGCGTCCGCGAGAAGACTCTCGAGGCATGCGACGTCACGCTCCAGATACCGATGCACCCGCGCACGGAATCGCTGAACGCGGCCGTCTCGGCCAGCGTCGTCTTCTACGAGTGGTCGCGGAAGCATCCGGAAGCGCTATGACGCACGACCGACACCTCGTCTCACTCCCCTGGCCGGACTACGAACTCCTCGACTCGGGCGACGGCATGAAGCTCGAGCGCTTCGGAAGTGTCACGGTCGCGCGCCCGGAGACCCAGGCGCTGTGGACGAAGCGCCGGCCCGAGCTCTGGAAGGACGCGCGCGCGTCCTTCGCCTTCCATGACAAGAAGGGCGCGTGGACGACGCACAAGGACGTACCGGAGGAATGGGAGCTCTCGTGGGGCGACACGCGCTTCCTCGCGCGTCTCACCGGATTCAAGCACACAGGCGTCTTTCCCGAGCAAGCACCGAACTGGCTCTGGGCGCGCGAGCGCATCGCGGCGCTCGGCGAGCCGAAAGTGCTCAACCTTTTCGGCTATACGGGCATCGCGTCGGTGGTCGCCGCGCAGGCCGGCGCCTCCGTGACGCATGTCGACGCTTCGAAGCAGTCGCTCGACTGGGCGCACGAGAACGCGCGCCGCTCCGGCGTCCCCGAGACCAGCATCCGCTGGCTCCTCGACGACGCGCTCGCTTTCGCAAAACGCGAAGCGCGGCGCGGCGCCTCCTACGACGGCATTATCCTCGACCCGCCGGCCTTCGGCCGCGGCGCCAAAGGCGAGGTATGGCGCATCGAAGAGGACCTGCCGAAGCTTCTCGAGGTCCTCAAGAAACTCCTCGCCGATACGCCCGGCGCATTCTTCCTCGTGAACGGCTACGCCGCCGGCTACGCGCCGCGCTCCTTCGCGCAGGCGGTCGAGAGCGTCTTCGGAGAGACGAACAGCGAGTGCGGCGAGCTGCATATAAAAGAGTCATCGTCGGAACGCGTCATCCCCTCCGGCATCTACGTGCGTTTCGTGCGGTAACATCTACGCATGCACGACAAGGAGACCGTCATCATCTACCACGGCAAGTGCCCCGACGGCTTCGGCGGCGCCTACGCCGCCTGGAAGAAGTTCGGCGACGATGCCGAGTACGTGCCGGCCGATCACGGCGACCCCCCGCCCGACTGGCTCGCGGGCCGCGACGTCTACCTCGTCGACTTCTGCTACGAGTCGGCCGAGCATATGGAGGAGCTCAAGCGCATGGCGAAGCGACTCGTCGTCCTCGACCACCACGAGAGTTCGAGGGCGTCCGTCGAGAGCGTCCCCGACCACGTCTACGACCCCGAGCGCTCCGGCGCGTCCATCGCCTGGACGTATTTCCATCCCGACACGCCGCTTCCCCGCCTCATGCAGTATCTCGAGGACGGCGACCTTTACCGCTACGCGCTCCTCGAGACGCGCGACGTCTTTTCATACTTATTCGTCCTGCCCTACGAATTCGCGGCATGGAATGCGCTCGCGCAGGACCTCGACGACGACGCGAAGCGCCCGGCCATCCTCGCGAAGGCGGCCGCGTACACCGAATTCTTCGAGGCGCTCGCGAAGCGCTCCGCAGCGCGCGCGAAGAAGGTGCGTTTCGAGGGCTACGAAGTGTACTTCGCGGCGACGCATCCGGACATCACGATGAAGTCCTACGTCGGCCACCTGCTCTACACCGAGCTGCCGCCCTTCTCTCTCGTCGTTACCGCGCATCCGAACGGGTACGGCGTCTCCATCCGCGGCGACGGTTCGGTCGACGTCTCGAAACTGGCGGCGAAATACGGCGGCGGCGGACACAAGGGCTCGGCGGGATTCTTCATCCCCAACGGCGAGGCGATGCCGTGGGTCGAGATCGAGGAGGACTAGCGCGTAAAGAACGCGCCGCGATAGAACGCGAGCTCCGAGATGGACGCCATGACGTCGTCTTTGGCGCGGTGCGCGCTCTCGCCCTTGCGGCGGGCCGCTTCCCCGTAGACCGCGGGCGCCCAGCGGCGCGCGAGCTCTTTAATCGTGGAAACGTCGATACAGCGATAGAACAGATGCGCGTCGACGCGCGGCATCTGCAGCCGCAGGAAGTGCCGGTCGACCCAGATGGAGTTGCCGCAGAGAGGCGCCGACTGCGGCGCGACGCGCTCCTCGAGGAAGGCGAGCACTTCCGCTTCGGCATCCGCGAGCGAGAGCGCGCTCGCCGGCGCGAGTTCGACGAGCCCGTTCTTCTCGTGGAGCGCGCGGGCCGACGCGGGAATATGATCGAAGGCCGACGCATCTGCGTGGATGATGAGGTCGGGCCCCTCCGCGACCACGTTCAGGTCTCGGTCGGTGAGGACGACGGCTATCTCGATGATCTGATTGACGCGCGCGTCAAGCGCGGTCATCTCGAGGTCCATCCAGACGAGGAGGTCGTCCCGCGGCATTACGGGTATACTACCACCATGAAAATCCTCGCCATCGAGACCTCGTGCGACGAGACGGCGGTCGCCGTCGTCGAGGCCGAGGGTCCGGAAACGGACGCGCGGTTCCGCATTCTCGGCAATGCCCTCCTCTCGCAGATCGAGCTACACAAGGCCTACGGCGGCGTCTTCCCGGCGCTCGCTAAGCGCGAGCACGCGAAGAACCTCGTCCCCATCCTCGAGGCCGCGCTCGAGGAAGCGGAGCTCCTGCATGAAGACGCGCAGGCCTTGCCCGAGGAGATGCGGGAGGCCGTCGTCGCGCTGCTTGCGCGCGAGCCGGGGCTCGAGGAACAGTTCCTCGCCTTCGTCGGCGAGTGCGAGCCGCCCGCGATTGACGCCATCGCGGTCACGGCGGGCCCCGGCCTCGAGCCCGCGCTCTGGGTCGGCATCAATTTCGCGAAGGCGCTCGGCCTCGTGTGGGACAAGCCGCTCATCGCCGTGAATCACATGGAAGGACACGTCTTCGCGGGGCTCGCGCGCCGCGACGGCGACGCGCTCATTATCCGGGACGTCGCGCTGCCCGTCCTCGCGCTGCTCATCTCGGGCGGCCACACGGAGCTCGTGCTCATGAAAGAATGGCTCGCGTACGAGCTCATCGGCGCGACGCGCGACGACGCCGTCGGCGAGGCCTTCGACAAGGTCGCGCGCATGCTCGACCTCCCCTACCCCGGCGGCCCGGAAGTATCGCGGCTCGCGGAAGCGGCGCGCGCGAGCGGCGAAGCGAATCCGTTCACGTTGCCGCGCCCGATGCTCGATTCTCCGTCGTGCGATTTCTCGTTCGCGGGACTCAAGACGGCGGTTCTCTACCTCCTCAAAGGCCAGCCGGAGATGACGGACGCGAAGAAGAAGCACGTCGCGCACGAGTTCGAGGACGCCGTCGCGGACGTCCTCCTTAAGAAGGCGTCGCGCGCACTCGACGAGACCGGCGCGCGGACGCTCGTCATCGGCGGCGGCGTCTCGGCGAACGCGCACATCCGCCGCGTCTTCGAGGCGAACGTGAAGCGGCGCGCGGGCGTCATACTACGTATCCCCGCCGCCGACCTCACGACCGATAACGCCGTCATGATAGCGCTCGCCGGCTATTACCGCGCGCTTCGCCAGGACTACGCGGCAGCGATAACCGCCAGCGGCAACCGCTCGCTCGCATAAAAAAGCCCCGGATTCATCCGGGGCCGAACCGCTCGAGCGGAGAATTACAGCTTGCTGCTGTATCGCGCGCGGCACGATGATAGACGACTCCGGTTCGCCGCGCAGGCGCAGGAACGCCATTTTTTTGCTATATTCCTAAGCAATGCCGGAGAAATTCCTGAAGCCCTACGACCCCGCGGCGACCGAGAAGCGGCTCTACGACGCCTGGAAGGAGAGCGGGCTCTTCAGCCCGGATGCGTGCGTCGCGAAGGGCGTCGCGAAGCCGGACGCGCCGGCCTACTCTATCGTGCTCCCGCCGCCGAACGTCACTGGCCGCCTCCACATGGGCCACGCCCTCATGCTCGCCGTGCAGGACATCTTCATCCGCTACAAGCGCATGAGGGGCTTCCGCACGCTCTGGCTCCCCGGCACCGACCATGCCGCCATCGCGACGCAATCGGTCGTCGAGAAGCAGGTGAAGAAGGACGAGGGTAAGAGCCGCCACGACCTCGGCCGCACGGAGCTTCTCGCGCGCATCGAGGCCTTTGCGGAAGAGAGCCACGACACCATCGTCGAGCAGCTC
>Ga0307372_10012604_pt1 | contig 11042 bp, 13 predicted proteins | sample OX1MG_FD_202533 | JGI IMG/M metagenome (GOLD analysis project Ga0307372, IMG submission 202533) | Soil microbial communities from Risofladan, Vaasa, Finland - OX-1 | ecosystem: Environmental > Terrestrial > Soil > Coastal area > Acid sulfate soil | place: Finland: Risofladan, Vaasa | collected...
GATGATTCCGGCCGAGTTTGAATATCAGGCGCCGAAAACGCTCGACGAAGCTTTGCGCATGTTGGGACGCCACGGCGATGAAGCGAAGATTCTGGCGGGCGGCCACAGTTTGCTGCCGATGATGAAGCTGCGCCTGGCGTCGCCGCGATACGTCGTCGACATTGGCCGCTTGCGCGGCATGGATTACATCCGCGAGGACGGCGACAAAATCGCGATCGGAGCACTCGTGACGCATGCGCAAATCGCCGCGTCCGAATTGCTGCGCGCGAAGTGCCCATTGCTGCCCGATGCAGCCTGCCAAATCGGCGACATGCAAGTGCGGAATCGCGGCACGATTGGCGGCAGCGTCGCCCACGCGGATCCTGCGGCGGATTATCCCGCAGCAATCCTCGCGCTCGATGCGGAGATGGTTGTGCAGTCGAGTTCCGGCAAACGAACCATTCCCGCCGCCGAATTCTTCGTCGACCTGCTCACCACGCAGGTTCGGCCCGGCGAGATTTTGACCGAAGTGCGCGTGCCGGTGAAACGCGCAGGCGAGGGAATGGCGTACAAGAAATTTCACCAGCCGGCGTCGGGATTTGCGATTGTCGGCGCGGCGGCGCGCATTTTGGCAACCAGGGAAGGGAAAATCGAGGACATCGCTCTCGGGATGACGGGAGTGGGCTCGAAGGCGTATCGCGCCACCGGCGTCGAGAAAGCGTTGCGCGGGAAAAATGCCACCGAGGAACTCGTCGCAGAGGCGTGCGGAAAAGCGGCGCAGGGCGTTGACCCGCTGGGTGATATTTTTGCATCGCCGGAGTATCGCCGCGAAATGGCCAGCGTGTTCGCGCGCAGGGCGATCACCGAGGCGCTTGGAAAAGCCACAGGACGCGCATCCGAGCCGGGCGCGACGAAGGCCAAGCGGAAGTGAAAGTGCATGGAAGTGCGTTGCTTCCGGCAACGCGCGAGAAAGTCTGGGATTTACTCAACGACCCCGAGCGCCTGGGGAAATGTCTGCCGGGAGCGGAACGACTCGTTCCCGACGGGCCCGATCGCTACAAAGTTGCCATGAAGTTTGGTCTCGCGGCGTTCTCCGGGAAATTTCAAGGTTCCGTCGAGATCGCGGAGAAAAAGCCTCCTGCATCGCTGAAGATGCGCGTCGAAGGTCGCGGCGCGCCGGGATTCATGAAGGGCGAAGGCACGATTTCCCTGCGCGAAAAGGGCGGGGCCACAGAAGTGACCTACGACGGGGAAGCGCAGGTTGGAGGCGTGATCGCGTCGGTGGGGCAGCGAATGATCGAAGCCGCGTCGAAGAAGATCGTGCAGCAGTTTTTCGACGCAGCCGCGGCAGAGTTAAAAGCCTCCGGCGAAAATTGAACGCTTCGCCTGTACATCCGAAAGGCCGTGGCTGGGCGTACATCCGATGTGGGCTAGACGCGCCTTTGCCGTAAGGCCGGGTGCGCCGCTGGCAGGATGTTGGCCGGTAGTGGCCATTGATGGCCGGCGGATGTGTATTCCAAACTTTGAGGAGCGTGGTCATGAAGAAATTGGGAGTGTTGTGCAGCGTGGTGTTGATGGCGGCGGGTCTTGCGCTGGCGAGCCCGAAGCAGCAAACGTTTGTCGGCACAATCAGCGACAGCATGTGCGGGGCGTCTCACATGATGCCGGGCAGCCCCAAGGCCTGTACCCTCAAATGCGTCGCGGGCGGCAGCAAGTTCGTATTGGTGGATCCGAAGGGCAATGTGTTTCAGTTGAGTGACCAGAAAGCTCCGCGCGCGTTTGCGGGAGAAAATGTGAAGGTCACGGGCACGCTCAATGGCGACACCATCGCCGTGAAGTCGATCGTCGCCGCCAAATAGCCGCGCGGCAAAAAAAGTCATCCCCTGCGGTGGTATCCTACCGGGGCGCTCCGGAGCGTTTGTGCGCGCGTTGCGGCGTCTTCCGCTTCGAGTGTCATACCTTTCTTGCGATACGCTCGCGCGAGCAAAGTCCATCCGAGAATGTCGCCGGACGCAAATTCCAAAATGCGGCGTGCTGTGGCGAGCGAGTTGTCAAAATCATCCTTCGCGTAATAGGCTTGCGCGAGGCCGTGAAGCGCGTCCGTCAGTCGCGGATCGATGTCCAGCGCGCGTTGGAACTCCGCGATGGCCTCGTCAAATTGTTCGGCGCCGAAAAGGTCCAGGCCCGCATAATAGTGGTCTGAAGCGGTCATTCGAGGAATTGTATCATCGCCGGCCAAGGCGGAAAGTAGCGGGCGCGATCATGCACGGACGAAGCTGGCGCGAGCGCGGATGCTAGACGGATTGCGTTATTACTGGATGGTGGCAAAAGGGTACCGGCTGCGTCCGTGGAAAAGCCCGTATTTGCGCTGGCGAATGGAGACATTCTTCGGCGCGGAAGCAGAAGGACTCAATGCCCGGACGTTTCTGCAGCTCATCTGGCGCGAGCGCGCACGAATGAAGCGATTCACCGCGTGGGCCGCTGAACGCCGCCGCGCGCAAAAGCGCCGCCGCTCTTAATTCGACCCCGCCGCAGCGAATGGCCGGAGCCAGGGAGTTGGCGATCTGCGCCGCACCCGCCTGCCGTTCCCTTTTCAGAATACTTGCTCGTCCGCTGACGGCCCGTAAATCGAGGGCACCGGCACATCGTTCAGCCGCAGGTAAACGCCGAGCTGGGCGCGATGATGGATCATGTGGTTCATCACGAACCCGCGCAATACCGCGATTTTCGGCAGCGTGAAAATTGTCTCGCCGTTGGCAATCAGCGACCACGGCTTCATCATCTCCTCGTCGCTCGCACCGGCAATCGCCGCGCGCCCCGCCGCCGCGCGCTTGTCGAACTCCTCCAGCAATTGTTTTCGCGACGCCATCACCAGCGGAGCGTTCTGCTGCGGCGCGCCGGAGCCAACTTCGATGGAATCCCGCAAAATCGTCTCCTTCGCCCAGCCGGGGAGTTCTGCCGTGTGTCCCGCCAGCCGTCCCATCGGCATCGATTTCTCGTGCGGCTTGTAGTCGGGCTTTCCCTCCGGGACGCGCTCGAGCGTCTTTCGTGTGTTCGCCACTTCATGATCGAATTCCGGCAGAATTGCGTCGCGTATTGCCATGGATTCCTCCTCGAGATAGCAATGCTAAACGTATCGCGGCCGTTCCGGCACGCAGCACATAGGATGCGCGCGCGCCGCCCGGGATGCAACCCACCGACGCGTTTGCAGCGCGCGCCTCGCCAGCTTCTGGTCTTGTTTCGTTCGTCACTGGCCGCTCATTGCTCGCTTGCCCTGACAACGGAAGGGCCGCTTTCTCCCACAGCGGGTAGTGTCCTAATTTCGATCTCCAGTGCGATGAACGGCTTCTTGATTGGCAATAGACCGAAATAGTACAATTTTAGGCGATTTCAGGAGTTCAGTCTGATGATCACCAGCATCCACACCCTGATTTATTCCGACGATGCCCCCGCAACGCGCGCATTCCTTCGCGACGTCCTCGGCTGGCCCTACGTCGAGGATGCGCTGGGCGGAGGCCCGGGTTGGCTGATCTTCAAGACCGGGCGGAGTGAGATGGGCGTGCACCCGGCCCACATGGTCTACGATGGCAAGACGTACGAATCGCCACGGCACCATCTGATCTCCCTGATGTGCGACGACATCTCACGCACGGTCGCTGAACTGAAGGGCAAAGGAGCGGAGTTCCGCGGCGAAGTTCAGGATCACGGGTACGGACTCGTGGTCATGATGGCCGTACCTGGCGCGGACGACATCATGCTTTACGAGCCCAAGCACCCGCTGGCGTATAGCCTTTGACCGATTGAAAGGGCAACTAACTCACTCCCACCTTTCACCCTTCGCAAGGCATCGCTCGAATTAGGATACTACCTCACAGCGGCCGCTTCTGACAAACTCCCGCCATTGTGCTACGCTAATTCAGAGGCAGCAGTTCGATGCAGGCAGCAACGCAGCAGAAGCAAATTGTCCCGCGCGCAACACCCTCCCATTGGAAGCCACAAGTCAGCCCAATTTCGCCAATTTCTAATCGGTACAACAAATTATTAGACTTTCGCGTAACTTACACAAAACACAGAACCGGCGCCAATTCTAATCGGTACAAAAACCATGTTTCGCCCGTGAAAATTGTGGGCGGTGCAGGGAACTAAGAATGAGCCATCTCAACGTGCTCCAAAAATCCGATTCGCTCCATGAAGCCCGCTGGTGGGATACGGACACGAATGGCAAGGTGCACTGCTATCTTTGCCCGCGGCATTGCCATATCGGCGATGGGCAAGCGGGTTTTTGCTTCATTCGCGTCAACCAAGGCGGAAAACTATATAGCCTTGGTTACGCTTCGCCCGCGGCAATTCAGATTGATCCCATCGAGAAAAAGCCATTGAACCATTTTCTTCCCGGCACAAAAGTCTTTTCCATGGGCACGGCGGGCTGCAACATGGGTTGCTTTTTCTGCCAGAACTGGGACATTTCGAAATCGCGCAGCGACCAGGTGCATTCGATGCATCTTGAACCCGAGCAAGTCGTCGAACTCGCCATCCACCACGGCTGCCCGTCAATTGCATTTACCTACAACGAGCCGACCATCTGGGCCGAATACGTGATCGATATTTGCGATGTGGCGCATCGCCAAGGCCTGAATACGGTGATGGTGACGAATGGTTACATCACGCGGGAAGCATTTCACGACGTGTACGATCATATTGATGCGGCAAACGTGGATCTCAAAGCCTTTACCGAAAACTTCTACGGCAAAATCACGTTGACGCATCTCGCGCCTGTTTTGGAAACGCTGTTGCGGCTGAAACAGGAGACGCATGTATGGTTCGAGCTTACCAATTTGATGATTCCCGGGCTCAATGATGACGAAACCGAGACGCGCAAACTCTCCGACTGGGTTATGCAGCACCTCGGGCCGGAAACGCCCCTGCATTTCACGGCGTTTCATCCTGATTTCAAGCTGCGCGACCGGCCTCGAACGCCGCCGGAAACCCTGCACCGCGCGCGCGAAATCGCACGCGACGCTGGACTGCACTACGTCTACGAGGGAAATATTCTCGGCGACGGCGGGAACACATTGTGTCCCGAATGCAGCGAGCTTCTCATCAAGCGTTCGTGGCACGATGTTCTCGAGGATCGTCTGGCGGAGGGCGCATGTCCAAAATGCGGCCATCGCGTTCCGGGGGTGTGGGCAACTCGAAACCATGCGCCGGCGAGTGATCCGCATCGCAAATCGAAAACTGCGCTTCGCAACGACTTCGACGTATTAAATCTTTAGAGGGCGGGCAAAAATTCATACCGTGTCATTCCGAGGAGCAATGCGACGAGGAATCTGCTTTAGCTGTGAGGGTCCTTTGTGAGGGGAGGAAAGACGATGAACAACCTTCGGAGAACTATTATTGCGATTTTTGCCACCGGAGCTCTGACGTGCGCGGCATTGGCGATGGCGCAAGCGGGGAAGCCCGTGCCCGCGATCCCGCATGATCCGATGGTGCTTCAAGCGCCAAACGAGACAGGCGCAACTGGCGTCAACGTGGTGCGCCTCATCAACACAGCGGAAATGGAATACAAGCGCGCGCATGGAGGTTATGCCAAGTGGGATGAGCTATATCGCTCAGGGATCATCGCGAGCGACCAGAAGCGCGGGCCGCAGTTTAGTGGCGTCCAACTTGCCGCTGGCCCCGAGGTCGTTCCCGGGTGGACGCTGGCGCTAATTCCTTCCGCTGACGGCCAGACTTATGAATTGTCGCTGCGCAATTTGGGAGACAAATGCCAGGTGTCCTTTTTCAGCGACCAGCGCGGCCTGATCTACGAAGGCAAGGTAATTGGTTGTGCGGCCGTCGAGGCCATCCCCGCCCATCACTAATTGCTTCACGAACGCGGTTGCTCATTTCGCGGAGCGAAGTAATTCGCCAGCAAGCGCGACGGCGTCGGCAGGAGCCAGCAACGAACCCTGACGGAGCGGCTCGCACGAAATATCCGGGAATCCGTTTCGCGTGAGCGCAGCGGGAAGATGGTTGAGAATGTCGCGGGGAGCTTGCGCAAAAAGCACGCGAATGGCTTCAAATAGGATTTCGTTGTCGGCATCGAGCCACGTGTAATTTGCGAGCGTGCGAATCAAGGTCGTGCGGCAGGAGTCATCCGCGGTCGCGTCAGCGAGGAATTGCAGAAGGCGAAGCTCGATTTCGGGCCGCGAAGACGAAAAATGCTTGCAGACCATAGCGGGGTCGCCGGAACCGAAGCGCAAGCCGATTATACCGAAGTCCAGATCCGGATCGAATCGTTTCGTGGGGAGATTCGGGGATTAACGGCGGTGAAAACGCCGGCAGGGACAAAGTCGCGGCGGGAAGATACTAATCTGGCAGGAAAACGCTATAGAACCGGCTCGTTGAGAATGGCCGCGGCATCCGCATCGCTGATCACGCCGCGCTTAACGAGCAGGCGAATCAGGCGGTGTGCCGTGTCGGCACGAGTGTCGGAATAGGCCGGCGCACGCTGCGACGTGTGCTGGGACTCAAAGGCAGGAGGTTTTGGGCGCGTAAGCTCGGCGAGCCAGGCGTCCAATTCGCGTTGTTTCTGCGGTGACATTTCATCGAACGCGACGCCCATTCCCAGACCTGTCTGCGAGTACGTGACGGTGCCAAGCACTTCGATCCCGACGCGGTCCTTGTGCAGCCGCACGCGAACGGTCGAGCCGACCGGAAGCGGCATTAGGGTGTCCACGAAACAGCCGCCGGGACCCAGATCCGTCGTACGCGTGGAAAAGCAAGTGCCGGAGATGAGTTCGATTACTTCCGCCGATACCGTGATTTGATAACGGATCCCGTCGCGGCGGTCGACCGTGTCGGTAGCCGACACGGACAAAATGGTTTTGGACAAAGGCGCCAAAAGGCCTCCCGATCTGGCAAGCACAGAGTTGCCACGCCGAACATTGGTCACAGTATGGCCAGAGCAAACACACAAAACCAGACACGGCAATTGTGAGCGCCGAAACGGGCGCGCGCAAGAAGTTCAAAATCGAATCGTTCGGAAAGGGAACTGACCCAAGAACTGTACGAATGGACAGGTGGTCTCGGCGTCTATCTTTTGCCGAGGCGCGGAGAGCGACGGGATTGGGACCGTCCAAAGCGCGAGGGGAGCGACGTTACTCGCAGTTTTCAGGAAGCAGGTTCAGCTTTTGGGCAGCTTCGGAATTGCCTTTGCGCGCAGCGGCAGTCAGAAGGATTTGCGCTTGCAGGCAACTACGCGAGACTCCATCGCCTTGCAGATACAGAGCGGCTAGCGGAATCGCGGCATTCGTGTCGCCTTTTTCAACCGAGCGCCAAAGCCACTGTGCGGCCTCGGCGTGGTCGGCAGCGACGCCCGAACCAGTCAGATATTGCTGCGCGCGCCGAAACTCAGCCTGACCTGTGTCCGCCGCCGGATTCGTCACCGGAGATGCAGGACTCGCTGTGGCGGGTCCCGAATTCGCTGGGGGCAAGACGGGATTACGCTGTGAGTTTGGCGGCTGCGCGACGGGATGGGCCTGCGCAGCCGAGGAAGCTGGTGGAGCGGGCGTCAACTCTGGCGCTTGATGTTTTAATACAACCGTGGGAGAGGCGGCAGGAACGGTGGCTTCTCCCGATCCTTGAGCCTGTGGCGCCGGTGATTGTAACGGCGATTGGATGGGCGCGTTCGCTGTTGACTCGCCCGCGACGGCGTTGCCCAAGCGGATGATCGCGGCGCCAATTTGCTGCCGCCGCGAACGAAGATAGGGCACGCTGGCGACTGCGGCAATGACCAGGACGCAAATCACGATGACGGCGATTATGCCTGTGTGGCTGCGCTTCTCCTCGGGAGGCGTTTGCCCGGAAATCCACGGTGAGCGCGAGAAGAGTTCTCGCGTGTTTCGCGGCGGAAAAGCGGGCGACGGCGCGTCCGCCGGGGGTTGATGGACCTGCGGTACACTGGCCGTTTCCTTGTCGTGAGTTTCCGCGGATGTTCCTTGAGCGGACGCGACAGATGGCGACGAAGTCTCTTGCGGCTGGCGCTTCAGTGTATCGGTGATTTCGCGCGCGTCGGAAGGCTGCTTTGCCGGAGCACGGGGCTCAAGGTTGGGCGGGAACGGAGTCGGTAGACGTTCGATGATGGGATGTGGCTGAAGGATCGGTGCGGCCGCACCCACGATGACTTCTTGCTCGGCCGCGGACGTGATGTCTTGCAGCGAAGGCGTTGCGACGCCCGCCAGCCATTCGCGAAGAATGCTGCGAGAATCCTCGGGCAGCGCTGTGAATGTGGCGCCGCCGGAATTTCCGCTGGGACCGACCCAGGCAATGCGCGCTCGAGCGATGATGCGATACCCCGTGGCGATGGAAAACGAAAGGGTAACTTGGCGGGATTTCTCGACGCGCCCAACGGCCTGGAATCCGAGGCCATCCTCGCTGAGGTTGACGACGACGCCGCCATTTTCCGCGCCCATATCGAGAAACTCGGGCGCGTAAAGTTTCTGCCTTCGGTATTGCCGGCGTTCCATTTCCATGATGGCGGCTCGTTAGAAATCAGTAAGGCGATTTTGACACAAACGTTCCAGCAAGGGTGGGCTATCCAAGCAAACTAATTATAGGCCAATGCATTCAAAGGCTGCAAACACGAATCGGCTGTAAGGCCAGTTCCTTTCCACCAGACCGCAGAGCGCGGCCCGAATCCAAGCAAATTCGGTCGATTCGCCCACTTTCCGACAGAAACCAAGTATCTTCTCGTTCATTAGGGTGACAGTTTCACGCAGGTGTTAAGCAACGACGGAATTATGGAGCTAAGGCACGACAGCGGAACCGTCTTGCCTTCACTGCGTGGCGAGGGTAGGATAGGGGTTCTGCGCCGGCTGCAAATTCCTCCCAGGATGATTTCCGAAATGACTGGAGAGGGCAGGGTGCGATTGTGCCACGGGAAAAGCGAGAGACAGGCGAATGAAAGCGATTGCGGTGGTTGGCGCGCAGTGGGGCGATGAAGGCAAAGGGAAGGTAATTGACGTCCTGGCCGGGTCGTTCGATTACAGCGCGCGGTACGGCGGCGGACACAACGCCGGGCACACCGTGATTGTCAATGGCAACCGCTACATTCTGCAACTGATCCCGTGCGGAATTCTGCGGCCGGGGAAGAAGGCCATCATCGGCGCGGGCGTGGTGGTGGACCCGGCGGCGCTGGTGGCGGAACTCGACAGCCTAAGCAAAGCCGGCGTGGAGGTGGGCGGCAGGCTGTTCCTGAGCAATCGCGCGCACCTGATTTTCCCGTTTCATCGCGAATTGGAAAAAGCTTCAGAGGCGGCGCGCGGGCCGCATCGCATTGGAACCACGTCGCGTGGCATCGGGCCGGCCTACGAAGACAAAATGGCGCGGCGCGGGCTGCGGGTATGCGATCTGATGGCAACGGAACGATTCGAGCGGAAACTCGAACGCGATATCGAAGAGAAGGACGCGTTCAGCCGCGCGGCGTACGGGCAGGCGCTGGATACGGCGGAAATTCTGAAGACCTACCGCGCGCTCGGGGAGCGAATTCGGAGTTATGTGACGGATACATCGGCGCTGGTGAATCGGGCGCTGGCGAACGGCGAGTCCGTGTTGTTCGAGGGAGCGCAGGGAACGATGCTGGATATCGATCACGGAACGTATCCGTACGTGACGTCGTCGAGCGCGACCTCCGGCGGCGCGTGCACGGGATTGGGCGTAGCGCCAACGCGAGTCACGGGCGTGATTGGCGTCACGAAGGCGTACACGACGCGCGTGGGCGGCGGGCCGTTTCCGACGGAGATGCCCGACCTTGACGCCAAGGCAGTGCGCGACCGCGGAAATGAATATGGCGCCGTGACCGGAAGGCCGCGGCGGTGCGGCTGGCTTGACCTGGTGATGCTGCGCTACGCCGCGCAAGTGAACGGAATCGATTCCCTGGTGGTGACCAAGCTCGACGTGTTCGACACGCAGGCGGAAATTCAGGTGTGCACCGGGTATCGCTACAAGGGATCGAAGCTCGAGGAAATGCCCGGCGAAGTGGAAGTGCTGGCGGAAATCACGCCAGAATACAAAACGTTGCGCGGCTGGCAAAAACCGACCGAGCATATCCGCGAAGCGCATGAACTTCCGCAAGTGGCGCGCGATTATATGAAATTTATCTCCGACGCGCTGGGGATCGAGATTGGCATGATCTCGACGGGCCCTGAGCGCGACTCCACGATTATTCCCCCCGGAACGAAACTTGCTTCCTGGCTGTGAGCCGTTATGCTGTCGTTTGAAGACGCGCGGCGGAAGGTAATCGAAGCAGCCGCAGGCCTTCGGCGGATCCCCGCGAGCGAAGCAGTAAAACTTGAAAATGCGCTAGGCCGTATTCTCGCGGAGCGGATTGTCGCGGACCGCGATTATCCGCCGTTTGATCGCGCGACGCGTGACGGCTTTGCCGTGCGCGCAGCGGATTGCCGCGAGGCAGGCGCGAAACTGCGAGTGATTGGAGAAATTCGCGCGGGCGGAAAGTTTGTTGGCGCCGTGAACGCGGGAGAATGCGTTCAAATTATGACGGGAGCGGCGATGCCGCCCGGCGCGGATGCCGTGGTGATGATTGAGCACACGCGCGCCAGCGCGAAGCAGAATGAAGTAGTGATTGAGCGCGCGGCAGAGGCAGGAATGAACATTGTGCCGCGCGGAGCGGAATCGCGCGCGGGCGATCCGTTACTTGGCGTGGCGACGCGGATGGGTTACGCGGAAATCGCCGTGGCTGCGCAGGTGGGCCGCGGGGAATTGCGCGTTTATCGAAACCCTCGTGTGGCGATTCTTTCGACCGGCGACGAAGTTGTGGCGGTGGACGCGACTCCGGGGCCGCTGGAGATTCGCAACAGCAACGGAGCCTCGCTTGCGGCGCAGGCGAAGCTTGCGGGCACGGAGCCTGTGTTGCTTGGCCATGCGCCAGATCGCGCGGAAGAGCTCCGCAAAATGATTGCGCGCGGACTGGAAGAAGATGCGCTGGTGTTGAGCGGCGGCGTGTCGATGGGGAAGTACGATCTGGTCGAGGAAGTTTTGCGCGGACTTGGCGCGGATTTTTTCTT
>Ga0307372_10012605_pt1 | contig 11042 bp, 6 predicted proteins | sample OX1MG_FD_202533 | JGI IMG/M metagenome (GOLD analysis project Ga0307372, IMG submission 202533) | Soil microbial communities from Risofladan, Vaasa, Finland - OX-1 | ecosystem: Environmental > Terrestrial > Soil > Coastal area > Acid sulfate soil | place: Finland: Risofladan, Vaasa | collected...
TCGAGCGATTCGAGCGCGAAGCGCAATCTGCTTCAGCCCTCAATCATCCAAACATCTGCACAATTTTCGAGATTGACGAATGTGAAGGTCAGCCCTTCATCGCCATGGAACTGCTGAAAGGCAAAACATTGAAGCATCGCATCGCCGAGGGGCCGATAGCTCTCGATGCGCTGCTTGAAATTGCCATCCAAGTGGCGGACGCGCTGGACGCGGCGCATTCGGAAGGGATTATTCATCGCGACATCAAGCCGGCGAATATTTTCGTGACCGACCGGGGGCAAGCGAAGGTGCTCGATTTTGGATTGGCCAAAATCGAGGCGCGCGCGCCAGGGAATTCCATGACCGCGGGCATGACGCAGACACAAGAGGAAACGAATCTGACGAGCCCGGGCACGGCTCTCGGGACGGTTGCGTACATGTCGCCCGAACAGGCGCGCGGACGCGAGCTCGACGCACGCACGGATATTTTTTCGTTCGGCGTGGTGCTCTACGAAATGGCGACGGGCCGACAGGCGTTTACCGGAAGTACTTCGGCGGAGATTTTCGATGGAATTTTGAATCGCGCGCCCGTTTCGCCGGTGCGTCTGAATCCTGAAATCCCAGCTGAGATGGAGCGCATCATCAACAAAGCGCTCGAAAAAGACCCGGCTCTTCGCTATCAGCACGCATCCGATTTGCGCACGGACGCGCAGCGGCTGAAGCGCGATTCGGATTCCGGGCGGCGCGCTGCCAGCGGCATGGAGTCGTCTCCATCAATGGCGGCAACAGGGATTCCCGCGCCGGGGACACTTGGTGCCCACTCAAGTGGGTCGGTTCCCGCGGCCGCCATCGCAAGCGGAGCCGCGCGGACAAATGCGTCAGGATCTTCGGCGGTGGCCGCCGTGGCGCGCGAGCACAAACTGAGCCTGAGCGTAATCGTGATAATTGTTCTGGTTCTCGCCATGGCGGCAAGTTACGGGATTTATGCATTTCTGAGCCGCGTGCGGCCCGCACCGTTTCAAACTTTCAGCATCAATCAGGTGACGACATCGGGCAAAACCCTGCTCGCCGCCATCTCGCCGGACGGCAAATACATCCTGAGCGCACAGAACGACAACGGGAAGCAAAGCTTGTGGTTGCGCAACGTGCCGACCGCGAGCGATACGCAAATCGTCCAGCCCGCGGCCGTGTCGTACCAGAGTCTCGCATTTTCGCCGGACGGAAATTACGTTTATTTCCGCCAGGCGGAATCCAATGTCAGTACGGAATTCAATCTGTATCGCGCCCCGGTGCTCGGGGGGATGCCGCAGGAGATCGTTCGCGACATTGACAGTGGCGTGACGTTTTCACCGGACGGCAAGCGCATGGCATACATGCGCGCAAATGATCCGGAAGTTGGCAAATGGCGCCTGCTTACGGCGAATATTGACGGCGGCGACGAAAAGGTTCTCCAAATCGAACCGGGGCAGAATCCGCCGCAGTTTTTGGCGTGGTCATCCGACGGAAATGAAATCGCCGAAAGCCGGCTCCAGCCCGACAACGCTCTGGGTGGAATCGATGTGCTCGATGTGACCAGTGGTAAAGCGCGTTCCGTTGCTCGGTTCGATGACAAACGTGTATTCGAGTTGGCGTGGCTTCCTGACGGTCACGGATTGTTGATGTTGTACATCGCTAAGGGCATCGGTCGAGGGCAAATCGGATTCGTTTCCATTCCCGGTTGGAACTTTCAGATTATCACCCGGGATACGAACGCTTATCGGACACTCACGCTTTCGGCGGACGGCAAGAGCCTGGCCACGGTTCAGGCTAAGATCACGCGAGAACTCGATCTGCTTCCCGGTTCGGGGAGCCAGGAGAGCGCACCCAGCCAGGCGCTTGCGCAAGAGCAGCCAATCAACGGTTTCAACTGGGCGGCTGACGGCGTTCTGTTGCTCGAAGAAAAGGGCGAGATTGTGAAAATCGGCGCTGATGGGAGCGCAAGAAGAATGCTCATTAGCGATCCTGCGTTGCTGCCGTCCTTGGGGTCGGGCTGCGCCAACGGGCGCTACATCGTCTTCGCCGGTTTCTCGGGAAACTCGAACGTGAGGAACATCTGGCGCGCAGACGCGGACGGCTCGAACCTTGTTCAATTAACGAATGAAAAGAATGCCACGGAACCTGTCTGCTCCCCCGACGGAAAGAGAGTCTATTATCTGGATAACACTGCGGATCAGTTGATGAGCGTGCCGATTGGCGGCGGCCATGCGGAAATTGTTCAGGGATCCTCGATTCCAAATGGTATCTATGCCGGCGGCGCACCGGCAGTCTCCGGGGATGGCAGGCTGGTGGCGTTCCTAGCATCAGTGACGGATCCGGAAACGAGGAAAGGCGAGCAGAAGGTTGCGATCGTCAGTGTAAGTTCAGGAGTGAGCTCCCCGCTGCGCCTTCTGGAGCCCAATGCGAACATTGCAGGACCACCGGGACCAGAATTCACCCCGGACGGAAAAGCGGTGGCATACGTTGTGCGAGAAAATGGAGTGGATAATGTGTGGATCCACCCGCTCGACGGATCGAAGGGCCACCAGATAACGAATTTCAGCTCTCAACAAATTTTTGAGTTTCATTGGTCACCCGATGGCAAGACGCTGGGAGTCCGCCGCTTCCACACCGATTCGGACGTTGTGCTGCTGCATGATTCCGGGTCTTCACCGCAGTAGAGGAATCAGACCGCTCGCCGTTTGTGCCTTTCGCGCGTTCGGTCCTCGCGAACAACGCAATGCATGCACAGAAAAATGTGAATGAACAGAGAAATACTCGAAGTCAAGGATTTTCGTTCGACAAGAGCGGCAACTTTATACTGTGGAAAAACTGTGAATCACCTGTGAATGGTGCGCGCCGTGTTCGTTTAGTTTTCTCTTGCTCCTTTGCTTTTGTTTAGGCAGAATCCGCGCTCGTACTTAAACGGGTGCAGAGAGCTTGTAACTCCTCGGCAGCCTCGTGGTGGCACCGCGTGGGGCGGAAATTGTGCCACGAGACTGAATCATAGGACAGCTCGACAAAACCACCCTAACAGGGTAGGTTTTTCACAATATTTCCACGGGTGTGGGAATCGGCGGGGTCTTATTGCTACTGTGAATGCCTGGGACAAAATTCTCCAACACATGGAGCGGCGCGTTAACGCTCACAGTTTTTCCACGTGGTTTCGACCTACGCGTTTGGAATCGGCGGAGGATGGCCGCCTGCTGATTCGGGTTCCCACGGCAATATTCCGCAAACGCTTGACACAGACCTACGGCGACCTGCTGCAGGCGGTGCTTGCTGAGGTAGGCACGCCCGACGCGCGGCTAGAGTTCATTTGCGCGGAAAGTGAGCCGGGAAATGGTCCGGCGGCGCCGGCGCAAGCCAAGCTCGATTTCGATTCGGCGAACCACCAACTGAATCCGCGATATACGTTTGAAACGTTCGTTGTGGGCAGCAGCAACCAGTTCGCACATGCCGCGGCGCAAGCCGTGGCGGAGCAACCCTCGAAATCCTATAACCCGCTTTTCTTATACGGCGGGGTGGGCTTGGGAAAAACGCACCTGATGCATGCGATCGGGCACGAGATCAAGCGACGCAATCCCGCAGCGCGGCTGATTTACGTTAGCGCCGAAAAATTCACCAACGAGGTGATTGCGGCGGTGCGCTTTGACCGCATGGGCGCATTTCGCGATCGCTTCCGCACGATGGATATATTGCTGGTGGACGATATTCAATTCATTGCCGGCAAAGAACGGACGCATGAAGAATTTTTTCACACTTTCAACGCTTTGTACGAGCAGCAAAAGCAAATCGTGATTTCTTCTGATTGCCCGCCCAAGGAAATCTCCGCGATTGAAGAGCGGCTGCGTTCACGCTTTGAATGGGGGTTGATCGCGGACATCCAGCAGCCCGACCTTGAGACGAAAATCGCCATTTTGCAAAGAAAGGCGGAGAGTGAACAGGTCAAAATCGGCGAAGACGTCGCGGAATTCATCGCGCGGTCGATCAAATCGAATATCCGCGAGCTGGAAGGTGCGCTGATTCGGCTGTTGGCATATTCCTCGCTGACGGGGGTGGAGCTGAGCGTAGCGACGGCACAGCAAGTCTTGAAGAATTTGATCGATACGCAAGAAAAGAAAGTTTCCATCGAACAGATTCAGCGGCGCGTGGGCGAGCACTTCGGAATGCGCGGACAAGATTTAAAGGTCCGTAGCAATTCGAGGGAAATTGCATTCCCGCGCCAGGTGGCCATGTACATGGTGAAGCAGCTCACGTCGGCGTCGCTGCCGGAAATCGGACGTCAGTTCGGCGGAAAGCATCACACGACGGTGCTGCATTCAATTCATAAGATCGAGAACCTCCGCCACACCGATAAAGAATTGAACAAGACGATTAACAGGCTACTCGACTCGTTCGGATAGGGTTGAATGGATTTTCCGCAGGGGTGATTCCCGTGGCTTGTGAATTTCGCGTGAATTCATCATTTCTTGCCCCCGTGAACGAATTTCCTCGCTGGCGCACGAATGTCCACAAGCCTCAAGAAGCGGCAAGGTGAGCAAGTAAAGTGGCATGGCGGGATTTCCGAAGAATCCACAGGTGCGGCGGCTACTACGATATTTCCCTTGTTTATTCAAATAAAGAAAAGAAGTAAAGTACAGCGCAGCAAAACGCAGCCTACGAGGAAAACGCGCGATGGAATTTAGTGTAAAGAGAAGCGATTTGCTCGATGAGTTGGATTTGACGCAAGGCGTGATCGAGCGCAAGACGACGATTCCCATCCTTTCGCACCTTCTTTGCGAGGCGAAAGGCAATCGTCTGCTCATTACGGCCACGGACCTTGAATTGAGCATTCGCACGTCGTGTGAAGCCAAGGTGAAGAAAGAGGGTGCGGGCACGATTCCCGCAAAGAAACTGCTTGATTTGGTACGGCTGCTTCCCGAAGGCGAAATTCGCTTTAAGTTGCTTGACAACCACTGGGTGCAAATTGTTTGCGACCGCAAGTCGTACAAGATGGTCGGCATGTCGAAAGAGAATTTTCCGGCGCTTCCCGAGTTTCCCCACACACTTGTTAAGCTGCCGGCAAAGCTTTTCTCGAGCCTGATCTCAAAGACAATCTTCGCGATTTCACAGGAGGAGTCGCGGTACACGCTGAATGGCGCGCTCGTCGTGTTGAATCCCAGCACGCTGACAATGGTGGCGACCGACGGGCACCGGCTGGCCATGGTGGAAATGAGCCACAAACTCACGGGACTGCCGGGAGAAGTTCGCGTCCTGGTGCCAAAGAAGGCGATGACGGAAGTGCAGCGATTGTGCGGTCAAGTGGATGATGATGCAGAAATGGAATTTGCGCAGGATGAAAGCCACCTCTTCTTTCAGTTCGGAGGGCGCTTGCTGACGTCTCGTAAACTGACGGGGACGTTTCCGAATTACGAGGCCGTGCTGCCGCGCGAGGTCAACAAGACCGTCGTGCTCGAGCGCACTGAACTGCAGGACGCGTTGCGCCGCGTTTCGCAGCTCGCCGACCAGCGCTCGCACGCGGTAAAGTTCATGCTGGCGAAAGAAGGTGTTGAAATTTCGGCCTCAAGTCCGGAATACGGCGAAGCGAAAGAAGCCATTGAAAAGGAATTCAAGGGCGAGCCGATTAGCATCGGGTTTAACGCGCAGTACCTTCTTGACTTTCTTTCGGCGGCAGCAGACGGGCCAATCTCCGTCGAATTGAAAGATGACCAGTCGGCTGGGCAGTTGCGTCCCCTGGCCGACGAATCTTGCCGCTACCGCTACGTCGTCATGCCCATGCGCATCTGAAACGTCCAACGCTCATTGCCGCTGCACAGCCGTTTCACTAAGATCTACTGTACCGCCCGCATCGAACATTTCCACACCCAAACTTCTCAAAAAAGATCGCTGCCTGACCGTGAGGACAGGGGATTTGTTGAGGACACACGCGCTAGGATGAAGCCACCTAACGGCTAATTGCGCTTAGGCTAGAGGAGGCATGGGACCTCTGCGGACGCGTTTCTCTGAAAGATTTACTTTGTGAGGCGCGCTACAGAAGAGGGCAGGGTGTCGATGAAATTCAGTTTTAATTCTGGGCCTTCGGCAGAAGAGGCCGAGAAAACGGCCGCGGTCGAGGAAGAATCGAAAGCCGCAACGACGCTCAATTATTGGTGCCGGAAATTCGGCGACCCAGAATTGGACGAAATCGTCGAGGACCACCGCGCATGGGTGGAATCGCGCGGCGAGGCGGGCAGAAAAGCTGATCTCATCGGCGCAAATTTCGAAGGCGTCGATTTGATGGGCGCTGAGCTGCCCGGCGCAAACCTGCTGCGTGCCAACCTGAAAGGCGCCGATCTACTGCTTGCCGATTTGCGCGGCGCGTGCCTGATTGAAGCGGACCTGAGCGAAGCGAACCTCGTCAGCACAAATTTGCGCGGCGCGAGTTTGGCGGGCGCGAATTTGGTTAATGCCACGGGCCTGGTGGCGCGGCAACTTGCGGGCGCGAGCCTTTTCGGCGCGGAGTTGCCCGAATCGATTTATCCTTTTGAAGGACTCGTAAAAATCGCGGCGGTGTCCAGAATTCTACGCGTGCTTCTGGTGGCGATGACGACCGTATGCGCTCTTGTGTGGCTGATCGTTGCCAGAACGAAGGACGTGCAACTCCTCCGAAATTCACCTGCAGTAGGCAATGCAATGCCCACGCTCGCTTTTTACTTGATTGCGCCGCTACTACTCGCAGGGGCCTACATCGGTTTCCATTTCTTTTTGCAACGATTGTGGGACGCCCTCGGCGAGTTGCCGGCCGTTTTTCCGGACGGCCGAAGGATTGCGGAGTATGTTCCGGCTTCAGTGATCGCCCTCGCGCCAGCGCGGATCGACGAACTGGATGCGGAGCGGGCATCCCTGCGTTTTTTGCAGCGCATAATTTCGAAGCTGGTGGCTTATTGGATGATTCCGGCGACACTTGTTTTGTTGTGGGCGCGCTACCTGACGGAACAGGACTTGCGCGGCAGCCTGCTGCAAATATTTTTCATTTTGCTCGCGGCGGCGATGAGCGGATTTCTGCCGGGTAACGCGACCAGCATATTTGCGCCCTTGCGGCGCGATCCGAGCGAGGCGAAACAATTCGCAACACCCTGGCAAAGTGGTCGGTTCACGACCCTGACGCTTGGTGCTTGTTTGTTTTTGCTAGTGCTTTCCATCGGCGCCATTTTGGGGGCTCCACATGGAAATGGACGCGCGCCGGAATTGAGCCCATCCAATTTTCGCCGATGGACCGCCGACATTTTCTGGCTCGTGGGTTACGATCCATACCCCGACGTTACGGGCGCGCGCATTTCCACGGCACCGGCGGGTTGGTCCGGAAAGGATGAGGATTTAAGACTGGTGAAGGGTGCGCGGCTGAACTATGCGAGCTTACGCTACGCACAGGGATCCCGCGCATTCTTCGCCAATGCATGGATGCAGAATGCCGATTTGCATGGCGCATACTTTTCGCAGGCTGATTTTCGTGGCGCGAATCTGGAACACGCGAATTTCGATTCGGCGGTTCTGGATCAGGCAAACTTGGCGGGTGCGGACCTTGCATACGTTTCATTGACCGGCGCCATTCTGGTAAACACAAGGTTCGACGGGGCGAATATGTACGGCGCCAAGTTGATGTATGCGCAACTCGAGCGCGCGAACCTTGAGAAAGCGGATCTGCGAAACGCCGACCTGGATAACACCGAAGTGAATCAAGCGGATTTTCGCGGCGCGTATCTTGGATCCGCGAAATTCTCGGACGCAAAACTCGAGAACACTATATTTAACGGAGCGTTCCTTGATACTGCGAATTTTCGCGGCGCTGACCTACGCAGCGCGGTTTTTCTAGGAGCAATTCTCGGTGGGGCTGAATTGAATGGTGCGAATCTGGACGATGCTGATTTTCGCGGCGCGCTCGCGATTTCCGCCGCGCAGATTTGCTCGGCAGCGAGCCGGCACGGGCTCCAGATGGACGCGAACATTGAGCAACAAGTCACGGCTCTCTGTGGCGGCGCGCACTAAGAATTGCGCGCTCCGAGCAATCCTGAGACAGGCTGGATTGACCATTGAAGAGTTTTTGGAGTTGCTGTAGAGCCGAGATTGTGATTCTTGTGTGAGGTTATTTGGTTTTAGGGATTGGCGTTGCGGGCTGGTCGGGGCGAGCGAATTCGAAGATACCGTGTGGATCGTCGGCGAGTAGCAAGCGATGCGGTTCGACGAGGATTGACGTCGCCGCCAAATCTTCACCACTGGTTGTGAGCGTGCGATATTTGCCAATGCGGTTCCCGTCCTTATCAAACTTCATTAAATCGTCGCCCAGCGCAACCCATACTTCCTGCGTCGCAGGATCGACGCCGATCGCATTGATCACCTTTTGCAACTCAGGCGTCGTATTCTGCTGATCGAGCCGATAAATAGCGCGACGCATCGCCTGCGCCGTTGGATAGATATCGATCGTCTTGAGCGAAATTTGGTACGCGCTATAGCCGAACGCATCGTATTTGCGGACGGTCGGTTCGGGCATGTAGCTGAACGCATAGTAGATGTGACTTGCAGGATCGCTGGCGAGGCGTCCGATATTGAGCAAGCGATTCAGTTGCGCATGCTCGGCCAAGTCGGAGAGATCGCCGAATTCGCGCAGATCCTTGCCGGTCATGCCGTAAACCGTGACAAGCTCGCCGGACTTCATGGCAGCCACAGCGATTTCGCCGGTGGGCAGCGCGACAACCGAGGTGGGCGCCTCCACCGGAATGGACAGCGCGAGCCTGCCATCGTGCGTGTAAACCTTCACCGCATTGGCGCCGCGATCCGCGACGTAAACACGGCCCGAAGCGTCCACGTCCATATCTTCGCCATAGACAATTGCTGCCGGGCCAGTCGGCTCCTTGGGAATTTGCCCGAGGAAAGTGTTGTCGGCGGCGTAAACCTGTACGGCTGGATCTGTTGTCGAAAGGAAGTAGTAGTGACCTGAGGCGTCATGCCTGATTGCTTTGATGCCCGGGCCAACGTCGGGAAAAAGCCGCGCACGCGCCGTAATTTCGATCTCCATGTCGTTGTCTTGCGCGCGAGAATTGCCGGGCGCCAGAAAGAGAAGCGCCGCGCAGGCAACAATGGCTGCTACCGCGGCAATTACGGCTTGGCTGGGACGAGTTTTCATGACCAAGAGTTATACACGGCGCGTACGGTCAAATGAGATGCACAGGGGCGCGTTTAGGGTTTACGCGCAGTACGCAATTATTCGGCGCGGAACACGAGAGGCTCGATGGAACGAGCGTGCCCGGAGGTTTCATCCACGTCAATACGCACAGCGTGCATCTGCACATCGCCCTCGGCCACTTCAAAGCGCGCGGGGAGCCCTTTCAGGAAGCGTTCGATGATGCCTTCCTTGCCCATGCCGATAATTGAATCGTGCGGTCCGGTCATACCGACATCGGTGATAAAAGCCGTGCCCTTGGGCAGCACGTGGGCGTCTGCCGTGGCGACGTGCGTGTGCGTGCCGACGACGGCGGAAACCTTGCCATCCAGGAACCAGCCCATGGCCTGTTTCTCGGAAGTCGTCTCTGCATGCATATCCACCAAAATCACTTTCACTTCGGCAGGCACGCGGGCAAGTTCACGCTCCGCGGCGCGGAACGGGCAGTCGAGGGGAGTCATGAACGTGCGTCCCTGCAGATTCAACACCGCGTAGCCCACCCCGTCGCGTGACGTGCCAATGTAAAGCCCGCTCCCCGGCGCGCCGGGGGGGAAATTCGCCGGACGCAGCAGCCGGGGCTGATGAGGCAAATAGTCAAAAATTTCCTTGCGGTCCCAAATGTGATTTCCGCCGGAAAGCACTTCTGCACCCGAGGCGAAAAGATCGTCGGCTAGCCGCGGCGTGACGCCAAAACCAGAAGCGGCGTTTTCGCAATTCACAATGGCAAGATCGATCTGTTGCTGCGCGATGATATCCGCGAGGTGGTCGTGCACAATGCGCCGGCCGGGCGAGCCTACGATGTCTCCTACAAAAAGAATTCGCATGAGCTAGAAGTTGGATGCTAGAGGTTGGAGGCCAGGAAAGACAACCAAAATGTGCAAAATCCTTTCCTCGTGGCAGCCGCCCAAAAAAGACGGAGCGGTCCACTTCGCCGTACGCAGCTAGGCCCCTGAACCCCTGATCTAAGTGGGCGCCCAACGCCTGCCTTCAGGCTTTCCCGGCTCGATTGCTCGAGAGAGGACATGCACACCGGCAGGACGACAAGGACTCCCGGGGTTTCAGTGTTGGTTCAAAGTAGCCATCGCGGCGAAACGCGCTTCGCAGGCCAACTCCGCAATTCATTATAAGCGGGCACAGCGGAAATGGCGAATTCTACCGGAATCACACCCGCAAGACATCGCCGTCGCGGGCGATGGCGCGGCTTCAGTGCGAACTTTCGAGTGCCCTTTCGACCAGATTCACGCACTTCTCAACGCGCTTTCGCAGCGGTCCTTCGAGCTCTTCCTGTCGCCGTCGCAGCGCAAAAAGCTCATCCGCGATGTTCAGCGAAGCGAGCACAGCCAGCCGGGTTGAATCCACCTGCCGCGTGGCTTCAGCGACCGTGCGCATTTTCTCATCGACGAACGACGCCAGTTGGCGAAGATGCGATTCGTTACCTTCCGCCTGCACGTTATATGTCTGGTCGAAAATTTCAATTTTCATCTAGCGCCTCCGCGGGCAGGTGAGGCCATTTTGGGGCATCGTTGCACGCAAGGCAAGCCTGACCGTGATGATTCGCGACGATCAAATCGAATGATCAAAGGGCGGAGCCGCAAGGTTTGCTTAGAATGGAATGCAAATCGAGGCAGCGCTCAGACGCGAAGAATCATTACTTCCGTGGATTTAATTAAGGCCGCAACCTTGTCTCCTGTGGTTAGACGCATTTCGCGCACTGCGTCAGCGGTGACGATCGAGGTGATGTGCTGCTCGCCGATCGACAATGTGACTTGCGCCATCAGGCCGCTCGTTTTGATGTCAACTACGCGTCCGATGAGTTGATTGCGTCCGCTGATTCTCCGAAACGTTGTGC
>Ga0307372_10012607_pt1 | contig 11041 bp, 7 predicted proteins | sample OX1MG_FD_202533 | JGI IMG/M metagenome (GOLD analysis project Ga0307372, IMG submission 202533) | Soil microbial communities from Risofladan, Vaasa, Finland - OX-1 | ecosystem: Environmental > Terrestrial > Soil > Coastal area > Acid sulfate soil | place: Finland: Risofladan, Vaasa | collected...
ACGCTGCTGGCGCAGGAGTACCCGGGAGAGTTCACGGTGGTGCTGGTGGACGACGAGAGCAGCGACGGCACCGCGCAGGTGGCCGTCGGCCTGAGCAAGCGGCCGGGCGCGGGCGCGCGGCTGCGGGTCGTCTCCGGCGCACCCCCTCCTCCTGGCTGGGCCGGAAAGGTGTGGGCCATGGCGCAGGGACTGCGGCACGCGGGCGACGCGGAGTACGTGCTGTTTACCGACGCCGATATCGCCTATGCGCCGGGGATCGTCACCGCGCTGGTCCGCTCGGCACAGGCAACCGGTCACGCGATGGTGTCGCAGCTGGCGTTGCTGCGGACGCAGACGTTCGCCGAGCGGCTGCTGATCCCGGCCTTCGTCTATTTCTTCGCCCAGTTGTACCCGTTCCGGCGGGTGAACCGGCGGACCTCGCGCACCGCCGCGGCGGCGGGCGGCTGCATGCTGGTACGGCGCGAGGCCCTGGAGAAGGCGGGCGGGCTCGAGCCGATCCGCGGTGCCCGCATCGACGATGTCGCCCTCGGCGGCTTGCTGAAACGCGGGCCGGAACCGGCCGGCTGCTGGCTCGGGTTCAGCACCGGGGTGGTCAGCTGCCGCGAGTACACCGGCGTGGCGCAGGTGTGGGACATGGTGGCGCGCAGCGCTTACACGCAACTGCGTTACTCCCCCGCCGCGCTCGCCGCCACGGTGGTCGGCCTGGCCTGGATCTACCTGCTCCCGGTCGTAGCAGCGGCCGGCGGCCTGATGCTGCTGGCCGGCGGTGACCGGCCGGCCGCCTGGCTGGCCGCCACGGGACTGGCCGGCTGGGTCATCATGTCGGCCACCTACGTACCGATTCTGCGGCTCAGCGGGCTGTCCGGCCTGCGGGCGCCATGCCTGCCGCTGATCGCCGTCCTCTACACCGGCATGACCGTCAGCTCAGCCTGGCGGCATCACGCCGGCCGAGGCGGCGAGTGGAAGGGGCGTACTATCTAGCCAGCACCAGGCGGTCAGCACCAGGCGGCTAGACCTCGAAAGCTTCCGGCGGCGGGCAGGAGCAGACCAGGTGCCGGTCGCCGTAGGCGCCCTCGATCCGCCGGACTGGCGGCCAGTACTTGGACCGGCGGTCACCGCCGGCCGGGTAGGCCGCCTCGGTCCGGCCGTAGGGGTGCTCCCAGGAGTCGGCGAGCAGCATCGACGCGGTGTGCGGCGCATTCTTCAGCGGGTTGTCCTTGGCGTCGGACTCGCCGGCCGCTACCTTGGCGATCTCGCCGGCGATCGCGATCATCGCGTCGCAGAACCGGTCAAGCTCGGCCAGGTTCTCACTCTCGGTCGGCTCCACCATCAGCGTGCCGGCCACCGGGAACGACATCGTCGGCGCGTGGAAGCCGTAGTCGATCAGCCGCTTGGCGACGTCCTCGGCGGTAATCCCGGTCTGGCTGGTGATCTGCCGCAGGTCGAGTATGCACTCGTGCGCGACCAGGCCGCCTTGGCCGGCGTACAGGACAGGGAAATACGCACCGAGCCGCCTGGCCACGTAGTTGGCGTTGAGTATCGCGACCTGAGTCGCCCTGCGGAGCCCGTCGCCGCCCATCATCGTCAGGTACGCCCACGAGATGGGCAGGATCCCGGCCGAGCCGAACGGTGCCGCGGCGACCGGCCCGGTCCGCAGTTCGGCCGGCACCTCGCCCGTCGTGGCACCCGCGACCGCGATGTCGGGCAGCATGGGATGCCTGGGCAGGAACGGCGTCAGGTGCGCCCGCACCGCCACCGGGCCCACGCCGGGGCCGCCGCCGCCATGCGGGACGCAGAACGTCTTGTGCAGGTTCAGGTGTGACACGTCCGCGCCGAAGGTGCCCGGCTTGGCCAGCCCGACCAGGGCGTTGAGGTTGGCACCGTCGACATAGACCTGACCGCCGGCCGCGTGCACCGTCTCGCACACCTCGCCCACGGTGGACTCGAACACCCCGTTGGTCGACGGATAGGTCAGCATGATCGCCGCGACCGTTCCGGCATGCAGGTCCAGCTTGTCCCGCAGGTCACCGAGGTCGATAGCGCCGTCGGACCCGCACTTGACCACGACTACCTTCAGGCCGGCCAGCGCCGCGGACGCCGCGTTCGTGCCGTGTGCCGACTCGGGGATCAGGCAGATGGTCCGCCGCGGCTCGTTCCTCGACCGGTGGTACTGCCGGATCGCGAGCAAGCCGGCCAGCTCGCCCTGCGACCCCGCGTTCGGCTGCAACGACACCGCGTCGTAGCCGGTGATCTCGACCAGGGCATCTTGCAGTCCGGCGATCAGCTCGTAGTACCCGGCGGCCTGGTCGGCCGGCGCGAACGGATGCAGGTCGGCGAACTCGGGCCAGCTGATCGGCTCCATTTCCGCGGTCGCGTTGAGCTTCATGGTGCACGAGCCGAGCGGGATCATCGACCGGTCGAGCGCGATGTCGAAGTCCGAGAGCTTGCGCAGGTAGCGCAGCATCGAGGTCTCGCTGCGATGGACGGTGAAGACGGGGTGGGTGAGGAACGGCGACGTGCGGCGCAGGCTGTCGGGAATCGCCGTCAGACCGGCCGGGGCCGCTACGGCCCGCCCGGCGATCGCGGTGGCGACCTCGGCGAGGTGCCGGTCCGTGGTGGTCTCGTCACAGGCGACCCGCACCACGTCCGGCCCGGCCAGGTACAGGTTGTAACCGGCGGCGCGGGCCCGGCGGACCGCGTCGGCGGCTCCGCCCGGCACGAGCACGCTGAGGGTGTCGAAGTACGCCTGATGTTCGGTTGCCAATCCCGCGTCGGCCAGCGCGGCGGCGAGGCCTGCCGCCTTGCCGTGCACGCGCTGCGCGATCGCGGCAAGCCCGTCAGGTCCGTGATAGGCCGCGTACATCGCGGCGATGACCGCGAGCAGGACCTGCGCGGTGCAGATGTTGCTCGTTGCCTTTTCCCGCCTGATGTGCTGCTCACGCGTCTGTAGTGCGAGCCGGTAGGCGGGATGGCCGTCGGCGTCGACCGAGACCCCGACCAGCCGCCCGGGAAGCTGGCGCTTCAGCTGGTCGCTGACGCAGATGTAGCCGGCCTGCGGGCCGCCGAAGCCCATCGGGACGCCGAACCGCTGAGTGCTGCCGATCGCGATGTCAGCGCCGAGCTCGCCTGGCGGCGTCAGCAGGGTGAGCGCGAGCGGGTCGGCCGCGACGGCGGCATGCGCGCCGCGCTCCCTGGCGGCGGCGATCACCGGCCGCAGGTCCCGCAACTGGCCGCTGGCACCGGGGTACTGCAGCAGGATCCCGAACAATTCTCCGGCCGGCTGTGCCTCGATCAGCTCGGGCGTCAGCTCGCCGGTCACCAGTTCGAAGCCCAGCGGCTCGGCTCTGGTCGCGAGCACCGCGAGGGTCTGCGGCAGGCAGTCAGCGTCGGCCAGGAAGATCCGGCCGCGGCCGGCCGCACGGTGCGCCAGCGTCATGGCCTCCGCGGCGGCGGTCGCCTCGTCGAGCATGGACGCGCCGGCCACCGGCAGCCCGGTCAGGTCCTCGATCATGGTCTGGAAGTTGAGCAGCGCCTCGAGCCGGCCCTGCGAGATTTCCGGCTGGTAGGGCGTATAGGCGGTATACCACGCCGGGCTCTCCAGGACGTTCCTGCGGATCACCGGCGGCGTGATCGTGCCGTAATAGCCGAGCCCGATCATCGAGCGCACGACCTGGTTCTTGGCGGCGATGGCGCGCAACGCGGCCAGCGCCTGCTCTTCGGGCAGCGGGGCGGGCAGGCCGAGCGGCTTGCTGATCGCGAGCCCGGCAGGCAGGGCCGCGGCAGTCAGCTCGTCCAGTGATGCATAACCGGTCGCGGCCAGCATCTGCTGCTGGCCTGCCTGGTCTGGGCCGATGTGCCGGCTCGCGAAGTTCACGTCAGGCTCCTGGAGTCGGGTTGGCTGCGGTCGGTCGGTACCGCACGCTCCCCCTCTGTCGCCCGTCACGACTCCAGAGCCGCCTGTCCCGTCCGGTCCTTGCTGCCTGAGAGGTTCCGGGGAGGTTGCCCCTTCGGCGCCACGCGCTGCGCTGCGCTGCGCGCGGACTCTCCCGGACGGTTTCGCTGGCTGGCACCGAGCCTACCCGAGCCCGGCGGCACCGTCCTAGCCGGGCCGTCCTAGCCGGTCCTGCGGGCCCTGCGGTGCGCCAGTTCGTCAGCGCTGGACGCCCCCTGCCCAGAACCGGAAGCTTCCTCCCCGCTGTCCGGGGGGAGTTCGGCGAGCGAGCCTTCCACTTCCTGCCAGACCCGGCCGAGCGCGATCCCGAAGACGCCTTGGCCGCCTTGGAGCAGGTCGACCACCTCGTCGGGCGAGGTGCAGGCATACACGCTGACGCCGTCGCTCATCAAGGTCACCTGCGCCAGGTCGGTCGTCCCGTGCTCACGCAGGTAGCTGACGGCCGAACGGATCTGCTGGAGCGAGATTCCGGTGTCCAGCAGCCGCTTCACCACTCGCAGCACCAGGATGTCGCGGAAGCCGTACAGCCGCTGCGAACCCGAGCCGCGCGCTGGCCGGACGCTTGGCTCGACCAGGCCGGTCCTGGCCCAGTAGTCCAGCTGCCGGTACGTGATGCCCGCGGCAGCGCAGGCGGTCGGCCCGCGGTATCCGACGTCCTCGACGGGCAGCACAAGCTCGTCGTCGAACAGCAGCCCCTGCTCCCCGGCACGATGCGCCGCGGCGCGGCGCCCGCGCTCGTGATCGCCCTTGCTTACCGGCACGCCCACCTCCAGCCCGGCCACCCCGGGCTCGGCACCTGCTGGCGGCTCTGCGGTCCCAGATGCGACGTCACGAGGTGCACGTTTCGCACGTTAGGCCCGTGCGCGAGCGTCGTCAACGATCTCGCCCGGCGCGTCGGGATCCCGGCTAGGTCGCACTGGCCGGCTACGTCGCACTGCCGAAGTCTTCTGGCGTGATGTTGTCGAGAAACTCGCGGAACTTCTCGACCTCATCTTCCTGCTCGTCCGGAATGGACACGCCGGCCTCGTCCAGGATCTCGTCGTGCGCGAAGATCGTCGTGCCGGTGCGCAGCGCGAGCGCGATCGAGTCCGACGGCCTGGCGCTGACGCTCGTGCCGTTGGAGAAGACCAGGTCGGCGAAGAAGATACCGTCCCGCAGGGCGGTGATGTTGACGCTGGTCAGCTCGATCTTCATCGCCTGAAGGATGTCGCGCATCAGGTCGTGCGTCAGTGGCCGGGCCGGAACCATGCCTTGCTGCGCGAAGGCTATGGCTGTCGCCTCCATCGGCCCGATCCAGATCGGCAGGTAGCGCTCACCGCCGGTCTCCTTCAGCAACACGATGGGCTGGTTCGCTGGAATCTCGACGCGGACGCCGACGACCTCCATCTCCTTCACCGCGACTCCGTCCTCACCTGCGCCTCATGTCAGTGTTGTTCCCCGCCAGCTGCCCGGCACTCCCTTGTCAACGTACACCCCTCGCCGCCGTGGGCGGGCACCCGCTCAAACCCTCCGGCTCTGGTAGTTCGTCACCGGGCAGGCCGGCCTCGGTCAGCGCCGACTCCAGCATCGCGCGGTGCAGCCGGAGCAGCAGAACGGCGATCTCCCGCGCCGTCCGGCCCGCCGCGGTCCTGGCCTGCGGGCGGCGCTGCCGCAGCACCGGCCCGACGAGCTGCTCGATGAGCGCGACGTCGCGGCCGGCGGCGGTGCCCACCGTGCGCAGGTTCCTCGCCTGGACGCCGTAGGACGCGAGCGCGGCGACCGTGGTGGCGACGTCCACGGCATCCTGTCCGTACAGCCGCCCGACCCGGCGGACCAGGCCGTGTGCCTCAAGCTCGGCGAGCTGGCCTTCGTCGATGCCCGCGGCGTCCAGCAGTTCCCGCCTGCCGACCATCTCGGACCGGTCCGCGGCCGGCGGCCCGTGCCGCTCGTGCGCGCCGTGCTCAAGGCGTTCCTTGATCACGCGCAACGGGAGGTACTGGTCCCGCTGCGCGGTCAGGATGAACCGGAGCTGGTCCAGGTCCGCTGGGCTGAACCGCCGGTATCCGGACGGCGATCGGGCCGGGCTGATCAGTCCTTCTGATTCGAGGAAGCGAATCTTAGAAACGCTTATGTCGGGAAATTCCGCCCGAAGCTCGACAAGCACCTCGCCGATACCGAGGTACGAGCGCGCGAACGATGCGTTCATACCGCCCTTGCGCCTAGCCCGCGCTCTCGGCGTGCGATAGGCGGCCCTGGAGGAACACCATGCGGAACTTCCCTATCTGGACCTCGTCGCCGCCGTGCAGCGCGACTTCTTCGATCCGTTCCCGGTTCACGTAGGTGCCGTTGAGGCTGCCCACGTCGCGGACGGCAAACCTGCCGCCCTGCCGGTAGAACTCGGCGTGCCGCCGCGAGACCGTCACGTCGTCGAGGAAGATGTCGCTATCTGGCCTGCGGCCGACCTCGGTGATCTCGCTGTCGAGCAGGAACCTGCTGCCCTCGTTGGGGCCTCGCCTAACCACGAGAAGCGCGGTATTCGGCGGCAGGCCTTCGACGGCCAAGGACTCCGCCGCTGCCTCCTCGCCGGCATCGGCCTCGGCGGGTTCGACACCGGTGAAGATCATGGAAGTGGTCTCGCCCGAGGTCGCCCGCTCCGTGGCTGCCGATCTCGTCAGCGGCGAGCCGCACTGGGAACAGAAACGAGCACTTTCGGGATTGGCCTCTCCGCACCTAGCGCAGTAGACGCTCGGCATCTGACCGCCAGGCCTCCCGTTCGCCGGTCGCGTTGCGCTGCCGGAATGGACGTCGCGCTGCCCGCCCGATTCCGGTGTCCACGCTACCTGCGGTTGTGACCGCTGGTCCATCCGCCACGCATCGCGTCCCGAATAGTCAGGTACGCTGCCCGGCGCCGTCTGGGCGGTGCCGGATTCCCGGCGTGACCGGCCGGACGAAGCCGCAGCCGCACCCGCTCGCTTGCGACGCCTCCGCCAGATCACGCTGCACACCTCCGACCCCGGACCCGCTCCACAGACAACCGTCACTTATACCACGGTAATTGTCTCATGCGCAGGTTGCGCGGCGTCAGCCTTCGGCCTGACCCGTACCGGTCGTCGAAGTCGATCCGCGCCGTTCCCTGCCGGTTTGCTCTACAATGCCAGCCCATTCGTCCAGCAGGGCCTGTGCGGCGTCCGGGTCCGCTGCCTCGGCCCACAGATGCGTGATCGCCTTGGCCGTGTCGGGCAGGATGAGTGCCCAGCCGCCGTCCGGCTCGATCACCCTGACCCCGTCTGTGGTATCGATCTGCCGGCCGGCCGCTGCCTCGACGATGCCGCGCATGACGCTGCCCTTGGCCGCCCACGGCGTGGGCACCGAGCGCTTCAGCAGGTGCGCGACCGGGATCCGCGCGTGGATCTGGCTGAGCGTCAGCCTCGTCCTGGCCACCAGGCCGATCAGCCTGGCGAAGGCGGCGATGCCGTCGATCGACCGGGAGAATTCAGGGACGACAAAGCCGCCCCGGCCGTCGGCGGCGAAGATGACGTCGGCGCCGGCGGTCGCCTCGTACAGGCCGTGCGGAGAAGTGGGCGTCCAGCCCACTTCCACGCCGTGGTAGCGGCACACGTCCTGCGCCACGCGGGTGGTGGTGACCGGCAGCACCACCCGGCCGGTGCGCCGCTCGGCCGCTACCAGGTCGAGCACCACGAGCAGCGCACGGTCGTCGCTGACCAGGGCACCCTTGTCGTCGATCAGCATGATCCGCTCACCGACCGGGTCGAACCTGACGCCGAACGCGGCACGGGAGGAGTAGACCAGTTCGGCCAGCCGGTGCATGTCGGCCCGCACCTGGGCCAGCGACTGGGTGGGCGTCGCCTCGTCCAGCCGGTTGTTCACGGTGAGGACGTCCACGCCGATCCTGCCGAGCAGGCCAGGCAGCACCAGCGACGCGGTCCCGCCCGCGCAGTCCACCACCACCTTGAGGTTGGCTTCCCTGACCCCGGTCATGTCCACCTGGCGCAGCAGGTCGCCGGTATAGGCCTCGATCACCCGCGGCGGATAGGTGAGCTCGGCGATCTCACCGGGGAACGCCCGCCGGTACTCCTGCCGGGAGAAAACGCGCTCCAGCTTGCGCTGTACCGCCTCGGACAGGTCGGCGCCGTGCTCGTCCAGGAACATGATGTCGATTGACTGCGGGTCCTCCGGCGTGGTGCGCAGCGCGATCCCGCCGCTGTACTCACTGCGGGCCGTCTCGAACCTGGCGACCGGCAGGGGCTGCGCTTCGAGGTCCACCACGTTGATCGCGCTCGCGTTCAGCGCGCCGTGCACCGCGCGCTTGAGCGCCCTGGCGGCACGGGAGACGTCACGCGAGGTGGTGACCGCCGAGCCCTTCTTCAGCGTGGTCGCGTAGGCGCTGGCGAGCCGCACGCACAGCTCCGGCGTGATCTCCACGTTGACCAGGCCGGACACGCCACGCGGGCCGAACAGCGTGCGCTGGCCGCGCGATTCCCAGATGACGCTGGTATTGACGACGGCGCCTGCCTCGATCGTCTTGAACGGGTAGACCCGCACCCCGGCGGAGATGTACGCCTCGGACTCGATCACGCATTCGTCACCGACGACGGCGCCTTCCTCGATCCTGGCCGAGGCCATCACGTCGGTGTTCTTGCCGATCACGCAGCCGCGCAGGGTCGCGCCCACGCCGACGTAGACGTTATTGTGCACGACCGCGCGGTGCAGGAACGCGCCCTCCTTCACCACCACGTTGCTGCCGACCACGGTGAACTCACGTAGCTGCGCGCCCGCTTCGATCTTGGCGTAGTCGCCGATGCACAGCGGGCCGGTCAGGATCGCGTCAGGATCGACTTCCGCGCCCTCGGCCACCCAGACGCCCGGCGATACCTCGAACCCGTCGATGTCGGCCCTAACCTTGCCCGAGAGCACGTCGGCCTGGACCCGGTGGTAGGCCTCGTGGGTGCCGACGTCCTCCCAGTACCCGTCGGCGACCCAGCCGTAGACCGGGGCACCGCGGTCGAGCAGCTTGGGGAACACGTCCGCGGACCAGTCGACCACCTCACCGGGCGGAACCAGCTCGAGCACCTCGGGTTCCATCACGTAGATGCCGGTGTTCACGGTGTCGGAGAAGACCTGGCCCCAGGTCGGCTTTTCCAGGAAGCGCTGGATCCTGCCGTCCTCGTTGGCGATCACGATGCCGAACTCGAGCGGATCGGGCACCCGGGCGAGCGCGACGGTGACCAGCGCGCCGTTGTCCTTGTGGAAGCGGACAAGCTCCGACAGGTCGATGTCGGTGAGCGCGTCGCCCGAGATCACCAGGAACGGCCCGTCATGCAGCGCGTCGCCGGCGTTCTTGACGCTGCCCGCCGTGCCGAGCGGGATGTCCTCGGTGGCGTACTGCAGGCTGATACCCCACTCCTCGCCGTCACCGAAGTAGTTGCGCACCATCGAGGCGAGGAACTGGACCGTCACGATCGTCTCGTCGAAGCTGTGCCTGCGGAGCAGCCGCAGCACGTGCTCCATGATCGGCTTGTTCACCACCGGCAGCAGCGGCTTCGGCTGGTTGGCGGTCATCGGCCGTAGCCTGGTGCCTTCTCCGCCTGCCATGACTACAGCCCTCACCGTTGCCAGCGCTCCTTTCAGACACGAGCCTTCGGCCCGACGTCAGTCGCCTCAGCGTCAGCCACCTCAGCGTCAGCCACCTCGGTGCCGGGCCGCGTCCCCCTCATTACGGTGCGCCGCCGCGAGGCCGGCGCCGTCGGCCCGGTCAGCGGCGAGCAGACGGCGAGCTTGCTCGACGTAGAGCGCGGCAGCCCACCAGTAGAGTCCAGTTCCCCAGAGTGCGAACGCCCAACCGAATACGCGCGCCACTACTGCATATGTCGTCTGATGTGAACCAAGAAAAAGCAGTGGAAATGCGTACAGAAGATTCAGCGTCGCTGCCTTGCCTGCGAAACTGACCTTGAGCGGTCCGTACCCGTGGCGGCGCAGCACCAGCAGGACCACTCCGAGCATCAGTTCGCGCGCGGCCAGGAGAATGACCAGCCACCAGCCGATGATCGCCCGGACCGCCAGCGCGATGATGGTCGAGACGATGTAGAGCCGGTCGGCGGCTGGGTCGAGTAGTTCGCCGACCCGGCTCTGCTGGTTCATCGCCCGCGCGATCTTGCCGTCCAGCCAGTCCGACAGCCCCGCCGCCGCGAGCAGGCCGACGGCCCACCAGTCGCCAGCCTCGCTGCGGACGCCGAGCACCAGCCACAAGAACACCGGGACTCCGGCTAGCCGGGCCAGGCTGATGATGTTGGGGATCGTGAAGAAACGCTGCGGAGCAGCCGTGGCCGGTACCGACTGGTTGGTACCGCTCGCCTGCGTTCCGGCCTGCCCAGTCATAATGCGAATCCCCTCCCCTGGGCAGACGTTACGCGGTACTGTGCCCGGCCCGCTACACCGGATGGCGGTAAGTGCGCGATGAGGACGGGGCACACTAGCCAGGTGAGCCTGCGAGCAAGAGCAACCCGCGCCGCGCTCCTGGCCGGCACCCTGGCTCTCGCCGCCGCCGTCGCCGGCTGCGGCGCCGGCACCGACCGGGCTGGCCCGCCGCTGGCGGGCACCGGCGGTGCTGTCCGTGCGGGTAGCTCCACGGACTGGCTCGGCTACCATGCCGACGCGGCACGGTCCGGGGTCGTGCGCGGCCTGCCGCGGGCTGGCGAGCTGTCCGGCGGCTGGTCGCGTCCGCTGGACGGCGCCGTCTACGGCCAGCCGCTGGTGGTGCACGGCCTGGTCGTCGCGGCGACAGAGAACGACTCCGTGTACGGGATCGACCGGGTCACCGGGCAGGTTCGGTGGCACCGGCGCGTGGGAACGCCGCTGCCGCTGGCCGGCCAGCCATGCGGCAACATCGACCCGCTCGGCATCACCAGCACGCCGGTGTACGTTCCGGCCACCGGGCTCGTCTACGTGCTGGCCCAAGACGGCCGGACCGGGCACCTGCTGGTCGGCCTGGAACCGGCGAGCGGGCTGGTGCGATACCGGCGGGCGGTCCCGGCGCCGGATGGCGCGCCGTGGTACGACCAGCAGCGCGGAGCGCTCGCGGCCGGGAACGGG
>Ga0307372_10012608_pt1 | contig 11041 bp, 7 predicted proteins | sample OX1MG_FD_202533 | JGI IMG/M metagenome (GOLD analysis project Ga0307372, IMG submission 202533) | Soil microbial communities from Risofladan, Vaasa, Finland - OX-1 | ecosystem: Environmental > Terrestrial > Soil > Coastal area > Acid sulfate soil | place: Finland: Risofladan, Vaasa | collected...
AGCGCCTGGTAGTCGGCCGTGATGCGCGCGACCACCCGGTCGACGTAGTCGGGGTTGTACCACAGGTGCGGGTTGTCCCCCGCCTTCTTGCCGACCAGGTCACCGACGTTGAGTGCCCTGCGCCCACCGACCGGGTTGGCGTCCAGCAGCTTCTGCACCCAGGGGTCGTAACCCGCCCCGTTGAGGATGACGTAGCGGGCGTCGGCGACGGTGCGCGCGTCGGCCGGAGTCGGCTCGTAGCTGTGCGGGTCGGTGTTCGGGTTGACGATGAGGCTGGTGACCTGCACCTTGTCGCCGCCGAGCTGCGCGGCGATGCTGCCCCAGAAGTTCTCGGCCGCGACGACCTGCAGCCGACCATCAGCCGCGGCGGGACTCGCCCCGGTCCCGGCGCCGGTCGTGCCCGGGCCGGTCATCGCGCCGCCGCACGCCGCCAACACGAGGGTCACCGCCAGGATGCCACCGAGCCGCCACAGTCTCTTCATCCCTCGTCCACTCTCCCACGAGCGGGTTCGCCATCCCGCACGCTCCGCGATGGAGATGATACATGGTATCATCTAAGCGGTCAAGCGAGCGCGGGCGACCGGCGCTGTCTCGCGGCCGGAGCGAGTATGATTTGACCGATCCGGCTGAGAATTGCGGGAGCGGGCCGGACAGCGGACGGAGCGAGCGCGTGAGCGTGACGGAGGTCCGTCGGGAGAATGTGAGGGCACCCATCGTCGCACCGGATGAGGTGCTGGCGGCGCTGCGGGCCTATGGTATCCGCGTCACCCAGCCGCGCCGGACCGTCGTCGCCGAGGTCTGTCGCCGGGCCGGCGTCTTCTCCGCGGACGACGTCTACCACGCCCTCGAGCGTGCCGGTGCCGGCGTCGGACGCGCCACCGTATTCCGGACCCTGGACGTCCTGGTCGGAGCCGAGGCGCTGGGCCGCGTCCACCGGCCCGACGGGGCGCACGGCTACGTGCTGCACCATCCCGGCCACCGCCACCACGTCACCTGCTCCTCCTGTGGCGCGGTCGCCGAGTTCGAGGGCTGCGACCTGGGAGCGCTAGCGGAGGATCTGGCGCGGCGCACCCACTTCCGCATCGAGGGCCACTGGCTCGAGTTCTTCGGCTGCTGCCCCGACTGCCAGCGGGCAGGCGCCGACGCGGCGTCGTGACGCCGTGCGGGTTGCGCTCCGGGTCAGACGGCGAGTTCGTCCTCAGCGACGACTGGCTCGCGCGGCTGCGCCGGATCTGCCTGGCGCTGCCGGAGACGAGCGAACGCCTCAGCCACGGTGAGCCCAGCTGGTTCGTGCGGGGCAAGCAGACCATCGCGACCTGTGCCGATCACCATCACGACGACCGGCTGGCCCTCTGGTGCGCCGCGCCGCCCGGCGCGCAGGACGCGCTGGTCCGCGCCGATCCCGCGCGGTTCTTCGTGCCGCCGTATGTCGGGCACCGCGGCTGGCTCGGCATCTACCTGGACGTGCCGGTCGACTGGGACGAGATCGCCGACCTCATCGTCGACGCCTACCGAACGGTCGCTCCGCGGCGCCTGGTGGCCGCGCTCGACGGTGTGACCGGTCGGTAGCGCGCCCGGAGGCACATCACTCCACCGGTCCAGCACGCGAGCGGCCCCGGCCGGAGCACTCCGACCGGGGCCGCGCACCGTTGGGAGGAAACCGGCGGCTCTACCCGCCGTTCGTCCGGTCGCACGGGTGCTGCGCGCCCGCCGTCGTCTGCGTTCCGGAGCCGGGCTGCGTCGTGCTCCCGGCGCCGGGGGTGGTGACCGTAGTCGACGGCGTGGCCGTCGTGGGTGCCGCCGCGAACGAGGCGACCGGCCCGGCGAGCAAGCCGCCGAGCAGCAGTAGTACGCCCGCGGCCGCGCCCATGAGCCAGTGCCGAAGCTGCATTCCGTTCTCCTTTCACGAGGGGTTGCCAATACCCCGGCGCAGGGGCGCCGGGGGAGATGCTCCCGCCGAGAGGAGGTCTCGCGATTGACGATAACGGCGGCGACTTGGAGGTGGCTGAGAAGCGGGCCGCGCCGAGTGTTGGCGCGGCGTCGTCAGGCCCTGCCGGGGATGCGACCTGCCACTGACAGCGCGGCGGAGGCGGCCGGCGTCGGCCGCCCCCGCCCGATCGACTACTGCGTGCCGATTACTGGCGCGGCCAGGCTACCACGCTCAGCGACCGGTCGTTCATGGCGAAGGTCTGCCCCGTGTTGACACGCGCCTGCACCTCGACCGTGTGGGAGCCGGCCGTGAGGTGCTCGATGACGAACGTGAACGACTGCGTGCCGCGATAGTCGGCGAGGGTACTGTTGGCGAGGATGGCGTCCGACGGGTTCGCCGAGGCGCCGTCCACCAGGACCCGCACGTCGCCCAGACCGCCGGCGGTAGTGGCCGCCTCGGCGCTCACGGTCGCGGCGAGGTCACTGTCGTCCGGCGTAGAGATGGTGGCCGTCAGGCCGGGGATGTCCGCCCAGCTGGTGGAGTTGGTCGACACGACCGTTCCACTCACCGCCGCCACGGCCAGCGCCCCACGCGCGGCGACCGGTGGCGCAGCCAGCGCGACCACCGTCCGCCCATGAACGGCGCCAGTGGTACCGCTGTCCACGCGCCAGTACAACTGGACGGTGTGCGTGCCCCCCGGCACGCCGTCGAGCGTGAACGTGAACGAGTGCGATCCGTTGAAGTCGCCGTGGGCGAAGATGATCTCAGTCGGAGTGGCCTGGGTGCCGCCCACCGCCGCACCGACGTACATCTGTCCGCCGCCCGTGGTGAAGACCTCAGCGCTGAACGTGACCGACAGATCGACGCCCGTCGAGGACTGAATCGAGGTGCTCGCGCCCGGGATCGGCACGAAGGTGGTGGAATTCGTTGCCACCCCCATTCCGGGCGGCGAGGTCGAGACGGCCATGGCGCCGCTCGCGGCACTGGCTGGGGTGGCCTGCACCGTCAGCGTCCGGCGGGCCAGCGTGGCGGTCTGCCCGGGCGCGGTGTGCCACTGGAGCTGCACGACATGGTTCCCAGCAGCCACGCCCGTCATGGTGAATGTGAAGGCGTGCGTGCCCGAGAACCCACCCACGACCATGATAACCGGCGTCGGAGTGGCCGGCGTGCCGTCCACGACCGCCTGCACATACAGGCCTGCCGCGCCGGTGACGGACCCTTCGGCGCTGAAGGTCATGGCGAGGTCACCGGTCGCCGTCGTGGCGATGCTGGTGCTCATGCCGGGGATGTTCACAAAGCCCATCGCCGCGGTCGTGGTGACCGTGTTGGCGGCGCTGGCGACCGACAGCGTCTGCTGCGCGGCACCCGAGTAGCGCCAGCGGTAGTAGTGCTGCCCGACGTTGCCGGCCTCCACATGCCAGCCCGCAGGGTTGCCCGGCGTGAAGGTCAGGCAGCGCCGCTCGAAGCACTGCATCAGCACGTCGCGATAGGTCCCCGCGACCTTGACGTTGGCCCAGTAGGCCTCGGTCACCGGGTAACCGGTCGCGTAGAAGGGGTTCTCGAACAGCGAGTCGGTGGTGTTCGACCCGTTCTCGTAGACCAGCCCGGTCGAGTTCATGAAGGTCCAGAAGGGCGAGGCCACCTGGTGGTTGATGCCGGGGACGCTGACGCGATAGGCGGCGGTGACCCCCTGGCCGGCCAGGCTCGGATCGTTGGTCACCGCGCCCGCACGGTTGACCCGCTGGGTGATGGTCGCGCCGTCCGCGTACGGCGGGGCGCCGCGCAGCCCGGCGAAGGTGACGTAGGTCGGCCCGGTCGGGTCGTCGGCGTCGCCGGCCACGTTCTCCTGCGCCGGGGGCCGGACGACGAAGGCGCTGTCACCGACCTGCATCTGCCCGGTCATCAACTCGACGACCAGCAAGCCGTTGGTCACGTCCCAGGGCGCGCCGGCGCGGTAGGCGTTGTCCTCCATGCGTGACTTGTCGAAGTACTGGACGGTGCGGATGCCGCCCGGCGCCTCGGCATACGGCTCGATCATCCCGTCGGTGTTGGCCTCGGGGCCCCACATCCAGGTGCGGCTGACCGCCAGGTCCGCCACCGGCTTGTCCGTGCGGGCCCAGGTGCGCTCGAAGGCCGCGTTGGCCGGCGGGGCGGCACTCACCCCACCCACCGCGAGCAGGGGCGCGACGCCGATCACCAGCAACACGAGCAGGCGAAGCAGGTAACGTCGGTGCATCGTGACCCTCCTCACGGTGAGTGGTGCCTAGCCTGAAGGGCCGCCCGTGGACGGTACACCTTCACTCTAGTCCCCACCCGGCGAAGAAGGCACAACGCGGCGCCCGACAATCGTGGCAACTGCGTGACAGCGCGACACCGCAGAACGGCATGCGCCGAATCCGGCTCGCGCGCGCGCCGCGACCGGGCGAGAAGTAGCGAGCGATTGGGCTGGAGGGGGGAGCGGGGGCGACCGGGGCCGGCCACCCCCCTGCCGGCTACCGGCGGCTCAGCGCTGGCGGGTCACGCCGTCCCACTCGGTGTTCGGGTCGAGGGGCCAGATCGGGCGGCGCACGTGCTGGAAGCGGAAGCGGTCCAGGTTGGGATTGGCCGCGCCGGGCGCGTCGACCTCGATGATCGCCCGGGCGATCGGCTCGAAATCGGCCCGGAAGTGCCCGCGGGACTTGATGACGAGCAGTGGTTCGTGCTCCGGCTCGACCCCGACCACGCGGAAGTAGCCGCGGTCGTTGGCCGCCTGGCGGATCGAGACGAGCACGAGCTTGAGGCCGCCGACATCGACGCGGACGGTCGGGCCGCAGCTGACCGGGCGGCCGCGGACGACCGGCCCCCAGCCGATGAAGCGGCCGTCGCACAGGTGGGTGACCCGGCCCTCGACGTCGACCGGCCGGCCGTATTGATCGGGCGCATGGCGGCCACCGATGCGGAAGCGGGCCAGCCCGCCGACCCCGACGGCCATCGCCTGGCGCACGCTCTCGGGATCCCAGATGGCAGAGACCGCGCCGGCCGCGCGCCGTCGCACCAGCTCAGCGAGCAGGTTGGTCGTGTCGCCGGAGCCACCGCCGCCCGGGTTGTCCGCCACGTCGGCCAGCACGACCGGCAGCTCACCGCCCGCGGCCACCAGCCCCAGCGCCTGGTCGACGGCCTCGGGGACGGTCGGGATACGTTTGAGGAAGCGGTCGCGGATGCTCCAGGCGTAGCGGCCCATCTCGTCGGCGCAGCGGCGGCCGAGCTCCGGGTCGGTGGCCGTGACCACGATCGAGGTGCCGGCCTCGGCGAAGTCGGCGAACGGGAAGCCGCCGAAGATCGAGACGTTGACGATCCCTGGGCCGGCCTCCCACTCCTTCTCGCGCTCGAGCAGATCGTGCATCGGCCCCTCGGCCGTGCGCATGTTGATGGTGGGCGGCAGCATCGGCGGCCTCGAGATGGAGACCGTCGGCCGGGGGATGCGGCCGGCCAGGATGTCTGCCAGGCAGCGCGCCGTCTCGAGCCCGCGCTCGTAGTTGTCGACGTGCGGGTTGGTGTCGTAGGCGAAGACGCCGTCGACCGCGGCGCAGAAGGCCGGCGTGATGTTGCCGTGCAGGTCGAGCTCGACCAGCAGCGGCACGTCGCGGCCGATGACCTCGCGCACCGCGCGGACGATGTCGCCCTCGGCGTCGGGCGCGCCCTCGCTGAGCATGGCGCCGTGGAGGTGCAGCAGGACGCCGTCCAGCGTGCCGGCGGCGCGCAGGCGCTCGACGAGCTTGCCTTTGAGGATCTCGTGCGCGGAGGCCGCGACGTTGGCGGAGGGGGTCGCGCTGGCGGCGACGGTCCCGACGACCTGCCAGCCCTCGGCGCGGGCGACCTCGATGAAGCCGCCGATGCCCGTCTTGCTGCCCTCGAGCTCGCGGATGAGGTTGTCGCCGTCGAGGATGCCGAAGCGCTCGGTGGCGAACGACTGGAGCGTGGTGGGGATGGGCGAGAAGGTGTTCGTCTCGTGGGAGATCATGCCGACGGCGATGCGTGCCATCGAAGCAGGTCCTTTCTCTTGCGGGTCCGCGCCGAGCCGGCGTGCCGCGCGCATCATAGAGGACCGGCGGGCGCCGGCCAACGCGGCGGCCGCGCTACGTGCCGAGGATCGCGGCGCGGGCGGCGCGGGAGATGGCCGCGTAGAGCGATCCCATCAGCGGCAGGAACTCCCGGTCGCTGTCCCAGAATGGGGGCGTGCCGAGACGTCGGAGCGGCTCAGCGTCCCGCTCGGGCGGCGTGACGTCGGTGCGGAAGAGGTCCTCGTCCGGGCCGCCGGCCCAGAAGGCGTCAAGGCACTCCTCCAGCGGCACGGCCGGCTCGTCGGGCAGCGCGGCCGGCGCGGTTAGCGGCGCCGGCTCGACGGGAGGGAGTCCGGAGCCGAGGGCTCGCCGCTCGCGGAGCTCGCGCACCACCTCGGCGCGATCGCGGCCGCGCAGGCGGAAGAGCAGGAACGGGTCCTCATCGAACTGCTCGCCCAGCAGGTAATAGACGGCGGCGACGTGCTTGCAGGGGTTCGACCAGTCGGGGCAGCTGCAGCTGGTGTCCAGGTCATCCCGGGCCGACGGGAAGAGCTCGACGCCGGCCGCGGTGAAGGCATCCTCGATATCTCGCGGCATCTCGCCGGCGAGCAGCTTGGCGGCGAAGATGGCCTGGCCGGCCATGGCGTCGATGACCCGCTCCCAGGCGTCGTCGGGCAGCAGCGGGAGCCGGATCCGCACCGCGTACGGAGTCGGACGGCTCCCCTGGACGCGGGCGGCGACCGAGCCAGGCGCGAGGTCGAGGTTCAGCACCTGTCCGGCGCGGGCGTAGGTGCGGCCGCGCGTGAGGCGGCCCGGGTCGACCAGGCGCTCCAGAGCGGCGATCCAGCGATCGCCCCACCAGGTCTGGCCGAACTTCACGCCGCGGCCGGTCTTGGCCCGGATGCCGTGGCCGGGGATGCGCGGACCGGGATACGCGTACCAGTCGCCGGACCAGACCACGGCGGCCCTCCCTCCATCGCGGCGGCTCACGCCTCGACGGCCTCCCGGCGCAGCGCGAAGACGTCGCGCAGCTCATCGGTCGACAGCTCGGTGATCCAGGACTCGCTGGTGCCGACGATGGCGGCGGCGAGTCCCTGCTTGCGCTCGATCATCTCGTCGATGCGCTCCTCCATCGTCCCGGCGCAGAGGTACTTGTAGACCTGGACGTTGCGGGTCTGGCCGATGCGGAAGGCGCGGTCGGTTGCCTGGTTCTCGACGGCCGGGTTCCACCAGCGGTCGAAGTGGAAGACCTGGCTGGCGCGCGTCAGGTTGAGCCCGGTGCCGCCGGCCTTGAGCGAGAGGACGAAAGCGAACGGCGCATGCGGGTCGCGCTGGAAGCGCTCGATCATGCGGTCGCGGGCGGCGCGGGGCGTCCCACCCGAGAGGAGAAGGACCTCGTCGTCGAAGGTCTCCTCCAGGTACGCGGTGAGCAGCCGTGCCATCTCGGCGAACTGGGTGAAGATGAGGGCGTGCTCCCGCGACTGGCGCACCTCATCCAGCATCTCGGTCAGGCGATCCAGCTTGCCGGAGCGGCCCTCCAGGGCGCTGCCGTCCTTGAGGAACTGGGCCGGGTGGTTGCAGACCTGCTTCAGCTTGAGCATCGTCGCCAGGACCAGGCCACGGCGTTCGATCCCCTCGGTGGACTCGATCTGCCGCAGCGAGTCCCGCACCACGGCCTCGTAGAGCGTGGCCTGCTCCCGCGTCAGCGGACAGAAGACCTTCATCTCGTTCTTCTCGGGGAGGTCGTCGATCACGGTCGGGTCGGTCTTGACCCGCCGCAGGATGAACGGGCCGACCAGGCTCTTGAGGCGTCGGGCGGCGTCGGGGTCCTGCAGCCGCTCGATGGGCCGGGCGAAGCGAGCGCGGAACTCGGTCGCCGAGCCGAGGTAGCCGGGATTGAGGAACTGGAACAGGCTCCAGAGCTCGCCCAGGCGGTTCTCAACCGGCGTGCCGGTGAGCGCCAGCCGGTAGTCGGCGGGGAGCCCGCGCAGGGCCTTCGCCTGGCGGGTATCCGGATTCTTGACGTTCTGCGCCTCGTCGGCGATCACGTTGCTCCATGTCACCCCGGCCAGCCGCTGCGCCTCGCGGGCGACCAGGGCGTACGAGGTGATGACGACGTCGTGCTGTCGCGCCCGCTCGGCGAAGTCCTCCCGAGCGCGCTTGCCGCCGTGGTGGACCATGACCCGCAGTTCGGGCGCGAAGCGCGCCAGCTCATGCTGCCAGTTGCTGACGACCGAGGTGGGGCAGACGAGCAGGGTCGGCGCGCTCACCCCGGCAGCGCGCTGGTCGAGGAGCAGGGCGATCGTCTCGACGCTCTTGCCCAGGCCCATGTCGTCGGCCAGGCAGGCGCCGAGGCGGTAGCGGCGCAGGAAGGCCATCCAGGAGAGGCCGTCCTGCTGGTAAGGCCGCAGCCGGCCGACGAAGCCCGGCGGCACCGGGCGCGCGGCTACCCGGCCCGGCTCGCGCAGCCCGCCGAGCAGGTCCTCGAGCGGGCCGTCCGTCTCGACCTCCGTCACCGGGAGGCCGGCCACGTCGGACGGCGCGAGCGCCAGGCGGATGGCGTCGTCCAGCGACACCGTCTGGCCCGCTTCCCGCCGCTGCCACAGGGTGAGCAGCAGCTCGCGCTGCTCGGGGCGCAGTTCGACCCACTGGCCGCGGATGCTGACGAGCGGCGTCTTGAGGTCGGCCAGCTGCTCAAACTCCTCGCGCGACAGGACCGTGTCGCCGAGCGCCAGCTGCCAGTCGAAGTCGAGGACCGTATCGAGACTCAGGCCGGCGACGCCGCCCTCGGCACGGCTCGACCGGCCGTTACTCGACAGCCTGACCCGCACCCCGAGCTGGGCGCTGAGGTCGGGCAGGAGGACGCCGAAGCCGCCCGCCTCGAACAGCCCGGCCGCGTCGTGGACGAACTGGAAGGCTTCCTCTGCCGTCAGGGCAGCCGCCTCGGGGCGGGATTGCCGGAGGCTCAAATCGAGGGGCGGGAAGAGCCGGGCGGCGACGCCGAGGGCCATCAGCAGCCGCTCCTGGGGTTGATCGAAGGTCCGGTTGAGGAACGCCAGGGCGTCCCCGCGCTCACGCCAGACGGTGCCGGCGGGGACGAGGAGGCTCGGGTCGTCGACCGCCTGCAGCAGGTAACGCAGGGTCCAGTCGGCCGGCGGACGGGCGTGGCCGTTCGCGGGCGGGGCGGGCGGCTCGAGCCGGAAGCAGACGCGGAAGGAGTCGGCAGCGGTGACGGGCGTCGAGCGCACCCACTCCCGGTAGGCCTCGAGGAGGCCGTCGATCGCCGGCAGGCGACTGTCGGGCGACGTGAGCGCGCGCAGCCAGTCCTCGCCCAGCCCGCGGCGGGCGGCGCGCCGCCCCCGCACGCGCGCGTGCTCGCGGGCAAAAGCATCCACCACCGCGTCGAGGAACCCCGTCATGAGCGCGCGCGGCGCCGGCGCCGCAGCCTCCACGGAGTAGCCCGCGGCACGGGCGGCGGGCGGCAGCGCGTCGACGAGCTGATCAAGCCGCTCGCGGTCCGCGTGGTCGTCGAGGAGCGGGACCCAGCGCACGCGCAGCCCGCCGCCGACCTCCGCCAGCGCGGGGCGGAGGCGCTGACGGACGAGGAGACCGAGGGCGAAGCGCGCGGCGGCGACCCAGTAGCGGAGGTCGGGACCGAGCTCGATCCCGGGCGTGTCGTCGTCGGGACCCGGCAGCCCACCGAGGAGAGGCAGCACGTCGGCCGGCCTGAGCGCCAGCGTGCTGACCGTCCAGGCACGGAGCGTCACCGGCGCGGCGTCGTCCGTCTCCCAGAGCCAGGGGCGAGACGGGAGCGGCCGGTCGGACGCCGAGGGGAGGCGCACGACGACGGCGGCGTCGAGCGCGCGGACGGCTCCGCCGAGTTCGACCAGGGCACGCCGGAGCTCAGTCGGCGCCACGGCGACCGGGTGTCGCGGCGCGGGCCCGGCAACTGCCTCCGGCGCCGGCCGCCCCCGGCCGCCTCGCGTCCCCTCACCCCAGACGATGAAGGCATCCGCGGCATCCGGCGAGCCCGGCAGCCATCCTCCGTGAAGCACGACCATCGATCGCTCCGGCGGTTGAAACGGATTCCGCGGCAGATCGCCCGCACATCCCCGGCCACGCCCTGGCGGAGCCCGGGACAGCGGCGAGTATCGACTGAGCGGTTCGTTATCGTCAATTTCCGGGAGTCGACGTCGCCGGGGTGCAGTAGACTGCCGGAAACTCAGTCACGGATCGGGAGGACGGACATGCCGAGGGTCAGCCGGGCCGAGGTCGACGCCGCGGTCGCGGAGCTCGAGGCGGCGACGCTGGCGAGAGACGCCGATCGCGTGACTGCCCCGCTGGAGCGGCTCTGGTCGTCACGGACGCAGGCCGCCAACGCCATCGTCGAGCGCGTCGCGGGCGGCCGGTCCCAGGCAGCGGGGATGCTGATGGAGATCCTGGGAACGCTGGCCGGCGAGCGTGGGCCGGCCCTGCTGCGGAAGATCGCGCGCAGCCCGGACGCGCCGGACATCGTCCGCTTCGGCGCGCAGCGCCGGGCGGGCTGGGCGGAGTACGGCGAGACGAGCCGGCGACGGACGTTCCTGAAGACGCTTGGCGACCCGGAGGGCACGCTGATCGCGGCGCTCGGGGAGGCAACCAACCAGGGACTGACCCAGCCCATGATCGGTCAGGAGGTGGTGCGCTACGTCCCGGCCATGAGCCGCGAGCAGCGCCGCGGCCTCGTCGAGCGCGCGAGCCGGGAGCGCGGCGCGCAGGCGACCCCGCTCCTCCACGCGCTGCTACAGCTCGACGACCGGGAGACGCAGCGGCTCGCGGTCGCGGCGCTCGACCGCCTGGGTAGCCTGGCATCGGCCGGGCCGCTCGAGCGGCTGGCCTCGACGACGATGAACCGGGAACTGAGCGAGGCCGCGCGGACCGCCGCGCGAGTATGCCGTGAGCGCGGCGCCGACGACCTGGTGCTCGACCTCGCGCCGCCGATCGCGCGCGCCTACCTGAGCACCATCGACGGCTCCGGCGGCCGGATGATCGTGTTCGCGCGGGCGATCGCGCCCGACGTGTTCATGCTCCT
>Ga0307372_10012609_pt1 | contig 11041 bp, 15 predicted proteins | sample OX1MG_FD_202533 | JGI IMG/M metagenome (GOLD analysis project Ga0307372, IMG submission 202533) | Soil microbial communities from Risofladan, Vaasa, Finland - OX-1 | ecosystem: Environmental > Terrestrial > Soil > Coastal area > Acid sulfate soil | place: Finland: Risofladan, Vaasa | collected...
GATGCTCAAAAATGACCACCGCGCGGTTGACGCGCTGTTCAAGCGATTCGAGAAGGCAGGCGATCGAGCCTTCAGCCTCAAACGTACTCTCGTCGAGAAGATGATTGTGGAGCTTTCCAGGCACGCAGCGATTGAGGAGGAATGGTTCTATCCGGCAACGCGGGCGACAGTTCGGGGGGTGGACGATGTGGTGCTCGAGAGCATTGAGGAGCACCACATCGTGAAATGGCTGCTCTCCGAGCTCGAGCACAGAGATCCACGTGACGAGTCGTTCAAGGCCAAGGTCACCGTCCTCATCGAAAACGTCCGCCATCATGTCAAGGAGGAGGAAAGCGAATACTTTCCCAAAGTTCGAAAGGAGCTCACGCGCAGAGCGTTGATGGAACTCGGAGACGCCATGGCAACGGCGAAGTCCACTGCGCCAACCCGTCCGCATCCTCGGTCAGGACTGCCGTCGGGAGGTACTGCGGCGTTGCAGAGCGTGATAGAGCGGTCAAGTGGAGCGGGACCGAATGCAACGAACGCAGCCCATCCGCATGCAGCGGGTAAAGGCACGCACAGCACCAAGCCCTCAACGGCGGCGAAAGCTTCCGCCTGAAGGGACGTCGGAATGTTGATCGACGGCCCACCAACCAATTCCGCTGACCACGTGAAGGGATGCAGTAAATGACGGCTGAAGGGAGGCCGGGCGTCTTGTTCGACGTGGACGGGACTCTCTTCGACACGAACTATCTGCACACCTTGGCCTGGTCGCGAGCCTTTGCGGACGCTGGTGAATGGGCTCCAATGCATGCGATCCATCGCCTTGTCGGTATGGGGAGCGATCGGCTGGTGGTCGAGCTGCTGGGTCACGAGAGCCCCGAGGCCCTGGCCGCCCGACCGAAGCGATACAAGGAGCTTGTCGATGAGGCGCGCCCATTTCCTGGGGCTGCCGATCTCTTACGGCACGCGCACGGTAAAGGCCTGACCGTCGTGATGGCTACTTCGGCTGTTGCGAATGAGTTGGATGCGCTGCTTGACAAGCTGGGTGCGTTCGATGTCATAGACGCAATCACGACTTCTGATGACATCGATGAACCCAAGCCTGCTTCCGACGTGTTCGCAAAGGCCATGAAAACTGCCTCTGTCGATCCGAGGCGGGCACTAGCCGTCGGTGACAGCGTGTGGGATGTCATGAGCGCGCGAGCCGCCGGGATTGGCTGCGTGGCGGTCGAGCCGGGTGGCTACAGCGAACATGAACTCGCCGAGGCTGGTGCCCTTCACGTCTACCGAGATGTCGGGGAAATCCTCGATCAGTTTCACACGAGTCCCCTGGCGGCTCTCCGGGAATGACGGGGACTCGCGCGGAGTGAACCCCCGTCAGCTCCAAAGGAGCGCGGCAGCCAAGAGCGCCAGACCAGTCGACATCAGCACTGCGTAGTAGGTGTGTGTCGTCACTGCGGCGAGAGCGGCCACGGTCAACCGGGCTCGATTTCGTTCGCTGGGCGGATGCGACGCCCAAGAGTGCGACAGTTGTGTATTGCTCGCAACAAGACCGGATCTCAGGGAGAGTCTTGGCCGCGGTGCCTGCGTGGAAGTCTCGGTCTTCGAGGCAACCTTTCTTGGGACGCCGGGGGTTTGGAGAAAGTGATGCATGTCACCGGGTGCTCTGGGCAACGTTGAAGCAGCGGCTGCGACACGACCAGCTGCACGGGGAATTCGAACAGTTCGCGGCGGGCTCTTCGGTCAACCTTCTCCGCACCGCCTATCTCGTCGTGCGAGACTCTCGGTGGCGGAGGATCTCGTGCAGGAGTGCCTGTTCCGCGTCGCCCGTCGCTGGCCCAGGGTTCGCTCGATGGAGCATCCAACCGCGTACGCGCGGCGGATCCTGATCAACCTGATCCTCGATGGCGCCGAGGGTCGGCATCGCCGTAGCTCGGAGCTGGACCCGATGGGCCACCTGCGAATGGAGGAACGCCACGATGAGGCGGCGGCTCGTTCGCTGGGAGAAGTCGACTCCGCCTCTGAATCGCTCGACGCCTTGGGGAAGCTGGCGCCACGGCAGCGTGCGGCGTTTGTGCTTCGCTGCTTCGAAGATCTCTCTGAAGCTCAGGTGGCCGAGTCCATGGGCCGTTCTGTCGGAACCGTCAAGAGCACCACGTCACGTGCGTTGGAACGGCTACGCGCCCTCATCCCCTCCCCCGCCGCTCAGCACCTTGAACCCACGCTGCACCAACACGTAAGGAGCGAATCACCATGAACCAGTCCCTCGAAACTGAGTTGCACGAAGCATTCTCCGCCTATGTGGCGAGGATCCCGGCGGACGCCGGGGTGCGCCTGCGCGCCATTGACTACAGGCCGCGTACCACGTGCCTGACGCCACGGCTCACCGCCGGCGCCCTCGGCGGTGCAGTGGCAACCGCGGGGACTGTCATCTCTGTCATCGTGCTCGGCTCGGCTTCACCTGCGTTCGCGGTATGGAGCGTGGCGCCGTCACCAGCATCGGCGTCAGAAGCCACCACGGCCGATTCGGCCTGTCAAGCGAAGCTCGCCTCAAGCCCGGGATTCGCCGATTCGAGCGGGTGGAATGCCGTGACGACAGACGTCAGGGGTCCGTTCACTGTCGTGATCTTCCAAGATGGCAGTTCCGCCGCAACCTGTTTTATCGGGCCATCGTTCACCATCCTCTCTCGTAGCAGTGTGGGCGCGGACTCCATTTCGGTCAGCGGCAGCGCGAACCAAACTGGAGGACCCCGCGGAGCGGCGAGCAGCTCGATGGCGGTCGGGAGCACCGAATCAGGCGATATCACGCACATGACCGTCGCGCACCTGAACTCCCGAAGCAATGGTGCCTCTGACCCCGCCCGCTGGCACCGCGAACAGAAGCTGCGACACCGCGAAGGGTGAGTCGACGCCCTCTTCAGTCGTCTGTTCTGGCGGAGGTGCCGGGAGCGGAGCTGGTGCACCCTCGGCTGTCACCCAAGGTGGTTGAGTGAACTCACGGGACGCCAGGTGCTCGACGAGAGCAATTGTCCCAGGAGCTTGACCGCAGCCGGTGAATGTCCTTAGCCGGCCAACGTTGACAGTCCGCCGTTTCCCGTCCCCAACCGAGTGACGTTCCACGCTCGTTTGGAGGGAGCGTCAAGGAGGGTGTGAGAACACCCATTTCTCATCTTGTGACGTACGTCCCAGCTGGGTATTTAGGTACGACCCTAACCATGAGGTTTAGCTTGAGATCGAGCTTTCGGTGACGTGTGCCGACCTCATGAGGGGCCGACACAGGCTGCGTGACCGGTCCATCGCCTCCCTTGTTGCACCGGCGTGGTAGCACCACCGTCGAACGAGGTGGTACCACCGTTGTCGGGTGTGCGGACCCGTCAGATGCTTACCCTTGGGTGTCCAAGTGGGACCCCGGATCGGAAGGTACAACACGCAGGACGCGAGATACCGCGATCCGAAAAAGTTGGGGGTACGTACCATGAGCGATGAACGGATAAGCCGCTGGATGGGGCCGCTCGGACTGCTGACCGTGATAGCGATCTTCCTCGGATTTGGTCCGCTGAGCGGTAAGACGCCAAACGAGAACGCCTCGGGCGCGACGGTCGTGGCCTTCTATAACGCCCATGTCGCCAGAAGCTGGGCTGGGATCTACGTCGTTGGTTTGGGACTGATGTTGCTGATCTTGTTCGTAAGTCACCTCCGCACGGTCCTGCGGAGAGTAGGGGGTGATCAGACCTTCTGGCCCAATGTCGTGTTCGCCGCGGGGATCATCCTCGTCACCGGCATCGTCGTTGACGGGATATTCCAAGTTGTCGTGATTCTCGCTTCACACAATCATGAATTCGCCATCGCCAAAACGGCGAACTTCGTCAGTAGCAATGACGAGTTGCCCTTCATCTTCGGCATGGCTCTTCTGACGTTGGCCTCCGGCGCATCCATCCTTTTGAACCGCTCGACCAATCCGCTTCCCAAGACGCTGGGTTGGTGGTCGCTGCTCGTAGGCGTCGTCAGTTGCCTTGGACCGGTCGCCTGGTTCGCCCTCCTCTTTGGGCTTCCGATTTGGTTCATCGCCACAGGCTTCGTCATTAGCACGAAGGCACGTAGATCGGCGAAGCCCCTGTCCCCCGAGGCGGGCTACCCATCCGAGGCAGAGTCGGTGACGGGCAACGGAAACACGAATGGGACGAGGAGATCATCAATGGCAGAGTAGAAGTCGTTGATCGTCAGGAGGCTTCGGTCGTGGCAGGGCAGGCCGCGACTGCACCCCTCATCGATCTCCGTAGAGTGAATCGGTTGGGGGGCCTTTGGAGCGTCTCTTCATAAAGGGCATCTGCTCACCGCCTGGGAGAAATCAGGCGGGCCAGCCAAAGCTTGAACCGTTCCCATGCTGAGTCGGGGGCATTCGCCATGGGCCGAACGTACACCTAGCCGTTACGCTTCGCTCGTGGATCGCATGCCCGCTCCAGGCGACCTCCACGGCGGGTTCTTCGTCGCCCCCGGTCGCTGCTTCCGAATGGTCTACTCAGATCAGCTCCAGGCGACCCACTGCTACGAGAAGCCGGCGTGGAAGGGCGTATGGCGGGACGCCAAGGGGAGGAGCCATTACGTCGAGGCGTGCCGGGAGCATGCGCCAAAGGTCACAGCGTCAAGCTCTTCTTCCCAGGAACCGGTCTAGCGTGGAATCCGTCAGAGGCTTGACACCATGGACGGCAACGGCCCTTATCTCATAGGTGTACTCGTTGCACCACTCGACAAACTGCTCGTGAGCGCCCCTGATATCAGTCGCCACGTCGACCAAAAACGATGACAGCGCTCCCTCTAGCCGGGGCCACTCAAGGTTGGTAGAACGCACTCGCTTAGAACCCCCAGCTTGCGGCCTGACTCGCCGGGTCGCACCCCCCCCGCTTGCGTGATCACCCCGCCCTCCTTGCCAACATTGCCCGTTCCATCTCGCACAGCTCGGCGTAGCGCTCTTTGTCGACGGGCCGCAATTCGCCCAAGCCGCGAGCGAACACGAGAGTCTCAAGCTCGCGGCGAACAGCCTCAAGATCACTTGCGAGTTCCATAAGCGAACTTGGCGTACCTCCGTGCCCCGACCATTCGGGTAGATCGGGGGCCGGTCGCCCGTGGTACGGAGGGAACGGACGACCGATAGCAGGGTACGCCCTCACGGTGGTCATTTCGGTTGCAGTTTGGTTGTTTTGAAGGATGCCCCCGCCGATCTCAGGATCGCCGTTGCAATGCTCTCCTCTAGCCTTTATCAGCCATGGATGAGTTACCGACGCGGAGGACCAATGACCCTGGTCGCGCAACGGTGGAACAATCACTGGCATGGACGAGCCGCCAGAGCTGCACTACAACGGACACTGGAGGATGGCGGTCTGGGCCCTCCGAGTTGGGTACGTCGGGCTATCCATCGCCATAGCGGGCCTCATCGTGATGTCGTTGGGATCCACGCTGTGCGTCCTGGCCGTCGGGGTGATCATCTGGCTCGTCGCCGCCGCCGTGACGTTGGCGGGGTTCTTCTGGTCCCGGCACGAGCTTCCCGAGCCACGACCTGGGTACTGGTCGATGCGGTTCATGCTCATCGACGACACGGTCCACGCCCGGTCGTCGGCCCAGCGGTCCTAACAGTCCCTCCCTTCGCCGCTGCGTCCGCCGTGCGGCAGTCTCCCGTCTTGTCGACCCGACCGGGATGTGCCGATACCGGACGGCCATCGGGTGAGCCAGTCCGCCGGGCTCGAACGCGGCTGATCCGCACCTCGGGGCGACTCTGCACGCTGGTCCGACGGAGCGTTCTGGGACGTCTAGCGAGACGCGGAACGCCGCTCGGGCGCCGCTCGGGCGCCGCTCGCGCGCGACCAGCGCCTCGGCGTTCTGCGCTTGCCGGAACAGAGACCGGGAGCTAGGCCTCGACGAGGATCACGAGCGTTTCGGGCAACACGCCGTCGTGTTCCATCGCCTGGCCCGCCCCCTCCGACTGCATCGCGCCCGTGAGCACGTCCAGGTCGGCGACGTCCATGAGCACCGCCACCTGGGTGCGGTTCTGCGGATCGACGAAGGTCCGAATGTTGGTGACTCCAAGGGGTCCGAAGAACTCTTCCCGCTTGGGCGAGGCAAGCCAGTGATCCGTGTCCTTCACGCTGTGGTAGCCGATGATGGTGGGCATAGCCCCTCCTTCGGGTCCTCGGTCGACGGTGGTGCCGAGCCGAATGCCAGGACGCTACATGTCGGCGCTCATGTGTGCGTCGAACTCCCCGGAGACCTGCGACCCATATCGTGCGTCGGCACGTCTCGAACGAGGTTGTCCTCGACCGCCGGGCTGAGGTCACGATGATGGAAGTCCGTAGGTTTTCCAGGCCGTCGATCGTACGACTCGACGTGCGGCTAGCGGCAGCGCAGCCGTACCAGGGGCAGCCCGGCCAGGTGTCTCGACGGGGACCTCCGTTGAGGAGGCCACCGCAAACACACGAGAAGGTTCCTCCAGCCATTTCGCTCGCCAGCACAGTTCAAGTCACATAGGCGGACGGGGCCTCGCCGCGAACTGCAATACGTAGGGAGTGTGTTCCTCCTCGTGAGAGCGATTCCTTTACCTGACATCGGAAGAGCGGGACACTGGCACACTCCCTGGCGGGTCGGCTGCTGCAGCGGCACTCGGGACGACCCGGCCGTGTTCTTGCGAATGTATGCGCACTTGTATCCGGGCGACCTGAAAGCAGAGGCCGACGCTTATGGAGATGGCCGTGGCGCAGCTCGTGCATAGGCTAAGGATGCGCCCGCCGAAGGTGGATCCAGGCGTGTGTCCCGCGTGGATTTCGCGGGGATGGCTCGCCGAGCCAACGGCAGCGCGAGTTCCCATGCTCTCTGACCTGCCACTTTGCGTCGGGCTGCCGGGATTTGAACCCGGGACCTCTTGACCCCCAGGTATTTCCCACGAAGCGTCATTCAACCGGCCATCCGACCAGGTCGAACGTCACCGAAGTGGAACAAGTTAAGCGCGGCTCGACCGGTGAACTCTGGCCAGAATGGCACCTCGCGGGGAACTTCGTCCACGCGCAAGAAGTCGTGCGAGGAGGACATCGAGGAGTGTGGGGCGCGCCCACGAGGGTTCGCGTTCTGCTGACAGGTGGTGGTCCCGCAAGTGGTCCTACTGGGGGCACCCGGATATCGTTCCGAAATGGAGGACGTGTCCGAGGGCGTCAACGATCGGCTGGTCGGTCGCTCTCGCGAGTTGGCACGGCTCGTGTCGTACCTCGACCGCGCCCTGGCCGGGCAGGGCCGCTTGGTGCTTTGCACTGGCGAGGCTGGGATCGGGAAGACCCGCCTGGCGGAGGAGGCTGCGCGTAGCGCGGGCGCTCGCGGCATTGCGGTGGCGTGGGCGCGCGCCACCGACCGCAACAGCTCTCCCCCGTACGGCCTGTGGCGACTTGCGATGGCGACGCCGAACGCGACCGACCTGGACATGTGGTCGGAGGTGTTCGCACGTGTCGAGCGTCCTGCGGTGAGCGAAAGCCTCGACGCGGGTGAGAAGCGGTTCGCGCTGTTCGCCGAGGTATTCCGGCGGTTGGTGGTCGCAGCCGAGCGGGACGGCCTGCTGCTCGTGCTCGACGACCTGCAGTGGGCGGACCCCGCGTCCATTGCTCTGCTCCTTGAAGTTGTGCGGCAGCTTCGGGGAACGCGCATCCTCATCGTCGCGACGTATCGAGCTTCGACCACCGCGGACGCTGGTGACGACGACGTTCTCCATCGACTTTCGGCAGACGGAACGACGGAGCGTGTCGATCTCGAGGGTTTGCCAGTTCCGGCTGTCCGCGATCTTCTCCGCGCGGCGGGTTTGGCCGCGTCAGCCGAACACGCGGACGTCGTGTGGGAGCAGACTGGCGGGAACCCGTTCCTGGTGCGCGAGCTGGCGCAAGTCTTGGCTGAGCCTGGGTCACTGGCCCCGTCGGTAGTCCCTCGCCGGGTGCTCGAGGCGACTTCTCACCGGTTGAACGTGATGTCCGATGCCGCGCAGGCGATGCTGCGCGCGGCCGCCGTCGCCGGAAACGGCTTCTCGATCGGCGTTGTTGCCAAAATGCTCGATCGTCCCGTACTGGCGTTGCTCGACGCGATGGACGAGTGTCAGAGAATGGGATTCCTCGTCGCCGGTGACCGTCCCGGCGACTACCGGTTCTCCCATGCCCTCGTCAGGACGGCCGTCGAGACTCAACTCGGTGCATCCGAGCAGCGGCGGCTGCACAATGCCGCCGCGGACTCAATCGAAGCGCTGTTCGAAGGCCACGCGCATTCACACATGGCAGACGTTGCCCGCCACCGTGTTTCGGGCTCCCTCCCCGGTGATCGGAGGCCAGCGGTCGCGGCGTGTGCGGCGGCCGCCGATGTGGCGCTTGGCGCGTTGGCGCACGAGGAAGCGGCACGCCTGTACGAGCAGGCCCTAGCGATCGGCGACGGCGAGATCGGTGACACCGACGGCGCTCGCCTCGAGCTCGGTCTCGCCGCTGCCCTTTACGGCGCCGGTGACCTCGCCGGGTCCTTCGAGGCGGCAGTCCGCGTCGGACGGCGGGCGGAGCGTGATCACGACGGGCTGACATTGGCGCACGCCGCGCTGGCGGTCGAGGCCACCGGAGAGTCGGCGTGGGATGCCGAGTTGTGCCGGCTCTGCGAGGCAGCGCTCGCCGCAGCTCTGCCGGCCGATCTTCGAGCGCGAGTTGCATCTCGCTTCGCGCAGGCCCTCGTGTACCGAGGCGACTTCGACCGAGCCAGCAACGTCAGCCTTGACGCGCTCGGCGTCGCCGAGGCCTCGGGAGATCCCATCGCGCTGGTCGATGCTCTCCGTGCGCGTCAGTTGGCTTGCAGCGCGCCGGAGGGCAGCATCGAGCGGGCCGCGCTCGCTGCTCGGATGCTCGAAACGGCGTGGCAGGTGGACAGCCCGTGGGTCGAAATGTGGGGACGTTTATGGCAGTTGGACACCCTGTTCGAGGCCGGGCAGCTGACGAGTGTTCAGCGGGCGCTGGTCGATCTCGAGGGGTGCTTGCAACGGCTCCACGGCCCGCTCGGACGTTGGCACTTCTTGCTTTACTCGGCCACATTCGCGGTGGCAACTGCTCGCTTCGGCTCGGCAATGCGGCTGGGTAGCGAGGCGTTCGAATTGGTCACCGGCATGGGTCATCCGCTCGCCTTCGGTACCCAGGCGGTGATTCTGGGCCAGGTGGGGCTGCACATCGGGTTCGACGAGTCTGGCATGACGGACCTGTTCGCGATCCTCCCGACAAAGTTCAAGCCGGACGTCACAGATACGACGAACAGCGTCAGCAGTGTCTTCCCGGCGCTGAGTGTCGGCATGATCGCCCTCCAACGCGGCGATCACGCCGGCGCCGAAGCTGCGTACTCACTTGCTGGACCGGCCGAGTCATGGGGTCCGGCACCTGCGCTTAGTTTGAGTTGTTGGGCTCACGGGCTCGTGGTTGCGATCGGCCTCGGTAAGACAGAGGACGTGGCGTTCCTGGCGGACCAGTTCGAGCCGTTCCGCGGCCGACACGTCGCAAACGGCGCAGGTGCCGGTGTCTACATGGGACCGGTCGAGTTGCAGCTCGGCAAGGCCGCGGCCGCGATGGGCCGGCTCGACCTCGCCGAGACGGACCTGCGGGCGGCGCAGGCCTTCTGCTCGACCAACGGGGCCCGCGGCTACGGAGTAGAGGCCTCGGTCGAGCTCGCGGCCGTGCTCGGGCAAGGAGGTAGGCGTGACCAAGCATTGGCAATGCTCGACAAGGTGGCCCCTGAGGCGGCGCGGTTGGAGATGCAACCCTTCGTCGCACGAATCGCGGGCCTGCGCGACCGCCTTAGGGACGCCCCCGTTACGTCGCCGCTCAGTCGCCGCGAGCGCGAGGTGGCGCAGCTGGTCGCGCAAGGGCTGACCAACAAGCAGATCGCCGAGAAGCTGTTCGTGTCAGAGCGAACCGCCGAGAACCACGTTCAGCACATTTTGACCAAGCTCGGATTGAGCAACCGAACCCAGATCGCGGCGTGGTCGAGGGATCCATCGTGGCGTGAATGAGTAGCGCGTTTGAGTAGTTCCCCCGATGGCCGATCCTGGATGTTTCCTTAGCGTGCGTTCTCTCAACTCATCAACGGAAAGGCAGACTGACATGGCGTTCATCCACATTGCATTGTCGGAGGGCTCCACGGCCGACGACGTCCGGCAGGTCGAGGAGAAGGTCGGGCCGCGCTCGGCGATCGAAGGTCTGAGGGTCGAAGCGTGGGGGGTGGACGGGGACCGGTTGCGCCACGTTACGGTCTGGGAGTCAGAAGCGCACAAGGACCGCTACGAGGCCGAGCAACTGCTCCCCGTGTTCCAGGCGCTCGGCATGGCCTCGAAGGTCGGTGCGAACACCGAGTTCATCACGTGCCAGGCGGAGGGTCTGTTCATCCGCTAGAGGATACGGGGTTGCCGACCTGGTTTGCCGAAGGGCGGAAGAATGGGGAGGTCTCCCGGTGCCAGGCAAACGGGGATGGAGCAATGGACGACCTGCACAGATGAAGCAACGTAGGACCGACACATATGAAAGGCATACACCATGACAGTCGGAGTCGTTTACGAATTTGAAGGTGCCACTCTCAGTCAGTACGACGAGGTATTGAAAGAACTGGGTGTTTCCCCCAGAGGTAAGTCTGCTGCGCCTGAATGCGCGTTCCACTGGGTAACGGAAACAAAGTCTGGGATCCAAGTCACCGATGTGTGGGAGTCACGAGAGGCATTCGGGAGGTTTGCCGAAGAGCTTGGTCCGATCACACAGAAGGTCGGATTCCCTAACCCTCCGGTCCCTGTCTTCCACGAGGTTCACAACTATTTGACTGAGGGGTAATCGATCGGCAGGGGCCATAGCGAGCGACAGATCCGTTGACAAGAGCGTGTCGGGGGGACTTTTACGTCAGCGTGGGGGCGCCCCCTAGCTTTGGCGCCGCGCCTCTTTGCGGAGTTCAGTGATTGCCGTAGCGGCTGTTTTCAGCACACCCGCCGCCAACCCGTAAAGGACCTTGGCTTCAGCAGGATCGTCGGTTTCAA
>Ga0307372_10012611_pt1 | contig 11039 bp, 8 predicted proteins | sample OX1MG_FD_202533 | JGI IMG/M metagenome (GOLD analysis project Ga0307372, IMG submission 202533) | Soil microbial communities from Risofladan, Vaasa, Finland - OX-1 | ecosystem: Environmental > Terrestrial > Soil > Coastal area > Acid sulfate soil | place: Finland: Risofladan, Vaasa | collected...
TCGCTTTTTAGCTCCTTGGAATAGGGGCCGGGCTGCGAAACTTGCCGCTTGCGGCAAGTCTGCCCGTCTTCAGCTTTGGTCGGGCATCCTTTAGTCTGCCGTACAAGCAGTCGCTGCTTTCTCATCCCTCTTTTTTTGATGGCTTCCCACCGTCTCGAAAACTATTTGAAGGCATGTCGCAAGAAAACAGGCCTCACGCAGCGTGAGGTTGCCTTTCTGCTTGGCTGGAAAACCGGCGAGCAATTCTCACGCTACGAGAAGCGCCACCGGCTCCCGCCGCTGCAAACTGCACTCGCCTGCGAGGTGATTTTCGGCATTCCGGTTTCCGAGCTCTTCGCAGGAGTGCGCGATTCAGTCAAGCGCGATGTCGCGGCGAGAATCGATACGCTCGGTGCAGATCTTGAGCGGGAGAATGGCGGTGGAAGACGAACGCGGCTCGCGTTCCGAAAATTATCCTGGCTGTCCGAACAGCACGGTCGTGCTGTTTCTTCCAAAACGTAAATCCAATGCCAAAACTCGATCGGCAAAGAATACTTGCGCTCAACATTCATCCGCGCCGCTTCGGCTTCGCGGTCTTTGAGGGGCCTACGAGAACGCTCGACTGGGGAGCGAGGAGCACGCGTGGAAAAACTGGCGACATGAGTGTCCCGCTGGGCCCGAAAGTCGCGAAGTTGATCGTCGAGTACGTACCGGAAGCAGTGGTGCTCACGCAGCCGAACACCGCTGAATCAAAACGCAGCGTCGACAAGATCATGAAGCACATCCGGACGCATAACATACGAACGCGGATGCTCTCCTCCAAAGCCGTGAAACGGGTTTTTGCCGGACGTAACGATAACAAGGACCGGATTGCCTCAGCCGTTGCCGAACAATTTCCCGAACTCCTCTCGATATTGCCGCCGAGGCGGCGGCCGTGGCAAAGCGAGGATTACCGGATGACGATCTTCGATGCCGCGGCGGTCGGAATCGCGTATTTCGCGGAGAAAGCCCCAAAGAATCCTGTCCCTCCGTAAATGCGTCCGGAACGAGCTTTTCCAGCGGCCCCCGGGGACGGGACATCCATCATGGAGAACATTCGAACTGCTGCCAGGATAATTTTAGGACCCGACCTGGAACTCAGCGACCGAGAGCTTCCAATGGCGGGCTACCTGACGAAAAAGCATCGCCATATGGAAGCGGAGCCCATGGGCAGGAAGCCCGCAAAACTGCCTCCCCCGCTAACAGCCCCAGGTCTGCGCCGTTTCAGAAAGCCGAACGGCAAACGAACCCATCAAGCGGCAGTTGCCGTCGCGCTGCTCGAAAAACCATTCACGACTTAGCGGCTCCCGGCTGATCCAGTCGAGAACGTAGGCGTGCTCATCAAGCTCCTGCTCCTCAGCCTCAGCCGACTCGTTCTCTTCCTGTTCCTGAGGGAAATCAATACACCAAATCTGGCCATTCCAAAGCGTTGGGCGCGGGCCAACAGATTCCAAAGGAAGCGCTATGCTTTGCAATCTTGCCAGCCGCGGGCAATATCCTGCCATTGAGCCGACGGAAGACGGTTCAAGAGCCTTGCAGAAGCATAGGACATTCGCTCAACTGGGAGTCTGGCGCGGCGCATCGTGCCGTGCAGAGCAAACGGTCCAAGAACGCGGACGAAGGATTTGAGAAGGTTAAGGAAAAATACCGAAAAAACGAAGGTATAGAAAATCTCGATTTCTTCGCTCGGTTTTGCTGGCAAGCCGCTCCGGATTAGGAAGCCGCGAAAGCGCGAAAGCTTCTGGAGGTCGCTCAACAGTAGGGAGAGCCACATTAAGGCAAGCTCCTGCCGCTGCTTGCGGAATCGCTTGGCCACTCCCGTCAATGCCGGATTTGACCGGAGAATGCGATATTCTGCGTCATCGAACACCTGCGTTGGGTTCTTTAGGGATAGGCCTTCGAGCTCCACCATTTCGCTCACGGCCAACAGCGCTGACGACATCGTAACTTTCTTTGGAGTTGTCTTAAGTGCAACAACTAGGATGCTGATAAAGAGCGCTACGGCCACCAGCACGGAGAGGATGAGTAACGTCATGGATGTATGGTCCTCCAAATGGCGGAGATTGTGCGACGCCAATTGTCTGACCACGAACTTAGTGCTACATCCAGTGCTGCTGCGCGCCCTACAGCAATCGGTGGATTCGGAACATAAATCCACACGGCCCATGTCCATGTCGCGAGCATCGCGATGAAGCTCAATGGCCGTAGAACTTGCATGTATGGAACGAACAAATTCGTCACATCAACCAGCCCAAAAATCGCAGTAGAAATCGAAACGTAGGCTCCGAAGCCCAGCGCGATTCCCCAAACGTTTCGTCCCAGTGACACGTGGTAGTACTTGGTTGCCAGCAAAGTTGCCAGTACCAGGGCACTTAGGACAAATCCGAAGCTCCGCTCAAAAACAGGATATAAGTAATGGAACTTTGCATACGATGCGAGTGCCCAGAATACAGAAAAGGTAAATATGATCGGAATCAAGGCGACTGTGGCAAATCCCTTAGCAACAACCGCCCTTAGGATTGAGCCCTTCGGAAACGTATGTCGGAAGATCTCCCAGACCACAAGGAATCCAAGGCTCATGCTCACGATCTCGCTTTTCCAGTACAGTGAGCGGTACAGGTGTGGACTGCTTCTGAGAATCCCAAACAATACGCAAGTCGCAATCAGGTCGTAAAGAACGTAAGAGAAAAGGCCGGGATACTCGCGCCACAATGCCTTACGAAGCAAACGCCAGAGAAGACAGACATCCAGTGTCATGCCTGCCGTGAGAATGGCATAGGAAATCTTTGACACAGTGAGCCGAATTGTACTGCGAGCAGGCGATTGTGCCAAGAGGGGAGCCGGAGCCCCCCTCCTCCCACGTTAGTTGGCACAAAACTGCGGCGGCTGAGGGAGCTGGGGGGGCGGCCAGGGTGGGGGCAAACTACCTCGCAGTACCGATAAACACACAATTGTCATTTCCTTCATCTTCGTTACCTCCGTAAAGTGGTGAAGCAGTGGCAACAATACGGAGGCAAATCGAAAGACGGCCGCTTTTCGTCTATTTGTTGCGCCGACGCAACAAAGAGATTGTCTGAACCTGGAACTTAGTTTAGAATCGCGCGGCTTCGATGCTTTGGGAAGATCAACTCGCAAGTTACTTAAGTCATGCGTTAGCCTCTCTGCCCGGTCCGTTTGCAAAGCTCGTGTTTCTTACCTCTTTGCGAGACCCGTACACGGGCCACTATATTCACGAAGGATGGGCTAGCTGCGCTTCGTCCGACGAAGTGCATGCGATGCTTCGTGAAGCTCATCGCATTGCATTTGAATCCGCCCTGGAACTATCGCTGATTGCGACTGCGCGAGAGTTGCGGAAACATTTTCAGGCACTCGGGGAACCCGACGAGTCCCGCGTGGCGGGCCTCTGGCTGGAGCTAGAACCCTATCGGGAAATGATCCCAGAAGGATGTCCTGCGATTTCACGCAAATTCTTCACTTCACAACTCCGCTTCGGGCTAGAAGTTTTGACGCACGCTCCTCATTGGTCACATCTGCAGGAACCAGTCTCATCGCCACTCCAACCACTTGGCCCACAATCCCCGCATCAGTTGGCAAATTGAACGTCTGAACTGGAAGACCTGAAATCGGATGTGGGATCAAGAGCAGTTTGGAACCTGCTATTTGACACCACGCGCATCGATATCCGTCGCGCAGCTCGACAAAGTAAATAGGCCGCTCGAATTCGTTTTGATAAGGCTGGTCGATGATGCGGCGGCGCTCAGGATCGATCATAATGAGCGAACCAGGCCGGATCAAAGGAAGCATCGTCTTGTCAGCGAGGCCGACGAAGCCGTATGTATGCCGGCGCGGGTTACAACCAACCAGAAATGATGCGGGAATTTCGCCCCAAAGAGCCACAATGCGGTTGACGAGCTGGGTGGTTTCCCATCGGAAGCTGGGATCGAGGCGAACCGGCACCCATACTTTCTCGTCAAAACCGTAGATTTCCGAAGACGCAGGGCGGGTAACTGCGGGCAGAAACCTATCCCTGTATAGCCGCGTCCGATTACCATCGATTCCATACCTTCGCAATGCATCGTGAAAATCAAGCCCGTAGACGGCACACAATGCGAACAGCTTGAATGAACTCGGAATGGAGCTACCGTTCTCGATGCGGCTAAGGTGCCCGGGTGAGATGTAAAATCCCCTCTGGCCTTCTTCGGAGGCAATTACGGCGCTCGCTTCCTGCACATCGCGGACGCTGATGTTCAACCGTTCCCGTACTTCATTCAAGTATTGACCAGGCGTTGTTTTCATGTGCCGAAGGCGCGCGGACTGTGCGCAGCAAAAACGCCAAACTCCCGTCTCAGCACAAAACAGCCCCCTCGCAGCCGGATGTTCAGCGATTTTGTTTCATGGGCGAAACAATGCACGGAAGTTTACTTTTTGTCGAGGCATTCTGCCAAGCAAAACCACTTGAGTCTCGCAATTTGCTTCCCGACGGGCAGGGGGTGTCGGGGCGAAAAAACAAGCAATTCCAAGGGCGGAGCGATCGAGGGAAAATCTGACTTATATACCTTGATTGTATGCCCTCACTACTGAACGAGGAGAATTCTCACGCTACGATAACAAGGACCAGATTGCCTCAGCCGTTGCCGCACAATTTCCCGAACTTCTCTCGATCTTGCCGCCGAAGCGGCGGCCGTGGCAAAGCGAGGATTACCGGATGACGATCTTCGATGCCGCGGCGGTCGGAATCGCGTATTTCGCGGAGAAAGCCCCCAAGAATCATGGTTAAAAATCTGCCCCGAAAATCGCCTTCGTCATCAACCGCCAAGATAGGCCAAGATTGAAGGTTGTTCGGTCATAGTTGCGCTCACATCCCAAGCGCCGCTCTGGTCTTCGGCCCCACCGTGCCGTAGCCGGGGCCTGAGCAAACGATGTTGTGGAAGCATTGGAATACTTCGACCCCAAGCTGGGTCACGGCGTCAAAGGTGCCGGAAACGAAGGGGGTGCTTGTGGAAAGATAGTTGTCCTGGACGAGGATGTTCTGAAGCGTCGTGACCTCGGGACCTTGATTGCCAAGAGAAAGAGAATGTGTGGTGGAGACGGCTGAAGTGGCAGCAACAGGCGGTGAAGCGACGGAGGGTTCCGATGAAGACACTGACGAAGATGAAACCCCTAAACTGCCTGCGAGACTTTGGAGATACGCCCGGGTCTTGGGGCCGAAGAATCCGCTCGCGGGAGCAATGCCCGCCTTCGCCTGGTACTCGGCAAGGGCGCCTTGGGTGAGCGGGCCGAAATAGCCCGTGGGATTCGTGAGCTTGCTCGCGGCGGGACCCGTGGGAGTCAGGATATTGTTCGTGATGAGGTAGACCTGGAAGGCCCAAACATCATCGCCCCGGGAGCCCACTGTCAGATTCCGGTCGGCATTCGCGGTGAAGAACATCTGGAGGGAGAGCGAACGGACCTCACGCACGAGATCCAATAATGCAGCAAGGATGCTTGTGCTTGACGTGGCAACCGTGGTTGCAGTTGTGCTCGTCGTTGTCGGGTATATATAGTAGCCACCGCCACCTCCCCCGCCCCCGTAGCCACCACCGCCTCCTCCCCCGCCCCCGTAGCCACCACCTCCACCGCCTGATGCGGCATTGGTCGTGGCGGAGGTTGCGGTAGACTGGACTGAGACGTTGCCCGCGAGGTCGAAGGAGCTCACAGAATAGGTGTATGCGGTGCTCGCGGCAAGGCCTGTGTTCTGATAGCTGGTGAGGGTCGCGGTCGCGATTTGGGTACCGCCGCGAAAGACCTGATAGCCGCCGACGCCGCCCACTCCCCCGGTGGAGGATGCCCAGACAAGGTCGATCTCGGAGGCGGAGACGGCGGTCGCGCCAAGGCCCGTCGGGACGGATGGCGGGATGCCGTTGTTCACGTTCACCGTCGTCTGGGCGGTCGTGGTCCCGTTCGCGTTCGTGGCGGTGAGGGTATACGTGATCGTGGAGGTCGGGTTCACGGTGAGAGAGCCCGAGGAGGTGGCGGACTGGCTCCCGAGGCCATGGTCAAGTGAGACGGTCGTGGCGAGCGTGGTCGTCCAGGCAAGCGTGGAGGTCGCGCCCGAAGTCGCGGTCACGGACGGGGTCGCGGTGAAGGCCGAAATGAGCGGGGCAAGGTTCGACGGGGTCACGGGGCTCGACGAGGATGACGAAACCGAGGAGCCCGCGGCGTTCGCTGCGGTCACGGTGAAGGTGTAGCTCTGGCCGTTCACGAGGTTCAGGAAGACGATCGGGCTCGAACCGCCGCTGTAGGTGTAAATGCTCTGCGGGGAGCTCACGGTGTACGAGGTGATGGCCGATCCCCCGTTCGAGAGAGGGGGCGTGAAAGAGACCGTCGCTTCCGCGTTGCCGGCCGCGGCAGAGACGGAGGTCGGGGCGCCGGGGACGGTGTTGGGCGTGGAAGAGACGACATTCGATGCGGTGGATGTCCCGATACTGTTCTGCGCGAGGACCTCGAAATCATATGACTGGCCATTCGTGAGCGACGCCACGGTCGAGGTCGTCTGGGAAGCGGTCGTCGTGGCATAGAGTGCGAAAGTCGAGGAGCCGGTCGTCCGGTCATAGACGAGGTATTGGGTAAGGGACGATCCCCCGTTCGAAGATGGGGCGGACCACGCAAGGGATACCTGCGTATTTTGGGAGGTGGCCGAAAGGGACTGGGGCGCGGTGGGGACGGTGGGAGCCCCGAGCGTCGTCGTCGAAGCGATGGACGAGGTGGCCGAGATGTTCCCCACGCCGTCGAAGGCGGAGACGGTGTAGGAGTAGGTCGTCGAGGTCGTGAGGCCCAAGTCATTGTAAGAGGCGCCGGAGGAGGTGGCGATGAGGACGGATGGCGTGCAGGAGCCGCCGAGACAACGGAAGATGTTGTATCCCGCGAGACCGGAGCCGCCCGCATCGGTGGATGAGGCCCACGTAAGAGCGATCTGCGAAGGTGAGGTCGAGGTGGCAAGAAGGGAGGTGGGGGTCGTGGGTGGCGTATTGTCGACCGTTACCGTGGTCTGCGCCGTCGAGGTGCCGTTCGCGTTCGTCGCGGTCAGGGTGTAAATAATGGTCGAAGTGGGATTGACCGTGGCTGAGGCGATAAGGGTGGATGTGCTGAAAGAGATGGGAGAGATAGTTACGGAGGAAGCATTCGTCACGTTGAAGGAGAGAGTCGAGGTTCCTGCCGAGGCGACTATCGAAGGAGAGTCGGTGAAGGAAGAGATGGTGGGTGGAGAAGAACTTGTATTCGTGAAGTTCGCGGTCAAGGTCATGTTGCTGTTCACGGTGACGGTCAGGGGGTTCGTGGTCGTGCTTATGGATCCGGTCCAATTGGAGAACGTATAGCCGGAGGTGGCTGTGGCGGTGAGTGTCACGTTCGTGCCCGCGAGGAAGTTCGTGCCCGCGGGGAATTGGGTAATCGAGCCGCCATTCGCAGGCGAGCTCGTGGCCGTGAACGTAGGATCGTTGGGGAGACCGGAAGCGGTCAAGGCATAGGGGTAGGGAGCGGGTTCATAGTGCAGGGTCCAGGCGTTTGTAGGACCACAGACGTAGAGTTCTCCCTGGCCACCGCTGCCGCTTTGGTTCCAATTGCCCTGGTCGGTGGCCCAGTATGCAACGCCCGTAGTGCAGGTCGTGGGACGGTTGGCGAGGGTGCCGAAGCCGGTGCCGACCGTTCCGTCAAATGGAGAGGTGGACGAGGTTTGCGCGGAAGTAGAAACCTCATTATAGTAGTCCCTGTTCGGAAGCAGTATATCGTTGGGGTTGCCTACTGGTCCGCCAAACCCACCCGAGTGCGTGTCCGCCCACTCATACACGGGATCAAGTGGTTGGTTTGCCCATCCGGTGGGACTGGGAGTCGAGCCCGACAGCAATGTGCCTCCGTCTCTGCCTGCTTGGTCAAGACATACCGTGGCGCGGAGGATTTCGTAAGTGTCGCTAACGTTCCAGGTGTCGAAGAATGGAGGCGTTTGAAATGTATATTGCGTAGCCGTGTTGGAAGCAATTTCGCCCCCAAAGTTCTGCGTCACGTCATGGATAAAATAGGGCGTCCCTGCGGTTATGGCGGGACCAGCCCACTGATTTACTGACCATCCCAACCCTCCATTCGCATTTGCGTCACTGAACGTGCTCGTGCCTGCCGTAGTAACCGTACCCGTGGCATATACTATGCCATCGTTTTTGTCGTACGAACCCGATCCGTCACAGAAACCCCACGTAGTGACAGCTCTCCAAGTCCTTGGTGAGTCCACCCCGACATAAGAATTAAAGAAGCCAGAAGACGTAGCGACGTACGAGTTCTCGAAAATAAGGCCGGTTCCGCTTATAACATTGCCGTTGCCGCACCCTCCGGAAGAATTACAGTTGAGGGTGTTTTCGTAAGCTTCTTTCTGACGGCTTCCTCGATCGCGGCCAGTCCAGGCAGTGCCATGACTTGCGAACAAGCCAGTTCCCGTCGTGTCGTCAGAGATATTGTAGCGGACCACCTCCCGATCGCCCCCCAGGTCGGGTCCGACATCGTTCTCGGTGGCCCGCGCTCCGATAAGCAAATTGTTCTCAATGTAGAGCGCCTCTGCCGTCCCATACGTATCCGGACTCGCAAAGGAATTGTCACCGTTACTTCCTACGCCCAGCCAAGAACCATTACCGATTTGCACCAGAGCTGGCCCGACTCCCGTGCCGGGCCCGGTAGGAGTGTTGTGGTCATAGACGCCAAACAAATCATCGGCAATCGTATCGGCATCGGAAGGATCGTTGTTATAGCCGCTTCCGAAAGTAATGTTATCTACTCTGATGTTCGGACAGCCGCTCGAAGTACAAACCCCGGTGGTGCTGATAGGAACGCTTTCCGTGGTTAATCCGCTCTGGGGTTGAAGACTCATCAAAGAGTACCGCATCGTTTGGCCATAAGGAACATTGGTCACGGCAAAAAATGACGCCGTGCTGCTTTGGATGAGATTTGTGGTGCTCGTGCCGGCTCCTATCGCGGACGGTCCCGCGTTAGGAGTTCCTTGACCGATGATGGTAATGCCCATGCCAGAGATACTAATGCCGGAAGTCCATGTGCAGGTCCCCGCCGGAATGACGACGTTATAACCCGCCGAAGCCCCGCTTACGGCCGTCTGCACGTCGCCTTCGTTGCACGACGCTGCATCGATGGTATTGGCCGCAAGCGTCGTCGTGCTCGCGTTAGTTGAAGTGGCGGAGAGTGTTCCTACTCCGTTGAAGGCTTGGATCGCATACGTGTAGGTAGTTGAGGCACTAAGCCCAGTGTCGCTGTATGAAGCTCCAGACGAGGTCGCAATCTCAGCACTAGGAGTACAGGCTCCTCCCGGACACCTGAAGATATTGTAGCCTGCAATGCCCGATCCCCCGCTGTCCGTGGAAGAGGCCCAGGTAAGGTTGATCTGCGATCCCGAGAATGCGGTGGCGACGACGCTCGTGGGGGTGGTGGGGGTCGAGGTATCCACGGTCACGGTCGTCGCCGCCGTGCTTGTCCCATTCGCGTTCGTTGCGGTCAGGGTGTAGACCGTGGTGCTCGTGGGATTCACGGTGGTGGAACCCATGGCGGTCGTGGTGCTGAAAGAGCCAGGCGTGATCGTGATATTGGTGATCGTGCCGGTGACATTCCAGGAGAGGGTGCTCGTCCCTGCGGGGGCGACGGCCGTGGGAGAGGCGGCGAAGGAGGAGACGGTGGGCGCGGCAGATGCCGATTCCAGCGTCACAATCGCTAGGTTATTGTTGATTGCTGCCGGATTTGAAATGAGGTTCACGCCAGGAGTAGTCGTTCCTGTAACGAGAAGATGAACACCTGTAACCGAGCAACTGCCGTTGCAAGTGGATGTAGACTGGTAATCTTGGACGAAGGCAGGGGTGCTAGAAACCGTCCATGTAGCACCGCCTGAACTTGTTATGTCGAACGAGAGCGCCAAATCCCCTGCGGAGGTGTCCGTGGCGTTGGGACCCGGCACAGCGGTGCCCCCTTGAAACACCGATGAGAAGTTATAATCGTCGACGGTGCTCGTCACGACGCCGGATACCTCGTAAATCTGCGGCTGATAAGAATTGTTGCTTCCCGAATAGACAGTGACGACGCAGGTACTGCTGGAGACGGTGCCCCGCAGGAGAGCGCCGTAGAAGACTGAACTCCCTGGCGTGCTCGTCGCGATGGTCGTCCATGAAGAAACGCAGCCGCTCGCGAGCGTGGAAGTGGGAACATTGACGTTATACGACTGGAAGTCGATAAGCATATCGCCGATGGTGGAGCTGGCGGCAAAGGTGCAGGTGGTAGTGGCGGGAGGGCTTCCCGTATAAGCGTTTTGGTCGCAGGTCTGCACGACCGCAGGAGCAGCAAAAACTGTAGGCGCAAGGAAAAGGGCCGCGAACGAGGCGAGCAGGATGAGCTTGGCGGATGGGGTACGGAGAGAAGTCATTGGAGGGAGAAAATCGAGGATGGTGTGATGTTGTGGTGACCCGATTATTCGCGCCAGAAGAGGCCCGGAAGGATTTCCATAATTATAGCACATGCTTGCCGGGAATAAGCGCCCCACCTGCTCCCGAATTGCCCGAGGTATCGAGATTTCTGGAGAAATGCGGGCCTTTGCCCGCAGCATATTCGCTTCCTCGCGAGCTGACTCCTCGCTCATCGAGGGGAGCTTTTCAACAGACATGGTATTGGATAATTTGGTATGGACGACTTTTCTTAAAATGATAGCAGGCGGGTAGGAGCTTGCAAGGCTTTGCCAATGGTCGAAAGGGCAGGCAGCCTTCGGTTGAAATCGGTCGAGAAGGGCCGCGTAACCATTCGGAAGCGCTATAAGGGCAAGGGTTAGTTTATATACCTTACTCGGACGAACTCTTCGAACGTGCAATTCGAAGAGCCGCAGAACCGATTGCGGTGGATTGTGCCGCGACCGGTAGCTGCTGAGACGACTTTGTTGATTGCCGAGCCTCTTCCAGTTCTCTCGTGATGAGCCTATCAGCGTGACCGCCACGCACTACCCCGAGCGCATC
>Ga0307372_10012613_pt1 | contig 11039 bp, 8 predicted proteins | sample OX1MG_FD_202533 | JGI IMG/M metagenome (GOLD analysis project Ga0307372, IMG submission 202533) | Soil microbial communities from Risofladan, Vaasa, Finland - OX-1 | ecosystem: Environmental > Terrestrial > Soil > Coastal area > Acid sulfate soil | place: Finland: Risofladan, Vaasa | collected...
GAGCCGTTGAAGATCAGTTTCCGGCTGACTCTGACGCTGGTGGTGCTGCTGACGCTGCTGGCGGCGATCTACGGCGCGATCTTCTCGGCGCAGCGCCTCACGCGGCCGGTGCAGGCCCTGATCGCCGGCACGCGGGCTGTCGGCAAGGGTGATTTCGGCACGCGGCTGCCGCTGCCGTCGCGCGATGAGATGGGCTTCCTGGTGCATTCGTTCAACGACATGACCAAGCGGCTGCGGCGCGCGAGCGAGGAGGCCGCGCGCAGCCGTCAGGCGGTCGAACGCGAGCGTGCGCGCCTGTCGATCATCCTGTCGCGCCTGACCACCGGCGTCATCGTGACCGACCACGACCTGACGCTGCACAGCGCCAACCAGTCGGCGGGCACCATCCTGGGCACACAATTCCAGGCGGCGGCCGGCGAGTCACTGGCGCAGCTGGCCGAGCGCAACCTGCAGGTGGCCGCGTTTGTGGCCGAGATCAGGACCCGTCTGTCGGCGGGCCAGTACGAGTGGCGCGAGCAGCTGACGCTGGCCGGCGAGAGCGGCGAGCGCGTGCTGCTGTGGGCCGGCACGCCGCTACCGGACGAGCGCGAGCGTTTATTGGTGGTGATCGTGTTCGATGACATCACCGCGCTGCTCGCGGCCCAGCGTGAGGCGGCCTGGGGCGAAGTCGCGCGGCGGCTCGCACACGAGATCAAGAATCCGCTAACGCCGATCCAGCTGTCGGCCGAGCGGCTGCGGCGCAAGCTGCTGCCGGGTATGAACGCCGAGGATACGCTGCTGCTGGAGAGCTCCACGCACACGATCGTGCAGCAGGTGGATGCCATGAAGCAGATGGTCAATGCGTTCTCCGAGTATGCGCGGGCGCCGGACATGAGGCTGGCGCAATTCGATCTCAACCAGCTGGTGAGCGAGGTCGCCGAGCTGTACCGGCTACAGGACCCGGCGGTGCGGATCCGGCTCGACCTGGATGCGCGGCTGCCGACGCTGCAGGCCGATCGGGGGCGTGTGCGCCAGATTCTGGCCAACCTGCTTACCAATGGAATCGAGGCGCTCAGTGGGGTGGCGCTCGGCTGCGTGCAGATCGCTACGCAGTTTCAGCCAGCGCCCGCTGCCGCGGCCGCAGGTACGGGGGCGGCTGCGGCCGTGATCAGTGTCAGCGACAATGGGCCGGGGTTTCGCAAGGAGATCCTCGGGCGGCTGTTTGATCCCTACGTGACCGGCAAGCCGCGCGGTACGGGGCTCGGACTGGCCATCGTCAAGCGTATAGTCGAAGAGCACGGGGGGCGCATCGAGGCAGAAAATGAACCCGGGGGGGGTGCCAGGGTGCGGGTGTGGCTACCGGTCGGCGCACAGGATCGTGCGCTGCTCGCGGGAGCAGAACGACGCTTGGAATTGCGGAGGGAGCGCGCATGAACTCAGGCAAGATTCTGGTGGTGGATGATGAGGCCGATATTCGCCGCCTGCTGCAGGAGATCCTCATCGAGGAGGGGTACGAGGTGCAGGTGGCGGCCGACGCCGGGCAGGCGCGCAGCGCGCGGGAGCGGCACGCGCCCGACCTGGTCCTGCTCGATATCTGGATGCCCGATACCGACGGCATCTCGCTGCTGCGCGAGTGGTCGGACGATGCGCCGGACGGCTGTCCGGTCGTGATGATGTCGGGCCACGGCACGGTCGAGACGGCGGTCGAGGCCACGCGCCTGGGCGCGTTCGACTTCATCGAAAAGCCGGTATCACTGGCGAAGCTGTTGCGTACCGTTGAGCGTGCACTGGAGGTCAAGGCGCGCCGTCACAGCGGCAAATTCGTTGGCGTGAGCGTGGCCTCGATTGCCGCGCCGCCGGGCCGCAGCCGCGCGATGGTGCAGCTGCGTGCCGATCTGACGCGCTTGGCTGCCTCCCCGGCACCCATGCTACTGCTGGGCGAGTCTGGCACCGAGCTGGAGCAACTGGCGCGCTTCGTCCATCAGTCGGGACCTGCAGCTGCCGGGCCCTTCGTGGTGCTCGATGCGCGCCTGCTGCGCGATGAGACCACGGCGGCGACGCTGTTCGGCTCCAATGCTTCATTCCCGGGCGTGCTCGAGCAGGCGTGCGAGGGCACGCTGTTCATCAGCAACATCGAGGACCTGCCGATGGGGGCCCAGCGCCTGCTCGGCGGCGTGATCGAGAGCGGCAGCTTTGTCCGCGCCGGTGTCGCACGCAGCGACGGCGACGGCGACCGCGACCGCGACCGCAACCGCAACCGCGAGGGTGACAGCGCTCGCGGTTCCGGCGAAGGTGGCGGTGCTCAGGCGGTGGCGCTGCGGGCGCGGATTGTGGCCTCGGCCCAGCCCGGCATCCTGCCCCGGGTGACGGGTGAGCAGTTCCGCCGCGATCTGTACGCGCAGCTGTCGGCCCTGCTGGTACGGGTGCCGGCGCTGCGCGAGTATGCCGAGGACGTGCCGGAGCTGCTGCGCTACTACGTGGACCTGCTGACCGAGACCGCCGGGCTGCGTTTCCGCCGCTTCGGCGTGGCGGCCCAGAACCGGCTGCGGCATTACCCGTGGCCCGACAACGTACGCGAGCTGCGCAACATGACGCGCCGCTTCCTGCTGGCTGACGGGCCGGAGGAGATCGGGCTCGATGAGGTCGAGCGCGAGCTGTCGGCGCAAGCGCAGGCCGGCGAGCCGCTGGTCAAGCATGATCTGCTGGCGCTGCCGCTGCGCGAGGCGCGCGAGCAGTTCGAACGCGCCTATCTGCAACAGCAACTGCAGCTGTGCAATGGCAAGGTCGGGTTGCTGGCTAAGCGGGTCGACATGGAGCGCACGCACCTGTACCGCAAGCTGCGGGCGCTGGGAATCGAGATAGGGCACGGGGCAGAAGAATAGCGCTGCGGCTCGCGGGCCACGGTGACTGGGCGCGCAAGCCTCACCCCCGGCTACTGCGCCGGCGGTGCCGTCGCCGCGCTTTCCTTCGCGACCAACCAGCGCGTGACGTCGATCAGCTGCTGGTCGCCGCCCGCAGACTGCAGCGTGATGCGGTACTTGCCGTTGACGATCATTGTCGGGGTCTGGTCGATCTGCCAGGCGCGCATGATCTGCTCGGCCTGCCGGATCTTCACGTCGACGCCGAAGGACGCCGCCGTCGTCAGGAAGCGCTGCTGGTTTACGCCGGTGGAGAGCGCGTAGAACCGCGCCGCGTCCTGGATCGTCGGGGCCGGTGATTTGATTCGCCCGGATTGTTCGTCCACCACCGCCAGCTGGTCGGTTTTCCAAACCGCATCGAACATCGCATCGTGCGCCCGCTGATCCACTCCCAGTATCTGCGCGGTGAAATAGGCGCGCTGAAACATCGGCCAGTCCTCTGAAGGATTGAACGAGGCCGGTACGTAATCGAGAGCCACGTTGCGTGGCAGCTTCAGCCGGAACTGGTCCATGTAGGGGTAGAAGCGGTTGCAGGCCGGGCAGGCGTAGGAGAAGACTTCAGTGACTTCCACCCTTCCGCTGGTCGGCAGGTACGGCTGCGGCGGGTCGATCGGGAAGTAATTGACGCCTTCGACCGGATCGGCCGCCAGCGCAAGCGACCAGACGCAGGCCAGGGCCAGGATGATGATTGATTTCATGAGCGTATCCTGTGAGGCGCGGAAGCTAGTGCCCGGGGAACCCGGAATTCGGCGGTATCCGGCCGGGAGCGCCGAACTCTTCGATCGAGCGGATCCGGCCGTCCACGACCTTGAAGATCTCGGCCGCATCCTGCGCAAAGGCCCGGCCGCCGCCGAAGTCGCCGACAACGATGAACATGCCCACCGCGATGCCGTGCGGCACGTCCACCACGGCGATGCGGCGGTTCGCGATCGACAGGCCTTTCATCGCTTTCATGGCGCTGACGGCCATCGCGCAGCTGACCGCACCGCCACGGTTGGCGGGATTGTTGGTCAGCTTGTGGCCGCCGGCCGCGTAGCGGTCGCAGCGCGGGCCGAACGGCGGGATGGATCCGTCGCCCTTGGCCAGCCCTTCCATATACAAATAGGGAATGTTCATCAGCTGTTCACGGGTCGAGCGCCGATTCTTGGGCACGATGGCGTCGTAGAGGATGTCCGGACGCAGCAAGGCCGACAGATCCGGGGCGGGTCTGGCAGCGCGTGGCCTACGGGCCGGCGGAGCGCCGGCTCGCGGACCACCCGGTGTTCGCGGCGCAGCCACGGCCCCCGGGCCCGTCGTCAGCATTTCGGACTCGGTGATCTTGCCGTTCGCGACTTTCAGCCGCAGGAACATCGCTCCGAGCACGCCATCGCGGCGCACACCGCCCGCATAGATGACCTGGCCGGTGACCGGGTCGGCGAACTCAAGGCCAGGCAGGACCGAGGTGACGGTCTTCCATGAGCCTTCGCCCAGCCTCACCGGCTCGGTGTTCTCGCGTGCGTTGATCTGCGGCGATACGGCCAGTGAGCCAGGATCGTGCTTGGGAAGCTGCTGCAGGTATTGGTGCATGACTTCCTTCAGGCACGAATCGTTGCAGGTCTGTGTCTGAGCCCAGGCGGCGGGCCCGATTAGCGCCGACCCCGCAAGTCCAACGGCTGCCAGCATGACCCGGATGTTGCAGTACCTCATCGCCGCCGCTCCCTGTGAAGGGCCGATATTGCCATGTAGGCATGGTTATAGCGACGGGTCGCGCGCTGCGCTACTCGGCGACCCGGATTACGAGCGCACCCAGGTTGCTCGCCTGCAATTGCTGCCGCAGGCGGTTGAGCAATGCCGGATCGTGGATCGGACCGACGCGCACGCGGTGCCACACGTCGGTGTCCACGGCGACGCGCTGTACCGTGGCCGTGATGCCCTGCTTGGCCAGTTTGGCGCGCACGCGCTCGGCGACGGCGTCGTCGTGATAGGACCCGACCTGCAGGAAGTAGGTGCCGGGCCTCGCGATCTGCGCCGCCGATGCCGATGCCGATGCCGGCGAGGCGCGGCTGGCGTGCTCGTGCTCGGGGACGACGACCTTTGATTTCGGCAGCATCCGGTAGAAATCGAACCCGCCGACGCCGCCAGCCGCATCGGTTGCGGTGGTGCCGGTCGCGGCCGCGCCGCTGCCTCCCGCCGCCGCCTGGGACTGCGGGTCATCGGGCGGCCCGGCGTCATCGGCGGCGCCCCGGTGTGCGCGGCGGGCACCGGGCACCGGATGCGTCGGCTCGGCCGGGACGCTCAGACGATGGTGATCGCGCACGAACACGGCACCGGCGATGATCAATCCGAGCGCCAGTCCGTAGCCGAAGCCACGCCATGCGGGCGAGCCGGTGCGGCGCGTGCGCTTGTAGTCACGGGCGGACAGGCGCCGGCCGCTCACATGCTGTCCGGTGCGGATACACCCAACAGGGTAAGCCCATTGCGCACCACCTGTTGCACGGCCAGTGCGAGCGCGAGCCGCGCGTTGCGCACAGACGGCTCATCGGCCAGGATGGTCGCGGCGTTGTACCAGGTGTGAAATGCGTGCGCGAGCTCGCGCAGATAGTGCACCAGCGCATGCGGAGCGCGGGCTGCAGTGGCCTGCGCCAATACCTCGGGATAGCGCGCCAGGGTCGCGAGAGTCGCCTGTTCGTGCACGCTCGCGAGCAACGCGACATCGGCGTAGCCGGCGGCGCGGTCATGGGGGAGCCCGCGCGCGGCGAGCTGCTTGAGCACACTGGCAATGCGCGCGTGTGCGTACTGCACATAGTACACCGGGTTCTCTTCGGTGCGCGAGCGCGCGAGATCCACGTCGAACACGAATTCCGCATCGGCCTTGCGCGACAGCAGGAAGAAGCGCACCGCGTCGCGTCCTACCCAGTCGATCAGGTCCCGCAGCGTCACGTACGAGCCGGCGCGCTTGGAGATCTTCACCTCTTCGCCGGCGCGCACCACCCTGACCATCTTGTGCAGCACGTACTCGGGATAGCCCGGGGGGATGCCGAGTTCCAATGCCTGCAGTCCGGCGCGCACGCGTGCGATCGTGCCGTGGTGATCGGAGCCCTGGATATTGATGGCTTGCGTGAACCCGCGTCGCCATTTGGTCACGTGATAGGCGACGTCCGGCACAAAATAAGTGAAGCTGCCATCCGATTTGCGTACGACGCGGTCCTTGTCGTCGCCGTAATCGGTGGTGCGCAGCCACAATGCCCCTGCACTTTCGTAGGTCTTGCCGCTCGCGATCAGACCCTTCACGGCGGCATCGAGGCTGCCGTCCTGGTACAGGCTCGACTCGAGGTAGTACACGTCGAATAGCAGGCCGAATTCCTTGAGATCCCGATCCTGCTCCCGGCGCAGGTACTCGACCGCGAAGCGGCGGACCGATTCCAGATCCCCGATGTCACCGTGCGCGGCCGCGAAGTCGCGCGCGACCTCCTCGATGTACTCGCCGGCGTAGCCATCCGGCGGCCACTCCGGCTGCCCCGGTGCGATGGCGCGCGCGCGCGCCTGGACCGACAGCGCGAGATTTTGAATCTGTGCGCCGGAATCGTTGTAGTAGTACTCGCGCGTGACGGCATAGCCCTGCGTCTGCAGCAACGCGGACAATGCGTCGCCGAGAGCGGCTTGACGGCCGTGGCCCACGTGCAGAGGTCCGGTCGGATTGGCCGAGACGAATTCGACCACGACACGCGCGCCGGCGCCGGCGCCGCTTTCGCCGTAGCGTTCGCGCTGCTCGAGAATGCGCCGGAGCACAGCCCCGTGTGCGCCATGCGCGAGATGGAAATTGATGAAGCCTGCCCCGGCGATCTCCACGCGAGCCAGCAGCGGGCTTGGCGGCAGCGCGGCGACGATGGCTTCGGCCAGCTCGCGTGGCCGGCGCTGCGCGGACTTGGCCAGCCGCAGCGCGACGTTGCTGGCGTAATCGCCATGCCCGGGGTCGCGGCTGCGCTCGATGCTGATCGATGAGAGGTCCACGGGGTCCGGCAGCACGCTGCCCGCCAGATTTTTCAGCGCGCCCGATAGCAGACGCGTTAGCTCATCTTTCAACTGCGCAGGGTCCTTGAGTCCGGAGGGCGAGTCTACCCGATATCGATCGGATCGACGTCGAGGGCGTAGCGCACGCGCTGGGCGCGTGCGAGCGTCTCGACGGCCGGCAGCCAGGCGTCGATGAAGCGGTGCAGTGTGCCGCGCTCGGCGCTCTCGATCAGCAGCTGCGCGTAGTAGCGGCCGGCGCGGCGCGCGAGCGCGGCGGGGACCGGACCGAGCAGCCGCACCGGCGTCGAGGGCCCCGAGGACATCGTGGGCGTAGCCGGCGCCGCCGCGCGCGCGCGCGCAAGGAACTGCAGCGCCCCATCGTTCGAGGGGCTCGAGGCGCGCAGCAGCGCCAGGCGGCCGAACGGCGGCCAGCGCGCCGCCTCGCGCTCCGCCAGCGCCGTGGCCGCGAAGCCCTCGTAGCCGCCGGCGAGCAGGCTCTGCAGCAGCGGATGCTCTGGGTATTCGGTCTGGATCAGCACCTCGCCCTGCTCGCGTTCGCGGCCGGCACGCCCGGCGACCTGCACGATCGTCTGCGCCAGCCGCTCGGCCGCCCGAAAGTCGGTGCTGAACAGGCCCTGGTCGGCATTGAGCACCACGACCAGCAGCACGCCTGGAAAATGATGGCCCTTGGTGACCATTTGCGTGCCGACCAGGATGCGTGCTTCACCGCAAAGTACTCGGCGCACGATCTCTTCGAGCTGCGAAGGCCGCGCGGCGGTGTCGCGGTCCAGCCGCAGCAGTGCCTGGTCGGGGAACAGATCATGCAGCGTCTCCTCGACGCGCTCGGTGCCCTGGCCGACAGCCTTGACCGCGAAGCCGCAGCGCGGGCAGCGCGACGGCAGCGGTTCGGCGGCACCGCAGTGGTGGCAGCAGAGCTGAGCGCCGGCGCGATGCACGGTCAACCGGGCATCGCACTGGTGGCACGGTGCGATCCAGCCACAGCCGGTACACAGCAGGGTCGGGGCGTAGCCGCGGCGGTTGATGAAGACCAGCACCTGTCCCTGCGCCTCCAGGTGGCGGCGCATCGCATCGATGACGGGAGTCGCCAGACCCTGGCGCGCGGTGTGTGCGCGCAGGTCAATCAGCTTCAGCACCGGCGCGGCCGCCTGATCGGCGCGACGCGGCAGCCACAGCGTCGCGTAGCGGCCGATGCGCTGGTTCTGCAGCGTCTCGAACGCGGGCGTCGCCGAACCGAGCACGACCGGAATGCCGGCCTGCTGGGCGCGCATCACGGCGAGGTCGCGTGCCGAGTAGCGGCAGCCGCCATCCTGCTGCTTGTAGGAGCTGTCGTGCTCCTCATCGACCACGATCAGCCCGAGCCGCGGGAGCGGTGCAAATATGGCCGAGCGGGTACCGAGCACGACACCGGCCTGGCCGTCGCGTGCGGCGCGCCAGGCGGACAGCCGTTGTGCGTCGGCGAGTCCCGAATGCAGCACGCTGATCGGCGTCGGCAGGCTGCTGCGAAATCGCTCGACCGACTGCGGGGTCAGGGCGATTTCCGGCACCAGCACCAGCACCGTGCGCGTGCGCGCGAGCGTGCGGGCGGCACATTGCAGGTACACCTCGGTCTTGCCGCTGCCGGTTGCGCCCTGGAGCAGGAAGGTAGCGTAACGATCGGCGGCGGCATCGATCTGCTGCACGGCGGCGCTCTGCGCCGCTGACAGGGCCGGACCGCGCCCGACCGCTGCGGCCGTGGCGGCCAGGGCTGCCGGCGCAGCCGCAGGGGACGCCGCGGTGCCGCATTCGGCCGCATGGAAGCATTCAATCCAGCCTCGTTGCCGCAGCGCGCGAGCATGAGCGCGCCAAGCCGGCAGCGCCGCAGACAGGCTCTGAGGCGAAAGCCCTGCCTGTGCCGTGTGCAGCAGCGTCAGCAGCGCCTGCTGGCGCGGCGCACGGGCGCAGGCGCCGGCCGCGCAGGCAGCCTCTCCTGCGCTCGTGAGCCGCCAGTGCGGCCGCGCTTCGAGCGCGCTCGCGCCGAGCCGCAATGCCTTCGGTAAGGCTGCGGCGATGACCTCTCCGGGAGGATGGTGGTAGTAGTCGGCCGTCCAGCGCAACAGCCGCATCAGCGGCTCATCGAGCAGGGCGACTGTGTCGATGATCTCGTGTACACGCTTGAGGGCGGCGGCTTCGAGTGTGCTGTGGTCGGCGTGACCGACCACCACGCCGATCGCCTCGACCCGCCCGAACGGCACCCGCACCCGCGCTCCAACCGGAACCGCACGCGGCGCCCAGCCAGCCGGGGGGAGGTAATCAAACGAGCTGCGCAGAGGCGCGTTGATGGCGACCTGCAGCACGCCCGGCGTATCGCCGAGCTCTACCACTGTGGATAAGTCTGTGGATAGCTTGTCGGAGGCGCGCAAAACCGCCGCTGTATCAAAAACGTCATCTCGATCGATCAAAATTTGACCAAACAGATTATATTCGAGTTTTCAAAGAGTTAGCCTACGGCAAACACGCGCCCGTGTCTGTCATGTCGGAAGAGGTCAAAAGCGTTGGTGCGTCGTCCGATTAAGTGGATGATTTTTCGACATTCTGCTTCAGTGGTCTGTGTTCTCTCACTGGACACGAAGCCGGCGCAGACGCTCCCGCGTCAACCGAAATCCCCGTGCGCCGTTTACCGGCTAGGCTTGTACATCAGCGTGGATGCATACGCATGGCTGGCTTTGCTACGCTAGTTTCGCCGACCGACCTACCCACGCTCCGGAAAGCCCATTTGCGTGAGACCCAGGATGGCGCGCGCGCTCTCGATACCTTCCTGGCTGGCGTGGAGCGCAAGGCCTTCAGAATCGCACAGATCGCGCTGCGTCATGAGGCCGACGCGCTGGACGTAGTTCAGGATGCCATGTTGCAGCTCAGCGCTCGCTATGCCGGGCGGCCGGCCGAGGAGTGGAGGCCGCTGTTCTATCGCATCCTGGAGAACCGCATTCGCGATGTGCAGCGGCGCCGCAGCGTGCGCAACCGCGTGCTGGCATGGATGCCCTGGCGAGGCGGTGAGGACGACGGCGAGAGCGCCGACGCCGTCGCCCAGGCGATGGATGGCGCGCCGACGCCGGCGGTACAGCTGCAGTCCGATCAGATGCTGGTGGCCCTGGAGCAGGCGCTCACGGCGTTGCCCAATCGGCAGCGCCAGGCCTTCATGCTGCGCAACTTCGAGGGCCTGGACGTGGCCGGCACGGCGACGGCGATGAAGTGTTCCCAGGGCAGCGTGAAGACCCATTATTTCCGCGCGGTGCAAGCACTGCGTGCAAAGCTCGGAGAGTACCGGATATGAATGCCGGGGATGAGCAGCAGCACACGGTCGGCCGGATCGAGCAGAGCACGCGTGCGCTGCTGCTCGCCAGTGCCGACCGCCTGTCCGGGACGGTGCGGTCGCGGTTGAGGCAGGCGCGCCATGCCGCAGTCAGGGCGCGCGGCCAGCACCGGCAGCTGCGGTTGCAGCGGTGGGCCCCCGCTGGGGCGGTGGCGACCGCGGCGCTGGCGCTGTTCGTGGTACTGGCGCCGCATCGCTCGACGCCACCGATCATGCCCGTGGCCAATGATGCGCTGGAGGATATCGACCTGCTCGCCAGCGATGTGCCGCTCAACGGCGTCCAGGGCGTCAATAATAATAATAATGAGTTCTACGAATGGGCTGCCGATGAGGCCAGCAGCGGGCTGGGAGCCGGCGCCGTATCTGCTGCCGGCGTGCCCTCCAGCGGCATGTGATCCGCGCGCGAGCCCGAGGCTATGCTGTGGGCCGGCTGAGTACTCTGTGGGCGGCGCTGCTGCTGGCGAGCGCGCTCGCGAGCGCTCCCGCCTGGGCGCAGCCGCCCCCGGCCGCACAGGGCAGCGCGCAGCAGGAGCCGGAGCCGGCGCAGGCCTCCCAGTTGCCCCGGGGCCGGGCGTGGATATCGCTGTCCGCGCGGCAGCGCCAGCTGCTCGGACGCTTTCGTGACCGCTGGGAGCAGCTGCCGCCGGCGCGTCAGCGTGCGCTGGCGCGGGGCTCGGCGCGCTGGCTCGCGATGACGCCCGCGCAGCGCACGGACGCGCGTGCGCGCCTCCAGGCCTGGCGGCGGCTGGCACCACGCCAGCGGGCGCTGGTGCGGCGTCGCT
>Ga0307372_10012619_pt1 | contig 11035 bp, 8 predicted proteins | sample OX1MG_FD_202533 | JGI IMG/M metagenome (GOLD analysis project Ga0307372, IMG submission 202533) | Soil microbial communities from Risofladan, Vaasa, Finland - OX-1 | ecosystem: Environmental > Terrestrial > Soil > Coastal area > Acid sulfate soil | place: Finland: Risofladan, Vaasa | collected...
CGGCGACGGCGGCCAGGGCGGCATGGATGCCACAGGCGGTCGGCTCGACCATGACCGCCTCTTCATCGGGCATGGACTCCGGCACCAGATGAATCTGGGAGCGGTGGGCGACCAGGGAGGAGGACCAGCCTCCTCCGGTGTCGGAGCAGAAGCCGGTCTGCAGGCCGGGCTTGAGGTGGCCATAGGCGACCCGTTCACAGTTGCCGGTGTGGCCGGCGGCACAGGCGCCGCAGAGCGGGTCGATGCCGCGGGCGGTGCAGCCGAGCACCGGCTCGATCACGACCCGGGCGCCGTCATCGGCACCGCCGTCGGCCAGTTCACCGACCACTTCGTGGCCGGGAACGAAGGGGAAGCTGACGATGGGCTCGAAGTAGCGGGAGCTGTGGCCTTCGACGGTGGCCAGGTCGGAGCCGCAGATGCCGGCCAGGAGGGGCGAGACCCGGCGCCAGTCCGGACCGGGAAGGGCCGGCTCCGCCACATCGGTGAGATGAAGGGGCCCTAGGCGGGCGCTGTGACCCGGAGCCACCGAAGAAGCCACCCGGGCGGCACCGTAGCGGGGGAGGGAACGCTCGAAGAGGAGGGCTTTCATCGCCGTGCCCTTCCGGCCAGGCGGGGGGCAAGGGGTAGCAGCGGGGTCGAGTAGCCGGGCGCCTTGGGCCACTCCTCGGTATGCCAGCCGCGCTTGCGGGCGATGGTGGCCAGCTTGACTTCGGGATTGACAGCCACCGGGTGGCCGGCGGCTTCGAGCATGGGGAGGTCGCTGGCCGAGTCGGCATAGGCCACGGACTGCTCCAGGTCGAGGCCGTGGGCTCGGGCGTAGTCGGCCATGATCTGGGCCCGGGCCTCACCGGTCGGGGGTCCCTGCTCCAACTCACCGGTCAGGCGGCCGGCGCGCGTCGAGAGGCGGGCGCAGATCACTTCGTCGAAGAGCTGGTGGAAGGGCTCCACCACTATGTCCAGCGCGCCGGTTATGAGCAGGGTCTTGTGGCCGAGGGCGCGGTGCTGGCGGACCCGGCGGATGCCGTCGGGGAAGGACTTGGCCAGGAGCAGGGTGTGGAACAGCTCATGCGCCTCGGCCCGGAGCTCCTCGACGTCGGCACCCTCGTAGCGACGGTAGAAGTGGCGCAGGAAATCGCCCCGGTCCTTACGGTCCAGCGACAACAGCGCCGGGCCCTCGCGTAGGGCGCGAACGGTGAAGCCGAGACGGTCGCGGTCTTTCATCCGCCGGGTGGCCAACCAGGAGTATGACTCGACCACGTTGGAGGCGATGAGAGTGTTCTCCAGATCGAAGACCGCCATGTGGCGATCGGGTGAGAGAACGGCGCGCCGGCCGCGTTCCTGGCGGTCGGGTGTGCTACGCCGCCCCGGAGCGGAGCGCACCCGGGCGTGGGTGACGATGGAGGGCAGGTGCACGCCCTGCACGTAGGAGTCCCACTCCAGGGCGCGGGGATCGAAGGCGAAGGTCCGGCGGTCCTCTTCATCGGTGCGGTCCCAGAGATCGAGCAGGCGGTCGACCAGGAAGCGGGCTTCGGTCTCGGTGTAGGCGCCGTAGAGGCGGACGTAGCCGAGGGCGCGGTCGACCTGGTTTCGCCGTTCTTCCAGGTTGGCCGTCCAGGCTGCCTGCTTGCCCCGCAGGGGAAGGCTGCGGCTGACCTTCTCGGCAGTGGTCAGGGTGCGGTCCAGGCGCTCGAGCTGGCGGGTGACCTTGCCCCGGCCCGGGAAGGCCCAGCGGGGGGCCACGATGGGCTGGCCGTCGGCGTCGTAGAGGGGATGCTCGGCGAAGTAGTCCTGAACCAGGTCGACCAGCCTCCGGTAGCGAAGGGGGTTGGTGGCTCCCGAAGCAACCTGGTAAACGGACGGGCCGGCGGGGTCGGGCCCGGCGGCGGCCACGGCCAGGATGGCGGCCACCACCAGGTCCACGGGGATGACGTCGACCACGCCCTCAGGGATCCCGGGGAAGGACTTGAGCAGGCCCCGGGCGTAGGAGATGATCACCGGCTCGGCCATGCGGAAGCCGCGGATCCATCCCGGGCGGGGTTCGGCCAGGGCGGACTCGATGATGGACGGGCGCACGATGCTGACGGGCACCTCGCCGCGGGTCTCGAGCAGGGCGCGTTCGCCCAGGGCCTTGGTGTAGGGGTAGGCGTCCGGCCAGCCCAATGACTGGGCCCGGGCCACGCCGGCGTCGACCATGGCCTTGGTCACCCAGTCCTGGCGGATGCGCTCGGTCCGCTCGGCCAGCAGCGGCACCCCGGCGGCGCCCAGCTCCTGGCGGGCCTGCTTGTGGAAGCGGGCCAGCTGGTCGGGCTCCCGGCTGACGGCCTCCCGGTCGGCGCGGACGCGACGGGCGGCGTCCACCTCGTGGCGCCAGGACACGTCGGGAGAGAACGGAGTCTCCGAGAGAGGCAGCTCGGGGCTGTCGCCCCGACGGGTGCCGGCCACGTAGGCGGTAGACACGGCGATCAGGTGCCCCGGGGCCCCGCCGGCGGCGGCGCGGCGCATGGCCTCGGCCAGTCGGGCCGGGCCGAGCAGGTTGACCTCCACGGCGGCGTCCAGGGGGGAGTCGAAGCTGACGCTGGCGGCGGAGTGGATGACGGTGTGGCAGTCGGCCAGGATCTCCAGGCCGGCATCATCGAGGCCGAGCCCGTCGGTGCCGACGTCCCCGGCCATGACCAGCAGGCGTCGATCGACCTCGGCGTCGAACCGGTCGCCCCACTCCTGGCGCAGACGGTCGAAGCAGTCGTTGCGGATGATCTCCCGGCGGACCCGGTCAGCCGCCCCGCGCCGACCGGGGCGGACCAGGACGGCCACCTCCAGGTCGGGTACGGAGCGGAGCATCCGCTCGATGAGGGCCGTCCCGAGAAAGCCCGTCCCTCCGGTCAGCCCGATGCGGCGGCCGGCCAGGGCCTCTCTGATCACGCCAACTGCCTACCATCGGCCACCCCGCGCCGGCGACACGGCCTCAGGGCCGGCGGCGCGCCGGCCGGCCGGTGCGGGCGACACGGCATCACCGCTTGCGGGCCTTGGCCGCCGGAGGGGTGTAGCGCTTGCTGGCCGTTCGGCGCCGTGCCGCGGGCTCGGGTTGGCGTCCCCGCGCCGCCCGGGTAGACCGGGCGGGCCGGCCGGCGCGGGCCGGCCGGGCGCTGTCGGTCCCCCGCTCGGCGGCCAGGCGCAGGCGGGTGGCCTTGGAGCTGCGGAAGAGCAGCCAGGCCCCCAGTGCGATGTAGAGAAAGCCGAGGACCTGGCCCATCCCGAAGGCGGCCAGGAGGCTGACCACAGCGGCCACCGTGCGCCGGCCGTAGCGGGCGGCGGCGGCCAGGAGGACGAACACGGCGATGCCGATGCTCAGGGTGAGGGCCGCCGAGATGTGGGTGGTCTTGCCCGCATGGGTCTGGGTGGCAGGTACCAGGAGGAAATACACGGTGATACCCAGGGCGAAGATGGCGCCGCCGTAGACGGCCAGCTGCTCGTTCTGGGTCATGTCCCGGCGGAGGCGGCTGGCCAGCCCCGGCCGGCGCACCGGAACCTCGGCGGACTCCTGGCCGGGCTCCTCGCCTGGGCCGGCTCGCTCTGTCCAGTCCCCGTCGGTCGGCACCCCGACAAGCTACCGGCGGGGCGTCAGGGGTCGATGAGGACGCCGGGGTTCATGATGCCGGCCGGATCGAGGGTGGCCTTGGCCGCCCTCAGGGCGGCGGCAAACAGTTCCGGGCGCTGGCGGTCATACCAGGGCCGGTGGTCCCGTCCCACGGCGTGGTGGTGGGTGATGGTGCCGCCGTGGGAGAGGATGGCCTCGGAGGCGGCCGCCTTGACCTCGTCCCACTGGCTGAGCTCAGAGCCGGGCCGGCCCGGTCCGAGGACGCTGAAGTACGGGGCCGGGCCGTCGGGATAGACGTGGGTGAACCGACAGGTGATCCAGCCGTTCCCACAGACCTCCCCCAGGGCCCGGGTAACGGCCTCGGTGACCCCGGCGTGAAGCGCGTCGAAGCGATCCCAGGTGCAGGCGGTCTCGAAGGTCTCCACGATCATGGACATGGCCACCAGGGCGTCCCGTCCGTAGGGCGCCCGTATGAAGGCGTTGCGCCAGGCGCCCACGGCGTCGCCGGAGGTGGAGGTGGAGGCGGAGGTGCTGGTGGAGGTGGAGCCGCCGGAGGCGGAGGTTGCGGCGGCGGGCCCCGAGGAGCGGGGCCCCTCGGGGCAGGCCCCGCCGTGGTCGGCGCACAACTCGAGGGCGCGTGCCATAGGCACGTCGACGGGGTGGTCGGCGGACTCGAAGCCCAAGACCAGAAGGCTGACTCCCCCGCCGGAGCCGGCCGACATGGCCGCCTCGGTCTCGTCCAGCAGGCGGCAGGTTGGTGGGATCGAGGCCGGCCTGGACGACAGCCCGGGTGGCGGCCACGGCATCGGCGTAGCGGGTGAAGCGCACGCCGCCGGAGACCCGCCACTGCGGCCGGTCCTGCAGGCGCATCCAGGCCTCGGTGATGACACCGAGGATGCCTTCGGAGCCGAGCAGCATCCGATCGGGCGAGGGACCGGCTCCCGAGCCAGGCAACCGGCGGGACTCGAGGACCCCGGCCGGGGTCACGGCCCGGATCGATTCGGTGAAGTCATCGATGTGGGTCCGGGCCGTGGCGTAGTGGCCGCCGGAGCGCGTGGCCAACCAGCCGCCCAGGCTGGAGAACTCGAAGGACTGCGGGAAGTGGCGCAAAGTCAGGCCCTGGGGCCGGAGGGTGTCCTCCAGGGCGGGGCCCAGGATGCCGGCCTGGATGCGGGCGGCCCGGGACGTCCTGTCCACCTCCAGCACCTGGTCCAGGCGACCCAGGTCCAGTGACACCACCCCGGCATGGCCCTGGTCGGCGCACTCCACTCCACCCACCACCGAGGAGCCACCGCCGTAGGGGACGACCAGCACATCGGCCGAAGTGGCCCAGTCGAGGAGGGCGGAGACGGACGATTCGTCGGAAGGAAAGGCGACCAGGTCCGGGGGATGGTCGAGCTGGCCCCGGAAGCCCCTGACCACATCGCGGTAGGACTTTCCGTAGGTATGTCCGGCCCGGTCGTAGACGTCATCGGAGAAGGCAGCCGCCAGCGCCGCCGGCGGCTGCACCCGGGGGCGGGAGAGGTCGAGGTCCTCGAGGCGGGCCGGCCGGGCTACCTCGAAGTCGTGGCCGGGGAAGCGGGCGCGGAAGCCGTTGGCCATCGATTCCGTCTGGCCCTCGTCGGGGCCGGTGCCCTCATTGCCCCAGCCCCACCATGATCGGCGTGCCATGGCGGGAGGGTACCGCCGGGGAGGCCGGCCCGACCTGGAGGCGGCCGACCTGCATAGGCTCGCCCACATGGACTTCCGTAAGGAGAGCCTGGCCGGTCTGGCCGCCCAGGTCCGATCCCGCTCCGTGTCGGCCCGAGAGTTGACCCAGCTGGCGCTGGACCGCATCGAGGAACTCAACGACCGGATCAACGCCTTCGTATCGGTCGATCCCGAGGGTGCCCTGGCCGCCGCCGCCGACATCGATGAGCGGGTGGCCAGGGGCGAGGAAGTGGGTGAGCTGGCCGGCATCCCCATCGGGGTCAAGGACCTGGAGGACGCCAAGGGACTGGTGACCACCAGGGGCTCGGCGGCGTTCTCCGAGGCCGGTCAGGCCCGGTCCGACTCGGTACTGGTGAGTCGGCTGCGGGCGGCCGGCTGCGTGGTGGTGGGTAAGACCAACACCCCGGAGCTGGGCTGGAAGGGCGACACCGACAACATGGTCTTCGGGGCGACCCGGAACCCGTGGCGCACCGAGAACAGCCCGGGGGGTTCATCGGGAGGGACGGGGGCGGCGCTGGCCGCCGGCATGATCCCCCTCGGCACCGGTTCCGACGGCGGCGGCTCCATCCGCATCCCGGCCTCGGCCTGCGGCCTGTCGGGGTTCAAGCCGTCCCTCGGTCGGGTGCCCTCGGGCGGAAGGACCCCTCCGGGTTGGGGTCAGCTGTCGACCAAGGGGCCCATGGCCAGGACGGTGGCCGACACGGCCCTGGCCCTTGACGCCGTGATTGGGCCCGACCCGACCGACCTCAGCTCGCTTCCCATGCCGGAGCCGTCCTGGCTGGGGGCGATCGAGGATGCCCACCTCCCCGCCAAGGTGGTCTGGTCGCCCACCCTCGGCTACGCCGAGGTCGACCCCGAGGTTCTGGACATCTGCGGTCGGGCCCTCAACATGGTGGCCGACCTGGGGGCCGAGGTGATCCAGATGGACACCGTCTTCGAGGAGGATCCGGTCGGTTCCTGGCTGGTCCTGGTCACGGCGGGCAACATCCGCACTCTGGAGCCGTTCCGGGGCACGGAGGTGTGGTCCCGGATCGACCCGGGACTGGTGGAGCAGATGGAGTGGGGCTCGCGCTTGAGTGGCGCCGATGTCATCCGGGCCCAGGATGCCTGCCACACCCTCAACCTCGACCTGGTCGAGATCTTCCATCAGGCCCGGCTGCTCATCACCCCGACCATGGCCGCCGCCCCGCCCATCAGCGGGGAAGTCGGCACTATCGGCGGGCGGCCCGATCCCAACTGGGTCCGCTTCACCTACCCGTTCAACATGACCCGGTCTCCGGCCGCCACCGTCTGTTGCGGCTTCACCGCCTCCGGCCTACCGGTGGGCTTGCAGATGGTCGGTCCCCAGCACGCCGACCTGGTGGTCCTGCGGGCCGCCGCCGCTCTTGAACGGGCCCTGGATCTCGATGCGGTGGCGCCGGTCGACAACTGACCCGGACCGCCCGGCGGTGGCGGCCAAAGCGGAAGAGGCGCTGAGGGCCGACAAGGGCTGGATGGCCATGGGTGGCTTCGATCCGACCGAACGCAACCGGGTCCTGGACCTCCTGGACTTCCAGGGCCGGCCCGAGCGTAGGTGGGCGATGGAGGAAGTGGCGAGGGCGAAAGCGTTGGTGGAATCACTCTTATGAGGATGAAGATCCTGAGCGGGGCAGCGAGACGGTGACCGTAGTGCCCCTGCCTAGTGAGCTCCGGACTTCGATGGTTCCCTGGTTGGCACTCACCAGCCGTTGCGTGACAGCCAGACCGAGTCCCGTTCCCCGAGACTTGGTGGTGAAGAACGGCTCGAACAGATTGGCCCGCGCCTCCTCACTCATTCCAGAGCCATTGTCGGCCACGGTCATGGTGACAACGCCATCGGTCTCGGCCACTTCGAGTGCCACGCTGCCTCCGTCGGCAGGAAGAGCGTCATAGGCGTTGCTGAGCAGGTTGAGCAGCGTCTGTTTGGCCTGGTCCCGGTCACAGAATGCCATTAGCGGCACAGCCGGTGGCTGCCATCTGACCTCAACCCCGCCCGGGGGCGGGCTCGACTCCAGGACCTCGTCGATGAGCGCCCCGGCATCGACCGGAGTCGGGATGGGCAGCCGGTCCCTGGACCAGTCGAGCAGGTCGGCCACGATCAAGGTGGCGGCGGCAACCTCCCGATTGGCGGTCGCGATCTGGCGGGTGATGCGCTCGTCGGTGATCCCCTCCTTGGCCAATCGCTGACCGATCAGGTAGAGGCTGTTGGAGATGACGGCGATGGGATTGCGGAGGTCGTGCCCCACGCTGGCCGCCAGCAGGCCCACGGCGGCCAGCCGTTCGGATTGGACCAGCTGCTCATGCGACTGTCCCAACTCGGCCGTGCGCTGGTCCACCAGGGCCAGGGCGTAATCGCGACGCCGAGCCAGCACCTCGAGCACAGCCGCCGCCAGCAGGGCGGAGACCATTCCGCCGGCCAGGAGCAGCCAGGGCACCGCCACAGGGAAGGAGCCGGCTAGAGGTCGCGTCGCTCGTGCCGCCAGGGTCCATTGCCCGGCTCCGACCGGGAGGCGGAGCAGGTACTGAGGGCGGCTGGTGGTGCGGTCCCCTGTGTCGACCAACTGTGTGTGGGGGGACGGGGAGCCGCTCGCGTACAGGGCCACCTGCAGGCCTGCGAGGGAGGCACTCAAGGGGGACAGAACGGGATCGGTTGGGTCGATGGCGTCCTCCTGGTAGACGACCAGGCCGCCCTGGTCCGGCGGCAGCGCCAGGGCGAATCCGATCCGGCGCCGGTATCCGTCGTGCAGCACCGCGGTCACCATGTCGGGCTCTGTCAAGGCGCGCTGGAGCAAGGCCAGGCGCTCGGAGCTCAAGGAGGGGCCGAGCGAGGTGGAGTCCCCGGCCACGGCGCCGAGTGAGAATCCGCGGTCGGTGCGCGAGATGAGACCGACGGTGCGGACCAGCCCGGTGAGCAGCGGCGTGGCCGCGGCCAGGAATGCGCTGGTGGCCTGAGGGAGGGGTGCCAGGGTGCCGAGCGAGTGCAGACTGGCATCGATGGACGTGACCGAGCTGCTTAGTTCGGCGCCCGCCTCGATGGAGCGCTCCGCCAGCAGCCGGCTCTCCTCCTGGCTCACAACGTGGCGGGCCAGGCCGAAGGTGGACACGGCCACCAGGGTGAAGGCGAGAAGGACGGCTAAAGCGGTCCGCCCGGGGCGGATACTCATCCGGACCGGGCCCGGAAGAGGGTTCCGCAGAACGGCTGGGCGCCGGAGGGCGTGAAGCCGTTGGCGTGTATCTGCAGCTCCCAGTAGCACAGGGGCATCTGCCCGAAAACGGCCGAGAAGTTGGTCGGAGGAAGGAGGCCGTCAGCCGTGTAGTCCTTCACCTTCCGCAAGTTGGAGACGAAGGCGGAGCGGGTGAGACAGGTCGGGCCCGCCACCTCCAGTCCCCGGATGAACGTATCGGCTGAGAGCCAGCCGACCATGGCCAGCTGCCCTGGAAAGGCGTTCGGTGCCACTGCAGACAACTCCGCCTTGAATTCCTGATGGGCGGGAACAGGCAACTCGAAGGGCCGCCAATCGAGAGCAACATAGGCCCCGGAGAGCACGGCACCGTCGGCCGCGGCCAGGCGGGTGTCGTAGCCCGCCGGGAGCATGCCGACCCTGAAATGCAGTCCGATGGCTGCGGCCGCCTTGTACACGCCGATGTTGCTGAGGGTGTCCATGGCGGTGACCAGGGTGTCCACCCTCGCCCGGCGCATGGCCTCGGCGTCGAAGGAGTAGTCGGTCTGGCCCAGGGGTTCGTTGAGATTCTCGTAGGCGAGGGTGAGGCCGAAGGCCGGGAGCGTCTGGATCACCTGGCGGGCGAAGTTCACACTGGCGGTGGCTCCCCCGGCCAGGACGGCCACCCGTTGGCCGTGGCGGGTCTTGATGAAGGCGGCCACGGTCGTGGTCGGCTCGCCCTGCGGATTCGGGGAAGTGCTGTAGCGGTAGCCGAACATGTTGAGGTAGCGGCCCCAGGCCGGGGTGATGCCCCAGCCGGTGACCGGGATGCCCAGCTGGTGGAGGTAGGTACCGCTGCCGTCGCTGTTGGTGGAGGCCTCGATGACGCCGAATACGTGCGCGTCGGAGATCAGGTAATGGGCAGCAGAGAGGTTCTCGAGGTTCCCGTCCCCATCATCGGCGGAGACCAGTTCGAGCTGTCGCCCGGCTATACCGCCGCTCTGATTCTGGGCCCGGAAACGCGCCAGGATCCCGCTTCCCACCGCGGAGAAGAAGGGTCCCTGGGGACCAGTACTGGGAAAAATGGCGCCAACCTTGATGGCTGTCGGGGTAATGCCGGGGACAGGCTGGGCGCACGCCTTGCCGTTGGCCGCCGCATTACGGGAAGGGGCGGGGCCGGCGCATCCACTGAGCAGCGCCGCCGCCAGGCCGACCACGCAGAGCACGGCGCCGGCCCGGTGGGAACTACCCAAAGCGGCCCTCCTGTTCGGCCAACTCGAGTCGAAGCGGGGCCAGGGGGGAGTCCCCCCAGAGGCCTTGGCGCCACGAGGAAGCATTGACAGGGATGGCCTGGACGTCAATGGCCCGAATTAGTCAGTCATCGCCTCCGGACGGACCGGTCAGGCCCCGCTCCCCGCGACGGTGGACCTCCTTCATGCGGCCCAGCATCGGCGGCGTCCCCCCGACCCCAACCTTCCTCAGACCCTGATCAGGCGGGGTGCAGGGTCTGGGTTCGGCCTGAGAGTGGAGTGCGCTGTTGGAGCGCTGCGCTAGTGTGGTGTAGCCTCCCTGAGCGGGTAAAATCCCTGGTCAGAGCATGTGTTCCCGGGCGTATGGCTCAGTTGGTTAGAGCGCAGCCTTCACACGGCTGAGGTCACAGGTTCGAGTCCTGTTACGCCCACCGCTACCCGGACCTATCGATACGACGGGTGGGCACCGGTCAGTCCGGGCGCCTCCACTCAGTAGCCTCCCGGGGTGGCCACACCAGGACCGGGGACCGGGGTGAAGCAGGCGATGGCCAAGGTCGGCCGCAGGGCCCTGACCTGGGGAGCCCAGCAGCTGCCGGTGCGTCGGCGCCTCGAGCACCTGGCTACCAGCCTGACCCTGCTTCTGGACCAGACGGCGCCCGACGGCATGTACGGAGGCTCGTACTTCGGTGACGGCCGCAACCCCGAGGACCGCATGGGCCTGTCCGGCTACGCCAGTTATGACCGGGTGTCGAGCATGGCCAACCGGGCCGCTTTCATCGAGTGGAGCCTCTTCCAGGAGTGCCGCAGCCTGGATGTCGGCTGCGCCCTGGGCTTCGTGGTGGAGGCGCTGCGCGAAGTGGGCTTCGACGCCTGGGGCATGGACTACAGCGAGTGGGCCGTCCGGCACTCGACCAAGGGGGCCCGGGGCCGCCTGCGCCAGGGCAGCCTGCTCGAGCCGCTTCCCTACTCCGATGGTGAGTTCGGCCTGGTCACGGCCATGGAGACCCTGGAGCACCTCCCGCCCGGGGCCATCCCGGGTGTGCTGGCCGAGCTTCGGCGGGTCTGCAGTGGCTTCCTGTACCTGACCATCCCATCCTTCGGGCCCAACCGGTGCGGACTGGACGGCTGGTTCTCGGGGAAGGTGGCGCCCGAGCGCCTCGACTACTACGACTCGCTGCCGGCGGACTACGACGGGCCCGTGCCTTTCGAGGATCTGATGCGCGACGCCCACGGCCAGCCCATCGAGGGCCACCTCACCATCGCCTCTTTCAACTGGTGGGAGGAACAGGCCAAAGAGGCCG
>Ga0307372_10012620_pt1 | contig 11034 bp, 9 predicted proteins | sample OX1MG_FD_202533 | JGI IMG/M metagenome (GOLD analysis project Ga0307372, IMG submission 202533) | Soil microbial communities from Risofladan, Vaasa, Finland - OX-1 | ecosystem: Environmental > Terrestrial > Soil > Coastal area > Acid sulfate soil | place: Finland: Risofladan, Vaasa | collected...
GGCACGAAGCAAATGTCCTGACTGTCCTGCTTGTCGGCAACCGAAAGGCCAAAGCGCCGGGCAAGCTCGCGCGTTTCCGCCTTGGTCTGGTCACCGAGCGGGAAACGCAGCAGATCGAGTTGCGCGGCCGTGGTCGAAAATAAAAAATAACTCTGATCCCGCTCCGCTTCGCGCGCGCTGTACAGCGCGCGTCCGCCATCCGGCAGCGCCCGCGATGCCACATAGTGACCGGTCGCCAATACTTTCGCGCCGAGATCGCGCGCGGTCTGCAACAGGTCGTGGAATTTGATGGTCTGGTTGCATTCGAGACATGGCACCGGCGTCTCGCCCGCGACGTAACTGTCGACGAAGCGGTCGATCACGGCTTCCTTGAAGCGGCTCTCGTAATTGAGCACATAGTGCGGAATACCGATCCGCTCGGCGACGGCCCGCGCATCGTCAATGTCACGGCCGGCGCAGCAGGCGCCCTTGCGGTGGGTGGCGGCGCCGTGGTCGTAAAGTTGCAGCGTTATGCCGACTACGTCATAGCCGGCCTCGGCCAGCAGGGCCGCGGTCACCGACGAATCCACACCCCCCGACATGGCAACGACCACGCGGGTGTCGGCCGGCCGGCCTTCGATTTCGAGACTGCTTCGCATCATCGTTACTATAAGCACCGGCCGCGTGCGGCGCCACGGCTGCCGCCCTTTGGCGCTGCGGCTCCCGCCTAAGTCCGGCCAGGCGGTAAATTTTGCCGACCGGGCGCAGAGGCTGCCGCCCTATCGCACCGGACGACTTGGCTAATGCATTGAATTTACACGATTTAGTTTGCGCGTCGCGCTGGCCCGCCGGTTGCAGGCGATAGGTTGCCGCCTTCGACCGCAGGGGTTTATTGTGCCAAGTTCCGCGTCAGACGTTCGCGCCAATTTCACCGTCACTTCGTCCCAATGGCCGCTTTCGACACCTGCGGCCCAAGATTCCGATGGTTCGCAATTCGCGGCCTTGCTCGACGCCACCGCCGGCGCGACCGACACAGCCAGCCCGCCGGTCAACCAGCCGCAAAGCAGCGTTTCGCCACCGGCGCCGGCCGCCTCGGACGGCGCTGCCCAGACCACCGCCTCGGCGAGCGAAACCACCGCTTCGACAAGCAACACCGCAGCTTCGACAAGCAACACCACCGCTGCAAATTTAAGTCCGTCATCCACGACCGGGGCTGGAGCCGGGACTGGGACTGGGGCCGGAGCCGATAATCCCGGCACCCCGCCGGGCGCAACCGGCCCCGGGAACGGCCAAAATTGGCGAACCGGCAACGCAGCGAACACGGCACAAGCCGCAAGCGCTCCTCAGCAAGGAACGCGCAACGCGAAGGTGACCACTTCCGCTGCGCCAGGCACCCAACCAGCCTCGCAAACGACAGATACCCCTTCCGCGGCGCCGGCCGGAACCGATCGGTCGCCGCAAAACGCTGCGGCTGCGGCTGCGGCGACAGCAAACGGCGGCAAAGGCAGCGCTACCGCAGCGCCAGCGACCGATCCGGCAAGCGCAAATATACCGGCCTCAGCCCTCACCGACGCAGCGGCGGGCGATGCCGAGAATGCGGCAGCACCACCGGCGGCGTCGGACCCGGCAACGAAAACATCGCGGCATACCGGCAAGACCAACGCCACCGACAGCGCCGATGACGACAGCGCCGGCATTGTTGCCGACCCGACCGCAGCGACGACGACCCAAGCCGCATCGGCCGCAAGTCCGACGCCGACAGCCGCTGCGGTGGCCGTCGCTGTCGCCGACACCGATCAAGGCACGACGCCGCCGCCCGCGAATGCGTCCGCGCCGACGCCTGCTATCGGCAATCAGGGCAAAGGCCACACCAGGGCTTCGTTGGTGTTGGACACCAGCCAGAACGGCGCGACCGGATCGGATGCGACCGACGCCACCGCCGACGCCCAGACAACGCCGGCGACGCAACCAAACAATGCGACCGCCGCTCCTTCCGATTCCTCCGACGCCGGCAAAGCGAAAGCGGCGGACATCGCCGCGAATCAAGACGCGCAGTCCCAACCGGACCCCACCTCCCCCGCGGCTGCCTCATCCGACGGGTCGGTCGCCACCGACTCAAGCTCCGGCGCGCGCACCGCCACACCTTCGGCGCCTCTGTCGCCGGGCACCGCCGACGCATCGAACACGCAGAACGGCGCGAATCCGGCGAAATCGGATACCGCTGGGCTGCCCAATTTCGGCTTCTCCGCAGCGGCCGCGCCCACGGCGCCGAATGCGGGGGCCACGGCGCCGGCGAACGCCAGCACCGCCGCCGCCGTGCCGATTGCAGGCCTCGCGGTCGCGATCGCCGCGCGGGCGCAGGCCGGCTCCAACCAATTCGACATTCGGCTCGACCCGCCCGAACTCGGCCGCATCGACGTCCACCTTGACGTCGATCGCGACGGACAGGTCACCACGCACATGACCGCCGACCGCGCCGACACGCTGCAACTCTTACAAAGTCAGCAGCCGCAGCTTGAGCGTGCGCTCGAGCAAGCAGGCTTGAAGACCGCCGATAACGGCCTGCAATTCACGCTGCGCGATCAATCGTTCGCCGGCCAGAACAACGGCTCGAGCTCGCAGCAAAACAACAGCGCACAGCTTGTTATTCCGGACCCCGATCTGCCTCCGGTCAGCGCCACCCAGATTTATTCGCGCATCGGCCGCGGCAGTGGGGTCGATATCCGCGTTTGAGCGGCCACCATTTTGATGAAAGGACGAGGGTAATCCATGAGCACGGTTTCCAACGTAGCCTCCCAGGCAGCCAGCCCCGCGGCGGCCGGATCAACGACCTCGTCTACCACCGCCGCCGGGGCCGCCGGCTCCGCCGCTTCGCAGCAGATCGCCGGTAATTTCGATACCTTTCTGCAGCTGTTGACCACCCAGCTGCAGAACCAGGATCCGCTCTCCCCAATGGACAGCAACTCGTTCACGCAAGAGTTGGTGGAGTTCTCCTCGGTCGAACAGCAAATCGACATGAATACCAACATGCAAACGCTGATCTCGATGCAGCAGACCACCGAGGCGACGTCGGCCATGCAACTGGTCGGCTCCAACGTGACGATCAGCGGCAACAGCTCCGCGTTGTCGAACGCGACGAATACTCCAGCTTCATGGAGCCTCACGACGACCACGCCGGCCACCGCCAACGTCACGATCACCAGCGCGGCTGGCACGACGGCCTATACCGGAACGGTTGCCCTGAACGCCGGCACGCAGGCCTATAGCTGGAGCGGTCAAGGCAACAACGGACAAACCTGGCCGGACGGCACCTACACCATCTCGATCAACGCGACGGGGGCCAACGGGCAACCGGTTACCGTCACCACGCAGACGCAGGGCACGGTCACCGGCGTCAACCTCAGCAGCACCCCGCCGACCCTGACGGTGAATGGCCAGAGCGTCCAGATCAGCCAGATCACGTCGATCACCAACGGCAGCCAGAGCGGCCTCAGCTCGCTCAACAGCACCATCAACACTCTCAACACCAATCTCAGCAATCTCAGCAAACTCCTGTAATGCCGACCGGCTGGGCATTCCGGCCCCCTGGCTGGTTGAAACTGGCTGCCGCGGCCGACCCGCCGCGCCGATTTTGACCAATTGCACGTGCCGCTTAGGCAAATTTTAAGCCGCCCTGCGTAAGGTCCAATCAGTTTTGTGCAGTCTGTTGAGAGTGTTGCTATGACCGAGCCTCATCGCCCGAGGGTCAAGTATGTCATCGGGCCGGACGGGTCCCCGCTTACGATCGCCGATTTGCCGGCGCCGGGTACAAAGCGTTGGGTAATTCGCCGCAAGGCGGAAGTCGTCGCTGCGGTGCGCGGCGGACTTCTTTCGCTGGAAGAAGCGTGCAGCCGCTATACGCTGACCGTCGAAGAGTTTCTGTCCTGGCAATATTCGATCGACCAGCACGGCCTTGCCGGGCTTCGCACCACACGCATCCAGCAGTATCGTCAGTAACGGGCGGTTAACTCGTCTTACCGACTCGTCAACGCCGGGCCCCTGGTCCGGCGCTTTCGTTTTCCGACCACGATCAGCAACGGTCGCAGCCGATGACGCGCCGCATTCCGGCGGCCGTGATTTTGTGCGCGATCGGCCATCCGCATTAACCCGGCGCTAACCATAAACTGGGCAAATTCTGCCGAGCGACGCGCATGCGTGTCGCCCGTTGGGGGATGATCTTCAGTGCAGGGCTTCTTCGAGTTCGCCAAGACGCTGGGCGCGCCGCGCATTGCCGCGATGCTCGCGGTCACCATCGCGCTGATCGGCTTTTTCGCGTTTCTGATCCTGCGCGTGACGGCGCCGCAAATGACGCCGCTGTTCACCGATCTCGCCTACGACGATTCCGCCGCGATCGTGAAAGAGTTGGAGCGGCAGGCCGTGCCCTACGAGCTCCGCAACGACGGCAACGTCATCATGGTCGGCAAGGACCGCGTGGCGCGGCTGCGCATGACGCTGGCCGGCGACGGACTGCCCAAGGGGGGCGGCGTCGGCTACGAGATTTTTGACAAATCGGACGCGCTGGGAACGACCAGCTTCGTGCAGAACATCAATAACCTGCGCGCGCTCGAAGGCGAGCTCGCCCGGACCATTCGTTCGCTCGACAGCGTGGTGGCGGCACGCGTGCACCTGGTCATGCCGGAACGGCCGCTGTTCTCGCGCGAGCGCGTCGAGCCTTCCGCCTCGATCGTGCTCAAAGTCCGCGGCACGCTGGAAGCACAGCAGGTCCGCGCCATCCGCCATCTGGTGGCTTCCGCCGTCAACGGACTGAAGCCGCAGCGCGTCTCGATCGTCGATGAAGCGGGCCATCTGTTGGCCGACGGCGCCGCAAACGATAATGACCCCGCCGATGCCGGGGCCGACGAACGCCGGGCCGCATTCGAGAAACGGTTGCGCGACCAGGTCGACGCGATCGTGACTTCGGTCGTCGGCCCGGGCCACGCCCGCACCGAAGTCAGCGCCGATTTCGACTTCAACCGCGTCACCCAGACGTCGGACAAGTACGACCCGGCAGGCCGCGTGGTGCGTTCAAGCCAGACGCGGGAGGAAACCTCGGCGTCCGGCGACGGCCGCGACGGCCAGGTCAGCGTCGGCAACGAGATACCCGGCGGCAACGCACGACAACAACCGGCCGCGGACACCGCCGGCCAGCGCGATCAAAACCGCAAATCGGAGGAGATCGTCAATTACGAGATTTCCAAGACCACCAAGACGGAAGTGATCGAGGGCGGTCGCGTCAATCGAATCTCCGTTGCCGTCCTGGTGGACGGCACTTACGGCAAAAACGACAAGGGCGAGATCACCTACAAGCCGCGCAGCAAGGAAGAGATCGATCAGATTGCCGCGTTGGTTCGCACCTCGATCGGCTTCGATCAAAAGCGCGGCGATCAGGTCGAGGTGGTCAATCTGCGGTTCGCCGAAACACCCGCCAATCCGATCAGCGAACCGACTGGCTGGCTCTCGGCATTTCATTTCACCAAGGACGACATCATGCGCGCCATCGAAATGGCGGTCATGGGTCTCCTTGGCCTAGTCGTGCTGCTGATGGTGGTACGGCCGCTGGTGCGCCGTATTCTGACGCCGGAACAACGCCCGCTGGCGCTGCCGGCGGGAACGGCTCCCGCCGTAAAGCCGGAAGCTGCCAGCGCGCCGGCCGCCAAAGTCCCGGAAATCGTCCGCACCGAACCGAGCCAGACCGCCAAGATGATCGACATCGCCCAGGTGCAAGGCCAGGTCCACGCCCAGTCCGTGCAAAAGGTCGGCGAACTCGCCGACAAAAATCCGGCCGAAGCGGTTACGATTATCCGTCAATGGCTCAACGAGAGTGCCGCGGCCTGATGATTAGGCACCAGCCATGACGAGCGCGGCCGTCCGCACGCAGAGCGAAAATAAAGCGCTCAACGGCCCACAGCGCGCCGCCGTGCTTATGCTCGCGCTCGGCGAACAACATGGCGCCAAGATCTGGGGCCTGCTCGACGACGATGAATTGCGCGAGCTTTCGGTGGTGATGTCGACCATCGGCACGATCCAGGCGGAGCTGGTCGAAAGTCTGCTGCTCGAATTCGTCTCGCGGATGTCGGCGTCAGGCGCGCTGATGGGCACATATGAGGCCACCGAACGGCTGCTCCAGCAATATCTACCGCCCGAGCGCGTCGGCAACATCATGGAAGAAATCCGCGGTCCAGCCGGCCGCAATATGTGGGAAAAACTGTCGAACGTGCAGGAAGAGGTGCTCGCCAATTATCTGAAGAATGAATACCCGCAGACCGTCGCCGTCGTTCTTTCCAAGATCGGGCCCGATCATGCCGCCCGCGTGCTCGCCATTCTGCCCGAGGAGCTGGCGCTCGACGTGGTCAACCGCATGCTGCGGATGGAGGCGGTGCAGAAGGAAGTATTGGAACGGGTCGAGCTTACGCTGCGCACCGAATTCATGTCGAACCTTTCGCAGACGCGCCGCCGCGACGCTCATGAAGTGATGGCCGAAATCTTCAACAACTTCGATCGACAGACCGAAACGCGCTTCCTGACCGCGCTGGAAGAAGACAACCGCGAGAGCGCCGAGCGCATCAAGACGCTGATGTTCACCTTCGACGACCTGATCAAGCTCGATCCGGCCTCGGCGCAGACGCTGATGCGCCACATCGAGAAAGACAAGCTCGCCGTTGCGCTCAAGGGAGCGGCCGAGCCGGTCCGCCAGTTCTTCCTGTCCAATATGTCGACGCGAGCCGCCAAGATGCTGGTCGATGACATGGGGGCGATGGGGCCGGTGCGTCTTCGCGACGTCGACGAAGCGCAGGTCCTGCTGGTCAATCTCGCCAAGGACCTGGCGGCCAAGGGCGAAATCGTCATCGCCAAGTCGCGCGGCGAAGAAGAGCTGGTCTACTGATGGGCGCCCCGGCAAAATTCCTGTTCGACATCGACTTCGCTGCCGGCGGCGACATCGATGCGGCGATTCCACCGGCCGAACATGCGGCCAAGCTCGCCGAGGCGGAAGCGACCGCGCACCGCAAGGGCTATGAGGAAGCTCAGGCCGAGGCGGCGCGGCGGATCGCCGAGGCGCTCGAGCGCATCGCCGTCAACCTGACCGAAGCGAATACCGCGTTGCAGACGATCGAGGCGAGACTCGAATGCGAGGCCGTCGAGGTCGCCGTAGCGGTCGCACGCAAGCTTGCTCCGGCGCTGATCGAGCGCGAGCCGTTCGCGGAGATTTCGGCATTGGCCGGCAATTGCTTCCGCGAGCTGATCGCCTCGCCGCATATTGCCGTTCGCGTCAACGAAGCGGTCTACGCGGCCGTGCGCGAGCAACTCGACGGCATCGCCCGCGCCCATGGCTTCGAAGGTCGCATGGTCGTGCTCGGTGAACCGGGGATCGCCGCGGGCGATTGCCGGATCGAATGGGCGGATGGCGGCATCAACCGCGAATGGGCGGTCGCCGACGCCGCGATCGGCGAGGCTGTCGCGCGCTACGTCAGCGCCCGCCACAGCTTAGCCGCCGCAACTCAGGAGATACGACAATGAGTGAGGATGGCAAGGTACCGCTGCCCGATCTCGAAGATCGCGCCGCCGACGTGACGGTGGCGCCGGCCGAGGCCGAAGGACCGACGGCACGCGTCGCCGCCGAGCTCGAGGCTGTCTTCGACGTTCCGGTGCAGGTTTCCGCGGTGCTCGGGCGCGCGCGCATGGAAATCAACGACCTGCTCAAGCTCGGCCCCGGCAGCATCCTCGAACTTGACCGTAAAGTCGGCGAGGCCATCGACATTTACGTCAACAACCGGCTGGTTGCCCGCGGCGAAGTGGTTCTGGTCGAGGAAAAGCTCGGGGTAACAATGACTGAAATCATCAAGGCGGAGCGCAATTGATGCCCGCCCAACGCCGCCCGAGCAAAGGAATTTCGTCATGCGGCTTTTAATCGTCGGCACGCTCAGCGGCCAGCTCACCGCCGCGACCAAGATCGCGATGGACAAGGGCGCAACCGTCACCCACGCGGCAGACATCGCCCAAGCGCTCGCGGTGCTGCGTTCCGGCCGCGGCGCCGATCTGTTGATGGTCGACGTTGCCGTCGCCATCCGCGATCTGGTGCGCGCGCTCGAGGCGGAGCACATTCACGCGCCGATCGTCGCCTGCGGCACTGCCACCGACGCGCGTGCGGCCGTCGCCGCCATCCATGCCGGCGCCAAGGAATACATCCCGCTGCCGCCGGATGCCGAACTGATCGCCGCCGTGCTGGCGGCGGTCGCCGACGACACCCGCGAGCTGGTCTATCGCGACGACGCCATGGCGCGGGTGGTCAAGCTTGCGCTCCAGGTGGCGCCGAGCGACGCGTCGGTCCTGATTACCGGCGAGTCGGGTACCGGCAAGGAAGTGCTGGCGCGCTACGTGCACAGCCATTCCAGCCGGGCCAAAAAGCCATTTGTCTGCGTCAACTGCGCGGCTATTCCGGAAACTTTGCTCGAATCCGAATTGTTCGGCCACGAGAAGGGCGCCTTTACCGGCGCGATCGCGCGTCGTGTCGGCAAATTCGAGGAAGCCAACGGCGGTACGCTATTGCTCGATGAGATTTCCGAGATGGACGTACGGCTGCAAGCCAAGCTCCTGCGCGGCATCCAGGAGCGCGTGATTGATCGCGTCGGCGGCACCCGGCCGGTGTCGATCGACATCCGCATCATTGCCACCTCGAACCGCAACCTGGCCGAGGCGGTGCGGGAAAACACCTTCCGCGAAGATTTGCTGTTTCGCCTCAACGTGGTGAATTTGAAAATTCCGCCGTTGCGCGAGCGGCCCGCCGACATCATCGAGCTGGCGCAATATTTCATCGCCAAATACGCCGCGGCAAACGGTGTGCCGGCGCGGCCCTTGTCGGCGGAGGCGCGCCGCACGCTGGCGATCAACCACTGGCGCGGTAACGTCCGCGAGCTTGAAAACACCATGCATCGCGCCGTTCTGCTGGCGATCGGCATCGAGATCGGCACCGAGGCGATCCTTGCTCCCGACGGGGCGCGGCTCGATCAGCAGCGCGGTACGCCTTCGGTGGCACATGCCGCGCTCGCCGCCGAGCAGGTGTCGCGCGCGCTGGTCGGCCGCACTGTGGCCGAGGTCGAGCGCGATCTCATCCTGGAAACGCTCAAGCACTGCCTGGGCAACCGGACCCACGCGGCGAACGTGCTTGGCATTTCGATCCGCACACTGCGCAACAAGCTCAACGAATACGCCGCCGAAGGCGTACCGGTGCCGCCGCCCGGCGGCGGCGAACCGCGCGTGGCGGCGTAGCGCACATCATCATCCGCTCGTCCCCGCGCAAGCGGGGATCCAGGCTGGATTGCCGCTGGCGCGAGAATGAGCGGGAGTAATTACTTCGCCGGCTCTACGCCTTCGACAATCACGATCTCGACTTCACCGGCGCCACCGCGGCGGAACGCAGCAGCCTTTTTGTATTCCTCCGAGTTGAAGCAGGCGACGGCCTGCTCAAATGTTGGAAACTCAGTCACCACGAAACGCTCGAACTTCTGCGGCCCTTCCATGATCTGGAACCGGCCGCCGCGCGCCAACGCCTGAGCCCCGTATTTGCCCATAATACCCGGCACCAAATCGGCGTATTTTTTATACTCGGCCGGGTTGCTGACTTTACCGCGCGCGATCCAATAAGCCGGCATTGTTTTCTCCTTCTGTTGATTGGTGTGTCGTTCCGAGGCGCGCTCAAAGCGCGAACCTGGACTGACGGTTGGGATAATTACTCGGCGGCGCGGCGCGCAGCCACGATCTGGTCGGCGGTTCGGCCGGTAAGTTCGGCCATGTGATCGAACTTGAACGTGAACGTGCCGGCGCCGGCGGTCGCCGAGCGAATTTCGACAATGAGATCGCCGATTTCCGCCTCCGGCATTTTCGCGCGCACCACGTCCCAGCCTTCCCAGCCTTCGCGGGTATCGAAGCCGAGGATTTGACCGCGGCGGCCCGACATCAGCGCGTTGATTTTCGCCGTCGCCTCGTTGGGGCAGATAATTTCGACCAGGTGGATCGGCTCAAGCAGCACCGGCTGGCATTGCGGCAAGCCTTCGACGATGCCGATGCGGCCGGCGGTGCGAAACGCCATGTCGGAGGAATCCACCGTGTGATACGAACCGTCGACCAGCGCCACGTGCAAGTCGACCACCGGAAAGCCCAGCGGCCCGTGCTTGAGGGCGTCGATGATGCCTTCCTCGACCGAAGGAATGTAATTGCGCGGCACGACACCGCCGGTGATCTTGTCCTCGAATGAAAAGCCCAAACTGCGCGGCATCGGCTTGATGTCGAGCACGACATCACCGTACTGCCCGTGGCCACCCGACTGCTTTTTGTGCCGGCCGCGCTGCACGACGCCGGCGCGGATGGTCTCTTGATAGCCGACGCTCGGTTGCCGCCGCTCGATAGCGACGCCGTAGCGATCGCTGAGGCGCTCGGTGATGACGCGCAGATGCATCTCGCCCTGCCCCCACAGGACCACTTCATGGGTCTCGGGGTTATGCACGACGGTGATCGAAGGATCTTCCTCGGCCAGCCGATGGAGCGCCTGACCGAGCTTGACGTCGTCCTTGCGCTCCTTTGCCGAGATGGCGATGGCAAGCACCGGCGCGTGAGGCTCGACTATGGCGACCGCGGGGTGGGCGTGCTTGCCGGCCGTCAGCGTGTCTCCGGTTTTCGCCTTTTCGAGCTTGGCGAACGCCACGGTTTCACCGACACCGGCGGGACCGCGCTTCTCAGCCGATTGGCCGACCAGTTTGAAGGTCCCGGCGACACGCCCGGCTTCGTCGTCCGCCGATAACAGCGTCGTGCCGTCGCCGGCCTGGCCGGCGAGGACGCGGACAATCGACATTTTGCCGCCGTGGGTGGTGTTCTGCGTCTTGAGCACGTAGGCGAGTGCCTCGGTGCCGCCTTTCACGCCCAGCCGTTTCGCGGTCGTGGCAATCCCGGGCGATTCGTGGCGCATCGCTTTCAACAGCCGCAGCACGCCATTGGTGCGGGTCGCGGTTCCCATCAGCACCGGGC
>Ga0307372_10012624_pt1 | contig 11032 bp, 10 predicted proteins | sample OX1MG_FD_202533 | JGI IMG/M metagenome (GOLD analysis project Ga0307372, IMG submission 202533) | Soil microbial communities from Risofladan, Vaasa, Finland - OX-1 | ecosystem: Environmental > Terrestrial > Soil > Coastal area > Acid sulfate soil | place: Finland: Risofladan, Vaasa | collected...
GACGCCCGGACCCGGGCGACCCAAAGGGACACGAAGACCGCCCAGAAAGCGCTATCCGGCGGTCAAGAAGGCTGCCTGAGCCGGTGGCTGAGGTTTAATCGCAAGCTGAGATGGCCCACGGGATGAAGCCGGCCCTGTCCGGCGGCGGCCACTCCGCCGATCCAGCGGTTCCAGGCCGACATGTTGGCCAGGGTGGCGGGCAGGTCCTCGGCCAGGGGACGCTCCCAGCTGATGCCGTAGTTGGGGAAGAGCACCGAGGCCGCCACCCCCGCCTCGTCCATATGGGCGAGACGGGCGGAGGGATCGGAGTAGGGGGCGGCAAAGGCGTGATAGTCCAGATCGGAGTCCAGCCCCTGGAGCCAGCGCTGCCGGTACCGCCCCACGGCGTCGACCTCCCGGGGCCTATGCGGCTCGGCCAGTCCCAGGCGCCTGTCCCCGTGCACCAGCCAGGAGTAGCCCCGCTTGTCGTCGATTATGCGCAGGGCCAAGTCCCGCTCGGCCGGATCGCAGTACCGCTCCCACATGTCGGCGGGCTCGAACAGATGGGTGTCGCAGTCGATGAAGGTCATGGGCTCCCCCCGTAGTCTCAATGTCCACTTCCAGCCCTCAGGGCAGTATGGCCGACGATCCTGGCGCCGGGCCTCCTGACCGCCCCGGCTCGGGGGCGCCGGGTGAGGTCGGTGCCGGGTGAGGTCGGTGCCGGGTGAGGTCGGTGCCGGAGGGCACCCGTCTAGCCTGAACGGGTGGACGGGGGGGCTGAAGTCGAGCTCGTCGGCGTCACCCGCCGCTTCGGGGCCCGCACCGCCGTTGACGAGGTCAGCCTGAGCGCCTATCCGGGCGAGGTCCTCGGCCTGCTCGGCCCCAACGGCGCCGGAAAAACCACCACCATGCGGATGCTGGTGGGCAACCTGCGGCCCCACTCGGGGCTGATCCGGGTGGGCGGCGTGGACGCCGCCGTCGACCCGGTGGGCGTCCGCCGCCAGATCGGCTACCTGCCCGAGACCAGCTCTGCCTACCCCGAGATGACCGTGCGGTCCTTCCTCGAATACTGCGCCCGCCTGCGCCGCCTGCCCAGGACGACGCGCGGCGCCGCCGTGAGCCGGGCCATGCGGGATGCCGGACTGCAGGGCCACGGCCCGATGCGGATCGGCGCCCTGTCGCGCGGCTACCGCCAGCGGGTGGGCCTGGCCCAGGCCCTCGTCCACGACCCTGCCGTCCTCGTTCTGGACGAGCCCACCGCCGGGCTCGACCCCCGCCAGCGGGTGGAGGTGAGAGACCTGGTGGCCCGCATCGGTCGAACCCGGACGGTCCTTCTGTCCAGCCACCTCTTGTCAGAGGTGACCGATCTTTGCCGGCGGGTGGCGGTCCTCGATAACGGGCGGCTGGTGGCACTGGAGGAGGTGGCGGTGTTGACGGCCCGGGTCGGCAGCCGTCTGGAGCTGCGGGTGTCGGGCTCGGCCCAGCGGGCCGCCGAAGTCGTGGCCGGCGTGGCCGGGGTCGACGCCGTCGAGGTCCGGGGCCAGGTGGTGGTGGTGACCGGGACTGCCCGGCTGACCACAGCCGCGGTGGCGGCGGCAGTGGTGTCCGCCGGCATCGGCCTCGAGGAGATGCGGACGACAGGAGGCAGCCTGGAGGCCGCCTACCTCCGTCTGGTCAAGCACTGAATGCTGGCCCAGGCCCTGGCCATCGCCCGACGGGACATCCGCTCCATCTGGCTGTCGGCTTTCGGCGTGGGCTGCGGGGCCGGCTTCCTCGCTCTCTCCGGAGTGCTGCTGGTGGTGGACCTGCGCGCGGACCAGGCCCGCCTGGACGGCTGGTTCTCCCCCCTGTTCGTGATCGAAGCCCTGCTGGCCTCGCTGTTCAGCGTGCGCAGCTTCGCGGAGGAGGAGCGCACCGGCAGCCTCGAGATCCTCATGACCATGCCCCTCGGACCATGGCGGCTGGTGGCGGGCAAGATCCTCGGGGCCGGCGGCGCACTGGTCATCGCACTGGCCACCACCGTGGTCTGTCCACTGATGGTCGCCCTGGTGGCCAACCCCGATCCGGGCCCGATCCTGACGGGCTATACCGGCCTGGTCCTGGCCGGCCTGGCCTTCGTGTCGGTGGGCGTGGTCGTCTCGGCGGCCACCGACAGCTTCCTGGTGGCCGCCACCGGCTCGAGCGCCGTCCTCCTGGCCCTGTGGTTCGGCGGGGTGCTGGCCGGTGGGTTGAGCGGACGACTCCGAACGGTGCTGACCTACCTGTCCCCGTCCAGCCATGTGACCGGCTTCCTGCGCGGGACACTGTCCCTGGAAGACGCCGTCTACTTCCTCTCTCTCGCCCTGCTCGGCGTGCTCGGCACCCGCTTGGTGCTCGAGGCCCGCCGGTGACCAGCCGCTTCCGGCGGCGCCTGCTGCTCGGCATGGTGTTGGCTGTTTCCGCCGTGGTCATCGGCAACGTGGCCGCCTACGCCCACAATCCCGAGCTCGACCTGTCCTCCGCTGACAGTTTCACCCTGTCCTCCCAGACCACGGCCCTGCTCGGCCAGGTCCGTCATCCGCTCCAGATCACCGCCTTTCTCACCGCCACCGGCCCGGCGGCCTCCGACGCCTCCTACCTGTTGGCCCGCTATCACGAGCTGAACCACTACGTCAGCTGGTCGGTGGTCGATCCCGACGCCAATCCCGGGGAGGCCCGCCGTTACGGGATCAGCGCCTATTCCACCGTGGTCCTGAGCTACCAGGGCCGGCGGGTGACATCGCCCGACGTCCAGGAGGGCGACATCTCCACCGCCATCCTCCGCCTACTCCGGGGCAGGACCGAGACGGTCTGCGTCCTCACCGGTGACGGGGAGCCGAGCCTGTCCGACTCCGGGCCCAACGGGCTGTCGGACGTGTCGGCTCTGCTGCGCCAGAACGCCTTTGAGTCGCTCCCCGTGGATCTGAGCCTCGGCGTGGCCGCCGTGCCCTCGGCGTGCTCGGCCGTGCTGGAGATGGGGCCCCAGCAGCCCTTGCCCACCCCGGAGGTCAGCGCCCTGGAGTCCTACCTGCGGAGTGGGGGCCGCATGATGGTGCTCACCTCCTCGCTATCCAGCGCCGATCCCAACCCCCTGCTCCAGCCCTGGGGTATCGGCTTTCTCGGCGGTCTGGTGCTCGACCCGGCCCGCAGCCAGGGCGTGGACTGGTCCGACGTCGTGGTCCAGGACCTGCCTTCTCTGAGCCCGGTGGACCAGGGGGTCTCCTCGCTGCAGTTCCCGGCTCCGTCCGGGCTGCTGGTGAACCCGACCCAGGGCACAGCCTCGGCTCTGGCCGCCACCAGCTCGCAGAGCTACATCGATCCCAACCCCCAGAGCGGCAGCGTCGCCTTCAGCCCGGGCGATGTTCCTGGTCCGATCGTGGTGGCGGCGGCGGTCGACGTCAGCCGGGTGGTCACCTCCGGGGCCGCCGCCGGGCCGGGAGTCAGCCCCACCCACGTGGAGAGGACCCGCCTGGTGGTGGTCGGCTGTGACACCTGGATGACCAACGGCTTCCTCAACAACCTCGGGAACCGCCGCTTCTTCGCCAACGCCGTCGCCTGGCTCACCGACCAGGACGCCCTGGTGGTGGCCACGTCCCATGCCCCCGGGGATCGTCCCCTGCCCCTGACCCCCGCCCTGCAGTTCGAGCTGCTCGGGATCACCGTCGGCGCCGTCCCCGGATCGATGATCTCCCTCGCCCTCCTTCGCTCCGCCTTGATCCGCCGGCGGGAGAACCGGGACGCCGCCCGCCGGGCCCGGCGCCGCCCGGTCCGGCGCCGGCGGCGCCCGGGATGACCCGGGACGGGCCGGCCAGGGGCCCCGGAGCCAGCCGGCTCCGCCCGGCGCGGGCGGCGGTGACGGTGGTGGGGCTGATGGCGGTGGTGGCACTGGTGGCGGCGTCCTGCGGGTCGGCCCCGGGTCCGGCATCGTCCCCCCCGCCCGTCGTGGTTCCGGGCCGGGCCTCTGACTTCAGCACCGTCTACGTGGAGGCCGGTAACCGCCAGGCCCGGCTATCGGCCGCCCAAACGGCGGGGATGGTCCCGCTCCTGGCCGCCAAGGAGTTCCGCCCCCCCGAGCCGCTGGCCGACTACGGCCTGGCTCCGGCCCGGGCCCGCCTCGTCTACCAGGCCCGGGGGGCGGGCGCCACGGTGCTGCTGGTGGGCGGGCCCACCTTCGACTACCACTTCATCTACGTGATGCGACCGGGCGGACGGAGCCTCTACACGGTGGCCACCGGGCAGCTCGCCCCGGTCCTGGCCCTGGTGGGGGTGGTGGCGCCCCCGCCCCGGTGACAGGCCGGCGCTCAGGGGGCCCGGCGGGCCCGTGGGTTCAGTTGCCCAGGTAGGCCCGGGACAGCACCGAACTGTGCCGCAGCTCTTCGGGCTCCCCGACAAAGTCGATGCGACCGTGGCCCATGACGCAGCAGATGTCGGCCACCTCCAGGGCGAAGGTCATGTACTGCTCCACCAGGAGGATGGACACGCCCCGGGACTTGAGCAGGGCGATGTCGGCAAAGAGCTGCTCCACGATGAGGGGGGCCAGACCCATGGAGATCTCATCGACCAGGAGCAGCCGGGGCTCGGCCAGGAAGGCCCGGGTGAGGGCCAGCATCTGCTGCTCACCACCCGAGAGGCTGCCCGCCCGCTGGTCCAGCCTCTCGGCCAGGCGGGGGAAGTGGTCCATCACCCACTCCAACCGAACGGCTCGCTGGCTCCGGTCGGGACCCGCATTGGCGTTCACCCGGAGGTTCTCAGCCACATCCAGGTTGGGGAATATGCCCCGACCCTCGGGGATGAGGACCAGTCCGTCGGCGGCGATCTCATGCGGCGGCCGGCCGTTTATCCGACGGCCCCCGAAGCGGATGGTCCCCTGAAGGCACTCGAGGGTGCCGGCAATGGTCCGCAGGGCGGTCGTCTTACCGACGCCGTTGGGTCCGAGCAGGGCCACGATGGTGCCGGCGGGAACCGAGAGGTCCAGTCCGTGGAGGACCTCCACCCGGCCGTAGCCGGCCACCACCCCTTCAAGTTCGAGCAGAGGGGGCATGTCTTCTCCGTGGGGTGGGGGTGGCCGGAGCCGTGGTCTCTTCGGCGTCGGCAGTTCCGAGATAGGCGGCCCGCACGGCCGGGGCGGCCGCCACCTCGGCCGGTGTCCCGGAGGCGATGATGGAGCCGAAGTCCATGACATGCACGGTGTCGGAGATGCCCATGACCAGTTCCATGTCGTGTTCGACCAGCAGGACGGCCACTCCGCTGCCCACCACATCACCGAGCACCCGGCGCAACTCCTCGGTCTCGTTGGAGTCGAGGCCGCTGCCCGGCTCATCGAGGAGGAGGAGCTTCGGACGGGTGCAGAGGGCCCGGCCCAGCTCCACCAGGCGCAGAAGCCCGGTCGACAGTTCCCCGGCGGGCATGTCCCGGGCCCAACCCAGGCCGAGGCGGGCCAGCGTCTCCTCCACGGCACCGACGACGTCCGGCTCATCGGGCTGGCGCAGGCTGAATACACCCCGGAGGATCCGGCCGGGCCGGGCCACCTCGGCGGCCACCTGGAGGTTCTGGAAGACGGTCATGTTGGTGAAGACCTCGAGGCGCTGGAAGGTGCGGCCCATGCCCAGCCGGGCCCGCACGTGGGGGTCCATTCCGGTCACGTCGCGCCCGTCGAACCAGATGCGGCCGGCGTTGGGCCGCAGCAGGCCGGTCAGGCAGTTGAACAGGGTCGTCTTTCCGGCGCCGTTGGGGCCGATCAGGGAGGTGACCCGGCCGGCCTCGGCCGAGAGGCTCACGCCACGGACCGCGGCCAGGCCCCCGAAACGGAAGGTCACGTCCTTGACCTCGAGCAGGCTCATCCGCTCACCCGCTCCCGGGGGGCCCGCCCGGCGTCGCCGGCGCTGGCGCCGGCCCGGCTCATGAGACGCGTGGCCAGGGCCGAGGGCGCCAGCCCCACCCGGGGGCGCACCGGCATCCTCCCGATGGCCTCACGCCGGCCGCCCGGGCCGCCGGCGCGCTGGGCGGCGGCCATGGCCCGCAGCGCCGGCTTGGGCACCACGTCGATGCGCCAGAAATGGCGGGCCACCCCGACCAGCGAGCCCCCGGGAAGGCTCCCGATGGCCAGCGCCAGGATGGCAAAGACGATGTCGGAGACCCCGGACTGCTTGACCACCACGCTTAGCATCACGAACAGAACGGCTCCGACCACGCTGCCGGCCAGTGAGCCGACCCCGGCCACCACCACCACCAGGAACCACAACAGGCTGGTATTGAGCGGGTCGAAGTACAGCCCGGAGAAGAGCTGTGCCTGTTCGGCCAGGAGGGCCCCCCCGATGCCGGCGATGAAGGCACTGATGGAGAAGATGAACAGCTTGTAACGGCGCAGGTCGATGCCGATCGAACGGGCGGCCGTCTCCGAGTCGCGCATGGCCGCCAAGATGCGACCCAGCCTCCCCCGGCGCAGGTTCCGCGCCAACCCCAGCATCAGCCCGACCCAGACCAGCTCGAAGTAATAGAAGGCGTGGTCACCGGCCAGGGACAGGCCAAAGAGACTGGGCCGAGCCATGGCGATGGTGCCCGATCCGACCACCAGGTTGTCGGTGAATATCAGGTTGTAGGACAGAAGGCCCATGGCCAGGGTCATGAGCCCGAGCAGCAGACCGCGGCGGTTGAGGACCGGGTAACCGGTGAGCAGTCCCATCACCATGGCGGCCAAGCCGCCGAGGAGCATGGCGAAGACCACCGGCACGTGGAACTTGGTGGCGGCGTCAGCAGCCACGAAGGCGCTGACTCCAGCGAAGCCGGCCTGGCCCAGCGAGATGTATCCGCAGAACCCGGTGATGCAGACGATGGAGATGAACACGATCAGCACCGCCAGCATGGTCTGGCCGTCCCCGATCGTGGCCGTGCCGAGAGCCCACGGCAGGGCCAGGGCGGCCAGCACCGCCAGCCCGGCCAGCACCGCCGGGGTCCGGCGGAGGCGGGTCCCGCCGCCCATTCCGGCCGAGATCAGTCCTCCCCGGCCATTGGTGGAGCCGCCCTCGTCCAAGCGGCGCAGCACCACCAGCGCCACCAGCAGGACCACGGCAGAGAGGTTCTGCTCCAGCTGGCCGAACAGGTAGGTGACCCAGGTGGGCAGGTGGAAGCCGAACCCCGGCACGACCCGGGGGTCGAAGTGGGTGAGCAGGCTGGAGGCGACTCCCAGGCCGACTCCGGTGGCGGCGGCCACCGGGAGGCTGGCCAGACGGGCCACCACTGCCACCGAGAAGGTTTCGAAGACCACCAGGAGGGTGAGGTGGTAGGGGTCGAGGTAGAACAGCGGGGCCACCAGGACCCCGGTCAGGCCGGCAAAGCCGCAGCCCAGGGCCCAGGCGAAGGCGGACACCCGGTTGGCGTCGATGGCCGCCAGTTGGGACAACTCCCGCCGATCGACCACCGCCCGCAGGTCCAGGCCGATGCGGCTGCGGCGGAACATCAGCCAGAGCAGGACGCTGATGACCGCCACCACCAGCACCACCGTCAGCTGATCCTCACCGATGCGCACCCCGCTGCCCAGGTCGAGGGCATGGTTGGACACGAGGTCGGGCGCGTTCTCGCGCACCTGTCCGGTCCAGATGGCGTACATGAGGCCTTCGAGGAGTAGGAACACCCCGATGACGGCTACCAGCCGCTCGGCTTGGGACGCCCCCCGGCGCTCCAGCGGCCGGAAGACGAAGCGCTCCAGCAGCAGGCCCAGGCCCGGGCCCACCACCAGGACGGCGATGGGGGCGGCCAGGCCGATGGGCACGTGCCACTGGGCGTTGAGCTGCCAGATGACGTAGGCGACCAAGACGGCCACCGCTCCGTAGGCGAAGTTGAAGACCCCGGTGGCCCGATAGGTGACCACCACTCCCATGCCGGCCAGGGCGTAGATGGCGCCAGCGGCCGCGCCGGCCACGATCAGTTGGAGCCAGAGGGAACCGGCGAAGGCTAAGACCACTTCAGCTGGACAGGACGGCGGGCTCGCAGATACGACAGGGCGACAGCCCCCGCTGTCCGATGGAGCGGGCCGTGACCGGCTCCACGCCGGACTTGTTGCGCATCATGGCGCAGCCGGCGGTGTGGAAGGTCGATCCCGTCGGGATGGCCACCAGGGATACCACTCCGTCCCGTTGTTCGGCCGGAGCGGAGGCCTCGGGATAGGCAAGCAGGACATCGCGTAGTTCGGCCACCATCTCTTCGAGACGCTCGACTCTGGTCGCCTCCCGGCGCAGCCACTCGGTTCCTATGAAGGCGGCGCCAATCCCCACCAGGGCGACGCCGCCCAGGCCGCCGGAGATGAGGTAGGGCAGCTGCTCGGCCACGATGGACTGGCCCGAGATCCCGTACCAGCCCAGGAAAATGACGAGGACTCCGAGGGCGGCCAGGACCCAGCCGATGACCGGCCGGACCGCGCCTCCGGCCCAGCGCCAGAACAGCGCGGGATCGGGCAGGTCTTCCCGGTCGGTGGCAGCACCACCGGGGCCAACCGCGGTCCCTGTCTCATCAGTCATGCTCTTTTCCTCCTGCTGGCTCCGTGTCCTCCCACCGTCCGCAGACCGGCTCCGGCGCCGATCAGCAAGGCGAAGAAGGCGAGGACGACAGAGAGGTAGATATAACCGAAGCGTCGACTGACCAAGGCGACCGCCAAGCCGGACCCCACTTGGGCCCTCACGGAGTGGCTGGTCCCGGAGTCCCCGGTCAGACCGGGGGCCGCCGGGGCCGGTCCCGGCTGCGCCAGGGCAGCGCCGGGAGCCGGTCCGGACGCCGAGGTCCCGGGCGATGACAGGGCCGGGGCGGATGCGCCGCCTGTCCCCGCACCACCGGTGACGGCCGTAACCGCCCCCGCCAAGGATGAGCCAGGCGGGTTGGCGGCTACCAACGAGGTGCACGCCGATCCCAGGGTGTAGTCACCGTTGTAGACGTCCCCGGCCACCGGCACGGCTTCCAGGTTGGTCGAGGTGTGAACGAACAGCCCGTCGGCCACGCGGCCCCCAGGAACGCTCTTGCCGCAACCCCCGAGCGGCTGAGGCGGATGGGCCGTCGCTCCCACCAGGGTCACCTGGGTCCCGGAAGCGGCCAGAGCCTGTTGGAGAGCGGCGTTGAGCGACTGCAGCGCCACTGATCCGGTGCCCTGACCGTCCACCGTGATCCCGTTCTGATCGATGGTGGCGGGGACCCCGGCCACGGTCACGTCGCTGACGGTCACATGGTCGGTGTGGGTGTGGACCTTCTCCCCGTCCCCGGTGGAGGAAGAGGTGGTCACGATGGAGCCGATCTGGATGATCCCGCCGAGGAGGCTGACCCCGGACAGATCGGTCTGCGCGTTGACGAGGAGGGTGGATCCGTTGAAGCGCTGGGACGTGGAGGCGGTCATGGACCGGACGGCCACCACCGCCGCGGAGGCCGGAGCGGCCTGGCTCCGGGTCATGCCGGCTTGAGCCGCACCGATCGGCACCGAGGGGTGGAGGAGCAGGGCGACCTCCTGGTCGAACCGGGCGCTGGCCATCGCCATCCGCTGGGCGATCGCCTGGCGGGCCGGCGCGGCCGGGGAGGTGGAGACAGAGGTCGTCCCCGGTGCGGCCCCGGGTGAGGAGAATCCCCCCGTCACGGCGTCGGAGGACACACCGCTGGTCGCGCTGGCGGCGGCATCGGCCGAGGCCGCCTGGGCCGAGGCCGGTTGACCCGGTCCGCCCACCGAGGTGGAGGCCTGCTGGCTGACGGTGGGTGGATTGCCCTCCGTCTCGACCGAGAGCGGATAGGTGGGCACGGATATGCAGTTCAGCTGGCAGATGAAGCTGGCCGGGTCCCCGACGGTCGGGCCGGGCCAGAAGGTGGAGGCCCGGGCGCTGACACCGTCGCGGCTGTAGGTGGTCAGTCCATCGGCGAAGGATCCGTAGAAGGGCTCGTAGACAGCGAAGCCGGCCTGGCCGTTCTCCTCTTCATGGATGGCGGCGGCCACCGCCGTGCCTGCGAAAACCGCCGGGCGATGGGCGGGGGCGTTGGCGAAGGCGGGAGCCAGCAGGGCTACGAGGCCCAGGGCCAGGGCGGACAGGCCGAGGACCCCGGACAGGCGCCGGCGGAGTTTGGACGTCGCCCTTGTCACCGCTCGGTCCCCACTGCACGTTCCCCCCGGAGCGGCGTCATCGACACCGTATCCCTCCGGACAAGGTTCGATGCGGCCGCGGAGGACTCCTGCCCGGGCGGTGGGCCGCTCAAGCTCCGGCCACTCAGGCTCCGACCGCTCAGGCTCCGGCCGAGGCCAGGGCCCGGGCGTTGCGCAGCGCCAGCGCCACCAGGGTCAGGGTCGGGCCATAGCCCGAGCCGGTCGGAAATGGCGAGGAATCGGCTATGAGCACGTTGGGAGCCTCGAACATACGGCCCCACTGGTCGCAGGACCCTCCGCTCGGCCCGTCGGCCATGCGGACGGTACCCATCACGTGCCGGGATGCGGGTATCGGGGAGATCGCCCCGCCGGAGTAGGGCATTCCAGGCCACGGGGAGGTCGCCACCATCGTCCAGTCAACGCCGGTGACTTCCAGAAGCTCGACCAACTGCTTGGAATAGTGGGCCGACGCCGCCAACTCATGGCGATGGGGTTGGTAGGTGGTGCGGGCCACTGGGACGCCACGCACGTCCCGGATCAACGGATCGAGATCCACCCGGTTGCCGGCCTGAGGCAGGTCCTCACCCTGCATGGTCAGCGCCACCATCCGCGCCCTCATGGACGAGTCCCGCATGGCGTCCTTGTGGCCAGGACCCCAGGAGTGGATCTTCGCCTCCAGAATCGGGTGTCCGGCTGCTCCGTGCTCGACCATTCCCCCTCGAATCCAGGGCAGGCCCGCCTCCTTGGCGGCCCGCTGGGAAGCCGGGTCGGCGATGAGATGGTCGTCATGCAGGTGGGTCACGGCCCGGCCCCGGTGGCCGTGGATGGGCCGGGGGGTGGCGCCCACCACGAAGGTCTGGAAGTGGAACATGACGTTGCGCCCGATCCAGTCGCTCTGGAAGCCAGACAACAGAAGCAGGCGGGGCGTCT
>Ga0307372_10012628_pt1 | contig 11028 bp, 8 predicted proteins | sample OX1MG_FD_202533 | JGI IMG/M metagenome (GOLD analysis project Ga0307372, IMG submission 202533) | Soil microbial communities from Risofladan, Vaasa, Finland - OX-1 | ecosystem: Environmental > Terrestrial > Soil > Coastal area > Acid sulfate soil | place: Finland: Risofladan, Vaasa | collected...
TTGCGGCGCATGCACCACCCGCATTGATTAGAGACGCAGTGTTTCCTGCCGATACTCGACTACCAACCGATGCTGCGGCCGCCGTCCACCGCGATAATCTGTCCGGTCACATACTCCGCGTCGCGCACCAAATACACGATGGCGCCGGCGATGTCGTCCGGCGAGCCGGCACGCCTGAGGGCGGTATTGTCGAGGATCGCCTGTTTGGCCTGCTCGTCAAGTCCGCCTGTCGGCCACAGGATCGGACCGGGCGCCACGCCGTTGACGCGCACCTCCGGAGCCAGTTCGCGCGCCAGCGACAGTGTCAACATCGCCAGCCCCGCCTTGGCGGTGCTGTAGAGGGTGTGTTCGGGCAGCGGCCGGCGCGCATGGATGTCCACCATGTTGACGATCACGCCATGACTCTGTTTCAGATAGGGCGCTGCGGCCTGCGACAGGAAAAACGGCGCCTTGAGATTGCTGCCCATGAGTTCGTCCCAATCGGTCTCGCTGACCTTGCCGATGGGGGTGGGATAAAACACCGAAGCATTGTTCACCAGCAGGTCCAGACTGCCCCATTGCAGCGCGGTTTTGATGAGCGAGTCGAAGCCGCCGAGATTCGCGAGATCCGCCTGCGCCAGCATCGCCGAGTCGCGGCGTATCGCATTCAGCGATTGGCACAGGGCCTGGGCTTCCTGCTCCGAACCGCGATAGTGCAGCACCATGTTCATGCCCTCGGCATGCAGCCGTTGCGCGACCGCCGCGCCGATGCGGCGCGCGGCGCCGGTGATGAGCGCCGTTTTGCCGGCGAGCTTTCGGAAGGAATTCGTCATCGCTGAGATTCCGTTTAACGCCCGTAAGTGACTGCCACGCCCAGCGTCAACGCATGATGAGCTGGTAGTGTATTCCATGCGGGCGCTGATGCTGAAATTTAGTCGTGCCCTACAATCTCTCAACCAAAAATGATCTCAAAAATGCGTCTGATCAATCCTTTCCCAACTGCTGGCGGAGGTGTGACTGGTGTTGTTGGCGGAACGAGCGGTGGTGTAACAGGGTTATTGATTTTGTAAAAGCCCATACCAAGGTTATTTTCAATGATTTTGACGCACCTAGTATTTGCGAACGTTTGCGTAGTTGCATGATAGACAGACAGCACAATATCCTGTTGCTGCTGGTCAGTTTCCAGGCGTTCAATTTTCAATCCATGACTCTCAAGTTCAGATCGCTGAATATGCTTGGCATGTGTTTTAAATGCGTTATGATTGCCCAACCAATCAGCAATCTCACTTGCCTTACGAATACGATCTTGCTCAGCATCTGATGCAAACATGTACTGGTGGAGCCACTGACGAACAAGCTCTCGGGATAGCTCGATTACATTTTCTGATCTGACAAGCAACTCCGGGCCATATTGTTGCAACATCGGAGCCCATGCAGGAAAATTCTCCTTGTTTTGGCACTCAGTCTTTGCTCGTGCAAACTGGTCTACGATGCTCTGAGCCGGTGCAAAACGGGGACCAAGCGGTGTTTGCAGAAATAACTGCGGGTCAATTGGACCGAGGAATGATTGCTTTCCCATCACAATCACATCAGCTGAGCAGGCAATCATTGTTGCCGCAGATTGTGCGAGGTGTGGAACGATGATACGAATGTTGCTGAATTTTGAGCGAAGGTAGCAAACGATTGACTCAGCAGCTTCCAGCACTCCGCCAGGACTATGTAGAATTAGGTCTAAGTTGTCTCCATGAAGACCGTGAACAACCTCCATGAAACCCTGCATATCCTCATCAATTATTTGGATGAAAGGCAGAGCTTCGGGTCCGATTGGTGCTGTGAAATTCGCGGCATACAGGATGACATTTCGTCCCGTATGTTGGCTGAGTTGAATTAGGTACTTTCGCCGGACTTCATCAATTGCGGCCGGGCCTATTTGCGCCGTTCGCTGCTGAATTTCATTGAGTATCCCGCTCCATGTGGGCATGACGCGCCCCGTTTCTATTTGAAGCGTGAGAGTGTTAGCCAGTGCGCGTCGCGTTAATTACCCGTACATACTGAATGCTTGCTCCGCTCAAGTCAGCGCGGTCGAGCAAATCCTGGTAGACCTGGTTAACTTCTAAGGCTTCTTTGACACCCGGTTGTTTCATAGCCTCTTCGAGCAGACGCTCGGCATCCTTGCGCGTTGCTTTATCATGATCTCCAACCTGGTTCATAGGGTGCTCCTTGATATTAGGGGACTTATGCCAAGTCTGTAGCCCACTGTATGGGGTTTAGGATAGCACGTCCACTAAAATAGCCGAATGACGCGTTATGAAGACATTGCGAAGTCCCAATGTAGGCCACAGGCCACTAAATGATGGGGTTTTGGAAGCAACTATCCCACTGGATATTGGGGTACACACCGTTGCTATTATCTGTTGAAATGGTCGTTGCCAGTCTAACTCTATGGGGCTTTTAGGTTCGCCAAAAGAACCCCGCCAGCAAAAGCAATACACCAAACTACAGGAATAACATGAGCGTTGTTGTTATGGAGAAACTGATTATCAAATCACCTTAGAAAGAAGAGCACATTCATGGCGCAATTAACCCCGCAAGAGCAACAAGAAATTATCCGTTATCTCGAAGCGGGCAAACCGTTGCCGGACAAGTACCGCTTCCTGCTGTTCGAGGATAAGCGTGAGGTAGAACTGGTTTGGAACGGCAAGACCAGTGAAGTCTGCAGTATTGTGCTGCCCTTTCAGGTAATCGAGCAGGTAGATGAACCGCGCGCAGAGAAGCCAGCCGACACGGCATTGCAAGCAGGTCTTTTTGACGACCGCGGCCGCCAGCTCAAGGGTTGGACGAATAAGCTGATCTGGGGTGACAACAAACTGATTCTCTCTTCGCTGAAGAACGGTCCACTGCGAGATGAGATCGAAAAGCAAGGTGGCCTCAAGCTGATTTACATTGACCCGCCCTTTGACGTGGGAGCGGATTTTTCCATGGACATTGAAATCGGCGACGACACATTCACAAAAAAACCGAACATTCTGGAAGAGATTGCCTACCGCGACACTTGGGGCAAGGGTGCAGATTCGTTCATCGCCATGATCTATGAACGACTGGCGCTGATGCGCGATTTGCTGGCAGATGATGGCAGCATTTATGTGCATTGCGATTATCGCGTTGACAGTCTAATTCGGTTTGCGATGGATGAAATCTTCGGAGCCAATAATTTTCGGAACTCCATTGTTGTCCAACGACTGATCACAAAGAATCTTCAGCGGCAGTTCGAGACAATAAGGGCGCTAAACTGCGGCAACGACACAATCTTTTGGTATTCAAAGCAAGCAGATACGAGATTCAAGCCTTGCTATGTGCCGATGGACACCACGAAACCGCTGGGGTATTGGCATCACTTTTGGAGTGGCGCAGATCGACCGACGATGCGCTACCCGTTGCTCGGCGTTACTCCGACGAAGGGGCAGTGGAAAACATCTGAAGAGCGCGCAAACATAGCAGTTCAAAACTACAAAGACTACATCGCGAATCACCACCACATGGAACTGGTAGATTATTGGAAGAAAACAGGTGAAACGCTTGAATTCATACGGTTGTCAGAATCGGGGAAAGTGGAAAACTGGTATCCACCTGCGGACAAGCGTATCGCTGATACCGTGTGGTCTGACATTCATGCCTATGAAAACGAAAAGGATTACGCAACACAAAAACATGAGCAATTGCTTGATCGAATCGTAGGAGCTAGTTCATCTGAAGGTGACCTTGTTGCCGACTTCTTCTGCGGCTCGGGCACGACTGCCGCCGTGGCGGAAAAGCTGAAGCGCAAGTGGATTGTCTGCGATCTTGGTAAGTTTGCCATCCACGCCACCCGCAAGCGACTGATCGGCGTGCAGCGAGAACTTAAAGCCGAAGGCAAAGATTACCGCGCCTTTGAAATCCTTAATCTAGGCAAGTACGAGCGCCAGCATTATATCGGCGTCAACCCCAACCTGCGAGAAGCGGAACAGCAAAAACAGTTGGAAGAAAAGGAAGCGGCATTCGTTGACTTGATCCTGCGCGCCTATCGTGCCGAAAAGACCGACGGTTTCAACACTTTTAATGGCAAGAAGGCAGGGCGGCTGGTGGCAGTGGGGCCGGTGAACCTGCCAGTGACACGCCTATATGTAGAAGAGATCATCCTAGAATGCCGCCAGAAGCACATCACCCGCGTGGACATTTTGGGCTTTGAGTTTGAGATGGGACTGTTTCCCAACGTGCTGGACGAAGCCCGAGCCAAAGGCATTGACATCGCTCCCAAGTACATTCCCGCCGAGGTGTTTGATAAGCGGGCGGTGGAAAAGAACCAGGTGATCTTTCACGATGTGGCGGCTATCGAGATCACGCCGCACGTCAAGAAGAACAGCGTGGCGGTGGAGCTAACCGACTTTTCGGTGTTCTATTCGCAGGACTCTATCGCCGCCGCTGAATCTACGCTCAAGGACAAGTCCAGCAAGATCGTAGTGGAGCGGGGGCAGATTGTGAAGGTCAGCAAGGACGCAAAGGGTTTTGTGAAACGGGAGGTGCTGACGAAGAACTGGACAGATTGGATCGATTACTGGGCGGTGGATTTTAACTTTGAGAGCAAGCGTGAGATTGTTCGCGTGAAGAACGAAGAAAGCGGCGTGTGGGAAGAGCGATGGACCGGTGATTACATCTTTGAAAACGAGTGGCAATCCTTCCGCACCAAGAAAGACCGCACGCTGGAAATGACCAGCGTCTCTCACGAATGCCCTCCGGGGCGGCGCAAGCTGGCGGTCAAAGTGGTGGACATCTTCGGAAACGACACCATGACCATCGTCGAAGTCAGTGTGGGAGGGAAGAAATAATGGCGCTCCATCCCAACTTCCCCGAATCGCCATATGCAATTCTCGACCCAGCCATCCGCTGGTTTCCGGCGGACGAAGCCCTGCGGGAGACCAGTTCTGAAAAGCTGATGCCGCCCCTGGTGCCGGAACTGCGCAAGAAAGTGAAGGAATGGCGAGACAGTGGCTACGTGGGAGCGACGAACACCAGCAAGAGCCTGCTCAATTACTGGTTCAACACCCCGCACCTGCTGCCACAAACTAACGGCACGATGACAGAATTCCAGTATTACTTCGCGCAGCGCGAGTCACTGGAAACCATCATCTACCTATACGACGTGGTGGGGGTAGCGGACAAGTTCGACATGATGCGCTTTGACGGTTCCGGTAGGGTGTCCGCCGGCATGTTTGACGAGACTTGGCGTCGCTTTGTGGTGAAAATGGCGACTGGCACAGGCAAGACGAAGGTACTTAGCTTGGTGCTGGCATGGAGCTATTTCCATAGGTTGTATGAGCCGGATTCGACGCTGGCGCGCAACTTTCTGGTGGTTGCCCCCAACATCATCGTTCTGGATCGCATCTATAAGGATTTTCAGGGCCTACGCATCTTTTTGAAAGATGATCCGGTCCTGCCAGACAACGGCGTAGACGGACGCAATTGGCGCGATGATTTTCAACTGACCCTGCACATACAGGACGAAGTGCGCATTACCCGGCCCACGGGAAATATTTTCCTGACCAATATCCACCGGGTCTATGCCGGAGACGACATCTCTGCATCGCCCCATGACGAAGACACGATGGACTATTTTCTCGGCAAACGACCCAGCGGCGCGACCACCGACTCCAAGGTGGACTTGGGCATGATTGTGCGGGACGTTGACGAGCTTGTGGTGCTCAACGACGAGGCGCACCACATCCACGACCCACGCATGGCCTGGTTCAAATCTATCGAGGACATCCACAATCGGCTGAAGCAAAAAGGATCCGCGCTCTCTCTGCAAGTGGATGTGACTGCTACGCCCAAGCACAACAACGGCGCGATTTTCGTGCAGACCATCGCCGATTACCCGCTCGTGGAAGCCATCTGGCAAAACGTAGTCAAGCACCCAGTACTGCCCGATGCCCCCAGCCGTGCCAAATTGGTGGAGCGCCAGAGCGCCAAGTACACCGAGAAATATGCCGACTATATTCACTTGGGCGTGATCGAGTGGCGCAAGGCATATGCCGAACATGAAAAGATGGACAAGAAAGCAATCCTGTTCGTGATGACCGACGACACCCGCAACTGCGACGACGTGGCCGAATACCTTGTGGGCCACTACCTCGATCTGAAAGACGCCGTGCTGGTCATTCACACCAAAAGCAACGGCGAGATTTCTGAATCAACGTCAGGCAAGAGCAAAGATGAGTTAGATAAGTTGCGTGAGCAAGCCAACGCGATTGACAACCTGGATAGCCCCTACAAAGCCATCATCTCGGTGATGGTGCTCAAAGAAGGCTGGGACGTGCGCAATGTCACAACCATTGTCGGCCTGCGCGCCTATTCTGCCCAGAGCAACATCCTACCCGAACAGACCCTAGGACGAGGGTTGCGCAAAATGTATCCCGGCGGCGTTGAGGAATACGTCAGCGTAGTCGGCACGGATGCCTTTATGGATTTTGTGGAATCCATCCAGGCGGAAGGCGTGGTGCTGGAGCGCAAGCCAATGGGCGAGGGCACGCAAGCTAAAACGCCATTAGTGGTAGAAATTGACACGCAGAATGTTAAGAAAGACATCGACGTGCTGGACATTGAAATCCCTGTGTTGACGCCCCGCGTCTACCGGGAATACAAAAACCTGAGCGCGTTGGATGCGGCCGCACAGGGGTATCAGCGCATGGCTTACCTACAATTCAGTGAGGAAGAGCAACGAGAGATCGTATTCAAGGACATCACCACTGGCGAGGTGACACATACCACAATTCTCGACACGACCGGTGTTGCCGATTACCACAGCGTCATAGGCTACTTTACGCAGACCATCATGAAGGATTTGCGGCTGGTTAGCGGCTATGACGTGCTGTACGGCAAGGTCAAAGCCTTTGTGCAGGCTGATTTGTTTGACCGGCCGGTAGACCTGGAAACCGCCAACACCCTGCGCAACCTGTCGGAACTAGCCGCCACTAAAACCCTAATCGAGACCTTCAAGAAGGCCATCAACGCCCTCACCATACAGGACAAAGGTGATGCCGAAATCCGCGACACCATTAAGCTGCGTCAAACACGTCCCTTTGTGGCCAAGGATCAGGGCTACCTCATCCCGAAAAAAAGCGTCTTTAATCGGATCATCGGTGACAGTCATTTTGAACTGCTATTTGCCCGCTTTTTGGAAGACTGCGACGACGTGATTTCCTACGGCAAGAACTACCTAGCCGTGCATTTCAAGCTGGATTATGTGAACGCGGACGGCGACATCTCCGACTACTACCCAGATTTTCTGGTGAAAATATCCGCCAATGAAATCTTCATCGTCGAGTCCAAGGGACTGGCAGACCTTGACGTTCCGCTGAAAATGCAGCGACTGCGCCAATGGTGTGAAGACATCAACCGAGTGCAAGCGGATGTTAAATACGATTTCGTTTATGTGGATCAGGAAGGTTTTGAGAAATACAAGCCGAATTCATTTCAGCAATTGATCGGCGGTTTCAAAGAGTACAAAGATAACACCTGAGGAATAGTGGGGTAGGAGTAACTGCTCCCACCTGTAACCTTCAAGACCGGTATTTCGGTATTCGCTGGCTTAACAGGTCGCGTCAATTGAGTAATCTTCTACTCCTCGAACATTTCTTCTATTTCTGCTCGATACATCGCTATTAAGCTATCTTCTTTAACACCACCCCAAATAAGCCAATATAGCAACTCATCGATAACCTCTAACGCACCAGCATTGAGTTTAAAATCAGAAAATTTGTGTGAATAGTAGTGAGCACCGATAGGCTGAATTTGATCCAGTCGAAGAATTGACTCCTTCGAAGCCCCTGTAAACGGAAGGCAATCCCAAACAAATTGCGGATATTCGCAGTGCCGAACTCGTTCAACGAACTCAGGTCTGTATCCTGCACGGCTACCATCTCTGTCAACGCTGTAATATGGAGCAACGAGGATGGTCGGTGCAGTGGCATTCCTCGGCGTTCCTGCAATAAGTGTGTGATCAACAGTTGGATTATTGGACCCGATGACCAAACAAGGACGCCTCTTGGCACGATACGCAGCCCACACTTCGTTTCCGTGCAACGGCATTGCTGCGACAGGCAGTTCCGCTTTCTTTAGCGGTTGATCGACCTTAAGAGGGGCCACACGGACGATTGCGCTGTCATGCTTATCAGGCTCAGTTCGACCAACCGGCTGGAAAGCGTATGGAACCTGATCTACATGAGGGACGAATGCGAAGATCAGTGCTCCTCTGCAAAGCTTCTGTTCTTCGTTCTTAGTCCACCATTTGGTTGATCCAACGATCGACTGAATGCAATCGTCAGGAAACATCGCCACCTTTCCTGGTGGACGACTTCCATACTTCGGGAGAAAACTCAGCGACTACTTCACCAGGCAATATCTGTTCGCCAGCGAGATTGTCGAGCCAAGCGATACCGTCATTGAAAATCGCATCATAGCGAGGATTTTTGACAGGATTTATTAGTCGGGGCTTACTTGTGTCTCTTGTCCTCTGCTTTTGTTGTAGTTCAAGCATCCGGTCTTTAAGAGATTTACGTTTCTTTGTTGATAGTTTTTCCGTTCTCAACTGCTGAGGGTTAAATAATTTGTCTGATTGATCCTCAACGACTATCGTGAAGTCTAAGTACTCATTTGGTGCAGCAGCAAGCATTGGTTTGGTGGTGTAGACGTAGTCCAGAAGACCCGCCGTGTCCTTCCCAAACTTATGTATCTCACGCTTTAAACACATTGTAATAACGGCAGGGATTTTCCGTTCCCTTGCTTCAGCTAACTGGTCATCCCGCATAAACCACCGAACCCAATCATCCTTATCATCGTAGCTACTCGGAAATGCTTTTTTTTCTGCACCTATTGCTACCAGTGCAGGTTCGATACGTTCGTTTACTGCTTGAGACCAAGGACCGAATTTGTAAAATTGCCAGCGAACCTCAGTAAAGGTATTACCTCCGTGCCTCCGCGCATACGAGAGATCTGCGAGGTACACATATTTAATGAGGTGAATTGGACCGAGTTGGCGATCCGTATAGTCATCCTCCTCCCCAGCCATCAGTAGTATGTACTGAAGGAGTAGGTCGACATTACTTGGGTCGAATGGCATTACCGAGTACAGGGCTATCGAGTGTTCGTCTGAACAGACGAGGTGCCAAATTGTAGCAGGCGCGGGTTATGGGAGCCATCCATATTTCCATATAGTTTACGTAGTGTGGCCGATGTAAGGGTAAGCCCTTAAGGCTTTTGTTTGACGGTATTGTTTTTACACCCCCAAGGATCAATATGTGGTATCCAGTCTCTTTCATCGGTGGGAGGTTGGTATTCGGTTGGGCGTAAAATCACTTGGCCCGTAGTTGGATGTGTATATTTGTCTGCGAGTAAGTGCGATTGCACATCTGCAAGTTCGATTCTTAATCGGGAGCTACGCGAGGCTTTAATTAATTCCTTTGCTCCTCTAAATGGCGGCGTGACGATTGTGATTGATTTATTAGTAAAGATTTCAAGTACCTTGCATACAGCGGGAACAAGATCGGAGTCGCCGGAAACAAGCAATGCACGGTCATATCTATCTTGCCAAGCATAATTCATTAGGAATAAGGCAATATTAACGTCGGTTTGTTTTTCTTCATGCGACACATAGTGTTGTTTGCACTTTGCCATGCACCAGCGGTCTTTTTCTTTAAAGCGTCCCAAGACTGGTTTAACGCCAGTACTTTCAAGGGCACCGACATATGTTTTGTGGCGCGCATCCTTAGCAGGCAACCAAGTAGCATAGGCAGAAAAATAGAGAACTTCCGTTAATACTTCAAATTTTGGATCCAGCTTGCTTTGAATGATGGCCCGAAGATCTGCCCATTTAAGATGATTTTTCCAACTTTTGAAGCTGGCATAATCTGTAGCCACCAATTTACCTTTTGGCTCTAGCCCATCTAAGGCATGGTAGAAATTGAATCCGTCAAAGAAAGCTGTTACGCGCTTTGGCATAGAAATATTTCGTGCCCCCAAAAACAAAAAACCCCGGAGCTCTCGCTACCGGGGGGCCTAGGGTATTTAGCCCTAGGGGATGATACGCGTGTGATTATGGAGACAAAACCATTTATTTCAAGTTCCAGATGAAGTTAGGCCAATTACCATATGATTAATGTGCCTGTGAACGTACTTAGATCGTCGTCAAATTGGCATTGCTGAAACGGCCCAAAATGCCAAAAAATATTTATCTCGTCCCAGAAGGCATTTTGCCTTCTCTGTTGACGAAAATCACGGGCACCAGTCCTTAAATCGAGCCCTAGTACCCCCCCCAGGGGGTGGTCTAGTTGCCCTTCGATCCTTATACGGGCGAAAACAAGCTTCGGGATGATTTTTTTGGGCAGCGAGACTAACTTCTGACGGTTATGGCGCGAGTGCTTCGGAATCGTCCCAGGCGCTTGCGCGACGCCCCATCAACTGAAAAAGCGGGTATAGGCATGAGCGTAAAAACGTGTTTCCTTGGACTATCACGGGGTTACCTGGCCTCAGTGGACTTTCGGGTATCATTTTTCATGCTTCTGCCTTATGAGCATTCCGGTTCACATCATTAGACCAGAAAGCGTGTTACCCATCCGCCAAGCCCTCGAGAATCTACCGGCGCCCGCGCCGGAGGCGCTGTTTCACAGCCAACGGCTGTGCGCGCTGTTGCGCGACGAAATCGCCGCCGCCGGCGGCGCCCTGCGTTTCGAACGTTTCATGGAGCTGGCGCTGTACGCACCCGGGCTCGGCTATTACAGCGCCGGTGCCCGCAAGTTCGGCGCCGACGGCGACTTTGTCACCGCTCCGGAACTCTCGCCGTTGTTTGCCCGTTGTCTCGCCGTGCAATGCGCCGAGGTGCTGGCGGCGCTGGCTGGCGGCGATATTCTGGAATTGGGCGCCGGTTCCGGGGTGCTGGCCGCCGACATGCTCAAGCAGCTTGTGCGGCTGCAACAACCGCCGGGACGCTACCTGATACTGGAGGTCAGTGCCGACTTGCGT
>Ga0307372_10012629_pt1 | contig 11027 bp, 9 predicted proteins | sample OX1MG_FD_202533 | JGI IMG/M metagenome (GOLD analysis project Ga0307372, IMG submission 202533) | Soil microbial communities from Risofladan, Vaasa, Finland - OX-1 | ecosystem: Environmental > Terrestrial > Soil > Coastal area > Acid sulfate soil | place: Finland: Risofladan, Vaasa | collected...
GGAGAGCCGCCCCGCGGCACGGATTCCCTCGCAGTGGGAGGCGCTCGAGCGTTGCGCCGCCTGGGGCTTCCCCGTCAACAGCAACATCGATCACGCCGAGAGCATCGACGAGGTCGTCGCATTCTGCGACGCCTGGGAGACCAAGCGCGACTCGCTCGACTACGAGATCGACGGCGTGGTGGTCAAGGTGGACGACCTGGCGCTCCAGGAGCAGATGGGCGCGGCGGGGCGCGAGCCGCGCTGGGCCGTGGCCTACAAGTTCAAGCCGCGCGAGGAGTACACCAAGCTTCTCGACATCGCCGTGCAGGTGGGGCGCACGGGGGCGCTGACGCCGGTGGCGATCCTGGAGCCCGTGGTCGTGGGCGGCGTCACCGTGCGCAACGCCACGCTCCACAACGAAGAGGAGATCGCGCGCAAGGACGTGCGCGTGGGCGACGTGGTGATCGTGCGCCGCGCGGGCGAGGTGATCCCGGAGATCGTGGGGCCGGTCAAGGAGCGCCGCCGCGGCGAGCTGGCGCCGCTGTTCAAGATTCCCACGCGCTGCCCCGTCTGCGGGGCCGCCGTCGACCGCCCCGAAGGCGAGGTGGTCTACCGCTGCACCAACGCCTCGTGCCCGGCGCAGCTCAAGGAGCGCATCCGCCACTTCTGCAGCCGCGGCGCGATGGACATCGAAGGCGTGGGCGAGCAGTTGGCGAGCCAATTGGTGGACACGGGCCTGGCGCACGACATCGCCGACCTCTTCTCGCTCACGCGCGATCAGCTCGCCTCGCTCGAGCGCATGGGGGAGAAGTCGGCGCAGAACGTGATCGACGCGCGCGAGGGTGCCAAGAATCGTCCGCTGTGGCGCCTGCTCAACGGCCTCTCCATCCGCTTCGTGGGCTCGCAGAACGCGCAGATCCTCGCCGATGCCTACGGCGATCTCGAGGCGCTCGAGCACGCGAGCGTGGAGGAGCTCACCAACGTTTCCGGCATCGGGCCGAAGATCGGGCAGAGCGTCTGGCTCTTCTTCCAGCAGCCGCAGAACCGCCGCTTGATCGCGCGGCTCAAGGCCGCGGGCGTGCGCACCACGCAGCCGATCAAGCAGGTGCCGGCGGCGTCGAAGGCGGCCGGCAAGACGTTCGTGCTCACCGGCACGCTGCCCAACCTCACGCGCGAGGAGGCCGGCGCGAAGATCGTGGCGGCCGGCGGCAAAGTCAGCGGGAGCGTCTCGAAGAAGACCGACTACGTGGTCGCGGGCGAGGAGGCCGGCTCCAAGCTGACCAAGGCGCGCGAGCTGGGCGTCGCCGTCATCGGCGAGGACGATCTGCTGAAGCTGCTGGGCTGATCCCGCTCACTCGACCGTGATGGTCGCGTCGCACTCCACGGGAAAGTTGACGGAGTTGGCGACGAAGCACTTCTCGTGCGCCGCGTGGTGCAGCGCCTGCGCCTCCGCCTCGCGCGCGGCGTCGGCGATCGTCACCTCGGGGCGCAGCTCCACGCGCCGGAAACGACCGCCCCCGCCGGGGCTCTCCACCATCTCACCCTCGGCGCGATCGACGTAGCGCGTCACCGCGATGCCGGCATCGGCGCAGAGGTGGAGGTACCAGAGCATGTGGCACGCGGAGAGCGAGGCCACGAGCAGGTCCTCGGGATTGTAGCGGCTGGGATCGCCGCGAAAGGCCGCGTCCGAGGAGCCGGGGATCGGCGGCTTTCCCGAGACCAGGATCTCGTGGCTGCGCTCGTAGGCCTGGTACGAGGACGTCCCGGTGCCGAGGTTGCCCGTCCACGTCACGGTGACGTTGTAGAAGTGCTCGCGCTCCATGCGGCTCCGTCCTGCGGGCGGGCGAAACTTCCCTGCGTACGGCGAGTAAAAGGGCGCATGAGAGCGGCGCCGTTCCTCATTCCCGCCGTCACGATCGCCGCCGCCTGGGCGGCCGTTTCGGTCGCGTTCGACGTCCACCTGGGCGGGGACGCGCTGACCGTGCGCCTAGGCCGCTTGCTGACGGTCTATCGCGTGCCGTACGCGAGCATCCAGTCGGTGGACGTTGTCTCCGCGTGGAAAGGCTCCTGGGAGCCGCGCGTGAACTTCGCGACGCGCCTCTGGGGATCGATCCTGATGGTGCGCCACTCCGGCGGCGTCTTTCACCTCCTGCGGATCTCCCCGCCCGACGTCGAGGCCTTCGCCGCCGAGCTGCGCCTGCGCGCCGCCGCCGCCGCCGAGACGGGGTCATAATATGACTACTGTAAGGTAGTCATATGACTTGCTTTTCGTAGTCGATAATGCTACCCGACGCTTGGGGCGGGCGTGAGGTAGGCACTTGAAATCGAACACACGTTCGATTATGATGGGTCTCCCATGGAGCCCCTCACCCTCGACCGCCGCTCCGCGTTCCACGATCTCCGCCTTCGGCTGGCGGGGCGGGAAGGCTTCGCGCGGCGGGCCGACGGGGAGCGGCTCCACCCCGTCGGCCTCCCGGATCTCGATCGCCTTCTGGCCGGAGGGGTCCCCGCCGGAACGCTGATCGCCCTCGAGGGCGGCGGGGCCTGGAGCCTGGCCGCCGTGCTTCTGGCCGGGGCCACGGCCCGCGGTCTGGCCGCCGCCGTGGATGACGGCAGCCTCTACCCGCCGGCGCTCGCCGCCGCCGGGGTCGACCTCGGCCGCCTGCTGGTGATCCATCCGCCGCGCGAGGCGCTGGCCCAGGCACGGGCGGCCGATCTCCTCGTGCGTCCCGGCAGCTTCGCGCTGGTGGCGCTGGCGGCCCAACCGGTGGCGCACTCCCTTTGGCAGCGCCTCGCCGCCCTCTGCGAGAGCTCCGGCTCCTCGCTGCTGGTGGTCGATGCCGCCTCGGCGGGGCCGCAGGCGGCATCGCCGGCCGGCATGCGCCTGCGCTGCGAGATCGAGGAGGGGCTCTGGGAGGGACCGCCGGGTCATCTCTGCCGCCTGGCCGGCTATCGCGTCCGCGTGGTGCTGCGCAAGCACCGGCAGGGGCGCATCGGCGCCGAGGCGCTGATCGAGGTGCGTTGCGAGGGAGTCTCCGATGGCGATAGCCTGCGTCCTCATCCCATCCTTTCCGGTGGTGGTCGCCTGGGAGACGCGCGCCGCGAGCAGCGGCGAGCCGTTGCCGCCGCCGGCGCAAGCGGCGCTGTTGGTGGTGGATAAGCCGCAGCGCGGCCGCGTGGTGGCGCTCTCGCCGGGGGCGCATGCGCTGGGCGTGCGCGTGGGCATGAGCCACGTGCAGGCGGCGGCCGCCGCGCCCGAGGCCGAGATCCTGGTGCACGACGCCGCCGCCGTGCAACGCCGCTGGGAGGAGGTGCTCGAGCGCCTCGATGCCGCCAGTCCCGCCATCGAGAGCCCGCGCGCCGGCCTGGCCTACATGGATTTGCGCGGCATTCCGCTCACCCTCGAGGAGCAGCGCGTGCGGATCGCGAGGCTGGCGTCGACGCCGCCGGAGAGGCTGCCCGCGCGCGTGGGGATCGCCTCGACGCGGCTGGCGGCCTTCGCCGCCGCGCGCGAGCAGTGCATCGTGGAGCCGCGCGAGGAGGCGGCCTTCCTCGGCGCGCAGACGCTGCGCCTCTTAGGTCTTCCGCGCGAAGAGCACGAGCGCTTGACGGTGCTGGGCATCCGCCGGCTGGGCGAGCTGACGGCGCTCCCAGCGGGGGCGTTGGCGCGCCGCTTCGGCACGCCGGCGCTGCGCTGGCACGCGCTCGCGCGCGGCGAGGATCGCGAGCCGCTGCGTCCCCGCCCGCGGCGCGCGGCGATCGCGGCGAGCGCGCAGGCGGAGGCGCCCACCGAGCACGTGGAGGCGATCCTCTTCGCCGTGCGCGGCTTGATCGACCGGCTTGCCGCCGATCTCCAGCGCGCCGGGCGGCGCTGCGCGCGCGTGGAGCTGACGCTGGAGCACGAGCGCGGCGGCGAGCGGCGCCTGCGCTGCGAGGTGGCCTCGCCCACGGCGCGTGCCGAGGTGCTCTTCGCGCTGGTGCGCGCGCGCTTGGAAGGGGCCGTAGAAGCGGAAGCGCGCGAAGGGAGCGATGCGCCGCCTCTCGGCGAGGCGGTGAGCGGCGTGCGGCTCGAGGCGACGCGCGTGGAGGGCGGCGGCATTCCGCTCTCGCTGCTGTCGGAGCCGGGCCCCGATCCCGAGGCGCTGCAGACGGCGCTGGCGCGCGTGGCCGGAGCCTTCGGCGAAGCCAGCCTCCACCGCGCCGAGGTGCGCGAAGCCTTTCGCCCCGAGGGGCGCTTCGCGTACGCGCCGTTCGACGCGGGAGGGGCGCTGGAGTCGGCGGGGCGGCGGCGGGGTGCCTCTGCGCGCGCGGACGATCGCGCGTTGCGCCCGGCTCCCCACTTGCGCCTGCTGCGCGAGCCGCGCGAGGCGGCGGTGCGCCTGCGCCGCGGCGTGCCGTGCGCGGTCGACGGCGAGGAGCTCGTGGAGGTGGCCGGACCGTGGCGCACCGACGAGCGTTGGTGGAGCGGCGGCGCGGAGCGCGACGACTACGACGTGCAGACCGGCGCCGGAGAGATCCTGCGCATCGCGCGCGCCGGCGCGCGCTGGTACGTGCTGGGGAGCTATGCTTAATAACGAGGTGGTTGCCTGTGCTTCTCGAGAGGCCTCAAGACGCCACGAGAGCCCTGGATGGGCGTAGCGGCGTCGCAGTGGAGGTGACCGAGCGCGCAGGAGCGCGCGCGAGGGAACGTCCTCGAGGGAAGCACAGGCAACCACCGAGTGGTTACGCGGAGCTGCACGCGTGGTCGAACTTCTCGTTCCTGCAAGCGGCGGCGCATCCGGAGGAACTGGCCGAGCGCGCCGCGGCGCTGGGCCTGCGTGCGATCGCGCTCACCGACCGCGACGGACTCTACGGGACCGTGCGCTTCTGCCGCGCGGCGCGCGCCGCCGGCGTGAAGGCGATCGTGGGTGCCGAGCTCACGCTGGAAGAGGGTGGGCGCGTGGTCCTGCTGGCGCAGACGCGCGCCGGCTACACCAACCTCTGCCGTGCCGTCTCGACGGCCCAACTGCGCGGCAAGAAGGGCGACGCGCGCCTGCGTTGGAGCGATCTCGAAGGGCGCAGCGCGGACCTGATCGCGCTCTCCGGCTGGCCGCCGCCGGAGGATCCGGAGGAGCGCGCCGAGCGCCTGCGCGCGATCTTCGGCGAGCGTGCCTACCTGGAGATCCAGCACCATCTGTGCCCCGAGGACGCCGTGCAGGTGCGCCGCACGGTGGCGCTGGCGCGCCGCCTGCGCATGCCCTACGTGGCCGCCAACGGCGTGCGCTACGCCGTGCGCGAGGACCGCCGGCTCTGCGACGTGCTGACCTGCGTGCGCGCGAAGACCACTCTCGCCGCCGCGGACACGCTGCTCGGTCCGAACGCCGAGGCGCATCTCAAGGACGCGGCGGCGATGGCGCGCCTCTTTGAGCCCTACCCCGAGGCGCTCGCCGCCACGCTCGAGATCGCCGATGCCTGCGACTTCACGCTCGAGCGCCTGGAGGGTCAGTTTCCGCTCTATGCGGTGCCCGAGGGCTTCGAGAGCGCGCAGACGTATCTCCGCCATCTCGTCTTCGCCGGCGCGCGCGAACGCTACGGCACGCCGCTGCCGCGCGAGGTGGAGCGGCAGATCGACTACGAGCTTGGCGTCGTCGCCAAGTTCGACCTCGCCGGCTACTTCTTGGTGGTCTGGGACGTGGTGCAGGCGGCGCGGCGCCTCGACGTGCTCTGCCAAGGGCGCGGCAGTGCGGCCAACTCGGCGGTCTGCTACTGCCTGGGCATCACCGCGGTCGACCCCATCGGCCACGGCCTGCTCTTCGAGCGCTTTCTCTCCGAGGAGCGCGCCGAGGTCCCCGACATCGACATCGACTTCGCCCACCAAGACCGCGAGAAGGTGATCCAGTACGTCTACGAGCGCTATGGACGCGCCCACGCCGCGATGGTGGCGGAGGTCATCACGTACCGCACCCGCAGCGCGATCCGCGACGTGGGGAAAGCCATCGGCCTCTCGCTCGCGCAGGTCGATGCGATCGCCAAGGAGTTCGACGCGCGCGAGTCGCTCACGGATGTCGTTCGTCCGGAGGGTGATATCCTCTCGGGGACGCCCGTCGCGGCACATCCCTGTGCCGCTCCTGCTACACTTCGCGCGTCCTCTCGCCATCCTGGCTCCGGACGCGCCTCAGAGTCCCCTCGAGGACATCGCCCTCCGTCCGAATCTGATTTCACGAAGTCCACGGGGACGCGCGCGCTGGTGGGGGGAGAGGCAGGCGAGATGCTGCTGGAGCTCTGCCGGCGCATCGACGGCTATCCGCGCCACCTGGGTATCCACTCGGGCGGCATGCTGCTCACGCGCGATCCGTTGATCGAGGTGGCGCCGGTGGAGTGGGCCACGATGCGCGACCGCAGCGTGGTGCAGTGGGACAAGGACGATCTCGCCGACCTGGGCCTGGTGAAGATCGACCTGCTGGGCTTGGGAATGCTCTCGCTTCTGCGTGACGCGCTGGCGATGCACAACTGCATCCACCCCGAGCGGCCGCTCGCACTGCGCACGATCCCTCCGGGCGACGCGCCGACGTACGACATGCTCTGCGCGGCCGACTCGGTGGGCGTCTTCCAAGTGGAGAGCCGAGCGCAGATGGCGATGCTCCCGCGCCTGCGCCCGCGCTGCTTCTACGATCTGGTGATGCAGGTGGCGATCATCCGTCCCGGACCGATCCAAGGCGAGATGATCCATCCGTTCCTCCGCCGGCGCGGCGGCATGGAGCCGGTCACCTATCCGCACCCCAAGCTCAAGCCCGTGCTCGAGCGCACGCTGGGCGTGCCGCTCTTTCAGGAGCAGGGGATGCGTTTGGCCATCGAGGCGGCGGGGTTCACCGCGGGACAGGCCGACCAGCTCCGCCGCGCGATGGGCAACAAGCGCTCGCGCGAGCGCATGGCCGAGCTCCACCCCAAGCTGGTCGAGGGCATGGCGCGCAACGGCATCGACCGCGAGGCCGCCGATCGCCTCTTTCAGATGCTCCAAGGCTTCGCCGACTACGGCTTCCCCGAGTCGCACGCGGCCAGCTTCGCGCTCCTGGTCTACGCCTCGGCGTATCTGAAGTGCCACTATCCCGCCGTCTTCACCGCGGCGCTGCTCAACGCGCAGCCGATGGGCTTCTACAGCGTCAGCAGCATCGTCAACGACGCCAAGCGCCACGGCATCGTCATCCACCCGCCTTGCGTGAACGCCAGCGCGTGGTGGACGCGCGTGCAGGGCGACGGTGCGGTGCGCTTGGGGTATCATCTGGTGCGCACGCTGGGCGGGCGTCAGCGCGAGCGTTTGGAGGCGGCGCTGGCGGAGGAGCGCCCCTTCACCGATCTGGTGGACTTCGCGCGCCGTTCGCGCCTGCCGCGCGAGGCCTTGGAGAGCCTGGCCTCCGTGGGGGCCTTCGCGCCGTGGCACGGCGACCGCCGCCGCGCGCTCTGGGAGGTGGCGGCGCTGGTGGAGCGGGAGAGCCGCGGAGACCTGGGGCGACTCATGGAGGTGGAGGAAGAAGGCGCGCCGCTGGTGCCGCCCAGCGCTCCGGAGGAGACGGCGCTCGACTTCTGGGGGCTCGGTCTCACCACGCGCCGTCATCCCATCTCCTACGTGCGCGCCCACCTCCGGCGCAAGCGCGTGGTCGCCGCGGAGACGTTGGCTCGCCGCACCGACGGCGAGCGCGCGCGCGTGGGAGGGCTGGTCATCACGCGCCAGCGCCCCGGCACGGCCAAGGGCTTCGTCTTCCTCACGCTGGAGGACGAGACGGGCATGGTCAACGTGGTGGTGAAGCCGAAGATCTACGAGCGCTTCCGGCGCGTGGTGCGTCAATCGGCGGCGCTAGTGGTGGACGGCGTGCTCCAGATCGAGCAGGGCGTGATCCACGTGGTCGCCGAGGAGCTCGCTCCGCTCGACGTCGACGCGCTGGCGCGCGGCACCAGCGCGCGCGACTTCCACTAGCGGCCGCCGGTCTTGACACGCCCTGAAAAATTGTATATACAAATATCTACCGTGAGCGAAAAGACGAAGAGGCGAGCCTCCTCCTCCGCCCGACCGGCCGAGCTGCCCTGCGCCTGCGCCAACCTGCGCCGCGCCGCGCGCGCCGTGACTCAGCTCTACGACGAGGAGCTGCGCCCCTCGGGGCTGCGCACGACACAGTTCACGCTGCTCCAGGTATTGGCGAGCACGGGAAGCATCACGCAAGGGGGTCTGGGAGCGATGCTCTCGCTGGACAGCACGACACTCACGCGCACGTTGCGGCTGCCGTTGGAGAAGGGCTGGATCAAGAGCGTGACGGGCGATGACCGGCGAGAGCGCTACCTCCAGCTGACCGCTGCCGGCCGCAGGGAGCTGGAGCGCGTCCGCCCCCATTGGGAGCGGGCGCAGCAGCGGCTGAGGAGCGTTCTCGGCGACCGCGATTGGGAGCGTATCCAGGCTGCTCTCGTGCTCTTGACCGCGGCGGCCGGCGCCTGACCTCGGCGCACATTTTTTTCGCTCAAATAGTTGTATCTACAGATAACGAAAGGTGCTCGGCCATGGCGAGACTCGAGGAGCATCCCACCGTCCAAAGGCGTCGTGAGCGCGCCGCCTCCGCCCCGCGGCTCGAGCCCGGCGAGGGCATCGTCCTGGAGGCGGCATGGCTCCGGCGGATCGCGCTCGACGCCGGCGCCGACGACGTCGGCTTCGTCGAGATCGATCGCCCGGAGATCGCCGACCAGCGCACGGACATCCTGCGGGCCTTCCCGCACGCGAGGACGCTGGTGAGCTTCGTCCGGCGCATGAACCGCGAGAGCCTGCGCACGCCGCAGCGCTCCGTGGCCAACGTCGAGTTCCACCACACCACCGACGAGGTCGACGAGATCGGGCGCCGCCTCGTGGAGACGTTGGAGCGCCGCGGGGTGCGGGCGCTGAACCCTGCGGCGGGCTTCCCCATGGAGATGGAGCGCTTTCCGGGCAAGGTGTGGGTCGTCTCGCACAAGCCGGTCGCCGCCGCCGCAGGGTTGGGCCGCATCGGAATCCACCGCAACCTCATCCATCCCACGTTCGGCAGCTTCGTGATCTTGGGGACGGTGCTCGTGGACGCGTCCGTCGACGCCTACTCGACCCCCGTCGACTACAACCCGTGCCTGGAGTGCAAGCTCTGCGTGGCGGCCTGTCCGACGGGGGGCCATCGAGCCCGACGGGCACTTCAACTTCTCGTCCTGCTACACGCACAACTACCGCGAGTTCCTGGGCGGCTTCACGGATTGGGTCGAGGGCGTCGCGCAGAGCGGGAGCGCCGTGGAGTATCGCAAGCGCACCAGCGACGCCGAGTCGGCCTCGATGTGGCAGAGCCTCTCGTTCGGGGCGAACTACAAGGCAGCGTACTGCTTGGCGGTCTGCCCCGCGGGGGAGGACGTCATCGGGCCGTTCCTCGGCGACCGCAAGCGCTTCCTCAAGGAGGTCGTCCGGCCGTTGCAGGGTCGCCGCGAGACCATCTACGTCGTGCCGGGCTCCGACGCCGAGGAGTACGTGACGCGGCGCCTCCCGCACAAGGCGGTGAAGCGCGTCGGGAACGGGTTGCGCCCAAGCTCCATCGCCGGCTTTCTGGGCGCGCTGCCGATCGCGTTCCAGCGCCATCGGGCACGCGGGCTCGCCGCCACCTACCATTTCACCTTCACCGGCGAGGAAGAGCGCACGGCGACGGTCGTCATCCGCGACGAGACGATCCACGTGCAAGACGGCCACGAAGGCACCCCCGACATTCGCATCACCGCCGAGAGCCGCAGCTGGATCGCCTATCTCGCCAAGGAGCGCCACATCGCCTGGCTCCTGCTGAGCCGGCGGCTGCGCATCAAGGGGCCGCCGCGCCTGTTGGTGGCCTTCGGGCGCTGCTTTCCTTAGGGCGGCGGGAGGTGTCTAGGGTTGATGCGCGCCGTCAGCACGTGATCGCGCCACGCGCCGTTGATGAAGAGGTAGTCGCGCGCGTAGCCCTCCACGGCGAAGTTCAGCCGGCGCAAGAGGTTGCCGCTGCGCTCGTTGGTGGGCTGATAATTGGCCATGATGCGGTGCAGGCCCAGGTCGTCGAAGACGTAGGCGATGGCTGCCTCCAGCGCTTCGCGCATCAGTCCGCGACCCTCGTACGCACCGTCGACGCTGTAGCCCAGGCGGCAGGCATCGAAGACGCCGCGCTCGATGGCCGTGAAGTTGATCCGTCCCGCGAGCGCGCCCGAGAGGTCGGCGCGGTCGGTCATCACCAGGCTCAGCGCCCGCCCTTCGGCGATCTCGAATTGGATGTACTCGCACCGTTCCACCCAGAACGACTCCGTGAAGTAGCCCTCCGGCGGCGTGGGATCCCACGGCACGAAGCGCGGGCGATTGCGCGTGACGTACGCCAGCAGCCGCGCGCCGTCCGAGAGCAGGGGCGTGCGCACGACCAGCCGCGGCGTCACCAAGCGGACGGCGCCGGCGCTGCTCATAGGCGGGGAAGCACCCGGCGCGCCGACGGCCAGCGAGCGATGCCCGGCTCGCCGCGGGCCAAGGAGACCACCGCGGGGAGCGCCTCGCAGACGTCGCCGGCGATCACTCCGCCCGTGTGCCAGGACTCCGCGACGCGCCCCGCCATGGCGTGCCAGAAGGCGCCGACGCGGGCCGCCTCGAGCGGCGCGAGGCCGCGCGCGAGCAGCGCGGCGATCGTTCCCGTCAGCACGTCGCCGGTGCCGGCGGTGGCCAGCGCGCTGGTACCCGCCCATCCCAGATGGATCCCCGTGTGGTCGGCGATGATCACCGTCGGCGATCCCTTGAGCAAGAGCACCGGTCCCTCGGGATGCTCCCGCGCGAAGGTGCAGGCGGCGTCGACGCAGTCGCGCTCCACGTCCGCGCGCTCGCGCCCCACCAGGCGCGCGAACTCTCCCGCGTGCGGCGTGATCACGGCGGTGCAGCCCGCGAGCATCTCGACTCGGCCGCTCAGCGCGAAGAGCCCGTCGGCATCGATCACCATCGGGCGATCGACGGACTGCACCACCATGCGCACGAGCTCTTGCGTCGTGGGCTCACGCCCGAGGCCGGGGCCGATCGC
>Ga0307372_10012631_pt1 | contig 11025 bp, 8 predicted proteins | sample OX1MG_FD_202533 | JGI IMG/M metagenome (GOLD analysis project Ga0307372, IMG submission 202533) | Soil microbial communities from Risofladan, Vaasa, Finland - OX-1 | ecosystem: Environmental > Terrestrial > Soil > Coastal area > Acid sulfate soil | place: Finland: Risofladan, Vaasa | collected...
AGTATTTCTTTTTCAGCAATTCCGCGATTGACGCCGTCGCGGCGGGAGGCGGCACTCCGAAAATTCTCACTTCGAAATTCGACGAAGACCCGCGCCTGCTCGAATGGTCCCCGCAAGGAATTTATTTCGAAGCCGAGCAGCGCACCTACAATCATCTTTTCCGTCTGGATCCGCAAACGCAAGCCGTCACGCGCGTCACCAGCCCCGGCAAAATCGCCGCGTCCGCTTTTTCTTTCACGCATGATTTTCACGCCATGGCGTACACGGCCGCCGCGGACAATGCCTTTTACGAAGTTTATGCGTCCGCTGTCGCCGCTCTTGCGCCGAAAAAGCTCACCGACATCTCCGCGCAGTACGCCAAGTTTCAGCTCGGCACTCGCGAAGTGATCGAGTGGAAATCCGGCGACGGCACGCCCGTCGAAGGCATCTTGATCAAGCCCGCGAATTTCGATCCCTCGAAAAAATATCCGTTGCTCGTCGAAATTCACGGAGGCCCCACCGGCACCAGCCGCGCCACGCGTTCGCCTGACCGTTACTATCCCATCGAACTTTTCGCCGCGCGCGGCGCCGTGATTCTCGAACCGAACTATCGCGGCTCGGCCGGCTACGGCGCGAAATTCCGCGCGCTCAACGTCCGCAATCTCGGCGTGGGCGATTACGCCGACGTGATTTCCGGCGTCGATTACGTCATCTCGCAAGGTTTTGTTGACCCCCAGCGCGTCGGCTCCATGGGCTGGAGCGAAGGGGGTTATATCTCCGCATTCATAACGACGTTCAGTGACCGCTTCCGCGCCGTCTCGGTGGGCGCGGGAATTTCTGATTGGATGACCTACTACGTCAACACCGACATCACGCCCTTCACGCGCCAGTATTTGCACGCCACGCCGTGGAGCGACCCGGAAATTTACCGCAAGACCTCGCCCATCACTTACATCAACCACGCGCACACGCCCACGCTGATTCAGCAGGGCAGCAAAGACGCGCGCGTTCCCGTCCCCGATTCCTTCGAGCTCTATCGCGGACTCAAGGACCGCGGCGTCCCCGTGAAACTCGTTTTCTACGAAGGCTTCGGCCATCCCATCACCAAGCCCAAAGAGCAGCTCGCCGTAACCCAGGAAAACTGGAACTGGTTCGCCCATTACATCTGGGGCGACCCCCTTCCCCCCGACTTGAAATAGCGCCGTGCTGTGTCTGTCATCCCGCCTGCCCTGCCCGCCCTGACGAAGGAAGGGAGGAACGAAGGGAACCCGGCATGCCCTGACGGAGGAAGGGTCGCCCGCTGTTGGCGAACGGTGGTGAGGGATCTGCTTTTCGTTTCTCGTAGGGGCGCTGCTTGCTGCGACTTCGCGCCGCGGCGAAATGGGCCGGCAGGCATGCGAACTCTTAGCATGGCTGCTAACTCGGCGCGGGGTATGCGCATCGAACTGCTGTGTAAAAGCGGGATTGAAAGTTTACGCGAAAGTTGTCACTCTAATGTTCCCCAGCCGTTGCACTGGATTCCCATACGCAGAAAAAAAACGCGGCGAGACAACCGCGCGGCTGGCAATTTCATCTGCTGGTTCATGTGCCAGTCCGCTGGACCGCGAAAGGCTACCAATGAAGGTGTTCGTATTATGTTCCGCGTTGCTGCTGATGACGATTCCGGCAAGCGCTCAACAGCCGGTGAGAGGCTTGAAGCAAGGCATGACCGTGGAATTGGCGGGCGGGTTCGCGCACACGCAGTTCAACAATGGGGGCGGTTATCCCAACATGAACGGGTTCTTCGGGAGCGTGGGCGTCAACATTCTGCCCTGGCTGCAGGTGCAGGCGGACGCGAGCGCCCAATACGGATCCGTGCCGAACGCGAACATCACGCTTTACGGCAATCACTTTGGGCCGCGCGTTTTCTACCGGCCCTTCCATTCGCGTACGTTCACCACATTTGGCGAGTTTTTGGCGGGCGGCTCGCGCCTGGATGTGACTCTGAGCGGCCCTGGAGGCAGCGGCAAGTTTTCCGAGAATGGATTTTCGTTCAAAACGGGCGGCGGCGTGGACTGGCACATTTCGCCGCGCTGGTCGGTGCGCGTGTTTGACGCGGATTACTATCGCACTTCGTTTTTGCAGACGCACCAAAATAATTTGTGGATCTCGACTGGAGTCGTTTTTACGCTGGGGCGCAGCCGCACGCCGCACTGATTCAACGTCGCCGCGCACGGAGCTGGCCGCGGGAACAGGCGAGATTTAGGAAATCGCTCCAGCGCAGAAACTTGACGGGGCGCCAACGCTGCGATATTAAGTAAAGCGTTGGCATTTTATTTGGGAGCCCAGCCCTATGAAACGCCTCGCCACAGTTCTGTTCGCCGTGAGTTTGTTCTCGTTGTCAGCACGGAGCGCCCCGCCCGCCATCGGCCAAGTGCACGTCAACGCAGGCTCGGTGCTGAATTTCCAGTTGCAGACCCGCCTGAAGGCGTCGAACTCCGACGCCATGGATGAATTCCCCGCCGGAACCGTGGTGCGCGTCAAAATGCTGGAGACGATTGACTCGACGCGCGACGCGGATGGCACGCCGTTCCGCGGGATCTTGGTGTCGTCGCTCGCGTCGGGCAAGCAAGTGGTCGCGCATACCGACGCGGCGGTGACCGGCATGCTGGTGCTGCTGCGAAGCCGCGAACATCCGGAAGGCTTCCGCTATGTGTTGCTGGTCACGCGAATTTCCGACGGCGGGAAATCGTATCCGGTGACCGCGTCGCTGTCATCTTCGCTGTACGATTCCTCCGGCAAGAACGCAAAAGAAAACCAGCGATAGTTCCCTGCTGCGTCCACATTGCAATAGGTTCTCCTGAAAAGCGGGTGCGTTGTTCACGCGACGCGCGAGTGGTACACTTTGCGCATGGCTAAGAAAAAACAGAAGCGGAAGAAAAAAACAATTCGTGCGAAGACTGCGCATAAGAAAATTGTCGCGCGGAAGAGGAAAACGGCGAAGCGCGGAAGTGTCGCGGCAAAGAAGCGATTGACTGGCAAGGCCGCAGCAGCGAGTGCCAAAAAAGCGGCGCGCAAAAACAAGGCGGCGCGCAGAGAACGCCTTTCGCGCGGTGTTCGTTCCGTCGGCAACGCCATCGCTGTGATGAGCGCAGGTCCGGGCTCGGGAAGCGCCGGGCAATCGGGCGACATTCAAGGATTGTCCGACGTGGAAACGGCGGATTCAGAAAGCGTCCGCGAGCTCGTCGAGGATGGCCAGGATTACGAAGCGGGAATCATCGACGGCATCGAGAACGCTCCGGACGCCGATCAGGGCGAAATCAAAACGCGCGAAGTTCCCGAGGACGAAATCCCTCCCCCCGGCAAACGCAACACGCTGTAGCGCGCGTCACGCGTGCGTCGTCGCCAAATCCATTCGCAACAATTTCGCTCAAGCTGATTCGGATCCCATCGCGTCCGTGCACCTGTTCGCCCAATTCCCTTCCCAATGGTTCTCTGTGCGCTGAATTGTGTGCGTGCTGGGCTATACTTTGCGGGCTGCGGAGACTTGCGGCGTAGAATTGCCGTCTCGGAGGAAATTCATGAGGCGCTGCGCGATTGTGTTGTGCTTTTTGCTGAGCGGCTACGTGTTTGCGCAACAGGCCCGCGTTCCCGAAATTCCCTACCAGTCGGTGCCGAACTTCCTGAAGTTGCCCACCGGTATGTATCTGGGTGAAGCGTCCGGAGTGGCGGTGAATTCGAAGGGGCATGTGTTTGTTTTTTCGCGCGGAAATACAACCGGACCAGCATACGGCGCGGCGGCCGCGCAGCTTTTGGAATTCGGCGCGGATGGACGTTACATTCGCGAGATCGGCCACAACTTATACGCGTGGTCGTTTGCGCACACTGTCAAAGTGGACGCGCACGATAACATTTGGGCCACGGACAAAGGTTCGGACATGGTGATCAAATTCAATCCCGAGGGACGTGTGGTGATGGTTTTCGGGCGCAAGCAGGAAGCCGCCGACGAGCACACCGGGCCGCTCGCGCATCCGCATCCGCCGCTGCCTCCCGTCGATGGAATGTTCCGGCAAGTGACGGACGTGGCGTGGGACGCGGCGGGCAACGCGTACATCAGCGACGGCTACATCAATTCGCGCGTCGCGAAAGTTGATAAGGATGGAAATTGGCTGATGTCCTGGGGCGAGCCGGGCGACGGGCCGGGACAATTCAACACGCCGCACAGCATCGCCGTCGACGCGAAAGGAAATGTTTACGTCGCGGATCGCGGCAACCGGCGAATTCAAGTTTTTGACGGCGACGGAAAATTCTTGCGACAGATCACGATTGACGTTCCCGCGCCCGCGGATGCGCGTCCAGCGATTGGAAACAAGCCGACTTCAACCACGGGAACGATGGCTCCCGGCGCTCCGTGGGCGATTTGCATCACGCCGGGGCCGCATCAGGTGCTCTACAGCTCGGATGCTTTTCCGGGGCGCATCTACAAGCTCAGCTTGGACGGGAAAGTTCTGGGAATGCTGGGCGAGTCGGGAAAACAATTGAAGCAGTTTGGCTGGATACACGAAATCTCGTGCCCTTCGGAAAATGAATTGTACGTGGCGGAGTTGCTGAACTGGCGCGTGCAGAAATTGATTTTGCAGCCGACGCGGTAGCCTTTACGTTAGTAGCCGAGATGGACGAAAGAGAAAAACCCCACCCTTCACAGAAACCGTTCAGGATGGGGCACCCGCAAATGCAAAGCGGCGTCGAGTCGCCGCACTCCAAACGAGCGAGACCGTTTGCCGAAACCGGGCGACCGTGTTCGGGATGACAGAGCGTCGTGGGGAATCATTGCGTTGCGGTGATTTGATCGCGGATGCTGGCGTACTCCGCAGCAGTGATGATCCGTCGCGCAACCAAGTCGTGCCTGTCGCGATAGGGGCGGTTGGCGATGATTCGGCGCGCGTCGCGATGCGTGATGCCCGGCAACTCCATCAATTCAGATTCGGACGCGGAGTTCAAATCGAGGAGCTGCCCGCTGCCGCGCTTCCAACCTTCTCTGACGCCCTGCGCGGCGGCATGCGCTTCTTCAGCGGCGGTTTTAGCGGCTGCGTTCAAATCCCTGCCCGCTTCCTTGAGGGCCGGCTTGACCTTGGCGGCCGCGTCCGCCGCAGCCTGGCGCGTTTTTTCGTCGCGCTGGCGCTGATCTTGATCGCTGCCGTTGTAACAACCGGTCGCGCCGATAAGTAACCAAGCGAGCGAAGCGAAAATCACGACGCGAAGTGTTTGCGAGACGCGCATCTTTTCCTCCTCAAGTCCGGCGCACACTTGCAGGCGCCTTCTCTTTTGATACTCAACGACGCGCAATCGTCACATGAAGTGGATGGGCAATGGCAGAATCGAGACTTCGGAATGGCCGATGGATAAGCGGTCAGGCTTTTTTTCGCTGTTTGACGACGGGTTCTTTGGTTCGCGAAACGATGCGGATGGGTTGCTTCTTTTCAGGCGCGGCGGATTGCTTGGCGAGGCTTTTCTTCAGCGCGTCCATCAAATCAATCACCGGCGCAATCGTGGCGTGCTGTGTGGCGGTCACTTCGCGGCCTGCGGTTTTCGCGGCGACCAGAGCGCGCAAACTTTCCTGATACGTATCGCGATATTTATCCGGCTCGAACTTCGCGGCGAGATTTTCGATCAGCTGCGTGGCGAGGGTGCGCTCCTGCTCCTTCACTTCGACCTTATCGGCGCCCGCACTTTCCGCGGAGCGAATCTCGTTGGTGTAAAACATTGTGTGCAGCGTCAGGCCATTGTCGCGCGCGCGAATGATGACGATGTTCTCGCGATTGTGCATCGTGACTTTCGCGATGCCCGCGTAGCCCGATTGCTGCATCGCTTCGGTCAACAGGCGATAGGCTTTCGCTCCGCCTTCCTCAGGCGCGGCATAATACGAGGAATCGAAATACACGGGATCGATTTCGTCGAGCTTGACGAATTCGAGAATCTCCATCGAGCGCGCGGATTCGGGCTCGACTTTGTCCAACTCCTCCGGCGTGAACAGCACGTACTGGCCGTCCTCATACTCGTAGCCCTTCTCGACTTCCGAACGTTCGACCATGCGATTGCACGTGGGGCAAAAGAGCGGCTGCTTCAGGCGCGTGTGGCACTCTTTGTGGAGCTGATTGAAACTGATGCGTTCGGTGCGCGCGGCCGGAGAAAGACGGATAGGGATCGAGATCAGTCCAAACGTCAGGAAGCCCTTCCAACTGGAGGCGGCCATAGTTCGATGATTTTAGCGTGAGTGAATCGTCCACGCAAAGCCGAAAAACGGCGAATAAGAAGCGAAAGAATAAGGACGGAAGAATTGTGACGAGCCGGCGTTCACGCGCGAAATCAAAGGTAGCGCGGCAGCAATTCCCGAGGGACCTTGGCCAGCGGAAGCAAGTGCTTGTCTTTTTCAGAAAGCAACGGCGAAGTGGTTCCCCACGCAATGTTGAGGTCCGGATCGTCGTAGGCGATGCCGTGCTCGTCCGCGCCGTCGTAAAAATCGCTGCATTTGTAGAGGAATTGCACGCGGGGCGACAAGGCCAAAAATCCGTGCGCGAAACCGCGCGGCACGTAAAGCAGGTTCCGCTTTTCCGCCGACAGGACAACGCTCGCCCATTTGCCAAAATGGGGCGAGCCGACGCGGATATCGACCGCCACGTCGAGCGCTTCGCCTTCGATCACGCGGCAGAGCTTTGCCTGCGAGCGATTGAGCTGGTAATGCAAGCCGCGCAACACACCTTGCGCGGAAGTCGAATGATTGTCCTGAATAAAAATATCCGTGACGCCGAGTTCCGCGAATTTTTTCTGGTGATACGTTTCGAGGAAACTCCCGCGAGCGTCGCCGCGCGGTTCGAGCAGAATCTCGAAAACGCCGGGCAAGTTTGTGTCGACGCGCTTGAGGCCTGTTCCAGTGGTAGAATTCACTCGAGACGATTCGCCGGTTTTGGGCATAGGTTGGCGGAACGGCGCGGAAGTTTTCGCGCGCTGAGAAATATTACCGCGCTTTACTTGCCGCCCGCCACCGCTTCGTGGCTCGAAGCGCTGCCATTCTTCAGGTACTTCGCGTACCACGCGAGATAACGCTCGTAGCGGTCGCGCTGAAAACTGGGCCGCTGAATGCCGTGAAACTCGTTGGGGTAAATAATCAGCCCCGTGGGGATTCCCAGGCTCCGCAGCGCCTCGTACATTTCCTCGTTGCCGATGATGGGAACGTTTGCATCTTTGTCGCCGCTAAAATAGAGCGTGGGCGTCTTGATGCGATCCGCATGCAAGAACGGATACGAAATCTTTTGATACGTCTCCCAGGCTTTCGGATTCCACGGCGGGCCGATTTCGTTGTCATATTGAATGATGTACTGATCGACGCCGTAAAGAGCGACGGTGAATCCCGTTCCTGCACCGCAGGTGGCGGCTTTCAAGCGCGGATCGCTTGCGATCATGTAGTCGGTGAGGATGCAACCGTAGCTCCAGCCGCCGACGCCGAGCTTGTTGGGATCCGCAACGCCCATGCTGATTACGTGATTGATTCCCGCTTCCAGATCCACGACTTCGTCGTGACCCCAGTCGGCAAAAATCGCGCGCTGGAATTTTTGGCCGCGGCCCGAACTACCCCGATAATTCACGTTGAGCACGGCGTAGCCATTGGCCGCGAAAATCTGCCGCTCGAAAGTGAACGAGTGCGCGTCCTGCCCGTCGGGGCCTCCGTGAATACGCAACAACAGAGGCACTTTGGTGCCCGCCGCGTATCCGAGCGGATAGGTCAGCAGGCCGTGGACATCGGTGCCGTCGGGAGTTTTGTATTCGACGTCTTCGGTCTTGGCGAGATCGAGTTCGGAAAAAAGTTTGTCGTTCTGATGCGTCAATTGGCGCAGCGTGCCGCCTTCCCAGGAATAAATCTCCACGGGCTTGGTGTCGCTGCCGGTGAGGGCCACCAGGCAGCCCTTTGAATGCGACATCGCGCCGATGACGATGGGCGGCTGAAGCAATTTCTGCACGCTTTGATCCGCGATGTTCACGGAAATCGGATATTCCGAACGATCATCCTCTTCCGCGACCACGATGGACTTTCCGTCCTCGCTGAAATACGGCGACGAAACGGAGCGATCGAGTTTCTCAGTGAGGATCGTGGGCGCAGCGGAGCCGTCCGCGGGCACGATGGCGAGATGGCTCATGCCATAGGCGTCCCACTTCTTTTCGTCGCCGACAAGGAAGGCGATAGATTTGCTATCCGGACTCCACGCCAGCCGTCCTCTGGTCCCGCGCGTCCCGAAATTGGTGACCTGTTTTTCAACGACACCAGGCTGCGCATCGGCGACGAAAACTTGCGGGACGGGATCGCGGTCAGGATGCGGATCGTGATTGCTTAGAAACGCGATGCGCGTGCCGTCCGGCGACCACACGGGACCGGATTCGTCGAAATTGGTCTTGGTGAGGCGGTCCATTTTCTTCGTGGCGATATCGAAGAGATAGATGCGGCTGTGGCGATTGCTGAGCAGGTATCCGACGACGTCCTGCCGGAAATGGTATCGGTCAATCACAACAGGCTTGGGAATATATGGAGGCGCACCCGGTTTTTTCGCGGCTTCTTCCGCTTCCGCTTCGGGGTCAGGATCCATGACGACCAGCGCGAGGCGCTTGGAATCCGGCGACCATTCGTAAGCCTGCAAATGGCCCTTGAGTTCCGTAAGCTGCATCGCTTCCCCGCCCTCGCGATTCAGCAGCCAGACCTGCGTTCCTTTGGCTTTGCCGGGACGCCCGGAAGTGAACGCCAAATATTTTCCGTCAGGAGACCACTCAGGGCCGCCTTCCGATTCCTGGCTCTCGGTGACCTGCATGTCTTGCGAGCCGTCGGTGCGCACCATCCAAACATGGGAATTGTGCTTGTCCGTTTTGGTGTCAATAGTGCTCACCGTGTAGGCGACCCACTTGCCTTCGGGAGAGCACTGCGGGTCGCGAACGTCGCGCATGCGCGCAAGATCGTCCAGATTGATGGGACGGCGCGTCTGGGCAAAACCTGGCGCGCACAAAATCTGCGCAAATAATCCGGCGCCGCAAAATGCGGCGAAGCGCAGGAGCAAACGACGCCCCGCAGCGGCGCGCGTAGTGGAATTGTTGACTGAAAAGCCTGACGATTGCGTGACGCTCAATGTATGCCCCCCTTGGCTGACGCAGACGCATTGTATCTTACTGGCCGCTGACCGCGGCGCGATGCGCTGTTCTCTATAATACAAACGGCGCGTCCGCGCAAGGGAGCGGCGCAGCTTCAGGCGTAAAATCGGGATACTACAAAAATTTGCATAGATACTTACGAACGGCTTCGCAGCATACGATGCTGAGATCGTGCTGGCGCGCCACCAGAATCGGCATCCGACCACGAACTGGAATGCCTGCAAGCCGTGCCGCCCGGAGCAAAAGTATACGGACGTGCACAAAAATTGCTCCTGCGTGCATCTAACTTGCAGCGGAAAATGGAAGGGTAATTCCGAAATCCTTTTTGCCGTCGGCCCAGAAATCAATTTTCGATTTGCCCAGCGATATGACAACACATCAAGCGGGAGGAACGATCGTCATGCAGAGGATACGCAAATCCGCGCTGTCTTACCTGGCAGTTTTCCTGGGGCTGTGGGCAATCGGCGCGTTGGCCGCGCCAGCGCGCGCCTATGACGATCCGTCCGCGCGGGTGGCGCGGCTGAACTTTATCCAAGGGGAAGTTACGTTTCAGCCCGGCGGTGAAAATGATTGGGTCTGGGCAAGACTGAACCGGCCGCTCACCGATGGAGACAGCCTTTGGACGCAACCCGGCGCCAGAGCCGAGCTGCACGTTGGATCAACCGCGATTCGCCTCGATGAGCAATCGGCGCTGACAATCTCGAACATTGACGACAACACGATCCAGCTTCAGCTCAGTTCGGGAACGATGAATCTGCGCGTGCGGAGTCTGTACGACAACGATGTGATCGAGGTGGATACTCCCAACTTAGCCTTTACGGTGACGGCGCCTGGAAATTACCTCATAACGGTTTACCCCGACGGGTACACCACCATTGTGACCGTCTGGAACGGCGAGGGCCAGATCACTGGAGGCGACCAGGCGTTCCTGGTTGACGGTGGCTCGCAGGCGCAGGTTTCCGGCACAGATTCTCTCAGCTACGATATTTATGATCTTCCGTATCGGGATGGATTCGATCAATGGTCGGCGATGCGCGATCAACGCGAGGATCGCTCCCGATCCATCCGGTATGTGTCGCCTGAGATGACCGGTTACGAGGACTTGGACAACGACGGCAAATGGATCACGGACAGCAATTATGGCCCTGTCTGGGTTCCGACAAACGTTTCGAGCGACTGGGCCCCCTACCGGAACGGCCATTGGGCCTGGGTTTCGCCGTGGGGCTGGACTTGGGTGGATAACGAGCAATTTGGCTTCGTGACGTCGCACTATGGCCGCTGGGCACACCTGAATAACAGGGGAGCAGGCGGCGGATGGGCATGGATCCCTCCCAAAAGAGAACGAGATAGCCGGAATCACTACATAACGCCCGTGTATTCTCCCGCCTTGGTAACGTTTGCGGGGGATTCAAACTCCTCTCGCGACTTCGGCTCGGGCGGCGGCGTGGCGTGGTTCCCTCTCGCGCCAGGCGAAGTGTACGTGCCGGCATATAAGACCTCCACCACTTACATTACACAGGTGAATATTACAAACACGGTGGTGCAGCAGACAGTGATCACCAACGTGGTGAATAATCCAAGTCGCAGGGAAAATTATGCGAACGAAAGAGTGGCTGGCGCGGTGACCGCCGTACCCAAGACTGTTTTCGTCAATGCGCAGCCTGTGGCGCGAGCAGCTGTAAGGATTTCGCCGAGAACCATCGCCGCAGCATCCATCGTTCGCGCAGCGCCTGTTGCTCCCGTGAAAGCCAGCGTTACCGGCGGAACCGGGACGAGGGCAAATCCCGCCGCAACGAATGCGCCTGTGACAACCCCTGCGCGTCCGCCTGCCCCACCCCCGGCAGTGGTCACGCGTCCTGTTGTGGCTAAAGTGGCGCC
>Ga0307372_10012634_pt1 | contig 11023 bp, 12 predicted proteins | sample OX1MG_FD_202533 | JGI IMG/M metagenome (GOLD analysis project Ga0307372, IMG submission 202533) | Soil microbial communities from Risofladan, Vaasa, Finland - OX-1 | ecosystem: Environmental > Terrestrial > Soil > Coastal area > Acid sulfate soil | place: Finland: Risofladan, Vaasa | collected...
CTCCAAGATTTTGGGCGCGCCTATCATCGAGATGCAGACACTCAAGGTCACGATCCACAGGGTCGTGATCGCCTCATTCGGCGAGGATAGACATGAGCGAAATCGCACAGGAGGGTGATGCTCGCACATTCCCATCTGGGCACAATCCCATCAACTGCGTTCGGACAAAACGCTATAGGAAGCGAATCCGTTGTTCAGCCGAGACTACATTGGTCCGCCTCGGCATGGCTGTCTCTCCACCTCCCGCGAAAGGTCAGCGACGTCGCGCGCTTGTCTACGGCGCAATGAACCCTCATGCAAGGCGTAGGATGCGGATGGAGACAATCGCAAGCCGATTCACAAATAATATTACTTTGTGGAGCTCCAAGATCCCAAGGCGCTGATTCCACCGTGCAACCTCAGAACCAACGGAAGAGGGCCAAGCTGCCAGTACTGGTCTCGTTGCTGGTCATCGCCCTACTTGCGCTCTCCTTGGCCTTCTACGGCCAGAGCAAGCCCGCCTCGCAGCCGTCATTTGTTCCAAGTGGAGGGGCAGGACCGTCTTCATCGTACCCGGCTCTCAATGTTCGGGCGACAAAGGGGGAGGGCGGTATGCCGAACTGCACCGGACCAGAAGCGGCCTTCATCGACGAAGGCGCGCTCTATTCGCAGCTCGGATATCCCATGCTCTCCGGCTACACGACCGCAAACTACATCGACCCTCTGAGCCCCTCCTTCGTGTACTTCGTCCAGTTCCCCAACGAGGGATACGATGTGCCGCTCGGCGACCTGGAGGTTCCGATGTCCACCGTGTGCCAGGGGATAGGGGACGCTGCGGCCCGTCTCGGCCTGGACCCCTCGAACTACACTCTGGCCGCGGTCTCCCTGAACGACGCGGAGCTCAACATCGCATACCCAGATACGACAGCGAGCTGGGGTTTCTACTTCGCGAGAGTCTATCATGGTTACTGGATCTACGGGACAATCGACAATGGCTATTCCGCGGCGGCCAGCGTCAACGCGGTGACGGACGACGTCTATGGCGTCTCCCGGGACAACTACAGCCTGTCCGGACAGGCTCCTGTCCAAAGCCTCAACGTCAATTCAAGCCAGGCCATTGAAATCGTCCACCACACGACCATGAACAAGGTGCCACCAGCGGTGGCGAACGGCACGGTGGACTCCATCAATCTCAGGTTGGCGACGTTCTACAACGAAAAGGGCGGAGCCTACCCTGCCATTCATGCGGTGAACGACACGACTCAGGCTGACGAGTTGAGGCTGCTGTGGATAGTCGTCACTAGCGCGCCGAACTACGCGGGCTACTTCGTCGTCGACGCGGTGTCAGGCCAGGTTCTCGAGGCGCTGGCTGAATCGACGTTGCCCTGCGGGGGCGGCCCCTGCGGCACGACGACCGAAACGGAGACGGGCGTAACGGCGGCGCCGCTCTTCGACCAAGCTCACGGTCTTGCTGTTGAGCCTGAATCGTTCCAGGTCGATGGGAGAGCCTTCGGTCTGAACGCAACCTACTCCGTCTATGTGCCAAATGTGGTGGTGATGGCACCAGGGACGACCGGGACGCTCGGACTGACCCTTCAAGGCATACAGGCGGATTGCCCGCCCAACCAGACTGCAAGTTCTGGTTCGCAAACGGTCGTCACCATTCAGGACTGTCCGACCTCGTACCAGGTGAGCCCCTCGACCGCCCAGCTCCCCGCAGGGGTGTCCGTCTCGTTCTCGAAGCCGACCGTGGATGTGGCCGCGGGCGCGACCTTAAACGAAACGATGACAATCTCGGTCTCTGCCACAGCAGCGCAAGGAACCTACATGGTTTTCCTGCAAAGCGCGCCTAATACCAGCGGCGTGTTGGGCGACTACTACGTACTGTCGGTGTGGAACGGCAAGGGGCAATGGCCTGTCCTTCCCATGCTCGATGTCCCCCTCTTCAGCGGGGATAAGCAGCCGATCATCGTAAACGGAACCGCCATCTTCACCTATACAATAACCACGTATCCGGTCGTAGAGAGAGTCCAGATGACGGGGAGCAAGGCCGTTGCCGTCACGGTGGACCAAGCCAGGAACCTGGTGTTCACCGAATGGTGGCCTCTGAATGGTCAAGGTAAGGGCGTCGGTGTCTCGGTCGTGAGCGGGGCCAACGACAGCATCCTTGACACCATCGATATCCCCAACGCGACCCTCCCTGTGACCCCAGTCACCATGGCCTTCAACCCCCACAGCGATCAACTCTATGTTCCGGTGACTATTGCGGACAGTGGACGGCTTGTTGTCCTGGACACGGTCTCGATGAGAGTCGTCGGAAGCATCGCCGTGCCAGCTCAGGCGGTTGCCTACAACCCCGTCACAAACCTGATCTATGTTTGCGAGGAAGGCGGCGGTCTCACCGCAGTCAACGCCTCGACGTTCGAACCGGTGGCCTCCCTTGGATCTGGAGGGACGGCGGTTGCTGTGAATCCTGTGACGAACACGGTCTATGAGGCCAACGACAACGGGATGGTGAACGTGGTCGACGGGAGCACGAACACGATCAGCGCGAGCATTGACGTGGGCAAGTCTCCCGATGCGATCGCGGTCAACTCCAAGATGGACACTGTGTATGTCGCGAACCAAGGTTCGAACTCCCTGTCGGTCATCAACGGAGCGACCAACCAGGTCATCACCACCATTCCGGTCGGGTCGAGCCCATACGGCGTCGCAGTCAACCCGAACACGAACATGGTCTTTGTCAGCGACACGGGCTCTGGCAGCGTGGTAGTGATAGACGGGGCGTCGAACAAGCCTCTCTATGCTATCTCCACAGACCCAGAACCGCTTGGAATAGATCTCAATGCGTCGACCGGCTTGGTCTACGTATCAAGTGAGGTCATCGCCGAGATTGATGTACTTAGCCCTTAGACGCCGAGATCTTCGAGTTGTCGGCGCGGGCCAACCACATTTGAGCCGAGGTGCAGCCGAACTGAAACATCAATACCTCTAGACTGCCGGGCGGAGGCGCAATGAACCCTATAGCGGCGGTTCGCCTCCTCATTCTCCACGCCCTTAAATTCGGCTTCAGGCCATGAAAGGTGTCATGGCTGTGCCCACATCAAACGGGGGGCCTTTCATATACCAGCCAGAAATGCACTATGGGGCAAGAGCCAAGTTCCAGGTTTACATCGTCGCGGGCGGCTCAACCGGTGACTTCCTCCAAAGGACTAAGGAGCTACTCGACGAGCTTCAGCTCAGGCATGTGGTCTACATCTGGGTCGGAGACAAATCCGTCTTCAGTGCTCTGTCCTACAGGGTTAACACGAACAATAGACACGAAGATGACAATCTATCCGGTGCCTTTGACGCTTCTTTGGTTGCGGTGGGTGGCTCGACCGACAACGCGGGAGTATCGGCTCACGGGTTCGGAAGCTCCTTCGAGACCGAACTCCGACTCGCCTTCCACCTCAACAAAATCGAAGTCGAAGTTCTCGCGTTGCCAATCGAGCTCTCTTGGAAGGAGGACGAAGACTTGGTCAACCACATAGACAGGTTCAATCAATTCTTCGATGACAAGAAAGCCTTGGAGGGCAAGAACGAACAAGCGGAGACAAGCTTTCAAGGATACCTGGAGCGATTGAGCCAGTCTCTCACCAAAGCATTCGGCGCGACGGAGGTAAGTTACCACTACAAGGTCGATCTGAGCTCCATCGTTTGGTAGCCCCATTCCACGATACTGATTACACGGGATTGAATTTCAATCAATAAGTACTTCAGCGTCAAATGACAATAGCGTAGTTGGGTTTCGATTCCGGTGGTCTCCGCCTTGATGCAAAATCGGAAAGGATGATCATGCTCTTCGGATTTGGAGTCCTTTTCGGCCTCACTGATCTCTTTGGAGTGTTTCTTCTCACTAGGTCGGCTATGGACGCGCTCCTAGCGTACGCGATACCGTGGTTGCTGACCATCTTCTACGTAGGTTTCTTGCCGCTCGCGTTGTTCCCGTTCAAGCGGAGACTCTCTGGCAGGCTCTTGGCTCATCGGAGGCTGCTCTTATTCCTTAGTGGCTTCAGATTTGCTTGGCTTCCAGCATTCTTCATCGCAATCGCAATTTACATTACAATCGCATTTCCCTGAACGAGTCTGATCAGAAACCCGCGAGAGAGATGCCGCCGGCGGAGGCGCAATGAACCCCTATGTGCGGCGATTGCCCACATCTTATTGTACCCTAGCGGCCGCTTAGCCAATGTACCGAAGGCGTTTTGAGGAACCGCAAGTAACTCACTTCTCGGGAGCGAGATGAGGAAGGAGGCTGTCACAGGGGTCGTAATCGTCCTTATCGTGGCTGGCCTTGCGGTCGGCTACGTTGCCACTAGCAGATTGACACGCAATGAAACCTCCTCCACCAGCGCATCTACTTTCACCTACCAGACTGTCATCTCAAGTGCCAGTCTCGAACCAGGGACGAGCGAGGCTCCCGGTTGCGCGGGCAGCGAGAACGTCTCCCTTTCGCTGGGTGAGCCCATCACGAAGATCATCAATTTCTCCTACGAAGGGGGCTCTACGACTTTTCCCGCGACGGAGAAGGTTCCTCTCACAGTCACCTCCGCATTCCCTATCAAGGTGTGCCTGTCGGCGGTCGATGTTCCAACCGGCGTTTGGTTGCACTTTGATCCTCAGGTGGTGGAGGCGACACCAAACGGGACGGTCGCCCAAATCGTTCTCGCTGGCGCGGTAGAGGCGCCGAACGGCGGCTCATCGACCGTGATCCTGCAGGCGACAAACGGCACCTCGCCCCTGGGTTCTCTGAAGATCGAGTTGGACCCCTTTCAACAAATGGCCGTCATGAATTCGATAGGTCCGTTGGGCCTACTGACCGTGACCCAATCCGACCCGAGCGGCACACAGGCTTTGGTCCAGGGAGCGGTCTACGACCCATCTGTTGGGTCCAACTCCTCTATCAGCGTCGCCTTCTCCGTGGATGGCATGCTCAACTCCTCTGATGACTCGATGCCCTTCTTCTTGACCGTGACACCGCTGAACGCAACTATGGTCCTATCCCCAGACATGCCCGCCTACTTTTCCTTCGCCGTGAGAACGAGCTCAGCTCCGCCTGGGACCTACCAGATTCGGATAGGGGAAGAGATAGAAGGTCAAACCTATCAGGCGACCCTAACCGTGGACGTCTATCCATTCGTGAATATCCACTAGACCTTATGCGTAATTAATACGATTTGAGTCGTTGGCCTAACTTTCTGAGCGCACGGAGATTGCTATTCGTCATATCAAGCAGCAACCATGCTGCGTTACCAGCTGTTAGCCAGGAGTCCTGCGCTCCTCAGGTCATTCACGGGCCTCGACAAGACGGAGTTCGACTCGCTCTACTCGAACGTCGAGTCGAGGCATTCGAAGTTCGAGAGGGAAAGGCTCTCCAGGGACGACAGGGAGAGGGCCATTGGTGCTGGAAGGCCATTCACTCTGTCACTCAGGGACAGGCTGTTGATGCTTCTCGTGTACTACAGGCTCTACGTGTCGACGACTCTGGTCGAGTTCCTCTTCGAGATCGACCAGACGAACGTGTGCAGGAACATACGCATCCTCGAGCCGCTCGTCAGGCAGTGCATCCCACTGCCAGAGAAGGTCTACGAGAGGGCAAAGAGAGCGAGCACGCCCGAGGAGGTCGAGGAGTACTTCCCGGGGTTCAAGGCTTTCATCGATGCTACGGAGCAGGAGATTCCAAGGCCAAAGAGGAAGGCGAAGAGAGTCAGTCACTATTCCGGGAAGAAGAAAAGGCACACCGTCAAGACACAGCTGACAGTCAACTCGAAAGGCGCAATCGTCCACAAGGCCAAACATGCGAGGGGGAGAAGGAATGACTACGCCATCTTCAAGAGAAACCATCCAGAGCTGCCCGAAGGAGTGAGGCCAGGCGTGGACCTCGGCTACAACGGAATCCAAAATGACTTTCCAGAGATGAAGCCGATGGTCCCTTTCAAGAAGAAGAGCCCCGGGAGGGGTCATAGGGGCATGAAGGCAAAGCCGTTGACACCTTATCAGAAGAGGTTCAACAGAGACCTATCGAAGGCGAGGGTGGTCGTTGAGCATACGATATCCAGGATGAAGAAGTTCCGAATCATGGGAGAGGAGTTCAGAAACAGGCTCAAACATTACGATTTGATGACGGACATAATCTCCGGGCTGGTCAACCTTCGCATAATGGGCACGCGGGCATCAGGACTGTAGACGTAGGGATCTACGACAGCATCGAAGCCAAGACGACCCGCCATCTCAACTACAATTACGCATAAGGTCTACTAGACATTTCGTGCGTTGGCGAATTGTGTTTCCAAAATTCGTATCAGTCGAGTCCGAAAAGAAGGCCCCCATAGGGTCGAAAATCTAACCGAAATGCCCCGGCGGAGGCGCAGTGAACCCTGTGTTTGGCGACAGTTCTTCAGACTACCAACCGTCCCAATGCGTCAGTTCCTCGAGCTTCCTCCTGCGTTTCTTGTTGGCGCTCAGATTTGCAGCCTTCCACTTTTCAGCTTCCTCCGGATCCGGATAGCCGATTGGAACGATTGCCAACGGGACTATTGAGTTGTCCTTCGGAAGCTTCAGAATCTTGGAGACCTTCTCGTCGTCTATCGCCCCTATGAAAGACGCGGCTAATCCCACCTCAAATGCCGACAATATCAACGCGAAGGAAGCAAACCCAGCATCTATCAGCCACCACGGAAGCCTCGCCTTCTTCTCCGCCGGTCTTCCATACTTCATCTCGAACCTGAGTTTACTCCCACAGGGAATGACTATCACGGGAGCTTTTGAAATGAAATCCGGTTTCGCACGTCCACTCTTGGAGTAGTCTCTCTCCGACGCCGCTTCTGCGAGTTTCTTCTTTAGCGAAGCATCTCTGACGACAACGAACTCGAAATCCTGCGTGAAACCAGCGCTGGGGACGTGTGTCGCGTTCTCCAGAATCGAGTTCAAAATCCTGTTAGTTACTGGCTTGGAGAGAAAGCCGTACACATTCCTTCTTCGGCGCAGAAGGTCTCTCAGGCTCATCTTTGTTGCGTTTCTATTGAATCACCGTATAACAGTTAGGATTGAGTGGGAATGAACCCCGGCGGGGGCGCAATGAACCCTGTGTATGGCGAAGCCCTTCTACTTCATTTTTGGCAAGTCGTAGCGGAGCTTGTCGAGTTTCAATCTGCGATAACGTGCGTAAACCCGATGTATGGCTCAGCCGGGGAACTGAATGTTGTACGTGGTGAAGTTCCAGTTCTCCTCCAAGACCTGCCACTGTCCTCCGGCATAGTTCCAGCTCTGGGTCACGTTGGCTGCCATCCTGAAACCTCCGAGGACTGGACTGTCCCCCACCATGGTCAGGGTGAACGTGGCATTCTCGACGGATGGGGCTATTTTCTCTTGGCTGTAGTTCGTAATGTTCGCGGAAAGAGCCGAGTCATTTCCCAGCCACGAGCCATATAGGATCTCGATGTTTCCTCGGCCCTCGTACGTCCCGACTGCGGGTGAGAGGCCGGTAATATCGCCGGTCCACGTGATGTTGGCCCCCGGGGCGTACATGCCCGCAAGCGAATTGCTGTCGCGCGACTGGAGGTCGTAGACCCACTCATAGACCGAAGGCATGACAGGTGGTTGAAGCGTGACCGTCGAAGTCTCGGTGACGGGCTTGACCACCGACTCCGGATCGACCAGGACCAGGATCAAGGCTCCGGCTAGAACGAGCGAGATCGCAAGAAGCGAGAGGTTCGTCTTCCCTCCCTTTGGCACAGACACATCTGGTCGGTGGGAGAGAGCTCCTCGTTTGTGATATACCTTTTGCGGGAGATGCAAGACGGCCGCGACGACAAACGTCTTGGTCATGTATCGGGGCGAAAGGATTGAGACTATTGACTCCCGAAACTGGGTTCGGGAACTAGAGCGACTCTGATTCATCTGAACATCTTGCGGAAGCGCAATGAACCCTTTATGCATGGCGGATCTCTTGCCCTAGTCCCTAAGATCTGCTGAGGAACTCCTCTCGTGAGACGCCACAGTCCTTCAGGATGACGTCCAGCAACCCTACGCGGATCTCCTTCGCGGGCACTGTGACATACACGACACCATTCGTGAGAGTGACGTGACTGCCCTTCTGCCGGACGGCCCGGAAGCCGAACTCGTTGCAGAGAATCTTGATGAGCTCCTTTCCTTTTATCGGCGAGAGCTTCAAGTCAGGCTACGGCTTCTATTGCCTTCTCTCTCAGGACCGACAAATGAAGCTCTAGGGCCTCTCCGAAGTTCCGCTTGGCCTCCTCCAAGGTCTTACCGACGCTATACACGCCGAGCGCGGAGCAGGCTATGGCGTACGACCCATCCTTCTCCTTGATGACCCGGGTTTGGACATCCCTGAGCTTAATCGACATCTTGGTTGAACTTGATACTCAGTCCATTAAACCTTCGCATACTATAGCTCAACGTGTGAATGAAATGCCCCGGCGGAGGCGCAATGAACCCTATACATGGCGAATGCCCTGCTACTTCATTTTAGAAAGCTCAGCAGAGCCCACGCACATCAAGATGTGAAGGTGCAATGAACCCTTGTGCATGGCGATTCAGCTCTACTCGTTCAGCGGGTACTGCTAGTCGTCTTTGGCTCGTAGCAGAGCACATTGACTCCGTTGCTGAAGGTTTGAGCGCGCAGGAGTTTGAGATTCACCGGTTGTGCCATCTGCCCGAACAGGAGCTTGCCGCTCCCCAGGAAGACGGGGTGCACGAGCAGTTGGTACTCGTCGATTAGGCCCAACCTCGTCAGGCTCTGGACTAGATTCGCGCTTCCATATATCACGATGTTCTTGCCTGATCCGCGTTTCAACTCGCTGACCCTCCTCTCGACATCATCCTTGATTATCGTCGCGGGTTCATAGCTCCCCCAAGGGGCCTGGTTCAGCGTCCGAGAAAGGACGACTTTGAGAGCACTGTTCATCTTGTCCGCTCCCGGAGACTGCTTCTCCGTCAAGTTGGGCCAGGCGTTGGCCATGATCTGGTAGGTCACCCGCCCGAACATGACCGTATCCATGGACTGCATCAAGTCCCCTGCGTACTTGGCCATCTCCTCGTTGAAGTTGTTCATTACCCAGCTCATGTCTTCAGCGGGGCCGACGATGTAGCCGTCGGCCGAGGTGAATTCGGACGCGATGATCTTTCTCATACTGTCACAAGGTTAGGGCCATTAGAAAAACGCGGCGTTACCCCCTCGGTAACGAAGCGGAGGCGCAATGAACCCTATACATGGCGACAGCCCTTCTACTTCATTTTTACAAGCGTAGCGGAGCTGAGGAAATTAGTTCAAGGCCCGTAGACGCCGCTGCGATGGTCGACCTTGTCCACGAGGACGAGACCCTCTTTGCGAAAGACCTCGTAGAGAACCCTGTAATCTCCGACCCTGATCCGATAGACCCCTTCCCTTCCTTGGAGCTTTATCGCGCCGCGAGGGAACGGATCGTCACCAGTTCCTCGAGCCTCGCCACAATCCTTGACCTAGTTGACTGCTCGAGCAACGCAAGTTCTCGATTGGCTCTTTTCGAAAGCCTTACTTCGTACTTCAAGAGCGCTTCTTCTTTACTTCGGAAAGTGCCACGGTCCTGCCGTGAGCGAGGTCTTTGCGCGCCTCCTCTATCGCCTCTGAGTCGTCCTTCGTGAGGACCGAATCGAACGCCTTCTCCAGGGAGGAGACCCTCTTCTTGATCTGGTCTATTTCCTGCTTCAGTTCGGCCTCGCTCGCCTTCATGTCGTCCTCAAGAGGTAGTAACCACTTTTTAATCTATCCGGGGGAGTTCCGACTAGTTCAGCCCGTCCACTACCTATAGCTCAACGCGTGAATGAAATGCTCCGGCGGAGGCGCAATGAACCCTTATGCACCGCAACTCACGGTCCCTCGGTACTTCGAGGTTTGTTCCATCGGGTTCAATAGCCACCGGCCTCCACCGATTCTGATGGACGATGGGGAAAACAGGCGCAGGTTTGTTCCTCGCAATCTTGGTAGTGGCTGCCCTGGGCGCGGGCTATCTGGCCGTGAGCTCGGGGCGGCAGGCAAGCGAAACGGTACAGACAACAAGCGTTAGCTCAAGCGAAACGGTACAGGGAAATGCCCAAGGCTCAGACGGACTTCAACTGTTCGTTTCCCTAAATGCCTCGCAGCTCGCTCCGGGTCAGGCCTTGCAGGTCAACGTCTCCATATCCAACACTTTCTCGACCACCAATAGGTTGCCGGTCTCAGACGGTTTCCCCTTCCAGGGCATTCCTCTAGCCGTATGGCCAGATTGTGATTTGATGCTTCTGGGATCGCCAAGCGTTGGTTTCAATGCGTCCGATGGGGCGGAAGCCGTCGTGCTCAAGGGCAACTACGAGATAAACAACATTACTTCCGTAGCTGATATCCACTTCCCAGTGTTCGGTTGCACGACGGGGATGAAGGTGGAGCAAGTAGCATTCGGGCGGCTCAGCGCGCAGGCGAACCTCACGGGCCCATCTGGACGGCCGAACGAGAACGAGACGCTGGGCCCCTACCACGTGGCGGGCACTTTCACCACGAACGGTTATTGGGACCTGCGGAACAACTCAGAGCGAGCCGCAGATTTCTTGAACTACGAAGGGCAACAGACCATTGACAGTCCTATTACGACTCTCTTCACCCCTGGCGTGTACACGGTCGGCATCGAGGACGTGTGGGGGCAAGCGGTGATACTCCACTTTGACGTGACCGGCTGAAATGCCCCGGCGGAGGCGCAATGACCTTTCATCCATGGCTTCCCAATCCAGCAACTTCCTTTGTGGTCCAGATCTTCACCTTGTTTTGGCGTCTCAAATGCTTGTCGTCGCTCCATATTCCGTCAGAGCTTACGCTGAGAGATGCGGCGACGATGGGGATGTCACCTTTGTCGACCGGTGCCATAATCTCCTCAGCCTCACTCCAATTCACAAGGGCTTGACCCGCCGGGATTACCGTCATGTTCGTGAGCAGTACATCGAAGACGGAATTGACCGCGTCATTGGAGAGGCC
>Ga0307372_10012635_pt1 | contig 11022 bp, 12 predicted proteins | sample OX1MG_FD_202533 | JGI IMG/M metagenome (GOLD analysis project Ga0307372, IMG submission 202533) | Soil microbial communities from Risofladan, Vaasa, Finland - OX-1 | ecosystem: Environmental > Terrestrial > Soil > Coastal area > Acid sulfate soil | place: Finland: Risofladan, Vaasa | collected...
CAGCAAACCACACATCGGCACGTTCCGGCTGACCGGCGTGGTCACCCGCATGCGCGAGGAAATCGAGGCGTTGGGCGGCGAGGTCCGCTTTCAGCAGCAAGTCACCGACGTGCTGATCGACGCCGGGTGCATGCGCGGCGTGGTGCTGAATAATGGCGAAACCCTGCTGGCCAATCACGTCATCCTCGCATTGGGCCACAGCGCCCGCGACAGTTTCCGCATGCTGCATGCGCGCGGGATCCAGATGGAAGCCAAGCCGTTTTCGATCGGATTGCGTATCGAGCATCCGCAGCCGCTGATCGACCAGGCGCGGTTGGGCCGGTATGCCGGCCATCCGCAACTGAGTGCGGCCGACTACAAACTGGTCCATCACGCCAGCAACGGACGCTCGGTCTACAGTTTCTGCATGTGCCCCGGCGGCACCGTGGTGGCGGCCACATCCGAACCGTATCGTGTCGCCACCAACGGCATGAGCCAGTACTCGCGCAACGAACACAACGCCAACGCCGGTATCGTCGTTGGTATTTCACCAGCGGATTATCCGGGTGGCATCGAGGCCGGCCCGCTCGCCGGGATCGCGTTGCAGGAGCAACTGGAGGCCCAAGCCTATGTGCTCGGCGGCAGCAACTATGACGCGCCGGTGCAGTTGGTGGGCGATTTCATTGCCGGTCGCCCCTCCACCGTGCTGGGCGGTGTCGAGCCCAGCTACCAACCCGGCGTGCGCCTCACGAATCTGTCCACCGCTTTGCCGACGTACGCGATCACCGCGATCCGCGAAGCACTACCGGTTTTCGACGAACGGATCAAGGGTTTTGCCCGGCCGGACGCAGTGCTGACCGGTGTTGAGACACGTACCTCGTCGCCGCTGCGTATTATCCGCAACGCCCATTATCAAAGCCTCAATACTCGCGGCCTGTATCCGGCCGGTGAAGGCGCCGGCTATGCCGGCGGCATCATGTCTGCGGGAATCGACGGCATCCGCGTCGCCGAGGCGCTGGCGCTGGACCTGCTCGCCACCGCAAGACAAGTCAGAGGGCAAAGCTTCTAGCTGCAGGCGGGTCCGTTGAGAAATGCATGATCCATCGTGTCGGATTTATTCACGCTTTCGTGTCGCAGACGTAGCGTGCCCGGATCGATGCTGGTTCAGCCATCGGCGCAAGCCGTAAGCGAGCCGAATTTTTTCCTGCCCGACGGGAAAATCTGGCCGAACTTCCAGCCATGAAGATTTGGAGAATGCAACCAGCTGATTAGGATAGACGCTGCGGTGACCGATGATCAGGTACGCCGCAATCGCCGAACCCGCGATATAGGTTGTTCCGGCACTGCCGCCGAACAGCTCGATGCCCATGAGGATGGCGGCGATGGGTGTATTCGATGCGGCGGCGACCACGGCCACGAAACCGGCGGCTGCGCCGAGCGTCGGACTCAGGCCCAACAACGGCGCGAACGCGTTGCCTGCGAGTGCACCGATCACGAATTGCGGGGTCACGATGCCGCCATAAAACCCGGACCCGAGGGTGATGGCGACGAGCAAGGCTTTCCAGAAAAAACTGAGGTAAGGCATGGCTTCGCCGCTCAACGCGCGGTCCATCAACGGCAGGCTCAAGCCGAGGTAATCGGTGGGGATAACGAGGATCAGCAGTGCGATGATCGCCCCGCCCAGCAGCGGCATCGCTGGGGGCCATACATCGAATCGGGTCTGGATGTGGCGAAAGACACGGCGCGACAGGTTGATCAGCTCGACGAAGATCCAGGCAGCGACACCGCAAGCAATGCCGATCGTGATCATCTTGAGGAACAACACCTCGGAAAATCCGGGCAACACGCCGACGTTATAGTGCGGGTAGGAGATGCCCCACCACTTGCTGACTTCAAAAGAGGTAACGCCGGCGACGATGCCCGGAAACAGGAAGCTCGGACGGATGTGTCCGATCGTCAACACTTCCACGCCGTAAATCGCGCCAGCGATCGGAGTGCCAAACACGCTGGCAAAACCGGCGCTGACACCACAGGCAACGATACGTTTCTGCAACTCCGCGTTCAGGCCGAGCACGCGCCCGACGCCCGCCCCCAGTGTCCCGCCCAAGTGCGAACACGGTCCTTCCTTGCCGGCAGAGCCGCCTGCGGCCAGGGTGATGATGGCGGCGATCGGTTTGATCGCCAAGGTTCTGAACGGCACCCGGCCGGACTGCCGCTGGACGACGGCAATCATGGAATCCTCAAGTCCCGTCTTGTTGGTTCGATAGCCGTAATACAGCAACAAGCCATTTGCTAGACCGCCCAGAGGGAGCAAGGTCATCTGCAGCCACAACGGCACCAACGTCGACTCGTCGATCATAAAAAACAAGCCGTGCAGGAACGCACTCGCCCCAGTGCCGACGATGGCTCCCGTCACTATCGCCAAAAACACCCACTGAATGACCGTCGCCAGCATGACCACCGGCTCGATGTAGTTGGCATTCCGCACGATAAAGAATTTAGTGATTGCGCAACTTGCGAAGGGACCCGCGCATTATGAACCGACGATGGGCCGTTGTTGCCGTAACTGAAAAAATGGTAGTGGGTCAGTCTGAATCTCGTAAGTCGCCGTCAAGTCTTCGACGCAATGATATTGTCGTAACTACAGTTCGACTTATTGAAAAGTGTGATGGCAACCACACTATATTTCCAGAGGGTGATAAGGTTAAACCGTTAGGTGTACTTTTTATTGACGTCTATCGGCGTTTCTGGCAGCATGCGCGACCATTTCCAATAGGTCATAAAGCGTGGCTGCGTCTGCGGATTCCCCGGAAGGTAGGCTGGCGGTAGAGCTTTACGAGCGGATCATTGGAATGTCCAATAGTTTCTTGCATCACTGCAAGAATTTTCCTATTGAAATTCTGGCTTTGAGTAATCCTACCTATGAGGAAATCGCTCAACAGTTTCGCAGGCTTGCCGAAATCGTTGGTATGCTGGCTGTAGACTTTGATCCTATGATGGGACAAAAGTCTTACGATTACTGTATGCTGATGAGTCAAATGGGAACGGCAATCAGGAACAAAGACGTTGATAAGCTGTCTGAGTTGACTGAAGTAATGGCAAGGAGACCGGGACTATGAACCAACTTGAAAAAATGCGTTTGTACAAGGAAGCGTTCGCCTGTCTGGATCGAATTGAGGAGCTTCTGGATCAGGCGTTACGCGAGCATGAGCTCGACAGCGGTCTGAAAGAAGCCGCTTGAAATAAAACTCCCGCTCCGGCGAGGGTTTTATTTCCGTTTTTAACCAGCGAGTGCTGCGATTTCTCCGAGTGACCAAACATGATCACTAATGCCGGCTTCCATGGCTGGCGTGACGTGCAGCGACTTATGCACGCGCCCGAAGTTGTAATACATGAAGTGCAGCGCCACGGCGTGCGCGTGGTTCTCGACCTTCTTGCTGAAACCGTTGGTCAGCCGCGTGAAGCGGCGCATGCCCATGCGCATCGTCAGGTTGGCACGCTCGACATAGCTGGTTGAGACGTGCGCAGCATCTGGCGCGCCTGAAATGGCTTGTTTGACGATGCCGGTGCAGTTAGCAGGACTGTAGCGGCGTTCTTGCGGAGCACCTTCGGCGCGCCGTACTGTTTAATCAGCATCGCGCAATCAATCTCGCCGATAAACGCCTCGTTGACCGCGTCCAGATAGGTGCGGTTGCCGTCCGTGGTGAGTTGGACGCGATTGGTGAGGCGACCGGCCAGATCGTTCATGAACTCGTTGGCGACGGCTGCATTGCGAGCACCTACGACCCAGCACGGCATCAGCTTCGTATCGGCGCAGATAGCCGTCCACGTCCATACATCGCCGGCAATACCAGCGGCTTTCATTTCGGGAGACGTGTTCCGTTCCTTGCTGTAAACGAACGACCAGATTTCGTCGCACTGGATGCGCTTGCAAGGTAGGTTGTGGAAAGTCTTGGACTGATACTCAGAACAAGCCATGCCGACATCCACCAGCAGCTTCGTAACAGTATTGATGCTCACGTCCGCCAGCCGAGACGTGACGCGCAGACTCATGCCTTCAACTAGCATTCCGATGATCTGCGCGCGTTTGGCGAGTAGTAGCTTGTTCATCCGAGTCTCAGTCAAGCATTAATTCAGATTGAATTATACTTGCATATTTAATAATTGCAAGTACAATACTTGCAACACAGACAACTGTAAGGACTCTCTATGAGCAACGAACTATTTCCCGACGAGTCGGCCGAAGGACAAACGAAAAAAGGATCTGCTGGTGGCGAAGCCCGCGCTAAGTCGCTTACACCTGAAAGGCGTAAGGAGATTGCCCAGAAAGGTGTGGAAGCGCGGCGAGCGCGTGCAGTAGAGAGGGAGACGCTTGCAAAGTTGCCGCGCGCAACTCACGAGGGCGTACTTGCAATCGGGGGGCCCGGCATTCCGTGTGCCGTTTTGGAGAATGGCAAGCGATTGCTCACGCAGAGCGGCTTCATGGTGGCATTGGGTCGCGCGCGACAAGCCAAGGGGCGATCGCACTACGACGCCGACGTCAACCTCCCCGCGTTTCTGACTGCCAAGAATCTTAAGCCATTCATTCCAGAAGAACTTTTCGTGACGTCAAGCCAAATCGAGTTTCGTACCTTGAGCGGGACTCGCGCCTTTGGCTACAGCGCCGATCTCCTGCCAATGGTGTGCGGGGTCTTTTTGGACGCGAAGGCGGCAGGCGAAAAGATTCTCACCCACAATCAAAAACCGATCGCAGACAAGGCACTAATGTTGATCCGTGGCCTTGCTCACGTCGGCATCATTGCGCTGGTTGATGAGGCGACCGGCTATCAGTACGAGCGTCCGCGTAGGGAGTTGGAAGAGCAACTAAAGAAATTTCTGTCCGATTCCCTGCGCCGCTATGCCCGCACATTTCCGATCGACTACTTCAAACACTTGTGCCGCCTTCGTGGAGTGCATTTCCGCCCAGACATGAGGTTACCGCTGTATTTCGGCCACCTCACTAACAACTTGGTTTATCGCCGAATCGCACCCGGTCTGTTGATCCACCTCAAAGAGCGGAAAGCAGAGCTTGGCAAAACCAGCAACAAGCTTACGCAGTGGCTAAGCCTTGACGTCGGAGTGCCCGAACTTCTTCTGCATTTGGGCGGCGTCGTCACGCTAATGAAGCAGCACAAAACCTATGAGGATTTTGAAAGGGAGTTAAACAAAATTGCCCCGGTTTATCCGGAGGCTCCTGGTCTATTTGATAACCCAGAGGACTGGGAAGCACCGGCTACTTAGCCCATCGCTTTTGAGCCGCTTGCTTCGCGATCTCTGCGCGGCGCTCCGGCGTCATGGATTCTGCCCGCGCCTTTCCCCTTTCAGTCCACCCTTGCGACCAAGCGCAACAGCCGCAGGGTCTTTCCCGTCGTCGGTTTTTGGTTCATCGATGTCGCCCGTGGCAACATCCACAATGAACTTGGCGAGCTGGATTGTATCGCGGGGACGTTTCGGTTTCGTAGCCATACTTACAGCATACCGCCCTTTCATGAGCGGTCAAGCATCGCCAGATTCAAACTGAGACACTACCGAAAAAATGGTAGTGTCTCAGTTTGAATCGCGCGGCTTATAGGCGCCGCTACGGGGTGCGGCTGTACATCGAATGACAACTACAGTTCAATACTGACACCCCCGTTCTCGTAGAAGGAGCCGCTCATGGACGTCCGCGCCGCTGTTGCATTCGAGGCCGACAAGCCGCTTTCTATCGAAACCGTGCAGCTCAATGGTCCCAAGGCCGGCGAAGTGCTGATTGAGCTGAAAGCCACCGGCATCTGCCACACCGATCATTTCACGCTGTCGGGCGACGATCCCGAAGGCGCGTTCCCGGTCATCCTCGGTCATGAAGGCGCTGGCGTGGTGGCCGATGTCGGTCCCGGCGTGAAGGCACTGAAGCCAGGTGATCACGTCATTCCGCTGTACACGCCGGAATGCCGCGAATGCGATTACTGCACCTCGCAAAAAACCAATCTGTGCCAAAAAATCCGCGTTACCCAAGGTCAGGGCGTGATGCCGGACGGTACCAGCCGTTTTTCTTATCAAGGCAAACCGATCCTGCACTACATGGGTTGCTCGACGTTCGCCAACTACACGGTGATGCCCGAGATTGCCGTCGCCAAAGTACGTGAGGACGCACCGTTCGACACCATCTGCTATATCGGCTGCGGCGTTACCACGGGGGTCGGTGCAGTGGTATTTACGGCCAAGGTGGAAGTCGGCGCCAACGTCGTCGTGTTCGGACTCGGCGGCATCGGCCTGAACGTGATCCAGGGGGCCAGACTGGCCGGCGCCAACATGATCGTCGGCGTTGATCTCAACCCGACACGCGAAAATCTGGGCAAGCATTTCGGCATGACCCATTTCGTCAATCCCAAGAACATCGAGGGTGATCTCGTCGCGCATCTGGTGGCGCTGACCGGCGGCGGCGCCGATTACAGCTTCGAGTGCATCGGCAACGTCAACGTCATGCGCCAAGCCTTGGAATGCTGCCACAAGGGCTGGGGCGTGTCGACCATCATCGGCGTCGCCGGCGCCGGCCAGGAAATCTCGACGCGGCCGTTTCAGCTGGTGACCGGCAGACGTTGGCAGGGCACCGCGTTCGGCGGCGCCCGCGGCCGCACCGACGTGCCGAAGATCGTCGACTGGTATATGGACAAGAAGATCAACATCGACGACCTCATCACCCATCGGCTCAAGCTCGAAGAGATCAACCAGGGTTTCGAACTGATGGAGAAAGGCGAATCGATACGCAGCGTGGTGATTTATTGAATTTGCGTAATCATTTTCCGCACGGAGGGCCGCTCCAAGTCGCGGGTCGAGTCAACGTGTGCAGTGACTGTTTGAAGTGATCGATCCGCAGTGAGTTTCAGCCGCTCTTAACGAGTTGCTCGGCGTGATGCGCAAAATGATCCGCCATGAAAGTCTGGATGAACCAGTAGGAGTGGTCATAGCCCGGATGACGCCGCAGCTCCAGCACCTGGCCGGACCGCTCCGCCGCGATTTCCAGTGCCTCCGGATGGAGCTGTTTTTCGAAAAAGGGGTCGCTGAGGCCCTGATCGACCAGGATCGGTCCCGGATAAGCCTGATGCGCCATCAACAGGCTGGCGTCCCACGCGGCCCAAGTCTCGCGGTCAGGGCCGAGATAGTTGCCGAATGCCTTCTCGCCCCAAGGCACTGCCACCGGATTACAAATCGGTGCAAACGCAGATACCGAACGCCAGCGATCCGGCGCGCGCAGTGCGGTCACCAACGCACCATGACCGCCCATCGAATGGCCGAAGATTCCACGCGCACCGGGCCGGGCCGGGAAATGCGCCTCAATCAGCGCCGGCAGTTCGACGTTGACATAGGCTGCCATATCGTAATGACTGGCCCACGGCTGTTGCGTGGCCGTGAGATAGAAACTCGCACCTACGCCAAAATCCCAGGCGTCGGCATCACCGGGCAGATTCAGGCCGCGCGGGCTGGTATCCAGCGCCACCAGCATCAGGCCGTATTCGGCCGCCAACCGTTGCGCACCGGCCTTGATGACGAAGGTTTCTTCGGTGCAAGTCAAACCCGCCAGATAATACAGCGCCGGCACCGGCCCTTGCTGAGCCTGCGGTGGCTGGTAAACGGCAAACCGCATGTCGGCTCCGATGCTGCTGGAAGCGTGCGTATAGAAACCGATGCGCCCACCGAAGCAGGCTTGCTCACTGCGTGTTTCGATGATGTTTCTGGACACCCGGCCAATATTGGACACGTTCACGGTTCCTCTGCAGGGCTGCAGTGCGATCAACGGTGAAATTAACCGAGTACCCTACCCATTGCAACAGATCGAGGGTTCCTTCGACACACTTGTTATTGGAATTGCAGGCCGCGTCTCTCAACGTAGGGTAAGAACTATAAATAAGGTCCACAAACAATAATCTGACGTGTAGGCCGTCCGCCGGGCTTTATAATTCCCGCATCATCGAACTCACGGAGCTTTCATGACCCGCACCCTCGTGTTGCTGCGCCACGGCCAGAGCCAGTGGAATCTGGAAAATCGTTTCACCGGCTGGGTGGACGTGGATCTCACTAAACTGGGGCGGCAGGAAGCGAGAGCGGCGGGTGAGTTGATGCGCGACGAAGGGCTGGTATTCGATCAAGCCCATACTTCGGTACTTAAACGCGCGGTCTGCTCACAGAATCTGGCGTTGGAAGTGATGGATCAGCAGTGGGTTCCGGTCCGCAAGGACTGGCGGCTGAACGAACGTCATTATGGTGCGCTGCAAGGGCTGGACAAAGCCGAAACCACGGCCAGACACGGCGAGGATCAAGTCAAGATCTGGCGGCGCAGCTTCGACGTGCTACCACCCCCGATGCCGGAGAGTGATCCCGGGCATCCGAAGAACGATATCCGTTACCGCACGCTGGACGCACGCGCGCTGCCGGCTACCGAGTCGCTGGCGACCACACTGGAGCGCGTGTTGCCATACTGGCACGACGCCATTGCGCCGCAGCTGAAGGCGGGACAGAAGGTGCTGGTGACGGCGCACGGCAACTCCTTGCGTGCGCTTTACAAGTACTTGAATGGCTTGTCCGCAGCAGAAATTCTCGGAATCGACATCCCTACCGGCATCCCCATGCATTTCGATCTGGATGCAGAGTTGAAGGTGCTCTCGCATCGCTATCTGGGCGACGCCGAAGCGGCGCAGCGAGCGGCGCAAGCGGTGGCAAACCAGGCACGCGGCAAGACTTGATCCCCCGTTTAGGTTTGATCCGCCAGGCCTGATCCGCGTGGGCGGTGCAGCGCGCCGCGCACATAAAAACGCCGCCCGGAGGGAGAGCCGGGCGGCGCCACCGGCCGCACAGGGGGAGGTGGGGCCGATATTCCTGACGGGTTCGGTCGATGGGGAATCGGCCGACCACTTGGGGTGTCAAGAACGAGTGTGATTGTAGCGAGAGCCCCTTAACTCAAACTGAACGTTATTGTCGGCGGCTCAACCAAGCTTATTTCATCATGCGTCGGATCACGCCAAACACGGCCAATAGCACGCTGGCGCCTATCATGGCGGCGATAATTCCGACCCCTGTCCAGGCGATAGATGTGCAGCGCTTGCCCAATAAAATCAGCCAGAAACGCGCCAACAATGCCGAGCACCGTGGCCACGATAATGCCCATCTTGTCGTTGCCCGGATGCAGCGCACGTCCGAGCAGGCCGACGACAAACCCGATAATCAATATCCAGAGCAAGTGCATCATGGCGTGTTCCTTATTCGTTGTCGTTTACTGGAGCCGGGGATCCGGCACGCTGGCGGTACCTGTTGCAGCGAAGTCCGCCGGCAGCAGCCCGTGCTGCTGCAGCCAGACGCGTGCGTCATCGGCATCGGTCTCGAACCAGGCGCGCGCCGAGCCGAGCCGAAAGCTGTAGCCCCAGTGGTCCATGTCTTCAAACATGCGTGAACGCGAATAGCCGGCCAGCCGGTCGGCCAGCAGAATCTGCAGATAGCAGACGGCATTTTCCTCGACGTCGCTGCCGCCGGCGTCGGTGTGCAGCCGGGCGCGGCGGTCGCTGTCCATACAAATATAGTGGCAGGCTTCGTGCAACGCCGAGTGCACCGGCGTGTCGTCGCGAACGTGCAACGTGTTGCTGATCAGGCCGGCTTCGGGTGGGCCCCAGTAGCTGCCTGGAATGGGGGCATCTTCGGCTGCATGGGTGATGTTGAGGTCATACGTGCGGAGCAAGCTGGCCAGTGCCTGCGCAGGAAGTGCCGCCAGCGGTAATACAGCCGTTGTGGCGTAGCGAGGTTCGTCGTCGGAATTTTGCATAGGTCGATTTTGCCAGTAGCCGATACGTCCAGCTTGGCGATATAGTGGAAGCACGGCTTTGAGGCTGCTCAAAATCAGTCTCTCGATTTGGGTGTGGCAGTCGTCCAGGGAGTCGTCATAAAGCGGTTTTGGACTGTCATCAGCGTGGCGCTGTTGCTACCGATTGAAATTTGACCCATTTTTAAGGAATCTGCCGATCCAAAACTGCCTCGGGTGTTCAACCTAACCCGCTGTGTTTTGCGCGCCCTTGATTAAAGCAGAGATTCCACTTATCTCATTGTCCGATTATCCGCAGCCAGCTCTGTATCCAAGGCCTGCTCGAAAGCAGCCACCAAAACCGCCGCTGTGCGGTGGGCTTGGTGAATACGCCATAGCGGGCGTTGCAGCGGCAGCTTTTCCAGCTTCAGCACCTGGATGTCGCCACGTTCAACCGCCGGCCCGGTTGCCAGCCCCGTAACATAAGCCAGCCCCGCGCCGGCGGCGACGGCGCGCAGCAGGCCTTCGGGTTCATCCATAATCAGGTCCGCGCGCGGCGCGCTATGCCCGGCCAGCGCTAGTGCGTGTTCAAACACGGCGCGCGTGCCGGAACCGCGCTCGCGGCCTACCCAGGCCTGACGGTGCAGCGCGGCGGGGGTGATGCCGCTGGTATCGAAATCCGCTGGCGCGATCACTTGCAGTTCATCCGTGCGCCAGTGCTCCACGGCAATGCGGTCGAGCGTGGCCGGGCCTTCGATAAAGCCCACGTCCGCTTCACCGTCGGCCACCCGGCGCTCGGCTTCTTCGCTGTTGCCGGAACGCATTTGCAGGTGCAGGTCGGGGTGCGTCAGGCGGAGTGAAGCGAGGGCAGGCGGCAACAAGTAACGTGCGATGGTGGTGGAGGCGGCAATCTGGATGATGCCGGTAAGCGGCCCGCTGTGGCCGCCCAACAACTCCGGCAACGCTGCCAACCGTGCCATCGGTTCTTCGACCAGACTCATCAATTGGCGTGCGTCGGCGGTAGGCACGAGTTGCCGACCCTGGCGTTCAAACAATGTGGTATCGAGGCTTTCCGCCAGTTCGCGCAGGGCTTGGCTCACTGCGGCTTCGCTTACTCAGCAGTCAGTAATATAGGCAACACTTGGATGCCTGAAGAACGAGCGAATCAGGTCGGGCTGCGCCGCCATGTCGGCGAGTTGCAGCTGGATGCGATCTTCCAGGGATTCCCCGGCGCGCAG
>Ga0307372_10012640_pt1 | contig 11020 bp, 4 predicted proteins | sample OX1MG_FD_202533 | JGI IMG/M metagenome (GOLD analysis project Ga0307372, IMG submission 202533) | Soil microbial communities from Risofladan, Vaasa, Finland - OX-1 | ecosystem: Environmental > Terrestrial > Soil > Coastal area > Acid sulfate soil | place: Finland: Risofladan, Vaasa | collected...
GGCTTCCTGGCGGCGGAAGAGTTTCAGTATGAATCGGTCTCCAAACAAGATTGACGTATTGCTCTGCTCCGCGGAGCCTCGCCGAACGTGGAGAGGCGTTTCTGCATTTCCCAGAACATCTTGAAAGGCGGTGCTTCGCACACCCCGGATCGAGCCATGTCGGGAAGAAATTTCACCACCGCTTTCGATCAGCGAAAGCAGCGCCGCGCACGATGCGTCATCGGATGTAGCATCATGAATCAGGCCGGAGGTTTCCTGCGTCATCACCGAAGCAATCACGGTGCTGGGTGCTGTGCGGCGCAACTCTTCTCCGCGCTCGCCCAGGGTCACTCCCAGAGGAAGCAGGTAAGTATCCGGCGCTCCGCTGCTGTACTGCACCTCTACCAGAGCCAGCGCCGATTTTGACGGTTCCAGAACCGCCCAGTCCAGAATGCGCGTGGATTTGACCTGGCGGGATTTCGCGGCGAACCAGCGCTGCGCCGGCAGGTATTCGATCAGAAATCCTGTTTCGAAGCGGCGGCGTTCCACTCCTTCGAAGATGCTTTCCCATGCGCCTGTAAAAATCAGCGGGGAATGTTCCATCAGGTCTACGCCGACGGCGCTGGCCTCCGGTTTGGGATGCAGTTCGAGCCACAGGAAACCGTAAGGAGCCAATGTCAGCCGATAGGGTTGCTGGCCCAGGGGGGGGAATTCCACGTACCCCAGCATTTCGATGGGCACCATCCCCTCCAGTTTCGACAGGTCCAGATCCACCGGCTGCGCGAAGCGGGAAAGATTTGCGACGCACAGGATTTGCTCATTTCCGTCGGTCCGCAGATAGGCCAGCACCTTGCGGTTGGTGGAATCTAGAAATTCAATACTGCCGCGCCCGAACACGCGAAAAAGTTTTCGCAGAGCAACCATGTTGCGCATCCAATTCAAAAGCGAGGATGGATCGCTCTGCTGGGCCTCCACGTTGATGGCTTCGTATCCCCAGACCTGGTCCATGATCACCGGGCTGTACAGCCGCGCCGGAGTGGCGGAGGAGAATCCGGCGTTCCTGTCGCCGTTCCATTGCATCGGAGTTCTCACGCCGTTGCGGTCGCCAAGGTAAATGTTGTCTCCCATTCCGATTTCGTCGCCGTAGTAGAGAATCGGCGAGCCGGGAAAGGAGAAGAGCAGGCTGACCAGGAGTTCGATGCGCCTGCGATTGTTGTCCACCAGAGGCGCCAGGCGCCGGCGAATGCCGAGGTTGATGCGCATTCTGGGGTCGGCGCTATAGGCCAGGTACATGTAGTCGCGCTCGTCATTGGTCACCATCTCGAGCGTCAATTCGTCGTGGTTGCGGAGAAACAATCCCCACTGGCAGCTTTCGGGAATGCTGGGGGTTTGCGCGATGATGTCGGTGATGGGCAGGCGGTCTTCCTGGCGCAGCGCCATATAGATGCGCGGCATCAGCGGGAAATGGAAAGCCATGTGGCATTCGTCACCGTCGCCGAAGTACGGCCGCACGTCCGTGGGCCACTGGTTGGCTTCGGCCAGAAGCATGCGGCCGGAGTAATTCTCGTCGATCTGCCGGCGCAGCGTCTTGATGATGGCGTGCGTTTCCGGAAGATTCTCGCAACTGGTTCCTTCCCGCTCCACCAGATAGGGAATGGCGTCCACGCGCAGGGCGTCCACGCCCATGTCCAGCCAGTAGCGCATGACCTTGACGACTTCCTCGACGACCCTGGGATTGTCGTAGTTCAGGTCGGGCTGGTGCGAAAAAAAACGGTGCCAGTAATAGGCCTTGGCCACCGGATCCCACGTCCAATTGGATTTTTCCGTATCGGTGAAAATAATACGCGCGTCGCCGTATTTCTGGTCCGTATCGCTCCAGACATAAAAGTCGCGCTCGGGCGAGCCGGCGGGGGCATTGCGGGCGGTTTGAAACCAGGGATGCTGTTCGGAGGTGTGATTGATTACCAGCTCGATCACGACCTGCAATTCGCGGTCGTGCGCGGCGTTCAGAAAGGCCTGGAAATCTTCGATCGTGCCGTACATCGGATGGACGCCGATATAGTCGGAGATATCATAGCCGTCATCCTTGAGCGGTGAAGGGAAGAAGGGCAGGATCCACAGGCAGGTGACGCCCAGGTCCTGCAGGTAATCCAGTTTCTGGAGCAAGCCGGGAAAATCGCCGATCCCGTCGCCGTTGCTGTCCTTGAACGCGCGGACGTGCAGCTCGTAAATGATCGCGTCCTTGTACCAAAGAGGGTCCGCCGCACTGCCGCGCAATTTCGCCATGATGCCCTTTCCTGAAAGTTCAGGGAGTATTCCCAGAGTGCGGCTTGAAAACCACCACACCGAGGGGCGGGAGAGTCATATTCAGCGAGAAGGGCCGGCCATGAATCGGGAGCGGAGCGGCCTCCAATCCGCCGAAATTTCCCTGGCCGCTGCCGCCATACAGAGCGGCGTCGCTGTTCAGAATTTCCCTCCAGGCGATGTCCAGGGGAACGCCGACGCGGTAGTTGGTCCTGACCACGGGCGTAAAATTGCATACGAAAAGCAATTGTTCCTCGGGATTTCGGCCGCGCCGGATGAAACTGACGATGCTCCTCTGCGAGTCGGTGCAATCCACCCATTCGAACCCGGCGGCTTCAAAATCCAGTTCATAGAGCCCCGGTTCGCCGCGGTACAGCGTATTGAGGTCGCGCACCCAGCGCTTCATGCCTGCGTTCAGGGGATTGTTCAGCGACGCCCAATCGAGTTGCGCGTCGTGATTCCACTCGGACCACTGGGCGAACTCGTCTCCCATGAACAGGTGCTTTTTCCCTGGATGGCCGAACATGAAACCATAAAGCAGGCGCAGGTTGGCGAATTTCTGCCACACGTCGCCGGGCATTTTGCCGATCATGGAACCCTTGCCGTAGACAACCTCGTCATGGGAGAACGGCAAGACGAAATTTTCGCTGAAGGCGTACAGAAGCCCGAACGTGATCTCGCTGTGGCGATAGCTGCGAAAGACCGGGTCCTGCGACATATAGTCCAGAACGTCATGCATCCAGCCCATATTCCATTTCAGGCCAAACCCCAGGCCCCCGATGTAGGTGGGGCGCGACACCTGCGGCCACGATGTGGATTCCTCCGCGATCATCAGAGCATCCGGAAACGCGGCGTACACGTCTTCATTCAGCGTTCTCAAAAAATTAATGGCTTCGATATTTTCCTTGCCGCCATACTGGTTCGGTATCCACTCGCCTTCCTTGCGGCCGTAGTCCAGATACAACATGGAGGCCACGGCGTCCACGCGGAGACCGTCGGCATGATACTTGTCCAGCCAGAACAGGGCGTTGCTGATGAGGAAGCTCTGGACTTCCTTGCGGCCGTAATTGAATACGAACGTGTCCCACTCGGGATGCTCTCCCTGCTTCGGATCGGCATGCTCGTACAGGTGAGAGCCGTCAAAGTAGCCCAGCCCGGTTTCATCTTTCGGAAAGTGCGCCGGTACCCAGTCCAGGATCACTCCAATGCCGCGCTGGTGCAGGTAATCCACCAGGTACATGAAATCCGCGGGGGTTCCAAAGCGGCTGGTGGGCGCAAAATACCCAATGCACTGATAGCCCCACGATCCGTCAAAAGGATGCTCCATGACCGGGAGAAGTTCGATGTGCGTGAAGCCCGTTTCGTTCACGTAGTCGGCCAGCAGCGGCGCCATCTCGCGATACGTCAGCCAGCGGTTGCCTTCCTCCGGCACGCGCATCCAGGAGCCGAGGTGCACTTCGTACACGGAAATCGGGCCATTTTGCGATTTGTGCGCCGCCCGATTTGCCATCCACGACTCGTCGTGCCAGGCATAGTTGTCCACGTCCCATACGCGGGAAGCGGTTTGGGGCCGAATCTCGGCGGCGAATCCGTAAGGGTCCGATTTATCGACGGTGTAGTTTCGATAGCGGGAAACCAGGTGATATTTGTAGCGTGCCCCGGGTGTTACATCGGGGATGAAGCCATCCCAAACGCCGCCTGCCCTGTGTTGTAGCGCGTTGGTTTCCGAATTCCAATTGTTGAAGTCGCCGACCACGGAGACGCGCTGCGCATTGGGCGCCCAGACCGCGAACTGCACGCCTCGCCTGCCCTCGACTTCACCGAGGTGAGCGCCGAGTTTGCCGTATGCGCGGCTGTGCGTGCCTTCGGCGAGCAGATACAGATCGAATTCGCTCAATGCCGGTTGCAAAGCCGCACCTCCAGTCATTCGGGTTTTCGCAGCCAGGATGAAATCACACGGCTCCCTGGCTTACAGATAATAATCAAAATCGCGTTCCGTACGAACCCGGCGGCGCAGGCACAGAACATGCGCGGGCAGGCTTCCAGGCGTCAATTCCACAAAATTCCGGTCTCCCTGCCACAGGTAGCGGCCGTCGCCCAGCAGGTCATGAGCCTGGAAGGCGTGATCGGGGTCAAGTCCCAGGCAACTCAAGTCCAAAGTCACCCATCCGGTCTGCGCGTGGAAGGAATCCAGATTCACGACGACAACAATGACGTTGGAAAAATCATCGGTCGTCTTGCTGTAGCACAGCAGCATGGGATTGTCTGTTTCGTGAAACCGCAGCGTGTGGTCGCCCTGCAGGGCCGGATGCTCTTTTCGGATTTCGTTGATCCGGGTGATGAAGTCCTTCAAACTCCAGGGTGAATTCAGGTCCCTTTGCTTGATCTCATATTTCTCCGAGTGCAGGTACTCCTCGCTTCCGGGAGCGAAAGCGTCGTTTTCGCAGAGTTCGAAAGCGGGCCCGTAGATCCCGTAGCTGGCCCCCAAAGTGGCCGCCAATATCAGGCGGATCATGAATGCGGGGCGGCCTCCCACCTGCAAAAATTCCGGAAGGATATCGGGCGTGGCGGGCCACAGGTTGGGGCGAAAATATTCTTGCACTTCCGTCCGCGTCAGTTCGGCGAAGTATTCCTCCAGCTCCTGCTTGGTGTTGCGCCAGGAGAAATAAGTGTAGGATTGGGAAAATCCGAGTTTCGCCAGCCGGTACATCACGTGTGGCCGGGTAAACGCTTCCGCGAGGAAAATAACATCGGGATGCTGGCTCCTGATTTCACCGATGACCCACTGCCAGAAGGGAAAAGCCTTCGTGTGGGGATTGTCCACACGGAAGATGCGCACTCCCTGCTCCATCCAGAATTGAAAGACGCTTTTCAGTTCTGTCCACAAGGCGAGGGGTTCGGCGGTTTCGAAATTCAGCGGATAGATGTCCTCATACTTCTTCGGGGGATTCTCGGCATACTGGATGGTGCCGTCGGGCCGCTTGCGGAACCATTCCGGATGTTCGCGCGTGTAGGGGTGATCAGGCGAACACTGAAACGCAATATCGAGCGCGACTTTCAGCCCGAGTTTTTCAGCCTTGGAGACGAACCCGCGAAAATCCTGCAACGTGCCTAGCTGCGGATCGATGGACTTGTGACCGCCCTCCGCCGACCCGATCGCCCAGGGACTCCCCACGTCGTCCGGCTGCGCCACCACCGTGTTGTTCCTTCCCTTGCGATGACTGCGCCCAATCGGATGCACGGGCGGAAGATACACAACGTCGAAGCCCATGGAGGCAATGTAGGGCAGCCAGGCTTCGCAGTCCCGCAACGTGCCGTAGCGGCCGGGTTCGGGCGAGCAGGAACGGGGAAAAATTTCGTACCAGGCGGAAAAACGCGCCCGGGGGGGGTCGACGGTTACGCTTAATTCCTTCTCGTAGCGGCTTGAGACATCCGGGTCGGGATAGCGCTCCATCACCGGCAGTAATTCTTCTTCCAGTGCGATCACTTGGCCGGATTTTTTATCCGCGGCTTCGCGCAAGCGGCGAGCCCATTCGCGGAGCAGCTTGCCATCGCCGGCCACGGCGCGCCTGGCCGTATCCGCAATGATGTCCACTCCGATCAGCAGTTCGACTTGAACGTTTTGTCCCGCTTCGATTCTTTTGATCAAGTCGCCGCGCCACGTTTTGAATCGGTCCACCCACCCTTCCACTGTGTAGCGATACCGTCCGATTTTGGTGACGTGGAATTCGCCTCGCCAGCGATCGTTGACGAGCGGAATCATGGGGGAAACCTGCGGCTCTTTTTCCGTTCCCTGCCAGTACAGCACGCGGCACGCGAGCTGGTCGTGGCCGTCGGCGAAGACATCCGCTTCCACGAGGACGCTTTCTCCGACGACGCGTTTGATCGCAAACCGTCCACAATCGATCTGTGGACGAACCTGTTCAATGACTACGCGGCGTCGCGCCTCCGTTTGCGGCTGCTCCATGTGAGGAAAACCCCTCCGTGTGCGAAGAAGCGGACGGTATTCTTGCTCCCCTCCGCTGCAACCCAATTTATTATTTATTTCTCTTATTTCAAATATACGCTTGCCAATACGCGAGACAAAGACATATCGGGCCATCTTCCTCATGACCATGCAGATCGGGCAAGGAGAATGCCCGGAATAAAGCAACGCGGCCGGAAAATCGCTTGGAATTCGCCATTCGTCAATTATTCTGGCCGGCGCACGCCGTGTCCGCCGGGAATGTTTTTTCGAATCATTCAGGATCCTTATGGTGCGGGCGCTTAGCACCGGGTTTGGATTCGGCGCGCTGCCGCATTGGACTGCTGTCGCTGGTGAATTCATAAGCGGCATTCACCACGGAGATATGCGAAAGGGCCTGCGGGAAGTTTCCCAGCTGGCGTTTCGCCTTGGGGTCGTACTCCTCGGCCAGCAATCCGACGTCGTTGCGCACGGACAGCAGGCGATCAAACAGGCGTTTGGCGTCCTCAGTGCGCCCCAACATTTTCAGCGCGCTCACCATCCAGAAACTGCAGGCCAGGAAAGCCCCTTCTCCCGCCGGCAGGCCGTCCTGCGATTTCTGCGTCCGGTAGCGAAGCACGAAGCCATCGGGCATCAGGTGCTTTTCGATGGCCTCGATCGTGCCGCGCACGCGCGGATCGTGCGGCGGCAGGAATCCGACCATGGGAATCAGCAATAAGGAAGCGTCAAGCTCCTTCGAACCGTAGTATTCGGTAAAGCTTCCCACTTCAGGATTGAAACCCTGCTGGCATACTTCCTGATGAATTTTTTCGCGCACCGCGCGCCACCGGTGGACTTCGCCTTTCAAGCCATTTTTTTCCGCGTTCTGAATGGCGCGGTCGAAAGCCACCCAGGCCATTATTTTCGAATATGTGAATTGCTTTTGCCCGCCGCGCACTTCCCAGATTCCATCATCGGGTTGTTGCCAGATTTTTGCCAGATGGTCGGTCAACGCCTGTTGCAGGGCAAGATCGCTGGGGTTTGTCGGTATGCCGCCCAGATGGGCATGCAGCAGGGCGTCGGCGACCTCCCCATAAACATCCAGCTGAAGCTGTTTGGATGCGGCATTGCCGATGCGAACCGGTTTCGAACCTTCGTACCCGCACAGCCAGTCCACTTCCCACTCCATCAGATTGCGTTCTCCACAAATGCCGTACATGATCTGCACCTGGTCGGGGCTACCGGCGGCGGCGCGCAACAACCAGTCGCGCCAGGCGCACGCTTCGTCAAAATAGCCCGCGTTCATCAGCGCGAGCAGTGTGAACGTGGCATCACGCAGCCAGCAGTAACGGTAGTCCCAGTTGCGCGGCCCGCCGATTTGTTCCGGCAGAGAAGTGGTGGGAGCGGCGACAATCCCGCCGGTGGGCCGGTACGTGAGCGCCTTCAACGTAATCAGCGAGCGTTCCACCGCATCGGCGTATTCCTCCTCGGGTCTGAGGCGTTCCGCCCATTTTTTCCAGAAGCTGACCGTTTCCCGCAGGGAACGCTCCGGGTCCACCGGCTTGGCCGGCGGGTCGTAGGAAGGTCCGTAAGTCATCACGAACGCCACCGACTCGCCTTCTCGGACGGTGAACTCGCTCACCGTTTTCATGCTCTCCCCGCGCAGCGGCGCCGTGGTATGCAGCATCACCATGTCGGGGCCGGCGATGGCTCTCATGTCGCCTTCCTGCATGCGCGTCACCCACGGGACTGAGCGCCCGTAGTCAAAGCGCAAGGCCAACTGCATGGCCATGGTTACATGCCCCTGAACGCAGCGAACGATGCGAACGAGGCTGGAATTTCCCTTGCGCAAGGGCATGAAATCAACCAGGACCACATGGCCTTCGCGGGTCTTGAAGCTGGTTTCCAACACCAGCGTATGGTCAATATAGCGGCGCGAACTTTGGGACGCTGCTTTCGGTGCGATTGACCAGTGGCCGTTTTCTTCCGTTCCCAGCAATGCGGCGAAACAAGCCGGCGAAGCGAAATTCGGCCAGCACAGCCAGTCGATGGAGCCTTGATGGCTTACCAATGCCGCGGTTTCGCAATCACCGATGAGGGCGTAGTCCTCGATACGAGTTGACATTATTTATGATCCATAACCCGGAGCGATCGGGCCTCTTTGCCGGGGTTATGCTCCTTTCCGCAGGGGTAATCTTTCCATGATTCTCCGCAGGCGACAGTCCGCTCGCTTCAGCCCAAGCGGTTTGGCCGCGCCCGCATATTTATTCGCCCTGCTCGCTAAGCTTGTCCAGCTCCTGATCGGCAGCTTCAATCAGCTTGCCGGCGGATTGCCGCGTAATGAGGCCGTTGTGGACGGCCTCCTCCAGAGAACTCTTTTCGGCGGCAATCAGCTTCATTTTCGCCATCTGTATTTCCGGGAGAATACGGTTGGCGTCCTTTCCGTAGATTTCGGAAATCTGCGTCTTCGCTTTTTCGAGCCGCGTCTCGAGTTCCTTGCCGAGCTTTTCGAACGCGGGGCCGGAAATGACGTTGTTCCGGTATAAGTCGTCCAATTCGGTGCGGGCGGCGGATATCGAGATCTGTTGAACCCTGGCGAGTTCGTAGGCATCCTCTGGCACGATGCCGATACCCAAAATTCCCATTAGCGGTTTGATGGCAAACCCCTGAAAAATGATCGTCATCGCAACCACGCCGAACGTCATCGTCAGAAGCTGTTCACGATAAGGGAAGTTTGAAGCCAGGCTCAGCACCAGAGCCAGCGACAACGCCCCACGAATTCCTCCGGCCACCAGAATGTGCTGCCAGCGCAAGGGAATCTTAACGCTGAACATGTTGCCGATCGATACCAGCCCGTACACCGAAAGCACCCGGCCCAACACCACCATCGCCAACGCCAGCAGGGTTGGGCGCCAGGCGCGCAAAAGGGTTCCGGCGTGCACCTGCATGCCGATCAGAAGAAAGACCAGTGAATTGACCACGAAAGAGAAGTATTCCCAAAAGGACCACAGAGCGATGCGTGTCCGCGGGCTCATGCCGATTCGTGTCCCCACATTTCCCAGGGTGACGCCGGCGGCGACCGTCGCCATGACACCGGAGACGTGCAGGGATTGCGCGGACAGATAGGAACCGTACGCCAGAACGGTGGTCAGTGTGATTTCGATTTGAGGCTCATCTATGCGCTGGGTCAGCTTGCTGAAAATGTACCCCAGTCCGCCGCCCAGAGCGATGCCCCCCAGGACTTCCACGAAAAAATTCTGAATGCCCGTCGCGATTCCCAGGGTGCCGGAAGCGACGCCGGCCACCAGAATCCCGTACAGCACCGCTGAGGTCCCGTCGTTGAACAGGCTTTCGCCTTCCACGATGATGGAAAGGCGCTTCGGAACCGATGTCTCCTTGAAGATGGACAGCACCGAGATGGGATCGGTGGCGGCGGTGATGGCGCCAAACACCAAAGCCACCAGAATCGGAAGTCCCAGAATCCAGTGCGCCGCGAATCCTGTAACCAGCGTTGCCGCCAGCACTCCCACTGTGGCCAGCAATAAAATCGGCAGGGCGTTCTCCCGCAACTGCCGGAGCTGAAGTTTCAGGCTGCCTTCAAAAAGCAGCGCGGGAAGAAACACGACGAGCGTGACATCCGGTGTCAGCCAGTCCGGCCTCTGATTGATCAGTGTCTCCACGATGGGAAGATGGATGGTCGTGGAGCCTAACGCCAAGCCACCCAGGACCAGCGCCACGGTGTAGGGAATTCTCAGGCGCGCGGCGAGCACGGCGATGACCGACGCCGCGATCATCATCCAGATGAGGAACTCGACTGTAAAGTTCGTGGACATGTTTTATTTATTGACGCACTGACATCTTAGTTGCGCGCCGCCCGCATTGACATATCGTTTTATCCCGGGAGCCCGCCGGCATTTTGATGCGCGGGTTCTTCGGCCTCTGCGGAAAGCAGGGCGACGGGAAAAGTTTCCAGCGCGCTCGCCAATGGCAACCGGATTTGTCCGCCTCGGGCACCCTTTGCCATCACGGATTGTCCGGTCAAAACATTTGTCCAGGTCAGGGGAGTTCCGCGGGGAAGCAACAGTGCGGTGGCGCCCCAGACCTCGTGCCCCACGGGCGCCCGCCCGGGATCGACAAGGCGCGTGAAAAGACGGGGCGCAATCGCAAGTGCCCATCGTTTCCCGGCCTCCCTTGCGAACGCGCAGACGCTGTCCCCGGCTTTTCCCGTGGACGGCAGGCGAATGTATTTGCCCTCCTCGAAAAGTCCCTTTTCCGCACGGCGAAACTTCGCGGCTTTCCACGTCAGATACAGCTTGATGCGGCCATCCCGCCAATTCGCCGTGATGTCCGCGAGCAGTGCGGTAAGGTCGCGCTGCTCGTCCACTTTCAATTCATCCAGAATCTTTGTGCGCGCCGCGAAATCCACAGGCCGGCGATTGTCCGGGTCCACCAAATTAAAGTCCCAGAGCTCTTCTCCCTGGTAAAAATCCGGCACGCCCGGGGATGCTATCTTCAGCAGGACCTGGGATAGCGAGTTCAGTGCGCCGTAATAGGCGATGTCTTTCTGAAAATGAGACAGATCGGTCAAAAACCTGTTCTTGCCCTCCTCGCGGAAGATGGCCTCCACGAAATCCTGCAGCACGGCTTCGTGGTCCGCATTCGGATTGATCCAGTTCGTGAAGATTTTCGCTTCGCGCGCTGCCTTCACCATGAATTCCTTGATCCGGTCCTTGCATTCGGGGATCTGCGCGTCTTGCTGCGGCCAGGCGCCCACCAGCGTTTGATAGAGCAGAG
>Ga0307372_10012641_pt1 | contig 11020 bp, 5 predicted proteins | sample OX1MG_FD_202533 | JGI IMG/M metagenome (GOLD analysis project Ga0307372, IMG submission 202533) | Soil microbial communities from Risofladan, Vaasa, Finland - OX-1 | ecosystem: Environmental > Terrestrial > Soil > Coastal area > Acid sulfate soil | place: Finland: Risofladan, Vaasa | collected...
CGACTGCCGACGGTACGGTCGATGCCCGTCTTCGCCAGATTGCCGGTCATCTCGGCAGCGAGGCCGAAGCCGACCGGGCCTTCCAGGGTCTCGCCCTGTGGCGCAGCGCCCTCCTCGCCTGGCGTCGGGCCCGGAGCGCCACACCATGAGGATGCCCCGCCTCCGACCGCGGACCGCCGGACCCGACGAGACCGGCACCGAGTACGTCCCCATCGAGGAGGTGGCCCGGAACGAGGCCCCGCGGGCCACCATCGACCCCGACAAGTCGCTCCCGTGGCTGGCCCGGGTGCGACCCATCATGTGGGCGCACAAGGGGATCTTCATCACGTCCCTCGTCATGTCCTTCGTCGGCCTGGTCCTGCAGGTCCAGATTCCCAACCTGTTGAACGACGCCATCAGCAACTCGGTGGAGCACCACACCGTCCCGCTCAGCCACTACGTGTGGTGGATCGTGGGACTGGGCCTGGTCGGCGGCATCGCCGGCTACATCTCCCGCCTGTTCCTCTTCGAGACGGCCTACGACATCGAGTACGACCTCAGGAACATCCTCTACGAGCACCTCACCAAGATGTCCTTCTCCTTCTATGACCGCGTGCAGTCGGGCCAGCTGATCTCGCGGGCCAACTCGGACATCCGGTCGGTGCAGATGTACATGACCTTCGCTCCGTCCATCCTCGTCCAGTGCTCCATCGCCGTGGTGGCGTTCATCTTCATGCTGTCGATCAATGTCCCACTGGCCTTCATCGCCATGGCCACCATGCCGTTCGTCTACCTCTCCGGCGTGAAGATGAGGAAGTCCATGTTCCCGGTGTCATGGATCATCCAGTCCCGCCTGGCCGACGTGGCCACCATCGTCGACGAGAACGTGAACGGCGTCCGTGTGGTCAAGTCCTTCGCCGCCGAGCAGCAGCAGCTGCGGGCCCTCTCCGGTGCGGCGGAGAGGGTGCAGTGGAGCTACATCAAGGACGCCGACCTCCGGGCCCGGTTCTCCCCGGTGGTCCAGAACCTCCCCCAGGTGGGCCTGGCGCTGGTCCTGTTGTTCGGTGGGTACATGGTCATCCACGGGGGCCTGTCCCTGGGTGCCATCCTGGCCTTCAACTTCTACCTCTTCATGCTCCAGGCCCCGTTCATGATGCTGGGCATGCTGATCATGATGGGCCAGCGGGCGGCGGCGTCGGCCGACCGGATCTACGAGATCATCGACGAACGGCCCACCGTCACCGACGAGCCCGATGCCGTCGATCTGGTCGACTGCCGCGGGGACGTGCGATTCAGCCATGTCGACTTCGCCTACTCCGGTGAGGCCGAGCAGCTGGTGCTGGCCGACTTCGACCTCCACATCGCTCCGGGTGAGACGGTGGCGCTGGTCGGACGGACCGGCGCCGGCAAGTCGACCGTGGGCCGACTCCTCACCCGCTTCTACGACGTCAGGCACGGCGCGGTGGAGATCGACGGCCACGACGTCCGGGACGTGACACAGGCCAGTCTGCGGGCCAACGTGGGCGTGGTGCTCGACGAGCCCTTCCTGTTCTCGGTCTCGATCCGCGACAACATCGCCTACGGCAAGCCGTCGGCCACTCTCGGCGACGTGGTCGACGCGGCCAAGGCTGCCGGGGCCCACGAGTTCATCGTCGGCCTGGCCGACGGGTACGACACGGTGGTCGGCGAGCGGGGCTACACCCTGTCCGGCGGGCAGCGCCAGCGGATCGCCATCGCCCGGACCCTCCTCGTGAACCCCCCGATCATGGTGCTCGACGACGCCACCAGCGCCATCGACGTGCAGGTCGAGCAGACCATCCATGCCAGCCTTCGCCTCCAGATGCAGGGGCGCACCACCCTGATCATCGCCCACCGGCTGTCCACCATCTCGCTTGCCGACCGGGTGGTGCTCCTCGACCAGCACAAGGTCGTGGCCGACGGCACCCACGCCGATCTGCTCGAGACCACACCCCTCTACGCCGAGGTGTTGGCCCAGGCGGGCGAGTTCGAGCGGGAGGCGGACCGGGAGGCCGGCGGGGAGGCAGGCGGTGCCGCGCCCGGCGGTGCCGCGCTGCACGACCTGCTCGATTCGGTCCGCGGCGGTGGTCGGCCTTGATGTTCGGCGGCGGGATGGGAGGTGCCCCGGGGGGCTTCGGGCGCCCTGCCGCGCCCGGTCTCCCCTTCGCCGGAATCCCCTCCGAGCTCCAGGACGGCGTGGACAGGCTGCTGGCTGACGAGCCCCAGTACGCCGAGCCGGACGTCGTCTTCACGCAGAACGGCTCCGAGGCCGAGCTCAGGCGGCTCAGCCTGTGGCGCCTGCTGGTCAAGTACCCCGGCATGCTGGTGCTGGCCGGGGTGCTGGTCGTGGTCATCTCAGTGGCGTCCCAGGTCGGCCCCAAGCTCACCGAGTACGCCATCAACAACGGCATGGGCGGCACCCCACCGGGACACCTCGACTTCGGCGTGGTGGTGGTCGCGGCCGTGGGGTACCTGGCATTCATCCTCATCACCTCGCTGGCCCAGCGATTTCAGGTGCAGGTCACCGGCCGACTGGCCGCATGGGTCATGAACGACCTCCGGGTCAAGGTCTTCGCCCACCTCCAACGCCTGTCCCTGGGATTCTTCACCGAGGAGAAGGCGGGCGTGGTCATGAGCCGCATGACCAGCGACATCGAGAACCTCCAGCAACTTCTGCAGGACGGGCTCTCCCAGCTGGCCATCCAGGCGCTGACCATGGTGGTCATCACGGCCATCCTGTTCGCCACCGACGTCCGACTGGCCGCCATCACCGTCGTGCTGATCGTCCCGGCCCTGGTGGCGGCATCCCTGTGGTTCAAGCGAGCCTCCGAGCGGGGGTACGACCGGGTCCGCGACGGCATCGCCAGCGTGCTGGCCGACCTGTCCGAGAGCCTCCACGGCGTCCGCATCGTGACCGCCCACAACCGCCAGCGTCACAACGTGATCCACCACCGGAACGTGGTGGGCGACTACCGGGACGCCAACAACTACACCGCCCACGTGAATGCCGTCTACGGGCCGGGTACCCAGCTGCTCGGGGTCCTGGGCCAGGCCGTCCTGCTGGCCATCGGAGGGACGATGGTGGTGAACCACACCCTGTCCATCGGGGCCCTGGTGGCCTTCTTCCTGTACCTCAACCGGTTCTTCCAGCCCATCCAGCTGCTGGTCCAGCAGTACAACACGTACCAGCAGGGCCAGGCCTCGGTGAACAAGCTGCGGACCCTCATCGACACCGAGCCCGAGGTCCGCGAGGCCCCGGACGCCGTCGAGCTCCCCCCCCTCGAGGGGGCCATCGCCTTCGACCACGTGACCTTCGGCTACGACCCCGGCCGTCCGGTCATCGAGGACGTGAGCCTCGAGGTGGCCCCGGGCGAGACGGTGGCCTTCGTCGGGCCCACCGGGGCCGGCAAGTCCACCCTGGCCAAGCTGGTGACCCGGTTCTACGATCCCACTGCCGGCCGGGTCCTCATCGACGGCTACGACCTCCGCCTGGTGACGATGCACTCGCTCCGGAGCCAACTGGGGGTGGTGCCCCAGGAGCCCTTCCTGTTCGCCGGGACCATCGGGGACAACATCGCCTTCGCCCGGCCCACCGCCTCCGACGAGGAGATCCACCGGGCGGTGGACAAGGTCGGTCTGAGCGAGGTGATCGGCCGGATGCCCGAGGGCCTCGACACCGTTGTCCACGAGCGCGGACAGACCCTGTCATCGGGCGAGCGACAGCTGATCGCCCTGGCCCGGGCGTTCCTGGCCCATCCCCGTGTGCTGGTGCTCGACGAGGCCACCTCCAACCTGGACCTGCAGTCCGAGACCATGATCGAGTCCGCCCTCGACGCCCTTCTCGAGAACCGCACCGCCATCCTCATCGCCCACCGCCTGTCCACCGCCATGCGGGCCGACCGCATCGCCGTCGTCGACCAGGGCCGGATCGTCGAGGTGGGCTCCCACGACCAGCTGGTGTCGGCAGGCGGCCGCTACGCCGAGATGTACGCCACCTGGGTGCGTCAGACCGACCGGGCCGAGCCCGAGGTCGCCGGTCCACCGAGCTCCTGAGCCCTACCGGTGACGGCAACCCACCGGTAAGGTCGGGCGCGGAGGCGGGCCGGGTGTGCCGCGCTGCCCCAGCGAGGATCGGAGGGCCGTGGCGATGAAGGTCGGTGTGGTACTGCCGCAGACGGAGATCGGGCCGGACGTCGGAGGCGTGCGCGCCTACGGCCAGGGCGTCGAGGACCTGGGCTTCCACCACGTCGTGGCCTACGACCACGTGGTGGGAGCCGACCCGGCCGTCCATTCGGGCTGGGACGGCCCCTACGACGTCGACACCCAGTTCCACGAGCCGCTGGTGCTCTTCGGCTACCTGGCCGGATGCACGTCGCTGGAGCTGGTCACCGGCATCCTCATCCTGCCCCAACGACCCACCGCCCTCGTGGCCAAGCAGGCGGCCGAGGTCGACCTTCTCACCGGGGGTCGCTTCCGTCTGGGCGTCGGCATCGGCTGGAATGCCGTGGAGTACGACACCCTGGGACAGGACTTCTCCACCCGGGGCCGCCGGCTGGAGGAGCAGGTCGCCCTGCTCCGTTCGCTGTGGAGCAACCGATCGGTGACCGTGTCCGGCCGCTACGACCAGCTGACCGGCGTGGGCATCGCCCCCCTGCCCGTCCAGCGGCCCATCCCGATCTGGTTCGGAGGTGCCTCAGCACGGGCCTTCCGCCGGGCCGGCCGCCTGGCCGACGGGTGGCTCCCGATGATGCAGCCCGGGCCCAGACTGGACGAGGCCCTGGCCGCGGTGGCGGAAGGAGCCGAGCAAGCCGGCCGCAGCCCGGACTCCATCGCCATGGAGGGCCGGCTCGACTGGCGTGGCGACGCCGACGAGGTGGTCCGTCGGGCCGCAGGGTGGCTGGAGGCGGGGGCCTCCCACCTCTCCATCAACACCATGCACGCCGGGCTGGCCACGGTGGACGACCACCTCGAGGTCCTCGGCCGGGTGGCGGCAGGGCTGGGCCTGGGCTGAGGCCTCCGGAGGGCTCCCCTTCAGGCCACCACCGGTACCGTTGCGAGCCCGGCCTCGAACCGGTCGTCGGTGACCTCCTCGTCCACCATGGTGCCGCTCAGGTAGGAATCGTAGGCGGCCAGGTCGAAGTGGCCGTGGCCGCAGAGGGCGGTGAGGATGACCTTCTCCTCGCCGGACTCCTTACAGGCCAGGGCCTCACGGATGGCCGCGGCGATGGCGTGGGTCGGCTCGGGGGCGGGCAGGATCCCCTCGGTGCGCACGAACTGCATGGCGGCCCCGAAGCACTCCAGCTGCGGGATGGCGACGGCCTCCATCATGCCGAGCTCGTAGATGTGGGAGATCAACGGCGACATGCCGTGGTAGCGCAGTCCCCCGGCGTGGATGGGGTCGGGGATGAAGTCGTGGCCCAGCGTGTGCATCTTCATCAGGGGGGTCATGCCGGCCGTGTCGCCGAAGTCGTAGGCGTAGACGCCGCGGGTGAGCGACGGGCACGACGCGGGCTCGACGGCCCGGATCACCGGGCTCATCCGGCCGGCCAGCTTCTCCCGCATGAACGGGAAGGCCAGCCCCCCGAAGTTCGATCCGCCGCCGGTACACCCCACCAACAGGTCGGGAGCGTCCTCTCCGGCCTTGGCCAACTGGAGGAGTGCCTCCTCCCCGATGATGGTCTGGTGCATCAGGACGTGGTTGAGCACACTCCCGAGGGCGTAGCGGGTCTCGGGGTCGGGGGCGGCCACCTCCACCGCCTCGGAGATGGCGATCCCCAGCGACCCCGGGCTGTCGGGATGGGCCTCGAGCACGGCCCGTCCGGCCGCAGTCAGGTTGCTCGGCGACCGGTGCACCAAGCCTCCGAAGGCCTCCATCATCAGGCGCCGGTAGGGCTTCTGGTCGAAGGACGCGCCCACCTGCCAGATCTCGCACTCGAGGCCGTAGAGCGCACAGGCGAAGGCCAGGGCCGTCCCCCACTGGCCGGCACCCGTCTCGGTGGTCAGCCGCTTCACCCCGGCCTTGGCGTTGTAGTACGCCTGCGGCACGGCGGTGTTGGGCTTGTGGGAGCCCGCCGGGGAGACGCCCTCGTACTTGTAGTAGATCCGCGCCGGGGTGCCGATGGCCTTCTCCAGCCGGTGGGCCCGGAACAGGGGCGAGGGCCGCCACTGCCGGTAGACGTCGAGCACAGCCCCGGGGACGTCGATGAACCGCTCCGTGCTGACCTCCTGCAGGATGAGGTCCATGGGGAACAGCGGTGCGAAGTCGTCAGGTCCGGCCGGCTCCAGGGTCCCCGGATGGAGGGCCGGGGGAGGCGGGGACGGCAGGTCCGGCACGATGTTGTACCAGGCCGTGGGCATCTCGCCCTCGTCAAGGATGAACTTGTGCTGGCGGACGGTCTCGTCGATGGTGGTCATGGTCCCTCCTTGGCTCGACCCCGAACCTACACACCTCTCGTCGGGGGGGCGTCAGCCCGGCCACAGCCGGTCCCGCAGTCCCGAGGCCCGGGCCAGTGGGCGGGCGATGGCCTGCTCCAACGCCTCCGGGCCGCTCACGATGGTCAGAGCGTCCCGTGCCCTGGTGACCGCGGTGTAGAGCAGTTCGCGGGTGAGGACGGGCGACCGGTGGTCGGGGAGCGACACCACGGCGCGGGGGAACTCGGAGCCCTGGCTCTTGTGGATGGTCATGGCCCACCACGTCTCGACCCGGTCGAGACGTGACGGCGCCAGGGTGCGGACGACGTCACCCGATCCCAATGCCACCTCCATGACCCCGTCGCCCTCGACCACCACCCCGGTGTCCCCGTTGAACACCCTGTTGGCCCGGTCGTTGGCCGTCACCAGCACCGGGCGACCCACGTGCCACCGGCGGTCCGGATGGAACCCGGGGACCCGGCCGGCCACGCCGCGCTCGACCCGATCGGTCCAGTCGGCGAGGCCGTTCGGGCCGCGTCGGGTGGCGACGAGGACCTTGACCCGTCCGGCGGCATCCAGCGCCGCGGGACCGTCGCCGACGGATGCCGCGGTGACCAGCTCTTCGCCCACCGCCACCAGCTGGCCGGTCACCTCGGCCAGTCCCTCTGCATCGTCCGGCCGGAGCCACCGGAGATCGTCTGCCCCCTCCTCGAGGAGGGTCAGGGCCCTGGCCCGGTCACCGTGGCGGACCGCGTCGGCCAGGGCGGCGATGGTCGACTCCCCCTCGAACCGGTGCATGGTCCGCAGCACGGTGACCCGGTCGGCCAGGATGCCGGCCGGGCCCGGCCCGGGGACCGGATCCGCTACCGAGTCCCACAGGGTCGGCATCGCCGTCACGGAGCCCGGTGGCCGCACCTCGGGCCTGGCGCCAGCGGGGCCGTCGGCCTCCCCGGGACGGCCCGCCGGGCCGACCACGTCGCTCATCACCGTGCCGGCCTCGACACTGGCCAGCTGGAAGGGATCGCCGACGAGCACGACCGAGGCCTCGGGACGAACCGCGCCGAGGAGCTTGGCCATCAGCGGGAGGGAGACCATCGACGTCTCGTCGACGACCACCATGTCCTCGGGCAGGGGGTGGTCTCGGTCGTGGCGGAAGTGGGTGCGGTCCTCCCAGCCCAGCAGCGAGTGGATCGTCGTCGGGACGGTGGCTGCCACCAGGCCGGCCACGTCCCCGGCCCCCTCGGCCAGGTGGATCTCGGTCACCGCAGCCTGGACCGCCTCGGCCATGCGGGCCGCCGCCTTGCCGGTGGGAGCGGCCAGCGCCACCGAGAGGGGGCGCCCCCGCCCGGCGGCCACCAGGTGGGCGGCGGCCAGGAGCCGGGCCACCGTGTAGGTCTTGCCCGTCCCAGGGCCCCCGGCGATGATCGACACCCCGGGGGCCAGCGCCCGGCTGGCGGCGAGCCGCTGCAGGTCGGCCGGATCGGATGCGCCGAACAGGGAGTCGAGCACCCGATCCACCTCGTCACCGGGCGCCCCGGGCCACAGCTCGCCGGCGTTGGGGACGGGTGCGCACCGACGGGCGAGGTCTTCGGCGATGGCCAACTCGTAGTGCCAGTACCGTTGGAGATAGAGGCGGTCGGCGTCCCAGACCAGGGGACGCACCGGACCTGCGTCCACCTGCGGTGCGGTGGCCACGACCCCGGAGCGGCTCAGGGTGGCCGCCCAGGCGTCGGCCGGGGGCCAGGGCAGGCCGTCCACCTCCTCGCCGTCGAGCTCGGCCAGGCGGATCGCCATGTCGTCGAGCGGGGTGCAGACGTGGCCGAAGCGCGGTGCACGGGCGGCCACGGCCAGGGCCAGCAGCTCCTCGGCCCCGAGTCCGGGCCGGAGGCGGAGCACGGTGGTGGCGAACTGGACCTCGTAGGCCCCGAACACGCCGGCCTCGACGAAGGGGGCCAGGACCCCCACCCCGGGAGGTAGGACCACGGGTCGACCGGTGGGACCGGTGACGTTGCGCAGGGTCATGCCACCCTGCCCCCGGCAGCGCGCCCGTCCAGGAGGTCGCTGAGCGCGACCACGAGGGCCGGAGGCACGGCCCACTCGAACACCCCGGCGGCTCCCCCGGCAACCCCGCCGTCACCGGCCATCCCCCGCAGGAACAGGTAGGCGACGCCACCGAGGTGGCCGTCCGGCCGGTACCCGGTCATCCTCCACCGCAGGTAGCGGTGGAGGGCCACCGAGTACAGCAGGGCCTGCAGCGGATAGTCGTGCTCCTCCATGGCCGCCACCAACCGGTCGGCGCCGTAGTCGCCCGGTCCGACCGGCAACCCCCGTGGATGGAGGGCGTTGGTCTTGTAGTCGGCCACCACGAACCGTGGACCGACCGGCCCGTCGGGGACCCGCATCACGAGGTCGATCGAGCCGGTGAGATGACCGGCCACCGTCGCCTCGATCACCCCCTCGGCCAATCCGGTGGCCCACCCGGTCAGGGGATCGTCGGCCCCGAGGTGGTCCAGCACGACGGCGCCGATCCCTCGCACGCTGGGCGGCGGCCCGTGGTCGGCCAGCCGCAGGTCGAAGGAGACTTCGGTCAGCCGGTCCCCGGGGCCGATGTCGGCCAGCCGCAAGCCGCCGCACACACCTCCCAGGGGGGTCTCGATGGCCGTCCGGAGCCCGTCGACGAGCAGCGCCCGTCCCTGCTCGTCGGAGGCACCGGCCGGGATCACCGGGGTCAGGTCCACCGACCGCCACCGGAGTTGACGCTCCACGGCCTCCTCCAGATCCCCTTGCAGGCGGTCGGAGCCGAAGTCGACCTCCTCCAGCACGGCATGGACCATCGTGCCGAAGGCCGTCCCCGCGGGCAGGTCGGCCAGTGGGCTCGCCGGCACGCTCCGTTCGGCCGCAGCGCCGTCCTGTCCGCCCGGTCGAGGGGTGGACCGTGGTCCGCGGGCCTCGTCGCTCGGGTCGGCGGGATCCCGCTCGTCACCTGCCCCCCGGTCGGCCATCGACGCGTCGTGGGGGTCGAAGCGCCCGACCGACGCATGGTCGACGATGGCCGAAAACGACCACCGCTGGCGCCGGCGGTCCGGGAGGTGGTCCAGGGTCGCCACGCCGAGCCCCGGGTCCTGCCGTCCGCCGGTCGGTGGCGTCCACCGCTCCGGTCGAGCGGGTACCTCGTCGACCACACCCACGGCCACGGTGCCCCGGGCCGCTGCCACCAGGGGATCGAAGTGAGCCAGCACGTCCCGGTCGGCCGGTACCGGGACCTTCGACATGCCGAACGCCTCCGGATCGATGGCGGCCCCGCGACGGGCGAACAGCACATGGGCCAGGGCCGACTCTCCGCTGCGCTTCGCCTGGGCCCACCACACAACGGTCCGGTGCTGGGCCCGGGTCATGGCCACATAGAGCAGGCGGAGGCGCTCGCCGGCCGACTCCGCGGCGGCCAGCCGGCGACGGATCAGTGCCCCGTCCTCGTCCGGCCACCCCGCCCCGCCGGACAGGTCGAAGGTCCGCCGCCCGGAGTCCGGGTCCACGTAGACCACCGGCTCGTTCTCGCGGGGTGGACGCCACAGTGTGGGCAGGCACACCACCGGGAACTCGAGGCCCTTCGCCGCCCACACCGTCATGATCTGCACCGCCGCCGCCTCCGAGGCGATCCGACGGGCGGAGACGTCGCCGTCGACCTCGGTTTCGTCCTCGCGTCGGGGCTCGGTGTCCAGCACCGAGAGCAGTGCTGCAACCCCACTCCGCCCACCCGTCGGGGCCCCTGCCAACAGCTCGACCAGATGGTCGAGGTCGGTCATGTTCCGATCTCCGTCGGCGGCGCCCAGCACGCGGCGCACCAACCCGCTCTCCGACCAGACCCGGGCGAAGGTATCGGCGACCGAGTGGGTGCCGAGCATCTCGGACCACTGGCTCAGCTGCTCCTGCATGGCTTCCATGTCAACCTCCGACAGCCCGGCCACCTCGGCGGCCCTGCGGCCGGCGAACCACGACAGCGCGTACATCCGCACCCGGCGGGGATCGGCCGGCCGGCCGAGCGCGTGCAGCAGCCAGCGCATGTGGTCGGCGGCGGGTGACTCCAGCACACTGCCCCCACGGGTCACGACTGCCGGGATCCCCCGCTCGGCCAGAGCGACCTGGATGTCGGCGGCCTCGGAGTGCATACCGACCAGCACGGCGATGTCCGTCGGCCGCACCGGCCGGTGGCCGTCCCCGACGGCGCCGTCGGGGCCGTCGGCGCGGTCGGGGAGGAAGCCTTCGTCGAGGAGCCGGGCCACCTCCGTCGCCAGGTCGGCGTAGATGCACCGGGTGGCTGATCGGATCGTGACCAGGTGGTCGTCGTTCTTGTGCCGGAGGATGTCGTCTCCGACGGCCAGCCGCAACGAGAGGGCGGGAAGGGGCCGGCCGTCCCCATCCTGCAGGTACCGGCCCCGGTTGACCTCGGCCTCGCCCACCGGCACGAACGGGATGTCGGGGCTGCCGAAGGTGGCTCCGTCGAACAGGGTGTTGAGCGACGTCAGCACCGAGTCGTCGGAGCGCCAGTTGGTCAGGAGCGACCGTCGGGAGGCGGTCGGACCGTCCTGGACGGCTCGGAGGTAGGTGTGAACGT